>Ga0334722_10000760_pt1 | contig 44674 bp, 34 predicted proteins | sample C3_bottom_MG_FD_207210 | JGI IMG/M metagenome (GOLD analysis project Ga0334722, IMG submission 207210) | Sediment microbial communities from Yellowstone Lake, YNP, Wyoming, USA - C3_bottom | ecosystem: Environmental > Aquatic > Freshwater > Lake > Sediment | place: USA: Wyoming | collected...
GCGTACCCCGGTTCCCTTCCTACCTGCACAGCGATTTTGCTGATCGCTAAGGAAGGGAGTGGGGCAGGAGAAAACTTGTGCTGATGCCGGGAAATTGTTTTCCGAACCAGCTGTTCCTGGTTTAATTGGGGCCAGAAGAGCAACTATTGAAGGAAGAGGGGATGAAACGAACCAATTCGCCAGAAGGTTTGGTCTATTCAACCGATCGGGGTTTTTTAGGTCAAGTTGACGGTAAGCCGAAAGGTGGCGCGAATAGACAATCTGCACGAGTGCCGACAGCGCCTCCCGCAGACGGAATTATCCGGATCTCCCGGGAAACCAAGGGTCGTAAGGGTGCCGGGGTTACCCTGGTGCGGGGCCTTGGTCTGGCTCCGGAACTGCTTAAAGCGCTGGCCGGACAGCTCAAACAACGCTGCGGATCTGGCGGTACTGTCAAGGATGGAGTTATTGAGATCCAAGGGGATCATCGGCAACTGCTGCTTGGTGAGCTGGCCAAGCAGGGCTTCAAGGTTAAATTGGCGGGCGGGTGAGTTTCTTCTCAGATTTAATGTGGCCGCAATTTTTTCCCCGGTTGGAGATTTTTCTATTGAGTCGGCAGGGCAATCATTGCTACATAGGATTCCGCCGAGGCCGAGCGAAAGTAGTCAGTGTTACTTTCCATGTCTTCACCATGGTCAACTCATAATTAATAACCCATAAGGATAACCATCATGACCATCTGCCCCTGTAATCCGGAAAATGAATTTGCCCAGTGCTGCGGACCCTATCTGGCCGGCGAGAAGCTCCCCCCCACCGCCGAGATCCTGATGCGTTCGCGTTACACCGCCTACACCCTTGATGACTACGGCTATGTGATCCGCACCAGCCATCCCGACAATCGCCCCAGCGAAAAGGACTTTGCCGATGAGGTCAAGATCGACTGGCTGGGCCTGGATATTCTCGATACCGCTTTGGGTGGCGAAGATGATCGGGAAGGGGAGGTGGAGTTCGTGGCCCGCTACCAGGTAAAGGGGCAAAAAATGCAGCAGCACGAGCGCAGCCAGTTCATCAAGGAAGAGGGGCAGTGGTTTTACCAGGATGGCGATATCGTTAAGCCGCCCCAGGCCCACTCGGTAAAGGTCGGTCGCAATGAACTCTGCCCCTGTGGGAGCGGCAAAAAATACAAGAAATGCTGCTATAAATAACTGCCACCAACCGAGCTGGTGACCAAGACGGGCGGTTTTGCTGGCAGGAGCCGCTCTTTTCGGAGTTACTGACTGTGTATTATTGATATTAATTTACCCACCCCGGCTGTTGTGAACGGGGTATTGGTGCAATCGTGGGATTTAACTCCGGGCAACTGTTGCCATATCTGCTGGCCTTCGGCGCATCCCTGCTGCCGCTCTTTCCTTACCTGGTATGGGCTTACTGGCGTCGCGGCGTCAATCGAACCAGGCCTCGGCCTGATAAGTTGCTGTCCGGTCCTGGTGATTTACAGCGCCAGCACATAGCCGAGTTGGACTGGTCAATAGCTGTTGCCGCCATCTGGCTGGTGGCCATCCCGGTTGCCGCCATTGGCGTTTTCCTTGCCCCTAAGCTGGTCGGGGTTGCTTCTGTGGATCGGCTGGAGCAAATAACCGCGGCCGGACTGGCCTTGCTATTGCTCCTTTTCCCGCTGTTTTCACTGATTGGCAAGTGTCGGGAGCGAGCGGCCCGTCGGCTGAGGCTGGAGGCGCAATTAACCGCAGGACGAGAGATTAATCTGCTGCTCCGGGAGGGTTTTCATGTTTTCCATGATGTCCCTGCGGGCAGTGACAACGTCGATCATGTGGTGGTCGGGTTGTCCGGGGTATTCGCTGTGGAAAGCTTGGGGCGACCGGTTCCGAACCTGGGACGAGGTATTATCGATGCTAAGGTTATTTATGATGGCGAGAATCTCTTCTTTCCGCCCAACAATGCCAGGGATAGCGAGGCCAGCAAACAGTCACGCCGCCAGGCCATCGCCATGGAGCGTCGGTTAAGCGACGTGCTGGGCCGGTCGGTACAGGTGCGGCCGGCCCTGGCCCTGCCCGGCTGGTTTGTGGAAAAGAAACGACCCGACGATCTGATCCTGCTCTACGGCCAGGCCAACCATTATGCCCGGATTTTAAGGGGGACCACAGTGCTCTCCCCGGAACTGGTTGGCGAGATTGTTGGCTACCTCGATGCCCTCTGTCGCGGGGTTGATCCCGGCGAATCGATTGCCGAAGCAGCAGGGGTCACGAACCCTGGCTGATTTGCCCTGATCTGGAATAATCGCTGGCCGTTGATGTCGGTTGGCAACTGCCCACGCCCACCCACCATTATCCCGCCTGACTGTCCCCTTGGTCTGCACCGTCGTCGCCGGTAAATCGCTCCTTTTCGAACACTTCGCCATTGCTCGGTTGGCCCCGGTTGGCCTTTCCTTCTTGTCCTGGTCCAAAGGGGATTTGCCAGTGTTGACCGCATATTTTGGCGCAATGGAAATTATAATTTCGCGTTAATCGCCATTAGGCATTTTGTTTATCTTGACACTAACCGCAGGAGTTATTTTGATCAAAAAATAACATTGAAAAATCAACCGGGAAGGTGCATGTCATGCCCAGCAAATTCTCTGTCCTGCTCAGGATTATGCTCTACCTTTTTATCGTTGTCCTGATGGCCAACGTTAATGCCCTCACCGACGCGGTCATCAATCCGGGTATTCCCTATTTCAACCTGACCCACTTGGTCGTTGGCGGTATGATGGCCCTGCTGACCACCATCATCTGCGCCAAAATAGAGAGTAACTTCAATCGCTCTGGCCGCTCCGGGGGCTCCGCTGGACTGGCGCCGCTGATCTGGTTCATCTCCATTTCCTGGACGGTGATCATATTTTCCTCGTTGGCTGGCGACATTGTCGGCAAGAAGGAAACCACCCTGGCAATCGCCCTGCAGGAAGCGCGCACCGTCTATACCAAGGATCTCAATTACTACCGCTGGGCCACCGGTCACAAAGGGGTTTTCGTGCCGATCACCGAAACCACCAAACCCAACCCCTATCTCAGCCACATCCCCGAATATAAGCTGGAAACCTCTTCCGGCCTGAAACTCACCCTGGTTAATCCCGAGTACATGATCCGCCAGGTTTATGAGATGCAGACCGCCGCCCACGAAGTTCTCGGTCATATTACTAGTCTGGACCCGATTCGGGCGGAGAACGCGGCTGACCCCTGGGAGCAGAAGGCCTTGGAGTCGTTTGAAGGAGGATTGCGCGAGTACAGTAGTATCGAGAGTATCGGCGGTAAGCCCTATCTGAGGATGATGCGGCCGATGATCACCGAGGAAGGTTGCCTTAAGTGCCACGCCTTGCAAGGCTACGATGTGGGAGACATCCGGGGTGGAATCAGTGTCTCGGTTCCCATGACCCATTTGAACGAACTGGCCGCCAAGGATATTGCCACCTACACCTTGGGGCATGTGGGGCTCTGGCTTTTGGGGCTACTGGGAATCTTGTTGGGTTCCAACCGTATCCACCTGGCCATCACCGAACGGGAGGAGGCTGAGGCCAAGACCCGCTCTGTAATTGATAATATGTTCGATGGGCTGATTATCACCGAAGAGGATGGGGTTATCGAGTCGTTGAATAGCACCGCCATCAGCATGTTCGAATACCAGCCCACGGAGCTGCAAGGGCGGCATATCTCGCTTCTGGTTCCCGAACTGTTGGGCGGTATGGCTGAAGGAGATGCCGTGAAGCCCAAGATCACCCCGGGGCGCCATCATGAGGTGGAAGGCCGCCGCAAAGAGGGCGGTGCTTTCCCCTTGGAGATGTCCATCAGCCGGATGCGCTTTGGTCAGAAGATGTTTTTTATCGCCATTGCCCGCGACATCACCGAAGAAAAGATCCGCAAGGCCGAATCACTTCAAGCCGGCAAGCTCGCCGCCATTGGTGAGCTGGCCGCCGGAGTGGCCCACGAAATCAACAATCCCATCAACGGGATGATCAATTACGCCCAGATTCTCCAGGATGAATTGACTGGTGAGGAGAACACCGAACAGAGCGATATTCTCAAAAGGATCATCAAGGAAGGCGACCGGGTGGCCGTAATTGTCCGCAATCTCCTGGCCTTCGCTCGCCAGCGCGACGAGGAAATAAGCGATATCAGCTTGAAGGTGATCCTCGCCGACTGTATTTCTCTGGTTAAGCACCAGCTCACCAAGGAAGGGATTGTGCCAACCATTGACGTTCCCGATGACCTGCCCGCCCTGCGTGGTAATCCCCAGCAACTGCAGCAGGTTTTTCTGAATATTTTCAGTAATGCCCGCTATGCCTTGAACCAGAAATTTCCCGGGCTCGACCCCCGCAAGAGAATCGACATCAAGACCCAGGTGGTCAACTTCGGCAACAACCTCATCATTCGCACCACGGTGACTGATTACGGCTGCGGCATCTCCCCCAAGGCCATTGATCATGTCTTCGATTCCATGTTCAGCACCAAACCGGCCGGTGAGGGAACCGGTCTGGGGTTAAGTATCAGCCGTGACCTGCTCCAGTCTCACCACGGTTTCATCCACGTGGAAAGCCGCCAGGATGACCACACGACGGTGACGGTGGATCTTCCGGCCCAGAAGGAAATTGGGGAAGTGTAGGGGCTTTGCCGCTGATCGAGATATTGGCTTATTGAGTTGGCGCTGGATACAGTTCTTAGGTGGCGTTAAATAATTGGCAGATCCACAATCACCTCGGTGTGATCTCCAGCTATGCTGCTGATGAACAGGCGTCCGCCGTGTTCCCGGACAATCTCCCGACAGACCGGTAATCCCAAGCCGTTGCCGGTGCTTCTGGTTGTAACGTCTGGGTCGAAGGCCTTTTTCAGCCTCTCCGGATTCATGCCACAGCCGTGGTCGACGATTATCGTCCGCAGCCACTCTGAATCTCCGTCCTGGAAGAGATCTGCCCCGATTTCCAAACGCTTACCCTCATCCGGGCCGGGATATCGGTTCTCTAAGGCCTGTTGGGCGTTCAGCAGCAGGTTGATAAAGAGTTGCCGCAACTGGCGGCGGTTGCCGGGAATAGCCGACAGATTGTCGGGCAGATCCCGGTTGACCACGATTCCCTGGTTGCGGAAGCGGCTTTTAAACAGCGAGAGAACATCGGCGATTACCCGGCTTAAGTCGGTGGGTTGCTTGCCCTGGTCCCGGCTCTCGCTGCAGGCCAGAATCTCACCAGAGATGGCGCCGATTCTTTCACCAGACCCAATGATCTTTCCCAGCATTTTCTCCGCCTCCGGGCGATCCCCGCATGCAGTTAACTCGTCGGACAGCAGTTGGGCGTAGTTGATGATGCCATTGCTCAGATCATTGATCTCATGGGCGACTTCACCGGCAAGTTCTCCCAGGGCTGAGAGCTGCGAGGTCCGGAAGATATCGGGCAAAACCTGGGTCTCGACGGATTTGCCCGAGTCCAGCCGTCGATAAAAAAGCAACATCGTACCCAACAGTCCGCCGACAAACAGAGCCAGGATACCAATGAGCACGGCCTGTACGCCCACCAGATTGCGCTGGGCCTGGCCACTCACCAAGCGGTCGAAGAGTAACAGTCTTTCTCCGAGGATCCTGGTTTCTCGCTGGAGTTGGCGAAGTTTGTCAGTCTCGCCAGCTGTCCCATGAGTTTCCCGGAGGAGTAAGATAATTCCCGAGAGATCGACTTGATTGAGAAAGGTAAGTTGAGATTCGGCTGGCAAGTCGGCTTTGGCCAGCAAAACCGTCAAATTCTGCCGGAATGACTCCATCTCGCTGGCCAATCCGGCGAGATTGCCGGTCTGGCCAGCGAGGATCGACTCGATCAGGTGTTCACGGATGATGGCATACTGAAATAGAACCTTTTCGCTCTCCTCCACCACCTGTTGCCGGTGGCGCAAGCTTAGTTGCTGCATAACTCCCATGCTGAGCACCACCGCCAGCAACAGGAATGAAGTTAGGATAACGGTGAGGGCGAGAGGTTTTTTTAGGGTCATGTAAGCCCCTTGTCGGGTCTGTCTTCCGGCCGCCCTGAAGCGACCGGAAGACGTTGGTCATGCTCTGTCGCGCATCTTTTTAACTCGCAGAAGATCTCCAGCAGGGATGGAAACATCGGCAGCGTTTGCTATTCTTTCCAGCGGAATAAGATCGGTAACCGGGCCAGTACGGCCCGATAGACCACAATATAAGTTGAGTAAATTGTCACCACGATCACCACCTCTCGCCAGTGCGGCATCTCCTGGTAAAGATTCCAGTTGAAGGTGATCAGGGCGGTATTCAAGCGATTAAGGACAATGCCAAAAACCGCAATAAAGGCTGCCACCCTGGCGATCTTTGCCGAATTGTTGCGGATCGCCATGGTGAAGAGCACCAAGGGTGCCAGCACGCCAACGCTGATCTCCAAGATGAACCACTGGCCCCAGCCGGTAACCAGATAGCGCCAGTCGTTGTCATGGGCGATGGCGATGATCTTAATGGCCAGATAGGTGATGAGGGCCAGGGCGGCACCCTTGGCAATTCCCAAGGTCAACCGGTCGAGACTGCCCAGGAATTCGTTGTCACAGCGCCAGCGCATGGACCACTTGGTAATGGTGCTGACGACAATCAACATTGAGAGGCCTGCAAAAACCGCCGAACAGATAAAATGAAACCATTGGAAGGGCGCCGAATACCAGAGGGGGTGGACCTTGCCGGGGGCGTAAGTGAAGAGGGCGCCCAGCGCTCCCTGGTGCAGGGTTGAAAGGATAATGCCAGCCACGGTAAGACCCAGAACCATACTCTTGACAAACTTCTTGGTCCGCGGCATCCCCATCCACTCAGCGAAGGCTGGCACCAGTTCGGCCACCTGGCAGGAGAGGTAAGTGGCGACATGCCAGGCCACCAGGAAGAGCACCGCCGCTGGCCCTAAAGAGACGAACATCGGATAGATCAACCGCCAGGGTTGGCCCAGATCAACCTGGAGGAAGACGACGGCGAACAGATAGCCGAGTAGGCCGTTAAGCAGCCCGAGGCGCTCGATGGGTTTAAAGTCGTCGCGGCCAAACAACTCGACGGTGGTGCCCATCATAAAGCCCGAAGCCGACAAGGGCACCATGGTAAAGAGCCCCCAGCCCAGGAAGAGACCCCAGGGATAATCGTAGGAACTGTGGGTGACCCAGCCCAGACCGAAGATGAAGCGGCCGATGAGAATTGGCAGGCCAACTGTGTAAATAACTGCCAAAATCCAGTTGAAAGGGTTGCGAAGGGCCTGGGCCAGATACGCGCTGGGGGTCAGCCCCAGAAAAAGCTTTTCCTTGAGAATCCTTGCTTGATAAGTTTGTTCATGACTGTTTCTCCTCCTGCTTCTGCTCCGGCTTTTCATCGTCACCGGCTGCCTTTTTACGATTGGCCAGCAGGTGAAACCCAGTGAACAGGGCTGGCCAGATGGTTAGTACCATCGGCACGATGGTCAGGAACTCCTTGACGTAAGAAATAATCGGTTCGTTGCCCAGGCTGGTGTTAAAGCCGAGTTGTTCGAAGGGCACATCCGACATGTACATCCAGGCGGTGCCACCAACTTCCCTTTCCCCGTAAATATGATCAACATACTTGCCGGGATTGTTGCGGATTCGTTCATGTCCCAGATTGATCAAATCGGCGCGATGGCCGAAGGTCATTACCTCCTGGGGACAGGATTCGACACAGGCCGGTGGTCGACCGAATTTTAGTCTGGTGTCATAGCACATGATGCACTTCTTGATCACCGGATTGGTGACGCTGGAATAGCTGTAGGCTGGTACGTAGAAAGGACAGGCGATCATGCAGGTCCGGCAACCCACGCAAACCTTGGGATTGTAGACCACGGCGCCTTCGGGGGTTTTGGTGTAGGCGTTGACGAAACAGGAAGTCAGACAGGCCGGTTCGTTGCAATGGTTGCACTGGAATTTGCGAAACACCGGGCCGCTTTTTCGATCAGTCTTATCGTAACGGTTGACCACCGTGTAAGCTTTTTCGCTGGTTCGCCGCTGTTGCCCGTTTTCACGCTCCTCGTATACCGACAGGTCGTCAAAAGGTTTGTCTGGCGCCGGTAAGCCCTGCTCTTTGTTGCAGGCCGCTTCGCAACTGCGGCAACCCACACAGCGGGTGAAATCCACCAGGACCCCCATGCTGTTTGGGTAGCCGCCGAAACTGCCGCTGGCGGCAGCAGGCCGGGGGCTAGTCGTCGCGACCGCCGCCAGGCCAGTGGCCAGCCCGCCTTTCAGAAAATTTCTGCGGTTAAAATTTTTCATCTTTATCCCTCTCGTATTTATTAAGCCCGAAGCATTCTAAATGCAGTTTGATTAGTGACCGCCACTCTTATGCCCAGCTGGCGGGGCTACGACTTCAGCCCTGAATGCCGCATCTCCCTTGGCGTTACGGGGATGACAATCTTTGCATCCGGAAGGGCCGCCGTTGTCCACATGGCAGCCAAGGCAGTTCCGATGCAGCGCACCTTTCAAGCCTGGCTTGTCGTTATGATAAAGTTGCGGATTGGCAGTGAGGGAGGCCAGGTAGTCGGCTTCGAAGCGTTTAAGCGGATGACAGTCCCGGCAGGCGTAAACCCCGCCATCAATACCACCTTTGTGGCACGCCAGACAGCGGGGCTCAAGAGGCGCTGCCCCGGTGGTGTGGTGATGGCACTTGGCGCACTTGCCCTCGGCCAGCTCGACGTGCATGGCGTGATTGAACTGCACCGGTTCATACAACTCCGCCAGGCTGTCTAGCACAACCGCATCGGGGCCGGTTCCACTGAAGCCGTTACCAGCAACGGCCAGAACCCCCAACGCCCCGATTAAGATTATGGAACTCTTTCCCCTTGTAAATCTCATGGCTGCTCCTCTCCCTTTCATTGTCTTGCTGTCGCCGATTTAACCCCGGGTACTGCTCCGAGGTTACAATTTATCCGGTTAAATGCAGGTATGATGCCAGCTCTGATAGGCTCGTTTTCAGGCGCTTAGCCCTTTGGATCTGTAGCTAATTTGCAAGCGGCTCGTCTGATAGCAATTAATAGCTATGGGGGATTTTTTGCAGGTATTGAGGAAGGAGGTTGGGGCAACAGAGGTGTTGCATGCAACAGATGTGTAGTGGCAGAAGTGTGGCATGCAACACTTCTGCCACACTTCTGGTAATAACTGGCTAGTCCGCCGTGGATATTACCGTTTCAGGGGTTTGATCGGTCATCAAGAGGTCCACCATCCGGCCATCAATTGTCTCCTGTTCTAGCAGTAGTGCGGCCAACCGGTGCAGGTGTTCCACCTTGCCTTCCAGGATGATCATCGCCTCCTGATAGCAGCTTTCAATGAGCAGGTTGATCTCGGCATCAATGGCCCGGGCCGTTTCTTCACCATACAACAAGCGTTCACGGCCGCCTCCCAAAAAGCCTTCGTCACCCCTAGTGTAAGCCCGTGGACCAAGATGCTCGCTCATCCCTAGTTCGGTGACCATTCTAGTGGCCAAGTCGGTGGCCGTCTGCAGATCATTGCTGGCCCCGGTGGTGAACTGGTTGAAGACAATCTCCTCCGCCGTGCGCCCACCCAGCATGATTTTGATGCGATTGGTCAGGTATTCCTTTGAGTAGGAGTGGCGATCATTCAGGGGAACCTGCTGGGTCATACCCAGAGCGCGCCCCCGGGGAATGATGGTGATCTTGTGAAGGGGATCGGTGCCCGGCAGCAGCCAAGCAAGGATGGCGTGCCCAGCCTCATGGTAGGCGGTGGTGCGACGCTCCTCGGTGCTGATGATAAGGCCTTTGTGTTCGGTACCCATCATGATCTTGTCCTTGGCATCTTCGATATCGGCCAATTCCACGGCGTTTTTGCCGGAACGAGCGGCCAGCAGCGCCGATTCGTTCATGAGATTAGCCAGCTCTGCGCCGGTGAAACCGGGGGTGGTGGCGGCGACCTCCTGGAGCCGCACCTGATCGGCCATGACGATCTTTTGCCCGTAAACTTCGAGGATCTGTAAACGTCCTTTTATGTCGGGTGGCATGATCGTGACCTGTCGATCGAAACGACCCGGACGTAACAGGGCTGGGTCCAGAATGTCGGGCCGGTTGGTGGCCGCCACCAGGACTACGGTTTCATCGGACTGAAAGCCATCCATTTCGACCAGTAAGGCATTCAGGGTCTGCTGGCGCTCGTCTTGACCTCCGGCCGCTGAACCGGAGGCCCGATGGCCGCCCACCGCGTCAATCTCATCAATGAAAATTATGCAGGGGGAACTCTTCTTGGCCTGCCGGAACAGATCACGTACTCTGGAAGCTCCAACTCCGACAAACATCTCCACGAAATCTGAGCCACTGATGGAAAAAAACGGCACTCCGGCCTCGCCAGCAATGGCCTTGGCCAGGAGGGTCTTTCCTGTTCCCGGAGGACCTTGCAGCAAAACCCCCCGAGGTAAACGGCCGCCCAGACGGGTGAACTTCTTGGAGTCACGCAAGAAAGAAATTATCTCGGCCAGCTCCTCCTTGGCCTCATCAATCCCCGCTACGTCAGCAAAGGTTACCTTGGGGCCGCGCGGAGAAACCGCCAGTGCCTTGCTCTTGGCAAAGCCGGAATTGCCGCCGCTCTTGCGCTGGAAAAACAACAGGAACAGCCATGAGCCTAGCAGAATAACCCAAGGGAGGAATGACGAAATGCCGCCCCCTCCGGTTCGCTCCGGGGCAGCAGTAATCTCGATCTGGTGCGCTTCCAGTTGGGGAAGCAGTGCCGTCACGTCGGGGGCAAAGGAAGAGAATGTCTGTGAATTGTCATCTCGGCCGCTGATTTCGCCACCTTTAAGATGTACGGTCCTGATTTCCCCCTTGTTTAGCCGGGCAATAAAATCGCTATAGCCAAGAGTGGGCGGGCTCTTTTCGAAAGTACTCAGATTGTAGAATACCAGGCAGACCACGGCCAGCAGCATGACTAGAAGAAAATTACGGGTATAAGCGGTCATTGCGCTCCTCCTTGGTTTCTGGCCACGCCAAAGAAATTCTTGCTCTCAAGGTGGGAGAAGATGCAGTAAACGGGCCATTTCCAGATGAAAGAGTCAGTCCTTTTTGCGGGCAATAAAAAATGCCCTGACGGTTCAGTGGGCTTGAAAGCCGCTGACCGGCAGGGCAATGGGAATAATTTATGCAATGACAGGCTATTTGACGGTAACCTCTTTGCTGCGATTGAGATACTTGAAGTACGCAGGGAAAGAACCAAGGAAGGCTAAACAAATGATATACTCAACGCCCTTGATGTGGGTGTAGAAATCTACCAGGGTTTCGAAATCCTGAATCAGACCAACGGAAACCAGGTATTGACGCGCCAGTTCACTAACTTGCCAGTCAGCCTTGGCCAGAGCAAAAGTCATGGCGGCGGCCACCCAGAGGCCAATGGCCACGGCCGAACCCAGCATTATTTTTAGGGCCATGGCAGTGCCCCGATCGGATGATGATGTAGCAATAGTCATGTTCATTTCCTCCTTGTGAGATTGAAAGGTTTGTTACTTTACATGCCGACTGAACTTAGCCAGCCCTTGGCCATTTCCACTATTCCGCCACCCATGACGATCCCGCTGCAGAGAGAGAGGAGGCCCCAAACACCGATCAGGGCCACCAACATGGTCATCACTACCATAGCAGCCTGTACTACTCCTTCTTGAAAATCCAATAATGACTGTTGATTGATATTGATGGTTCCTTTGTCGCGTCCGTCACTAGTTGTAGTTTTCATAAGATGCCTCCTGCGGTTGATTACTTGAATGGAGCCGTGTTCTTTGTTTGATGTAATTTGCACAGGCTGTGCCATAAGCAAAATATTGGCATGTTTAGTGGGGGTATATTGCTTTGTTTTGGCTAACTAGATGTAATTACATGGTAAATAATCATTAGGTCGGAGTGGAGAAGCGGTGAGTCGGGGTGGTTTGTAAATGATTGTGGCTGGCGTGAGTAGTGATGAAACAGTTTCTGCAACACTATTGTAGCGAGCGTTGCAGCAATGCTGTGGCAATGTGTAGCAATAGGATATCTGGTTGCAACAGGTGCTCGTAACTGGCTGTAGAAATGGAATCTTGGTGTTCCTGTTAAGCAGATATCTCTATATGTCCAAGCTACTGTTAGTAAATCCTGATTAGTGCTAATCTTCCGCGACAAGTTAGCATCCTAAAATTGTTGATATACCGGTTTGCCACGTCTCGAAAAGTTCGTCATTCCTGCAGGTTTTAAGCCGGAATCCAGATTTTCCACTGGATGCCAGCTAAAAGTATGCTGGCATGACGACAAAGATCGGTGCTTTTATAATTTCTAAGTCCCTTAGCGTTTTGCGGAAAATTAGCGCTAATCAGGTAGTGAATTGGCTTGTGCGTAGCGGCTTTATGGAGAAGAGCAGTGCGGGGGAAAATATCCGGAGGGGTACACGACAGCAGGAGTTAATGCTGTCGCATACAATAAGCTAGGATCAGGGGGTGGTGACGTCTAGATTGTAACTGCGCATCTTTCGATAGAGGGTACTGCGGTCAAAACCCAGAAGGCGCGCGGCCATGGCCTTGTTGCCAGCAGTCTGCCTCAGTATCCGGACGATTCGCGCCTCTTCCTCCTCGCCGTTTTCGGCAAGGCTTTCGAAACGAGGCGAATACATTCCGCCAGCCCCGGACGTTGTCTTATCGGTCCTGGGGGAAAACCGGGCTGCAAGGTCACCACTCTGGGTCTGGAAAACCTCCGGAGGTAGGTGTTCGGTGGTGATGGTGGCGCCCTGGCAAAGGACGCAGGCTCGCTCAATGACATGCTCCAGTTCGCGCACGTTGCCGGGCCAGAGGTAATCCCGCAGCACGGCCAGGGCCTGGTCGGAAAGCCCGGTTACTGTGAGGCCGATGCGCTTGCTGAAACGTTCGACAAAATGCGCCGCCAAGAGCTGCAGATCGCCTTCCCTTTCTCGCAGGGGCGGCAAGATGATGTCGATCACCCTCAGCCGGAAATAGAGATCTTCCCGGAAATCACCTTGGGTTACCTTGCGTTTCAGATCGGCATTGGTGGCGGCGATTACTCGGACATCTACCTTCACAGGGCGATCTTGACCCACCGGGTGGAAGGTTTTTTCCTGGAGGAAACGCAGAAGTCGTAACTGCATGCGAGATGAGATGTCACCAATTTCGTCGAGAAAGAGGGTGCCGCCGTCGGCCTGGAGGATCCGTCCTTCCCGGTCACGGTCGGCACCGGTGAAGGAGCCTTTGCGATGGCCAAACAGTTCGCTTTCTAAGAGATCCTCCGAGATGGCGGTGCAATCGACCTTAATTAAGGGCATCTCCTTGCGACTGCTCTCGGCGTGAAGCGCTTCAGCCACTAGCTCCTTGCCAGTGCCGGATTCGCCGGTAATCAAGACGGCGGTGTCTACCTGGCCCACATGCTCGATCAGGGTGTAAACCGTTTGCATGGCCGGACTGAGTCCGATCAGCCGGTGAAAACGTGACCGCCGCCCTCGTTTCTCCAGCTTTTCCATCTGAGTGACATCGCGGATCAAGAGCACCACGCCATGAAGCTTGTCATTGCGGTCCTCCAAGGGAGCCGCATTAATCTGCAACACCCGGGCTCCCATGTCATTGAACTCACATTCCACCCGGTGTTCGTGGATCTCTACTAACTCACTTATTACTCGCGCCGCATTTCGGGCGCAGGCCTCGCCACAGTTTCCGGGAAAGACTGAAATCGGAGCTCCCAACTTTATTTCGGGCATATTTTTGGCCCAGCGGTAGGCGGTGGTGTTCATGTCCACAATCCGTAATTCCTGGTCCAGGGTGATGATGGCGTCACTGACACTGCGGAAAACGGTTTCCAGGTATTGCCGGTTGCGCTCCTGTTCGGCGAGCAGGCGGGAGCGTTCTTTCCACAGAGCGTGCTGTTGCAAGGCCATGCGGGCTGTGCGCAACAGGCCATCCTTTTTGACCGGTTTGGCGATGTAGTCAAAAGCTCCGAGGCGCACGGCTTCGGCCGCCGATTCGATATTGGGATAACCGGTCACCATAACCATCGGGCAGGTGAGCTCGGACACTTTTACTTGCCGGAGGATATCGATGCCGGAGTTGCCTTCCAGAACGATATCGCTGATGATCAGGTCAAACTCCTGCCGCGCGATGAATTGCAGAGCCTCCTCGTAGGTGGCTGCCACTTCGATTGGCCCGTAGCCTTCCCGGCTGAGGAACATCTTGAAGGTCAGCCGCAGACTTTCCTCGTCATCTATGATCAGAATCCGACTGGAAATTTCCAGACCATCCTCGGCCCGCTTGCTGCCGACCCGCTCAGGCCTGTTGTCGCTCATGGTCATGGCCAACTCCTTTTCAATTATCCGGCGCCGGGCTGCCCTTTCTTAATTATCGCGTCAATATTTTTGGATGCGACCGGGGTAAGGATATTTTTCGGATAATAAAGCAATATCTATGCCGTCATGTGTTGTCGCGCCATATTTTGTGCGTTGTCGTTTTTGCAAAGCTGAAGATCATAGCTCGGTGTAATCCCGAAAAGCAAAATGGCGAAAAGACTTCCTTGGACATGGCTTATAAACAATGATATTTTTAGAATCAGATTTATTGATATTGCCTTTGCTGTAGCCAAGCAATGAAATTAAGGCGAATTGCTCAAAACTGATACACGAATTAAAGTTTTGAGTAGTTTTTAAGAGGCTCATGGCGTTTTTGATAAAAAATAGTCTGAGGAGGGCTGATTTTGAAAATTGCCTGTATTGGTGGGATACTTGTCTTTGACTACTGAAAGGTGCAAAAAAAAAATATTGGTACTCACCTCAACGTTTCCACGTTGGCCAAACGATACTGTTCCGCCTTTTGTTTACGAGTTATCAAAGCGACTGACCGAGAGTTTTGACATCTTTGTGCTGGCGCCACATTATCCCGGCGCTCTTTGTCGGGAAGAGCGAGACGGTATGAACATCCGCAGGTTTCGCTATAGCTTGGGTGGATTTGAAACGCTGGCGGGAGAGCAGGCCATTTTGCCGACCTTGCGCCGCAACCGGCTCAATTATCTGTTGGTACCTTTCTTTTTGCTTTCGGAGTTTATTGCCACCCTTTACCTAGTCAAACGAAAACAGATCGACTCTATCCACGCGCACTGGCTTTTACCGCAAGGATTGATTGCCGCTCTTGTTAATCTTATTACCGGAGTTCCTTTTTTGGTGACTGCCCATGGTGCTGATGTCTATGGTCTTCGTGGGGGGCTGCCGGCAGCCCTGAAGCGGTTTATTTTGAAGCGTGCATCCCAAGTTACCGCAGTGAGTAGAGATCTTGCCGCTCGCATAGATGATCTCGTCCCAGGGTTACCAGTTGTAGTGATCCCAATGGGGGTTGATGCGACCGTCTTCCGTCCTGATCTATTCAACCAGGCAATTCGTCAGCGCCACAATATAGTAGGGGAATTGCTTCTTTTTGTTGGCAGGTTGTCGGAGAAAAAGGGTGTACGTTACCTTCTTGAGGCTATGACTAAGGTCGTTGAAAGATTACCTGATGTCAAGTTGATGGTTATCGGTAAAGGAGAACTTGAGGGTGATTTACGATGTCTGGTCAATCAGCTTGAGTTGAGTGATAAAGTGATTTTTATGGGTGCGATCCCTAACCATGAACTCCCTGTCTATTATGCAACTGCTGATCTCTTTGCCGGGCCATCAATAACAACTGCCTGTGGAGATACTGAAGGTTTCGGGTTAACCTTTGTTGAAGCTGGTTTGTCAGGTTGTATGGTTATTGGAACCAGAACTGGCGGGATAGGTGACATCATTGAAGATGGGAAAACCGGGTTTTTAGTTGAAGAGAAAGAGTCAGATGCATTATCTGAGACAATTATTATGGTGTTGACCAGCTATGCGCAAAAGAGTGAATTTTGTCTAAATGCAAGACAGCGGCTGAAAAGTAGTTTTGACTGGCATATAATCGCTGGTAAATACGGCGCACTTTTGGAAGATATCTGAAAACATTTGCGCGTTGGCAATCTATGTGGATTGGTCGTTCCCGGCGGCTATACAGCTTTAAACTGCTTATGTTCTTGTTGATGTCATAAAAAAACCATATCGGCTGTAACAATATTAATTAGGCCAAAATGCTAGTTTTAGTACATGGATGTAAGCCAAATTTGTCGAGATATATTGGTCGAGCGCAATATGATGGTTTGATTGAGCTATCTCTCATCGTAAAATATTCTTCTTTTGTGTCGTGTTTGGCGGTGCCATTAGTCCATCTTTATACAGCAAAGGTGGCACTTGTGAGGTGTCAAGCCGATTGGATGCCATGCTGAAGAAGATTCTACGCTCATCGCTGCTTCGTTCTTCGGCTGTTTATACGACTTCTTCTGTGGTCAACGCGGCGATCCCGTTTCTAGTCATGCCGATTCTCACTCGCTACATGACGCCAACTGATTATGGCATAGTCTCGATGATGACGGTCCTTGTTGGTCTTGTCAGTCCATTTGTTGGGCTCAATATCCATGGCGCCATCAGTGTGAAGTATTTTGACCGCACCCCACACAACCTGCCCAGGTACATCGGAAACTGTTTTCTTCTTCTCTTTGGAAGTACTTTGATACTATCGCTTCTCCTTTGGTTGTTCGCTGGGCCAATAAGTTCCCTGACCGCTTTCCCTCGACAATGGCTTGCTGTCGTCATCTTGCTCTCGATAGGTCAATTTGTGACCATCGTCCTGCTGACCCTTTGGCAGGTGCGTGACAACCCATACCGGTATGCGTCGTTTCAAATCCTCCAGACGGTTATGAACGTTACCCTCACGTTGATACTGGTGGTTGCCATGCACATGGATTGGCGAGGACGGGTACTTGCCCAGGTTATCAGTGGTATTGTGGTTACCGCCGCAGGGTTGGTCCTACTCTGGCGGGGTGGGTGGATTAAGTTGGATTATAACCTGGCGGATATGCGTCATGCCTTAAAGTTCGGTGTCCCGCTAATTCCGCACGCACTCGGCGCAATCCTGATCACTCAGACTGATCGAATTTTCATCACCAAGATGGTTGGCATCGCCGATACAGGTATTTACACCGTCGGGTTTCAATTGGGGATGATCATTGAGCTACTCGCCTCATCCTTCAACAAGGCTTATGTCCCTTGGCTCTATCGGCGATTGGGCGGGATTGATCTTGCCGGAAAACAGGAGATCGTTAAGCTCACCTACCTGTATTTCTGTGGCATTCTGCTCCTGGCGTTGTTTTTGTCTTTGGTCGCTCCTTGGTTTTTGTCTTTCTTCGTCGGCAAAGATTTTGCCGGCTCGGCGCGTTATACGCCCTGGATCGCCTTGGGGTTTGCCTTCAGCGGCATGTATTATATGGTTGCAAATTACGTCTTTTATGCCGGGGCCACGCACATTCTTGCTTGGGTAACTCTTTTGACCGCTGCCGTGAACATCGTAATGAATTATGTGCTGATCAAGATCAACGGTGCGGTCGGCGCCGCTCAGGCCTCTGCTCTGGCTTTTTTTATTAGTTTTATTTTAACCTGGGCGTTGAGCTCTAAGGTTTATCCAATGCCTTGGCGGCTAAGAAGAAGGGCTGTATGAATACCTCAGACGTAATGGACTTGATCAACGATCTTGAGGGCCGCTTTGCCGTTGACCAGTGGAAGGCAGGTGATATCCATATTTGGCCGTTTCTCAGAATTAAGCTGAATTTCGATCTGTACTATGCCCATCACGCTTGCGGTGGGAATTCAGGTGTAACGACTTTAGCCCGTGTGGTTGGACTGTTGAAGTCACTGGCCCGGTTCTCTTATGCTGTTCTGGCTGACGCAGGCAAGAATTGCCGGCCCCGTGAGCACGCGGATGTCCTTTTGGTGAGCGACGGTCTTTCCTTTGCCTACAATGATGGGGAGTGGTACGAGAAGTTCTGCGATCCTTTTATTGACCGATTTTCATCGCAAAACATCTCGACCTTCCTCTTGTTGCTGAGTCATGCCTACCACATCCCGCGGCGGTCGTCGTCGTTATTCATGCAACCCCGCCTAGACGCGACACGGATCAGGTGTCGAATCTTCCCCTCTGCCACCCCGGCGAATGAGGCGTTACAAAAGGATTATCCGGCGTACCGTGCCTATCTTGAGGGTCTATGCCTACAGTTGACGGTACCGACGCTCGATTCTGTCCAACGGTATGCCGCCGAGTTGCGAAGGCTATCGGCGGTATGGGCCGGTCTCCTTCGGAGAACGACCCCTTCCCTTGTCCTGGTTGTGAGCTATTACGGGATGGAGGGTCTGGCGCTCAATCTTGCCTGCCGAGAGCTTGGTATCCCTTCGGTCGACCTTCAGCACGGCTTGCAGGGGAACCTGCATGTCGCCTATGCACGCTGGAAGCGTGTTCCCTCCTATGGCTACGAGATGCTCCCCACATTTTTCTGGGTTTGGGAACAGAGCGATGCAAAGACCATAGAGCAGTGGAATGCCCAAGTCTCACGTTGGCATCGTCCCCTCGTCGGAGGTAATCTCTGGCTGAACGAGTGGTTATCAGGTGAGAATAATCTCGTTGCAAAACATGACCGGAAGTTGCAGGATGTTCGTGCGTTATTTCCCGGGAAATACCATGTTTTGATAACGCTCCAGCTCCATCAGGCAGACGACCGTACACTCGATTCGCTTTTTGCGGCCATGCGAAAAACCGGACAGGAATATCATTGGTGGATTCGACTCCACCCCTGCATGTTGGGCGAGAGAGGTTCAGTGCGGGCAATGCTCGAGCGCAATGAGATTTCCGATTTCGAGTTGGATCTCGCGACGGATCTCCCCTTGTATGCGCTGTTAAGGCAGATGGATCTTCATCTAACGCATAGCTCGAGCACGGTTATCGAAGCGGCTTTTTTTGGTATCCCATCGGTCTTGATCAGCAGCTACGGAGCGGAGTTCTTTCCCGATCAAACTGTTTCCGGCTGGGCTGTTACTGCTTTAACTGAGGACACAATCATCGAAGCTATTCGGGTGCAATTAGCATCGCGTGCCGACCTGAAGCACAAGCGTCCTGTCCCAGTGAAGGCGGACTCGGTGATTGACGAGCTCATACATATGGGATCTGGTAGGTCCTTAGTAAACGAGGGGAGCCCAAAAGGATCATGATCGTTATTATTGACTATTCACTTGGTAATACCGGATCAATCCTGAACATGTTAAAGCGAGTTGGAGCAGAAGCGGTGATTTCGTCGGACCCAGAGGTGATAAGTCGTGCCGATAAACTCGTGTTGCCTGGGGTTGGCGCTTTTGACCAGGGGATGGCTCATCTGTCGGATCTGGGATTTATTTCGGTACTGAATGAGAAGGTCATAAACCTGAGAACGCCGGTTCTTGGAATATGTCTCGGCATGCAGCTCATGACTCGGAACAGTGAAGAAGGTTTGAGTCCCGGATTGGGGTGGATCAACGGGCGGACAGTGCGTTTTCGGCATGAACTGAATACAAGCTTCAAGGTTCCCCATATGGGCTGGAATAAAGTCGTTCCGCAGAAGGAAAGCGCATTGTTGAATGGCCTTGGGGATGATCCACGATTTTATTTCGTTCATTCCTATCATGTATTCTGTGAGGAGCAGGTGGACATCCTGGCCGTTACTAGCTACGGCTACGAATTTGTCTCGGCTTTTCGGCATGGAAATGTCTTTGGCGTTCAATTTCACCCCGAAAAAAGCCATAAATACGGCATGAAGCTACTTGAGAATTTTGTGGAGTATTCATGAGGCCTCGGATTATCCCTGTTTTGCTTGTGCAGAATGGCGGCTTATACAAAACTGTCAATTTTAAGAATGGCACCTATCTCGGTGATCCGATCAATGCCATTCGACTCTTTAATGAAATGGAGGTTGATGAAATTATTGTTTTGGATATTTCCGCAAGCAGAAATGGGAAGGGTCCGAATCTTGAGTTTATAGCAGAAATCGCCAGCGAGGCGTTCATACCATTTTGTTACGGTGGTGGGATTAATAATATTGAGCAGGCAAGAGCCATATTTAATATTGGGGTAGAAAAGGTAGCCTTAAATAGTAATCCTCTGGCAGGAGGGAGACTGATTGAAAAATGCGCGGAGGAATTTGGTCGCCAGAGTATCGTTGGAGCCGTTGATATAAAAGTAATGTTGTTTGGCGTTGGAAAACTGTATGATCACGTTCATTGCGGAACTCTCCAGAGAGATATCGAACAGTATATTATTGGGTTGGAAAGTGATGGCGCTGGTGAGATATTTGTTAATTTTGTAGGCAGTGATGGGAAAATGAACGGATATAATCTGCAATTAATCCGAAGATTAAGTCAGATTGTTTCCGTTCCGCTGGTAGTTTGTGGTGGGGCTGGAAGTATACTACATATGAAGGCTGCGATAGAGGCCGGAGCAGATGCAGCGGCGGCTGGAAGTCTATTTGTTTATAAAGGGAAGCAGAAGGGGGTTCTGATTAATTATCCGACTCAAGAAAAATTAAGAGAAATATTTGGGGAGTAACTCGCTGATGATGTTGTTCAAAATCGATGTTAATCCGAATAATAGCCGAATCAACAAGCACAGGAGGCAGATATATCTTGTTTGGTATGAGTAGTCTATTAGAGCATAAAATGGTTCCAAGGGTAGTAGTGGTTGGGGCAGGATACTGGGGCAAGAATCTCGTCCGAAATTTTGCGGGGTTGGGTGCTTTGGGTGGTGTATGCGAGAGCAACCCAGACACCATGTCGGCTATTATAGGATCTTACCAAAATTGTAGAGGCTATAAATCACTCAACGAAGTTCTGTCCGATTCTTATGTAGATGGGGTTGCAATTTCCACTCCGGCTGTTAGTCATGCTCACCTAGTCCGTGAATGCCTTGAGGCTGGGAAGGATGTCTATGTCGAAAAACCACTTTGTCTCTCTGAGGGTGAGGGTGCTGAGCTTAATGAGTTAGCGGACCTGCATGGCCGAATACTTATGGTGGGGCACCTGCTTTGGTATCACCCTGTGGTTTTGAAACTAAAGATGATGATCGATGGAGGGGAACTTGGACGCATACAGTATGTTTATTCAAATCGCTTGAATATAGGAAAACTTCGTCGAGAAGAGAATGTGCTTTGGTCTTTCGCACCGCATGACGTGTCTGTGATAATTGGTCTTGTCAATGAAATGCCTAATTTAGTGCGCGCTCAGGGCGGGAATTTTTTACACGAGAACATTGCCGATACCACTGTCACTTTGCTTAATTTCGCTAGTGGTATTAGGGCTCATATTTTTGTTTCCTGGCTCCATCCCTTTAAAGAACAGAAACTAGTCGTGGTCGGTGACCGCAAAATGGCAGTGTTTGATGACACCTTGTCATGGCCTGAGAAATTGAAAGTTTTTCCGCATTCCATCTCATGGAATGAAAATGTGCCAGTGGCAAGCAAGGCTGATGCAGAATTGGTAGAAGTCGAAAAGGATGAACCGTTGCGAGCAGAGTGCGCTCATTTCCTGGAGTGTATAAAAAATCGTCACACTCCCCGAACCGATGGAAGAGAGGGGGTAAGAGTTCTTAAGGTATTAAACGCTTGTCAGGTTTCCTTAGAAAACGGGCAGGATATAACTATTTCTTCAGCAAAAGTTGAGTCTGATTATTTCGTGCACGAAAGCGCCTATCTTGATGAAGGGGCAATAATTGGCTCTGGAAGTAAGGTTTGGCATTTTAGCCACATTCATTCAGGGTGCATAATCGGTAATAATTGTAACATCGGCCAAAATGTTGTGGTTAGCCCAAATGTCGCTATCGGTGACAATTGCAAGATTCAAAATAATGTTTCGATCTATACAGGTGTTACTCTGGAAGACGACGTTTTTTGTGGGCCCAGCATGGTCTTTACCAATGTTGTTAATCCCCGTTCCGAAGTGTCGAGAAAACATGAATTCATCCGAACTTATATAAGGAAAGGTGCTACCCTTGGAGCCAATTGTACAATCGTTTGTGGTAATACTGTTGGCCGTTACGCCTGTGTTGGGGCAGGTGCAGTAGTGGTTGATGATGTGCCAGATTTCGCCGTGGTTGTGGGCAATCCTGCCCGGAAAATTGGCTGGATGAGCAGGAACGGTCAAAAGCTGGAACTGCCTTTGCTGGGCAATGGAGAAGCGATCTGCGCAAAGACTGGAGAAGTGTACCTTTTGGCTGCTGGCAAAGTGACGTTACAAGAAACTATTTAACATCCTCTGGCCATTCCTTGTAGATGGGTTGTTGTTTCTAACCTGCTGTAAGCACTTCCAAATTCTATGTCGGTGGTCTGGTTGACTATACCAATCGATGCCACCCCTGTCCTATTTCAGATTCATTGGCAATAGTTAAGAAAGAACTGGTTGTTCTTGTAGATAAAACGCTGGAGAGAATTGCGTGATTGTAAAAAATATTGTCGTTGCGGTGCTAGCAGTGGCTGCAATGTTGATGATGTCACGGCGTAAATCTCTGAGCGATATTATCTGAGGTAAGCGATGAATAATAATACAAAAGCAAAAGCACTGTTTATTACTCACGATATTGGGAACTACGGAGCTTCGCGCAGCCTTCAGTTGCTGCTAAGGAATTTATGCCACTATGACATTGATCTAGTCGTAAGAAAAAGGATCAATGTGAAGAAAATTAGTGACGAAGAAATAAGAAGTAAATTTGGTCCTCATATTTGTAATATATATTGGACATACCTGCCATTTGACCAATGCCATATTTCAATGGATGACTATTCTCTGAAGTACGTTGTTTATAGTTATATAGTATTGATGTTTTGGAAGTGTGTGCGACGACGCCTTATGAATATTATTAGCCATGGCAATTATGATTTTATTCATCTTAATTCTCTGGTGCTTCACTCAATAATTTGTTCAGACTACCCATTTGTTATTCATGTTCGTGAGATTTTTGATGGGAGAAGTACTCATGTTTTGAATAATCTCAATAAGGCTCTTGGGGTAATTTTTATTGACGAATCAACAAAAGAGCCATTTGGTAATGAGGTTATTCGCAACAGTATTATTCTAAATAACCCTATTGATATGACTGCGACTGGGAACTGTGAAATGTTTGAATCATCAGTTTATGATTTAAACCCCGATAAGCATGTCGTTTTTAGTATGGTAGGTGTTATGACTGAGAAGAAAGGAACTGCTTTTGTAATTAGTTCTTTTAAGAAGATTATGGCTGTTGATGCACGCTTGATAATCGTTGGTTGTGGCGAGTATAACTATGTTGAGCACTGCAAAAAAATGGCAGTCAATGATCGGCGAATTATATTTTGGGGTGAAGAACAGGATATTTATAAAATATACGCGATTAGCGATTACATCATCCGCGGTGAGGATCGTCAATGTGTCGGGCGAACTATTTACGAAGGTCTCTATTCCGGTTGTCATGTCATAATCCCAGGTAATGAGAATAAACACGATTCGATGTTTCAGTACGATTTGTTTAAAAATTCAATCTATTTCTATTCACCTAGAAGCGAGTGTGAATTTGTGACTAGGTTGTACGATCTTTCTGTTAAAAAGATTTCTAAACGTATCTATCGATCAAATATAAGTGAGTATATTGATAGTTTTAAAAACTTTGTAAAAGTTCTTTGATTAGTAGGAACGTTTGCCTTTATTCAGATAACTGACAATGGTTTAGGGCGAATCTGTGCAAAAATTACAGGTAACTAGTGATGACAAAAAACATCATATGCTCTCGTTGTGTGATGGATACAACAGATCGGGAGATTTCCTTCGATTCGGAAGGGTTGTGTTCACATTGCAGTGAAGCGAACATTCTACTTCCAAAATTTCATTTTACAGATGATGAAGAAAAGCTCAATCTTGAGATCTGGCCTGGCATAATTAAAAAATCTAGAAGATGCGAATATGATTCGATCATCGGCTTAAGCGGTGGAGTAGACAGTTCATATGTGGCATATCTCGCTTGGAAATCTGGTTTGAAACCGCTTTGTGTTCATTTCGATAACGGTTGGAACTCAGAGATCTCAGTTTCAAATATCAACAAAATTATCGAAATTACCGGTTTTGATTTTACGACATATGTTATTGACTGGCCTGAATTTCGTGACCTTCAACGGTCATTTATAAGGGCCGGGGTGGTTGATATTGAAATGTTGACCGATCATGCAATTTGGGCAGCAATGTTTCAGATTCGCCGAAAAAGCAGGATTAAATTCGTTTTAACAGGAACAAACTATACTTCTGAACACGGGATGCCGCAAACCTGGCTTTGGCGCAAACAAGATCTGAGAAACATTAAAGCAATCCATGCTCAATACGGTGAAAGGAAATTGAAATCTTTCCCCACTATGAGTACGTTGCAACTTCTGATGGTTGAATCTCTTGGTATTGGAGGGAAAATTCTTCAACCGCTCAACTTGATCAATTACCGCAAAACCGCTGCCATGGAGATCCTGAAAAGTGATTTTGGTTGGCGCTATTATGGTGGAAAACACTACGAATCAATTTTTACGAAATTTTATCAGGCCTATATCCTTCCTGAAAAATTCGGTATTGATAAACGGAAAGCGCATTTGTCTGCCTTGATACGCAACCATGAAATGACCAAGGATGAAGCTATTGCTGAGCTGGCGACCCCCCAGTATGCCCCCCGAGAGCTTAAACAGGAAAAAGAATATGTCCTAAAAAAATTGGGGTTTACGGAAGCTGAATTTGATTCAATTATCAAGTCTGCACCTGTACCGCACGATTTTTATTCCACCGACTCAACCTGGGTTCATCCGTTAATGGCAATGAAAAAGCGCCTCAACCGTTCTGGTTGGTGCTCGGGCAACAAATCTCTGTAACCACATTGTGAAACTCCTCTTCCTCTGTAAACGACGACCTATGGGACGTGATTTGATCTCACGACCATATGGTCGGTTTTACCATCTGCCAAAAGCACTTGTCCTGAAGGGACATGAAGTACAAATCGCGCTATGCAGCTACCTGAATGAACCTGATATTGTCGGGAAGCAGGATGGGGATGGCATATTGTGGCATTCCTCTAATTTGCTGAACTGCAATCCCACTCGCTATTACCTCCGGACCAGAGATCTTGTCCGGGATGTTAAACCTGATTGGATTATTGGTTTCTCCGACTCCTGGTACGGTATTATAGCCCAATATCTTGCCGAGAAACATGGCTGTAAAAGTTTGATTGATGCTTACGACAACTATGAAAGCTATATACCCTGGTGCTTCCCCTTGCACCAGCTATGGCGTCGGGCCCTTGGTCGGGCTTCTGTTGTAAGTGCAGCTGGACCGCAGTTGGCCACCTTGCTGCAGCACAATAGGGCAAAGATTGACGCGAAAATTTTGCCTATGGCAGCCGACCCAGAGTTTGTTCCCATAAATAAGTTTGAATCACGCAAAAAAATCGGATTGACCACGGAGAAGAAACTGATAGGATATTGCGGGTCTATTTACCGAAGTCGTGGGATAGAGTTCCTTTTTCGACTTGCCGATCGGCTCAGTCTGATTGACCCAATGATTCAGATCGTGGCCTCTGGTCGCAAAGAAAAAGGTTTGGTAATTCCCCAGAATATTCGTTGGTTGGGTTATCTCCCAGACCAACAAATGCCACTCCTGCTCAACAGTATGGACGTCCTTTTGGTGCTTAATCGAGAATCTTCATTCGGTCAATACAGCTATCCCGTCAAACTTTATGAGGCTATGCAGTGTCGGATTCCGGTTGTTGCGTCAGAAACTGCTCCAGCTCGATGGATACTTGGAGGGGATCGTCGTTTTCTAGGAAATATTGGAGATTTAAATGACTTTTCTGTAAAGGTAATAGCTGCTCTCGACCTGGGAGAATCGATTTACCCATCCCAGTCATCCTGGGGAGATGTGGTGGGCGAGCTGGAGAAAATTCTTAGGTAAAACTTACTCGAGCACTGTTACTTGGTCCGCTCGTAACGCATCTGGGTGATCTGTTCGGAGATCAACCCCATCATAAAAATGATGACTGAGGTCGTGAACAGTAGTGCTGACATGTTGGAAAACCGGTGAGAAGTGATGAAAGTGTAGAGATAGTAACCGAGGCCAGTTAAAAAAAACAGTGCGCTGACTGGCAGAAAAACCCGAAGAGGTGAAAAGAGCGTGGCGATTTTGGTGATGATCAGGAAAAACCTGGTGCCATCTTGTAGTATCCTGATCTTGCTCTTTCCGGTTCGCGGCTTTGTTTCAATGGGGACGTATTTTAAACTTCTGCCACTGCGCAGATAAGCCATGGTCAAGGTTGTTGGGTAGGAGAAGGTGTTCGGTAACAGATAAATGAACTGCGCAACAGTATCCTTTTTTACTAGTCTGAAACCGCTGGTCAGGTCCTCAATGGGGAATTTGGTCACGTAAGAGGCCAACCGGTTATAAATCTGGTTGGCAATCAGGCGATGTATTCCCGCTTGGCCACTCCCGCTTCTGGCGCCAACCACCATATCGAATCGATCCCGGTATACAAGAAGTCTTTCGATGTCGGCAGGGTCATGTTGTCCGTCAGCGTCCATCATTATCACCCATTGGCCAGAGGCGCAACGAAGGCCTGTCTTGATAGCAGCACCGTTACCCATGTTGTATGGATGGGGCCAGGCGTTGGCACTCGCTGCCATGGCGGTTTTCATGGTACTGTCGGTTGAGCCGTCGTCAACAACCAGGATCTCAAAGTCGGGATAACGTTGGCGAATTGAGCGAATTGTACTGGTTATAGAATGTTCTTCGTTGAAGGCCGGGAGAAGTACGGTTACTAATGGATTTGCTGCGCTTTCTGGCATTCTGATTCCTGTTTAGTCTTGAATGCTAATGTTGCGATTGACCTGGTGTTAGGTTTGTATCGCTTGTTTTTTAACTTTACTATCTCTGTAGGTCAATAACATTAGCTGTATTTTTTTCCAATCAGGGGCACATGGAAAGATCTCCAGTAAGTGTTGCCCGGCGCGATAGGCAATATCTGGTTGACAGTTTCTGAACTCTATAACCGTCGTTAGTAGAGGGGGGAAGTCAGGAAATTCAGTAAGAAGTTTGTTGGTCAGGAGTTCTTTTGCGGCAATCTGATCGTATTCCTGAAGTTGTCTGTAGTATATTAAGTTTATAAATGGATCATCAGGAAATCTCTGTGCAACGCGTCTCACTAATAATCTAGACAGTAGCTTAAAAGGTCGATAATGGTAGTTGATAAAGTTGACTGCTTTTATGCTCCATCTGAACTCACGATCATTTATGTAATTCTGATCGTTGTTTATGTCGGCACCCAAGGTGGCTCGGTAGTTTAGGTCCTGAGTTAGCTTTAATAAATTGCGTAATTTGTCAGATTTGTCTAAGTTGACGGCGCCTAATTCGTCGATCATACTGGCGGCCTTGTTGTAGTCTCTGGAATCAATTAGCAACAATATCACTCTTTCTCCAACGGCGTCTGTCTTGCTATTGCCGCTCAATCCTATTTTCTTCCTCAATATTGGTTCGTCATATATTCTACCCAATATTTCCATGCACAACGCGACGCTTACCTGGTTCTGGTCGCTGGGAATCAGGAACAGCGCGCGCTTGATATATTCATTGGCGCTTTCTAGTTGGTTGGTCTCCATGAAGAGATTGGCAAGATTGTGATTCAGCCGATCAATGCCATTTAGGTCAGCGTCGATTGGTATTTTCTCCATAAGAGTAGTTGTTTTTCTTATCGCTTCTTTAGGGCCATATAGCTGTGTGTAGGTTAATAGGAGATTGTTGGTGGTTCCGTAGTAGCTTTCGGCATTAGGTTTGCCAGCAGAGAAGGCTCGGTTGAGGAATCTAGCTCCTTCTTCGGGTTTGCCAGCTTTGGATAATGCCATACCGTAATTACCGAGCGGTCTCGGTTTCTGTGGCGATTTTTCAGCCATATCACGGTAAATGCTTTCTTCGTTTCGCCAATCGTAATTTCGTAATGACGTTAAAAGCGAAGAACCTGCAAGGAGGATGATCAGTGTCAGGATCATGATCTTCTTGAACGATTCAGTCTGAATTATTATGTATTTTGATATGGCTAAGTCGGCAATTGCCAGTATGGCTAGGAAGAAACCAATAGACGAAAGATAGAGCCGATGTTCGAAAACTAATTCCAGAGGAATTATCGAAGACTCGATTAGAATATTTAAGAAGAAAAACAAGATACCAAAACTGAGTAAAGGGATGTTGCGACGAATTCTAATCGCATAAACTAATAGTGCTGTGATGGTAATTAGAGAAAAAAACGTGGAAAGCGGTGAGAATAAAGAATGGCTTATCATGAAATCATGATCAATATTCATTCTTAATGGAAGCGGGATAAGAAGAAGTGTCATATACCAAGTCACGACCCTTGTCTCGGTGAGTAGACGTTCGGGAAGGGTGAACGGCCTTACCTCGTAACCGCCTGTGAGAGTGTGCCATACCTCGATCAAAATTGGGAAGACCAAGAAGATGAAAATTAATGTCGGGAGCCAGTGGTTCTTCAAAAAACTTTTGATGTTTTTTTCTATAACTCCCGGGGCAATGAAAAAATCCTCCAAGAGGAGAATTGCTATTGGTAGGCTCGCGCTGTTTTCTTTTGATATGAAGGAACATCCCGCGGCAAAGACCGCTCCTGCGAAGTAGATCAGGCTTCTCTTCTGTTTGGTTTCCATGCGGGCATGTAAATAAAGGGCAAGCGCCAGGGTATAGAACAGGGCGCAAAGAGATGACATCCTTTGGACGATATATGTAACAGCATTTGTCTGAACCGGACTTAAGGCCCATAGTCCGGCCACGGCCCATACTAAATATTGCGGGGATAAAATTTTTAACGACTGAGCCGTTACGGGGAGGCGGACAAGCTGCTTAAGAAAGCAAACTATGGACAGTAGCACCGCAATATGAATGGAGATGTTGGTGATATGGTAGGGCGAGGCCTGGCCGTGGGAAAAGTAGTTGTTTATGGCCAGAGTTGTTATGGGAATTAGTCGTCCTAGGCCGAACTCCGAATCTTTCAGGGCGTTTAATGAAGATAGGGAAAGATCTTTAATCTGGGTCTTGGTGGTGAATATAAAGGAATGTTCGTCGTCTAGAATAGCTGGTGAATTGAGGGTGTTTAGGTAGGATGCGATAATTAATAGAACTACAAGATAAGGTAAAAATTTTATGATAGCCGCTTCGTGAAACGGAGTTGACTTCATCAGGAAAGCTCCTTGCAAAAACGAACTGCCTGCCAACTTTTCAGTCGGCAGGCAGTTAATGTTCTTCGGTACTAGCTAGAGAAATTTTTATTTTAGACCCAACTGAGTGGAAAGAGCACCGGAAATGGTCCATTGTGTTATCTTGCCAGAGCTTGAAGTTGGAGTAAAGAGTATAACGCCACCGCCAATTGTAGTAAGCTTAGTAAGTTTGTCGTTTGTAGTTCTGAGGGTTACTTGGAGAGCTCTGTTAATAATGCTCGGAGTAAAATAACTCAGATCGGCATCGCCAGTAACCGAGGCCGCAAAAGTCGGCATGGTACTCTGGGTGGCATAAATCAAACCGATATTGGTTTCGATTGAGTGGACGCCCGGAAAAACCAAAGCGGTCAGGCGGGACTTCTGGATGTAGGTCATGTACGCCGGGATGGCAACGGCGGCCAAGATGCCGATGATCGCGACAACGATCATGAGCTCGATCAGGGTAAAGCCTTTTTCCTTATTCTGCATTCTCAGGTGTTTCAACATGTTTTTCCCTCCTCTGTTTGGTTAACCTAATGCCGCTCAACCTTATGACCAGCATGAATTCCCTCTTTACTGCGACCACATTATCACAACATTTTGTGGATTCAAAACTTTAGTTGGTTGGATGAGCATTTTTTGTGCCAGTGATTTTGTTCGCCCGGATTTATTGGTTTTGCTCTTGATCAATAAGGGACTAGCACGTATTAACGGAAAAATAAGGAGGTTGCTTAAGGGAAGCAGTGTAATGATTTGAGGCTATTTTTGTCACTGGATTGAACTTTGTGACAAAAAACGTCAGTTAAGAGAATTGGCTGGGGAACAGGGATTCGAACCCCGATAGGCAGAGTCAGAGTCTGCTGTCTTACCGTTAGACCATCCCCCAGTTCTTTTGGAATTGGGCTTTATTAGATAAAATACCTGGAGAAGTCAAGTATAAATATGTCTATACTTGCCCAGAGTTGTCATGTTACGGAATTTCACTCGGTCAGGATATTACATCATGCTGGTGTTCATCAGTAATTTTGCTAAAGCCACGGTAAATGCCGTCTTATCCCTGATATCCATGTGGGAACCGTCGGGCAGCTGGAATTGCATGGTTGCATAATCCTTAAAATGAATGGTCCTGGCCCGAGTTGAAGCGGCTAAGCGATCCCAGTCGATTGTTCTTGGTGCTTTTGACTCATCGATCTCCCAAATCAGCCCAGATGTGGGCATACGAACCAGCACAATTTTGCCTTGGTGGTCCAAGATACGATTGATCAGCGCGTTGGCATATTTGAACTGTGCGGGGTCTGTTCCCACACTTGCAGGACTTTCCTGTAATTTTTTCCGCACCTCACCTGCAAAATCATTCATGGTGTGTATTCTGGAGAAATCGACATTGCTCCCAAGATTTCTCAATACCCGCCCAATATAGAAGTCCGGTTGCTTGACAAGTTGGTAGTCGGCATCTCGTTGACGACTCGGGCGCATAGATAGATATGATTGTTGGATGCTGCCGTTGTTATTAAGTAGCAGGGGCCATAAGCGCTGCCAGGGAATTCCGCTGGCGTAAAGCGCCGACCAGCTTTGCACCCAGCCCTTGAGCTTAGCTTCCACCGCTGGTGCCCATAATCCCCTGAAACTATTGTGATAGAAGCTTACCCATTCATCAGCCCGGTCTCGCTCCTTCCTTTGCAACAGCTTCCATGTTTCGGCCCCGACCAAGATAGTGCCGGTGACCTCAGGGTCATTGGCCAAATCTTCCAGAACCGGCATGTAATGAGAACCGTCAATCGCCAACTGCACTGGCTGTAGTCCTGTTTCGGCGGCCAATGCCGCCAAATCGACATCCAACTGTATCCGGGAATCACCCACCAGGATAAGGGCACGATCACCTAGTGCCGAGGCTCTGGCTCGCTCATAAGCCCAAAGTTCTTTAGTATCATGAACATCTGGAGAGATACCGACCTGGCGCATTCGCAGTTCGAGTATCCCGATCATGACGAGGCTCAGGGCCAACCCAATAATCAGGGAGTAAATCGCGCCGGTTAGCGGAATGCGATCATTAGAACTGGAAGTAGATGAAGGCACGGCTGTCTCCATTAGAGGTAATAACAACGGCAACCAGCAGGGCTGCTACCAGTGAACCGCGAGCCAGCGGTGGCAGAGCGCCAATTCGATCCTCCAAGGTGCTATGTCTGGTGAACCAGTGCCAGGCTAGGGTCGCAGAAATCACCAGCAACACCAGGATCCGGCTGTAACCAGCCAAGACGGCAGAACTATTTGCTCTCGCTAAAGCATGTATCATCGCAGCCAAATTGTCGAAGCCCTGTGCCCTGAAGGGTATCCAGGCCAAGGTCACGACCAAAAAAGTCAAGATAACCAATCCCGCGTGCATTAAAGGGGTAGGTGACCACGACTTGAATCGTTTCCGCAGGCCGTGTTCGATAACAAGTAGCAGGCCATGCAGCCAACCCCAGACGATGAAGGTCATGGCGGCGCCATGCCAAACTCCGCCAATAAACATGGTCAGGAGCAGGTTGAAGGAAGTGCGGATGCCGCCGGCACGGCTACCACCCAAGGGCAGATATAGATAATCCCGCAACCAGCTGGACAATGATATGTGCCAGCGCCGCCAGAAATCGGAAACCCCCAAGGCCGCGTAAGGAGACCGGAAGTTATCCGGCAAGCTGAAACCCAAACAAAGGGCGGCTCCTATGGCACAAAGCGAATACCCTGCGAAATCAAAAAAAATCTGGCCGGAGAAAGCCAGCGCAGCAATGCTGGCATCCACCCAGGCATAAAGATCGGGGTTGGCGTAAACCTGATCGACCACAGGTGCAAGTATGTTGTCGGCCAAGACAATTTTGGCAAAAAGGCCAAAGATCATGAGCGACAGTCCCCAGGAAAAGCTTGCCGAGGTTGCCGCTCGCGGTGTTTGGCATTGTGGTAAAAAATGCTCGGCACGTACTATTGGCCCTGCTACCAGTTGCGGGAAGAAGGTAACGAATAGCGCAAAGTCCCAAAAATCCAAGGTGGCTGGCATGCACCGACGATAGACATCGATGGTGTATGAGATAGTTTGAAAGGTATAAAAAGAGATCCCAATCGGGAGAATGATGCCTAGCCTCGGTGCTTGATATACAATGCCGAAGACGCTCACTGCCTCAGCAAAGAGCCCCAACAGAAACTCGGCATACTTGAAGTACCCCAGCAACCCCAGGTTTATAACCAGGCTGACTAGTAACAGGGAACGCCTTGCCGTTTGATCCTGCATTTTTCCCAGACGCCGGGCCACTGTGTAGTCGACAATTGTGGAAAACCAGACTAGCAACACTAGAGGAGGACTCCAGGCTGCATAAAACAGGTAACTTGCACAAAGCAAAAACAACTTTTGCTGACGCCACGAACGCAGTGCGTAATAACCTCCAAGCACCAGAGCAAAAAAAGCAATAAAAAGGAAGGAATCAAACTGCATGGCTCAACATCATCGGGGGAGAGTAAGTTGGGGGAATTAAAGATGTCATATGTAATTGACAACCTCTTGGATTAACACTCTTGGCCTAAGATAGGCGTGTTGAAAATTTTGGTAGAAAATTAAAACTGGCTCAGCTTAAAATTTCTTTTCTTTTGTTGGCGAAAGAAAAAACGGTGATTCCTATACGGTTTACTACTGCTCCCGCCGACTGAAGATAACAGCGAAATATGCAAAAGTCTAACAGGAAAACTCTGTGTTTGATTGAAGAATATTCTTTAGCTGTGAGGAATCTTCTTTAGCGTTTTTTGCTGAATGTATTGTCTGATTCAGGCAACGCATTGAATGTTCGTGCGTTTTATTTGTGGTACACTAGTTGCTAATAAAGTTGGATAAACCGACTGATAGTGGAGAGAGCAAATGCACAGATCGAGCCTCTTGCAAAAATCATTAATGGCGGATTCACCTGTCATTCCCGCGCAGGCTGGAACCCAGAATGCAGTGATTTCTCAACGAACTGGATTCCCGATTACCACCTCGGGAATGACGAAATGGGGGTTTTGCAAGAGACACAGATTGGTCCGATCGTTCCTTGTGCTGCTGGTCTTTCCTGTCCTGCTAGCAGCCTTTGGGGTTGCCTCGGCAGATGAGTCACCTCTGGCGCCACCCCTCCTTACCCAGCTCATTAACTCCGCTCTGACCGATAACCCGGAATTGCAGGGCGATCAAGCCCGTTGGGATATCTTTTTGCACAAAGCCCGCCAGGCTGGTTCCCTGGATGACCCCATGCTGATGCTGCGTTTCCAGAATCTATTGATCCGCGATCCGCTGGCCTTTGACCGGGACAGTACCAGCGCCAAAATTATTGGTGTTACCCAAATGGTGCCTTTTTACGGCAAACGCGGTCTGGTCAAGGAAGCTGCCGCCCGGGAAGCGGAGGCTGCCGGTTGGGAATTGGCGGAACGCAAGCTGGAATTGGCGGGAATGGTTAAGGAATCTTGGTCTCAGTTGCTCTTTATTGATAGTAGTTTGGAGATAGTCGCGAGCAATATCGCCGTCCTTGACGACCTGAGCCGCTATAGCGAAAGCATGTACGGGGTAGGGCAGGGCCAGCAACAGGATGTGCTTAAGGCGCAACTTGAGCGCACCAAGATGGAAGAGATGCGCATCTCGCTGGTGCAGAAGCGGCGCAGTCTGGTGGCCACCCTTAATACCCTGGCCTTCCGGCCGGCCGATTCCCCGATTGTTCCTGATACCATCCTGGATCTTACCCCCATAGCCAGCACTGCCGACGAACTGGAAAATCTGGCCACCGCCAACCGGCCACTTTTCAAGGCAATCGCTGCCCGGGCACAAAAGGCCCAAGCCATGCGGAAGCTGGCCGAGCGAGAGCTCTACCCAGATTTCACCTTCAGCTTTGAATACATGCAGCGTGATACCAGCGAGATGGACAGCGACGGTTATGATATGTACTCGACCGGGGTCACGTTTAACCTGCCCTTGCAACACGAGCGGCGCCGGGCGATGATTGCCGAGGGTGAGGCCGATGGACGCATGGCAGTGGCAGAGCTGGCCATGGCGCAGAACCGGATTCGCCTCAGCATCGCCGATGCCTTGGCGCGGATGGCTGGCAGCAGTAGTCTGGCCAAACTGTATCGTGAGGGGATAATTCCCCAGGCCAAGCAAACCTTGGCGGCTACCCTCTCCGCCTACCAAGCTGGCAAGACAGATTTTATGAAGGTGCTGGATAGTCGCATGACGGTGTTTAATTTCGAGCGGGAATATCAGGACGCCGTGGCCGAGCATCAGATGCAACTGGCCAGGCTTGAGGCGGTGGTCGGCACGAAGCTGCCGACGGCGGGCAAACCATGATTCGACTACCAAACACAGATAAGGAAACAACAATGAAAACCGCCTGGAAAGCCGTGGGGATTATAGTCAGCGCTTCCTTGGTTTCGGCCCTGCTCTCGGGCTACTATTTCGGTTGGGTCTATCACCCCGGTCACTCCCCCGATGAACATGCGGTGGCCACCGGAGAAAAGGCGGTGGTGGCCAAGGTGCAGTACACCTGTTCCATGCACCCGTTCATCATCCGAGACGAACCGGGTAACTGCCCGATCTGCGGGATGATCCTTACCCCATTGCAGCCGGGAACGGCCGGCTCCTCCGGGAGTGGCGCAAACAGCCGGGTCACCCATTGGGTCTCGTCCATGGATCCCACTTACATCCGCGAGGCGCCGGGCAAAGACAGTATGGGTATGGATCTGGTGCCGATATATGATGATGGCGGCACCGGGCAGATCGTCATCGACCCGGTGACCATCCAAAACATTGGGGTGCGCTTCGCCCCGGTGATGCGGCGCAATCTTTCCCGTTCCATCCGTACTGTGGGGCTGGTCGCCTTTGAAGAATCGCGCCAGTACTCGGTCAATAGCAAGGTCGAGGGCTGGGTCGAGCGTCTGCATGTCAATCAGACCGGGCAGCCGGTGCAAAAGGGGCAGCCGTTATTGGAGATCTACAGCCCCGATCTGGTGGCGGCCCAACAGGAGTATCTGCTGGCCTTGGGAAACAGTAAGCGCATGGCCAATAATCCCTACCCGGAGATTGCGGCGGGGGCAGGAAGGCTACTGGCGGCGGCCCGCACGCGCCTGAGCTATTGGGACATCAGCGACGAGCAGTTGGCCGAACTAGAACAAAGCGGCCAGCCGCGCAAAACCATGACCCTGTACAGCCCCAATGGCGGGGTGGTGACCATGAAAAAGGTGGTGGAAGGCATGCGGGTCATGGCTGGCGAGGAGCTCTTGCTAATTGCCGATCTTTCCCTGGTCTGGGTCAACGCCGATCTCTATGAGCATGATCTCCCCTTGGTGCGGGTTGGCCAGAACGCCACGGTGGAGATCCCCGCTCTGGCCGGTAAAAGCTTACTGGGGAAAGTTTCCTATATCTATCCCTATCTGGAAAATGAAAGCCGCACCGTCAAGGCCCGCATCGAATTTACCAACCCCGGACTGTTGTTGAAGCCGGAAATGTACGCCAATGTGGTCATCCAAACCACGCCGCAAGACGGCGCCCTGGTTGTCCCCGGCGACGCGGTGTTGCGCTCGGGACGTGGGGCCACGGTTTTCGTTGCCCTGGGGGAAGGGCGTTTTGAACCCCGGACGGTAAAAACCGGGTTGAGTGATGAGGATGGCTTTTTGCAGATTCTCTCCGGTCTTAAGGAAGGCGAAAAGGTGGTGACCTCGGCCCAGTTCCTGCTCGATTCCGAGAGTCGGCTGCAGGAGGTGGTTCGTAAGATGACCCAGCCGGTGGCGATAGATACGCCGACGCCTAAAGAAAATCCGGAAGAGCTATTTAAATGAAGGGCGCCTTTCTTGGAGTAAGTAAGCAGGCCCGTCATTGCGAGGAGGGGCGTAGACCCGACGCGGCAATCTCCTGGCCTTGGCAGGAAGCCTTTTGGTACAGATCGAAGTCTGCGCTTATCTGCTTCGATCGCTTCGCTCCTCGCAATGACGAATCGTTTGTTATTATGGAGTATTTCGAGGCCCCCACCCATGCTTGAAAAAATCATCGCCTGGTCCATCAACAACAAGTTCATGGTGGTGCTGGCCACCGTCTTTGTCGTGGCCGGTGGCGTTTACGCCCTGAAAAACACCCCGGTTGACGCCATTCCCGATCTTTCCGATGTCCAGGTCATCGTCTTCACCGAATATCCTGGCCAGGCGCCGCAGGTGGTGGAAGATCAGGTTACCTATCCCCTGACCACTAAGATGCTCTCGGTGCCGGGGGCCAAGGTGGTGCGAGGGTATTCGTTTTTCGGCTACTCCTTCATCTATATCATTTTCGAGGATGGCACCGACATCTATTGGGCCCGCTCCCGGGTGCTCGAATATCTCAACTATGTCTCCGGTCGCCTCCCCAAGGGAGTTACGCCGGTCCTCGGCCCTGACGCCACCGGGGTGGGCTGGGTCTTTGAATATGCCCTGGAAAGCGACCGGCACAACCTCCAGGAGTTACGTACCCTACAGGACTGGTATCTCCGTTACGAACTCACCTCGGTGGAAGGGGTGTCCGAGGTGGCCAGCCTGGGTGGCTTCGTCAAGCAGTACCAGGTAGCCGTTGATCCTAATCGGCTGCTGGCCTACAAGATTCCGATTACCGAGCTGATGATGGCCATCCAGCGCAACAACCTTGACGTTGGCGGCGGGGCCATCGAAAACGGTGAGACTGAATACGTCATTCGCAGTCACGGTTACATCAAGTCGGTGGATGATATTCGCAACATCGTGGTTATGGCCACCCCCGGCGGCACCCCGGTGCTGGTGCGGGATCTGGCCGAGGTGCGCCTGGGGCCGGAAATGCGGCGGGGTGTGGCCGAACTGGACGGGCGGGGTGAAACGGTGGGTGGCATCATCGTCATGCGCTTCGGGGAAAACGCCCTGTCCACCATTGAGGGGGTCAAGAAGAAGCTCAAGGAACTGGAGGCCGGTCTGCCGGCGGGGGTAAAGATCCGCCCGGTGTACGATCGCTCCGGCCTGATCAATCACGCCGTTGATAACCTGCAAGAAAAGCTCATCGAAGAGAGCATCGTTGTTGCCCTGGTCACAGCCCTCTTTCTCTTTCATTTGCCCAGTGCTTTGGTGGCCATCTTTACCCTGCCGGTGGCGATCCTCATGGCCTTCATGGTTATGCGCTCCCAAGGCATTAACGCCAATATCATGAGCCTGGGCGGCATCGCCATTGCCATCGGGGCGATGATCGACGCGGCCATTATCATGATCGAAAACGCCCATAAACACCTGGAACGGGACCGGGATAAGAAGCCGCACTGGCAAATAATCACCGATTCAGCCCAAGAGGTGGGACCGACCCTCTTCTATTCACTGCTGGTGATCACCGTCTCTTTTTTGCCGGTCTTTACCCTTCAGGAACAGGCCGGGCGGCTCTTCAAACCCCTGGCCTTTACCAAAACCTATGCCATGGGCGCTGCCGCCTTGCTGTCGATCACCATCGTCCCGGTGCTGATGGGCTGGTTTATCCGGGGCAAAATCAGACCGGAACACGCCAACCCCTTAAACCGGCTGCTAATCCGCCTCTATCATCCGGTGGTGGATCTGGTTTTGAAATGGCGCAAAACCACCTTGTTGCTGGCGCTGCTGGCGATAATTTCCATTGCCTGGCCGCTGAGCAAGTTGGGGTCCGAGTTCATGCCGCCGCTTTACGAGGGTGATCTCCTCTATATGCCGACCACCATGCCCGGACTGTCGGTGACCAAGGCCCGGGAAATCCTCCAGGATACCGACCGGATTATCCGCCAGTTTCCCGAGGTGCAGCAGGTCTTCGGCAAGATCGGCCGGGCCGAGTCCGCCACCGATCCGGCGCCGATGATGATGATCGAGACCACCATCACCCTTAAACCAGAAAGCGAATGGCGCAAGGTTAAGATCCCCCGCTTCTATTCGGAGTGGCCGGGCTGGAGCAAGGGGGTGTTGCACCTGATCTGGCCGGAGGAAAAGCCCCTGTCGCTGGAGAAACTGATCGAGGATCTCAATAGCGCGGTGCATTTCCCCGGATTGACCAATGCCTGGACCATGCCGATCAAGACCCGCATCGACATGCTTTCCACCGGCATCAAAACCCCGGTCGGCATCAAGATCATGGGCGATGACCTGGTCACTTTGAGCCGTCTCGGCGAGCAGGTGGAGGCGGTAATGCGCACCGTGCCGGGAACCTTGTCGGCTATCGCCGAACGGGCGGTGGGTGGCTATTATCTGGATTTCCAGATCGACCGGGCGGCGGCGGCTCGTTACGGCATTAGTGTCGCCGACATTCAGGAAATTTTCCAGACCGCAGTGGGCGGCATGAAGGTCACCGAAACGGTGGAAGGGTTGGAGCGCTATTCGGTCAACGTCCGCTATGATCGCGATTTTCGCAGCGATCCTGAATCTCTGAAGCGCTTGCTGGTGCCAGGGGTGGGTGGTCGCCAGATTCCTCTGGCTCAGTTGGGATCTTTCAGTATCCGCAACGATCCGGACAGCATCAAGACCGAAAACTCCCGACGCACCGCCTGGGTTTATGTGGATATCCAAGGCACCGACATTGGCACTTATGTTGCCAAGGCCCGTCAGGCTGTGGCGGCCAAGGTTACCTTGCCAGCCGGTTACAATATCGTCTGGAGCGGCGAGTTTGAAAATATGGAAAAGGCCCGCTCGCGCTTGCTGGTGATCATTCCCTTCACCATCCTGATCATCTTTGTGATCATCTTTCTGAATACCAAATCGCTGGTCAAGACCGCCATCGTCTTTCTGGCCGTGCCTTTTTCCCTGGTGGGGGCCTTCTGGTTTCTTTATTTGCTGGGATATCACACCTCGGTGGCGGTCTGGGTGGGCTTGATCGCCTTGGCTGGCCTGGATGCTGAAACCGGGGTGGTGATGCTCCTCTATCTCGATCTCTCTCATAAACTTTGGGATAAGAGCGGCAGGATGCAGAACCGGGGCGACTTGATCCAGGCCATCCATCACGGGGCGGTGAAAAGAATCAGGCCCAAGATCATGACCATCTCGGTGATTATTGCCGGTCTGTTGCCGATCATGTGGAGCCACGGGGCCGGGGCAGATGTGATGAAGCGCATAGCCGCCCCCATGGTCGGCGGGGTGGTGACCTCCGGGATTATGGAACTGATGGTCTATCCAGTGATCTTTTTTATCTGGCGGGCCCGTAAGTTGAAGAAGGAGATGGTAGCAACCAGTGTCGGGGAATTGCATGAGTAATAATTGGCACTATTTCAACAAGTAAAACATGGTAGGTAAACCAAAACCTTAAAGGAGTGGTGTATGGAGATTAAGATTTTTAGGACGATGAAAACATTATTGACGATAGCCCTGATTGTTGGTGGGCCGGTCTTGGCCGGGGCCATGGACCACGGCTCCATGGCTGGAATGGACCATGGTAGCAGCATGGCCGGGATGGACCATGCCTCCAAGGGGGCGGGGCAGATCCTAATCGGCAGCAATAGCCAGGATGGAGTCAAGGGTACCGGCCATATCGCCGATGTCAGTAAGGCCATGGCCGAGATGGGCATGAAGGAAACCCATCACCTGATGGTCACCTTCAAAGAGGAGAAGGGCGGCACGGCGATCGCCGACGGGGCGGTGGCGGTTAAGGTGACCGATCCGGCTGGGGGCAAGGGTGAGGCGGTGAAAATGATGGCCATGGAAGGCAGTTTTGGCGCCGATTTAACCCTGCCCAAGCCCGGCAGGTATGTCTTTGAAGTGGGCACTAAACTGGCCGACGGCAAAAAGCGGCAGTTTAGTTTTGAGTACACGGTCAAGTGAGGTTGCTGGCCGCCAGGTTTTTATGGGACGCGATTTCCCTGGTTGGCGTTGGGATTAGCCTATCCCAGAATGTCGTTTAAACTGGTGGTGCTGTCTGCCCCATGGGCGGGATCGTGTTTCGTCTCTTCGTCAAGTATCTGGAAGTGGACGTCAAGTTGGTCGAGGGAGTTCATCAGCATGCCCTTCAGGTGCTGGTGAACTTCACCCTCGGCGATTTCCCCCAGGGAGCTGTAAATTTGCAGGAGGGCATTGTCAGGTGAAATCTTAATGCCACTGACCTTGCCGCCGGTGAAGATAAAGGGGGAGGTGAAGTTGTTGGCCTTCTGAAATTTTTCCATAAAGGCGAGGTAGGCCTCGGGGAAGTTGATCTCCATCAGCTCCAGGAAACTGTTGATCCCCAGCACCACCAGATCCAGTTCCGGACCGTTGTCGTCTACCAGGTCGATTCCCACCTGGAGCGTGCGTAATCTCTCCAGAAATTCCTTCACCAACTCGCCACGAATCACGTCGCCATGCTGGGGGGCGATCACCTCCGGCAATGGATTCAGCATGAGAATCCGCTCGACGGTCTTGCGTACCGCCCGTGAGGAAGGCATGTAAAGCTGGTGGAAAAGTTTGATCCCTTCCCAGGAATCTTCGTTGGCGTAAATTCCTTCTCCCTTGCGGGTATTGACCCCGCCCAGGAAGTCCCCGGTAAAGAGTACCCGGCTCTCATAGTCGTACAGCATCATGGCGCCGCGGAAATGGCAGTAGCGGGCCGGGACAAAACGAACGCGCTGGCCGGAATGCTTGAACCGGAGAACGTAGGAATCAAAGCTCTCCGCCGTGCGCACCCGGTTTTCCGGTAAGCCATACATCTTGACCAACCGCCAGGTGTCCACCGAGGTGAGCAGGTATGAACGGGGTGCGGATGCCATCACCATGCCGATGTTGGCGGTGAGGTCCGGATCTTGATGGCTCAGGAAGATCAGGTGGGTCTGGTTGATGCCACCCGCCTTTTCTTTAAGCAGGGGCAGCAGGGCCGCCAGATCCAGCTTGGTGCCCGGATCGAAGAGCATGTTCACAGCTTTCCCTTCCTGGCTGATGAACTGTTTCAGGTAGATGTTGCGGTGAAAATCCTCTTCATTGCTGCGGATGGTGAAAAAATTTTTGCCAATCTCGTGGATCATTTAGCGGGGCTCCGTGGGAATGGGGATAATTTGTATCGATTTGTTTTTGGTTAACAGGCAGTGGGGCTGGTGGTGTGGATAAACAGGACAGAAAATATCCTGTTTACCGGGTGAGTTATACCTAATCACACTTATGGCTGTCAATGCAGAAAATCTAATTGTCGCGACAGCTTGGAGATCATTGATAACTAGCCGATAAGCTGTGAGAAAACTGGCGATAGGTGGGAGAGCCGGTGGGAACTGGCGGTGGGGGCATTAGGATGTGGGATTGAGCATTAAAGCCAATCTAGGGGAGTTAAGTCTCGCTTTGCTTCTCCTTATCCCGGTTGATTGCTGCCAGGAACTCCCGGCCGTAGCGGTTGAGTTTGTGGGCGCCGACGCCGCTAATTCGCAGCAGCGCTTGCTCGTCGCCGGGGAGGAAGGCGGCCATCTCAATCAGGCTGGCATCGCTGAAGATCACGAAGGGCGGCACTCCAGCCTGTTCGGCCAGCTGCTTGCGCAAGGCTCGCAAACGCTTGAACAATTCCTGGTCGTACGATAATTCGCTGGCATTTCGGCCCTTGGCCTTGGCAACTGGCGCGGCTTTTTCTCGGGGAGCGGCCATCTTCAGGTTGATCTCGCCTCGCAGTAGGGGCTGGGCGGCCGGGGTTAACTTCAGCACCGAGTAGTCGCTGACATCCTGGTTCAGGTAACCATGTTGAATCAGATGGCGGATCAGCGCGCTCCAGTAATCCTGGCTGTGCTCCTTGCCAATCCCGTAGGTGGAGAGCCGGTCGTGACCCAACTGGATGAGCCGCTCCTTCTTGGAACCGCGTAGCACCTCAATGACGTGCATCATCCCGAAGCGCTGGCCGACCCGATAGACGCAGGATAGGGCCTTGCGGGCGTTTTCGGTGGCCTCGATCAGGGCCGGTGGGGCCAGGCAGATATCGCAGTTGCCGCAGGGCTCGGGCAGTCGCTCGCCGAAATAACCGAGCAGGATCTGGCGGCGGCAGCTCTGGGCCTCGGCGAAGCCCACCATGGTGTTGAGTTTGTGGAGTTCAATCCGTTTCTGCTCGGCGTTTTCCGATTTTTCAATCAAACCCCGGGCCATGGCAATATCCCCATAACCGAAGAGCAATAAAGCTTCGGCCGCTACACCGTCGCGCCCGGCTCGGCCGGTTTCTTGGTAATAGCTTTCCAGATTCTTGGGGAGATCGTAATGGACCACGTAGCGGATATTGGACTTATCGATGCCCATGCCGAAGGCCACGGTGGCGACGATGATCAGGGTATCGTCGCGGAGGAAATCTTCCTGCACCTTCTGGCGGGTGGTGGCCGGTAGCCCGGCGTGGTAGGCCGCGGCTGGGAAACCGGCCTCAGTGAGCTTCTCTGCCACCTGTTCCACCCGTTTGCGGCTCAGGCAATAGACGATCCCCGCCTCCTCCCGCCGCCCTTTAAGAAATCCGACCAGTTGCCCGAAGGGTTTTTGTTTATCCAGCACGGTGTAGCGGATGTTGGGCCGGTCGAAACCGGAGATATAGCAGGGGGCCTGGCTTAAACCAAGCCGGGAGATAATATCTTCGCGGGTATGGGGTTCGGCGGTGGCGGTCAGGGCGAGTAGGGGAATAGTGGGGAAGAGCTGGCGCAGCTCGCCAAGTTTACAGTATTCGGGGCGGAAATCGTGGCCCCACTGGGAAACACAGTGGGCCTCGTCGATGGCAAAGAGGGCGACCTTGAGTTCACGCAGTCGTTCAATGAAGTCCGGGCTCATCAGCCGTTCCGGGGCGACGTAGAGCAGGTCAAGTTCTCCTGAATGCAGCCGGGCCAGAACCCGGCGCGCCGCCTCGCCGGTCAGGGAGGAGTTGTAATAGGCGGCCCTTACCCCGCAAACCGTCAGGGCATCGACTTGGTCCTTCATCAAGGAAATCAGGGGCGATACGACGATGGCCACACCCTGCCGATGCAGGGCCGGGATCTGGTAACAAAGCGATTTGCCGCCGCCGGTGGGCATCAGGACGAAGGCGTCGCCGCCGTTGATCACCCCGGTGATGATTTCCTCCTGAGGGGAACGAAAGCTGGCGTAGCCAAAAATGGTGCGGAGGGTATCTCTGGGGTTGGTCATATCTGAGACTTTTTCCCGTGCAGGCGTAAATCGGCAATGACCGGCAGGTGGTCGCTGGCTACCTTGGAGATGCCCATCCGGCAGGTTCGGCCGTGGATGGCGCTGATGGGACCCCGGTAGAAAATTTTATCCAGGCCGTTGGCCGGGGAGAAGGAAGGGTAGGTGGCGATGGCGTCGTAATAATTAATGCCGTGATTGGTGGCGCAACCGAAGTCCAGAACCTCGGTAAACATCGGCGCCAGGCGGGTCCACCAGTCATTGAAATCCCCCACCACCAGACAGGGCGATTGCCGCTCCAGGGCCTGGAACTCCGGGGAATGGACCAGCACCCCAACCTGGCTGGGTCTTTCCCTAAATGATAGGCCCAGGTGCATGTTGAAGGTTGCCAGCTTAACCGGCCCGGCCCCGTTGCCGGGGGTTTCGATTTCGGCATAGAGGCAGCCCCTGGCCTTGCGATCATCAATGGTCAGGTCGATGTTGCGCTCCCGGAGGATGGGAAAACGGCTGAGGGTGGCGTTGCCGTACATGCCGGTGCGCAGCTGGACGTTCAAGCCCAGCGCCACGTAAGGGTAGCCGAGTCGAGCGGCCAGATCCTCGGCCAGATCAAGCTTGCGAGAGCGTGGCACGCCAACGTCCACCTCCTGGAGGAAAACCAGGTCGGCATTATGATGGGCAAGAATTTCGGCGATTCGCTCCGGTTTGAAGCGACGGTCCACCCCGATGCAGCGATGGATGTTGTATGAGATGACCCGAAATTCCATATGATCCCGTAAAAAAGCGATTTTTAACGCAATGGCGCAATGGCGCAAAGATTTATCCGTTCATCTGCGCCGCTGGCAAATGTCCAAATAATCCGTATTTTTTGCGTCTTTGCGTCATTGCGTTAAGTCTTTGGATTTTTCTTCGATTATTCTTGGTTGGCCAGAATGATCTCGATGCGCCGGTTCCGGGCGCGCCCGATCTCGGTGTCGTTTTCTGCCACCGGCTTGTATTCCCCATGGGCGACCGCGTTCAGATTGTGGGGATCAATGCCACGTTCCTGGAGAAACCTGGCAACGTTGACTGCCCGGGCCGACGCCAACTCCCAGTTGCTGGGGTATTTCTGGGCCAGTCCGCCAATAATCGGGATGTTGTCGGTGTGGCCTTCAATGCGGATGGTCTTGCCGGAAACGTCTTTGAGAATGTCGACGACTTTCTGGAGAACCTTTAGCCCTTCCGCCTTGACCTCGGCTTTGCCGGAGTCGAAGAGAATGGCGTCAACCAGATTGACGGTCAGCTTTCCCTTAAGCTCAGAAATGGTGATCTGGCCATTGTCGATCTCACTTTTCATCTTGTCGATCAAGGCCTGGTAAGTCGAGCCCATCTGCTGGGTCACGGCCTCTTTTTCGGCGCGAAGTTGCTGGAGCTCCTGGCTCAGCCGCTCATTGGTGGCGGAGTTGGCCGTAATTAGTTCAGTCTGTTCGGATATTT
>Ga0334722_10000761_pt1 | contig 44641 bp, 36 predicted proteins | sample C3_bottom_MG_FD_207210 | JGI IMG/M metagenome (GOLD analysis project Ga0334722, IMG submission 207210) | Sediment microbial communities from Yellowstone Lake, YNP, Wyoming, USA - C3_bottom | ecosystem: Environmental > Aquatic > Freshwater > Lake > Sediment | place: USA: Wyoming | collected...
GGGCGTCGAGGACGTCCATCGTCTCCTCGCCGGGCACCGAGAAGACGTACTCGCACCCTTCGGCCTCGAGGCACTCGACGAGCAGGTCGGCGGCCGTGCGAGGCCGGTGAGCGGACGAGCGGACGGGGGTCATCGTGCCTGCGAGTCTAGCGGATCACGCGCGCCGCGCCTCGCCGGAAAGGGGGTCCTTTCGGCAGGTCGTATGGGCACATGGGGCGTAAAGAGCAGGCGGTCCCACAGAACGCTAAGCGACAGCCATCTTGCGCGGGCTCATATAATCCGAAGATGGCTGGCGTCCCGCCACGCGGGCTAGGTCACCGGCGGGTGGAATCCCGCGTGGTGGCCGTCGTCACGCGTTTTCGGTTCAGGCACGTTTGGCACGTGCTGGAATCGTACCGCGCGCACCGTCGGATCGTGGCCCAAGCAAGTGCCATGCCTGGTTTCCTGCGCGCGGCATTCCTGGTCGAGGGTCTTCATACCTGCTACTCGTTTTCGATTTGGGCAGATGCCGAGGCCATTCCCCAATTCGGGACGCTAGTACGCGAGCACGTGCGTGCCGGCAACTGGGCCTTCTCGCGGTTGACCCGAAGGAGCTCCAGCAATCCAGAGCTCTGGTCCACGAAATGGAGCCTGCGAAGCGTCAGCAATAATCTCGCCTGGGAAGGGTTTGACCTGAGCAGCCACGTCCGCGAGGCAGATGCGTGGGCGCCATGAGCACCGTCTCCATCGCTGAGTTCGCGGCGGACGCCGGGATGGGCGCGGTTGGCATCGTCTTTCTCGTAGCCTTCCTCGGGAAAGTCAAGGAACCGAGAGAGTTCATCTCGACCGTTATCGCCTATCGCGTGCTCCCGCGGGTACTCGCTGTGCCGTTCGGGGCCGCCGTCCTGGTGGCAGAGCCGGCCGTAGCCGTGTCTCTCCTGACCCGGCTGGGCGTATCGATAGGTCTGGCGCTGGCTGTCGCTCTGCTTTCGTCGTTCGCTATCGCCGTGGGCGTCAACCTCTATCGCGAGCGCCGAGTCGCCTGCGGTTGCTTCGGGGACCCCGACGAACTGATCTCAGGTCAACTGTTGGCCCGTCTGGCAGTCCTGCTCGCCGTGACGATCGGCGTCTGGCTCGAGCAGGGCGCAGTCGGTCGCGTCGAGTGGGACGTGGGGCCGACATTGGGGTATCTGGCGTGCGCAGTGATGCTCGTCGCTATCGGCAACTGGCTCCTGAATCTTCGGGAGCTGCGGATCCTCAGAGCGGACCCTCCGCGACGAACCGCAACCCTGTGATTGGGAGGTTCACGAGATGGCCGAGGAGACCTTTCTCTTGTGGCTCACGCTCGGCATTCTCGCGGCGCTCAGCGTCATGAATGCCGTGGTCCTGATCGGCCTCGTGCGGATTGTCGCGCAGCTTTACCAAGCGGTGCTCCCGAACTCCAACCCCCTCGACGGCGGGGTCCGCAAGGAAGCCCCGGCGTTCATCGCCAAGTCAATGACTGGATCGGTGGTCGACAGTGCGGGTTTCCGCGGGCGTCTGACCGCGCTGCTGTTCATCTCGCCCACATGCGCATCGTGTGTCGCGACCCTGGAACAGCTCGCAATCGTGGGCGCACGAGCGGCGGGGAACGTCGTTCTCGTCTGTGATGGGACGAGCGAAGAGTGCGAAGCCCTGGCCGACAGGTTCGCCCCCATCGAGCTCATTCACGACGATGACCGACGGATCCGCAGGCTCTATGGCGTCACCCGCTATCCGATGTCCGTGCTCATCGGAGTGGACGGCCGGATTCGTTCGTACGGTCAACCGGCAGCTGAGGACATCCGCGCCGTCGTTGATCAGGTCGACGACGGCGCCAGGAGCGGCCCGAACCTGAACAACGTCGTGGTAGGTACCGAGCCGTGAGCTGGACACCGGCCAAGGTCCCGTGGCTCTATGTCGCGCCCGTCGCCGGTCTGGGTCTCGCGGCGTTGTCGCTCGCGGTGGAACCAAGGCTCGCGCTCCTCGGAACGGCATTTCTCTTCGGCTGGTCTCAGTTACCAGGGCCTTGAGGCCTCTCGCTGGTGGGAGCGATGCCCCTCGTGAAGGAGGCAGACGGGTTGCGGCAGTGGTTGGTCAGCATCGCTGCGTACTCGGTAGCCGGTCTCGTGTCCAGCACAATGGTCGGATGGGCGATCGGCTCCGCGGGTCGGCTCCTTCCTGATCTCGGCATTCTCGCCATTACGCTCACGTTGTTGGTTGCATCGATCGTGGCCCTTCGGGAATGGGGCACGCTAAGGGTCCCGCTTCCGGAGTGGCGGCGGCAGACAAGCTCGCTCTGGGGCAAGGTGCTGCCGCGGCCGGTCGCGGCGATGCTCTGGGGCTTTGATATCGGGCTCGTCTTCACGACATTTCTGACCTTCTCGGGTGCTTGGCTTCTCGCCGCGATTGCGCTGTCTAGCCGGGACCCTCTCTTTGCAGGCGCTCTGTTCGGGGCGCATTGGCTTGGCCGCGCGTCCACGGTCTGGGTTGTCCCGTGGGTTATCGCGCATTCTCGGCTGGGGCTCTTCGACTTCGTTGAGCTCGTCGCCCGATCGCGAGACCAGATTCGCCGGGTCCATGCTCTTGGCGCCCTCTTTGCGAGCGTTGTTCTTGTGGTACTGGCAGTCGCAGGAATACCCCTTTCGGCCCACTAGAAAGGAGAACGACCCGAGAATGAGTGAGCGGATTGTTTCGAGCTTGGCTAGACAGTTGGACCGAAGGACGTTCCTCAGACGTGCAGCGGCTGGCGCGGCGAGCGTGATTCTCGGGCTATTCGGGTTGGCTCAGCCGGCCCTTGCAACGGTCGCTGTCAAATGCTGTAACCTGTGCTATTCACCGTTGAGTAATTGCCACGGCAACTGCAGCCCCGACAACATCTGGTGTTGGTTCTGTCTCGAGTCGAGTACCAACATCACTTGGGGCTGCTGCGAGAAGTTCGACAACGCTACGCACTGCGCCAACAAAGACTTCTGCAACAGCGTGGTCTATTCGTGCCTGTGGAGGACGGGCTTTGCTCCCGGTCAGGCGCCCGCCCAGCTCGGCGCAATGGCGGGGTCTTAGGACCCGCCTCGTACGTTCGCGACTACATCACGTTCTCGTATGACGGGGTGCATGTCACGGCGGCGAGCGGGTCGGACGTACGTACGCGTTTGGCACGTCAGGCTGAACACAGGGACCAGGAGAGCTCGACGACCTAGCTGGTCCTACCTTGCGATATCCACGACGATCGTCGAGGTGGCGGTGGGGTCTAGGTACGTGATCGCCCAACAGCCTGCGGTTGGGAGGATGACCTCCATCGCCTTGGATCCGCTTCCCGGCGCTGGTGCAGTGAACACCGGCTTGTCTGCGACGAAGGCAGATCGCTGGCTATCTCCCGAACCGACAATCCCGACCCGCGCCGCGACCACGAGCTCATAGGGCGCCAACGAACTGACTCTGCCGCCGACGACAAGCTTGCGCTTCATGCCCGCCGTCCACTCCTTCGGGTCGGGATCTTGCCACCGATTGTCGCCATCGAGCCACGTCCGTACGGCTGCCCCGGACACCTCTGGACTCGTCGGGCACTGTGCCAGCGCGACGAGCGGCGCCTGTCCCGTCGGGACGTTCTGTGACTCGGCGGAAGGCGGGTTGGCGGGGCCTGGCCCGACCTCAACAACGACGCTGCTGCGGACTGCGGGCCCTACTGCTGTCAGTACCCAGCACCCTGGCTCCGGAAGGCCGATGCCAAAGATGAAGCCCGGACCGTCTCCGCGCGGGTATCGGGCGCTGAGCGGTGTTTGGATGGTCCCAATCGGCAAACGCTCTGCGAGGATGGTGCTTACGTCCACGACCTGGTCGGGCGAGGTCGCGAAGAGCCCTACCTTGTGACCGACCCCGGCCGCCCACGGACCCGTCCCATCCAGGTGCCAGCGGATGCCTCCCGCCACGACCTCCGGTGCAACTCCACCCGCAAGGTCCGTGATCGGCGTGACGGGACAGGATCCTGGCACATAGGGAGGGGGCGTGACAGGCACGTTGGATGCGGAGGCCGCGGTGGTCGCCTCAGGAGTCGACGTCGGAGACGCCGCACCGGAGTTCAGGCCCGGCCCGCTTGGGGGACGTAAGCCAATGCTCAGGGCGATTGTGACTGACACCACGGCGAGGGCGGCAATCCCTGCTGCAACTCGGAGCAGCCGTGCTTGACGCTTCGGGGATGAAAGGCGAACCAGCGGGCGAAGCTGTGGTGTCATCCGAGCCGCCTCGACGACGGCCAGCCTGAGTCCTTGAGCGTCGGCCCGATCTGCGCGAGAGAGGAGCAGGGACCGAATGTCCCGGTCGTCGACGGTCATGACTCAGCCTCCAGTGCGCGCTCCAGAGCACGACGCGCGTTGAACAACCGGGACTTGGCTGTGCCGACCGGGATCTCGAGGCGCTCGGCGATCTCGGCGATCTGCAGTCCCTCGAGGTGGTGCATGACAAGGAGGGCGCGATCGTCGGGTTCGAGTCGCTCGAACGCCCGCTCGAGTGGCTCACGGCGATCAAAGACCTCGTCGGGCCCGACGATCGTGTGTGGTTCAGATCTTCCAGTTCGTTCGAGCGGTTCCTCACGGCTGGCCCGGCGGCCACGACGCTTGAGCGCAAGTCGACATCGATTGACGAGGATCCGTCCTGCCCAGGCGTCGAACCGATCGTCCATCCGGAGCGTTGGCAGCTCCCGCCAGATCGTGAGGAGCGACTCCTGGGTCGCCTCGCGCGCCTCCTCCGGGTCGCCGATGATCGCCGTCGCCGTTCGCAACATCGCCTCGACCCTGCGCGCCACCAGTTCCGCGAAGGCATCGACGTCGCCGTTCCGGGCGCGCTCGACGAGTCCCATCTCACGCACACCTCCCGAACGGCTGCCTACTCGATTCGAGCACCGAGGACCGGTCCAGGTTCATTGCAGGCCAAGAGCGGCGAATCGGCGACCCTGCGCACATCACCCGGCCAACCGCGTGCAGGTCTCTGACCGTCAGCGTTCAGACTCCCCGTCCGCCTTCGTGCAGGTCTCGTGGCCGCGTACCCACAGGATCGGCCCGCCAGCGACAGTCGCCGACCGGCTCCGCGCACGTCATCCCACCTCGCCGTGCATCGGCGCATTCTGCGTCAGTCCCGGGGGCGTCGGGCCGGCATCGGGACCACGCCCGTGTCGGCGCCGAGCCGCTCAGCACCTGTCGGCGATTCAGGCCGACAAACCCAGAACGTCGGCGATCCACCCCGGGACCATGATCCGCGGCGTGGGACATGGAGGTTCAAGCCCTCTCGCCCCGACCAATGCACCCTACTGTCCCCTCTGCCGCACGCTGGCGTCGTTTCTTGCGCGCCTCCGGCGTGTCCGCGCGGGCCAGGCGCGATCGGCGGCCGGCGAGGAGCTGGCGCACGACCTCCGCCTGGTCGTGCCTCGTCGACCGAACGCGAGCATCCGGCCATCGACGACGTCGGTCAACCGACCAATGCGTACCAACACGTCCTGTTACCTCCAGGCGTTGCCACGAGGAATGCGGCTGGGCGGCTGTCATGTCCCTAGACGTCTTGAGGACGTCTAGCCGACGAGCGTTCACGGGGCCGTCGGCGGGCGGCGGGCCGTCGCCGAAGGGCGGGCGAGCCCGAGGGGTGGGACGGCGTGACGCCGACGGCGTTACGAGCGCGCGACGAGGTCGGCGAGGTAGACGACCTCGAGCCCGGGCAGGGGCCCGATCCGCCGGTCGTTGGTCACGAATGCGCTCGCTCCGGCTGCGCGTGCCGAAGCGAGATGGACCGCGTCCGCGAGCGTCAGCCCGTCGCGACCCCTGAGTGCCGCGGCATCGAACGCAATGTCCGTGGTGACCGGAAGCACCGCCAGGTTGGCCACCCCCACGATCTCGTCGGCGTAGCGCTCCATCAGGGCCGGGTCACCGGCGCGGGCAGGTCCGCCGACCGCCTCGGCGATCGCGAGCGTCGATACCGAGCCGCGGAGGAGACCGCCGTCGATCCGGTCGATCACCTCGGCCGCGGCATCCGCCAGCGGGCCTGCCGTCTCGAACAGGTAGATGAAGACGTTGGAGTCGAGACCCACGCTGGCATGGGAGGCGCGCAGGTCGTCGAGCGTCACCGGGGCGCCGCGCCGGGCCGGCGGTCCTCCTCTGCGTCTCGTTCCCGGCGGATCCGCTCGGCCGGATCGATGCCGTCCCAGACGTGGCGCCCGATCCCGCGCATCCGCTCGGAGGCGCGCGCTGGTCGGCGCCGGAGGATCAGCTGCTCGTTGCGGATCTCGACCGTCAGCCGCTCGCCGGGCTCGATGCCCAAGCGCTTCCGTGCTTCGCTTGGCAAGGAAATCTGGTTCTTGCTGCTGACCTTGACGCTAAGCATGCGTCATATGCTAAGCGGCGCGGCGCGCCATGGCAACCGGCGGCCAGTGACGGCGGGGCGGGGGCGACGGACCCGCCGCGACCAGGAAGGCAGGCCGGCGCGACCGGGACCTACTGCGGCCAGGCGAGGACCATGATCCGGATCTCGGTCATGTCCTCGATCGCCCAGCGCAGTCCCTCGCGGCCGAGGCCGGAGTCCTTCACCCCGCCGTAGGGCATGTGGTCGATCCGGTAGGTCGGGATGTCGTTGACGATGACGCCGCCGACCTCGAGCTCGCTGAAGGCCTGCCAGGCGTGCGCCAGGTCGTTCGTGAAGATCCCCGTCTGGAGCCCGAAGAACGAGTCGTTCACGCTCCGGATCGCGTCGCCGATCTCGGTGAACGGGAAGACGACGACGAGCGGCGCGAATGCCTCGTTCGAGCAGACGCGGGCGCTGACCGGCGTGTCGGCCAGGATCGTGGGCGGGAAGAACGTCCCGTTCGCCGTGCCCCCGAGGAGGACCCGGCCGCCCATCGCCACCGCCTCGTCGACCCACTGCTGGGTCCGCGCGGCGGCGGTCTCGTCGACCATCGGGCCGAGGTCGGTCGTCGGATCGAGCGGATCACCGAGCCTGAGCGCCGCGGCCCCGGCGACGAACCTGGCCATGAACTCGTCCCACACCTCGGCGTGGACGAACATCCGCTGGACGCTGATGCAGACCTGGCCGGAGTAGGTGAAGGCGCCGACCAGGATCCGCTTCACGGCCCAGTCGAGGTCGGCGGTCCGGTCGACGATCACGCCGGCGTTGCCGCCGAGCTCGAGGACGACCTTCTTCTTGCCCGCCCGCTCCTTCATCCGCCAGCCGACCGAGGGGCTGCCGGTGAACGTCAGGAGCTTGAAGCGCGGGTCGGCCACCATCCGGTCGCCGAGCTCGCGGGTCATCGGCAGGATCGAGACCGAGCCGGCCGGCGCCCCCGACTGCTCGATGATCTCGGCCACGGTGAGCATCGTGAGCGGGTCCTTGGACGGCGGCTTGAGGACGATCGTGTTCCCGGCCGCGAGCGCCGGGGCGATCTTGTGGGCGGCCAGGTTGAGCGGGAAGTTGAACGGGCTGATCCCCGCGATCGGTCCGAGCGGGAAGCGCCGGGTGATCCCGACCCGGCCCTTCGAGGAGGCCATCAGGTCGAGCGGGATCAGCTCACCGTACATCCGCTCGGCCTCCTCGGCGCCGAGACGGAAGGTGAGGACGGCCCGGTCGACCTCGCCAAACGCGTCCCGGATCGGCTTGCCCGCCTCGAGCGCGATCAGCCGGGCGAGCTCGTCGCGCCGGGCGCGGATCCCCTCGGAGATGCTGCGCAGGATCGCGCCGCGCTCGTAGGCCGGCAGCCGGCGGGTCACCTCGAACGTGGCGACCGCGGCCTCGACGGCCTCCTCGTACTGGGCCTCGGTGGCGTTGAACGTCGCCCCGGCCGGGTGGGCAGGGTCGGCCGGGTTGGCCACGACGAGCCGGTCGGGCGACTCGACCCAGCGGCCGGCGAGAAAGATCGGGTGGGGTTGCGTGCCGGTGACGATGGCCATCGAGGCGGCTCCTGCGTGAGGTGGCGTCGACCGCATGACGGGTCGATCTCGGGTCCGTCCATTCTAGTGCCCGGTCGGCGTTCCGCAGCCGGCGGTGCGTCCCGTGGGCCCGCCCGCGGATCAGGACTCGCAGCCGATCCCGTCGTGGTCGCCGTCGAAGCGATGGGGGTCCGGCGGCAGGACCTTGAAGCGCCGATAGGGAATGTCCCGGCAGTCGAGGTCCGGGGGCGGCGGCGGGATGCACACGCCCGGGTAGGCCGGATCGCACGGGCCGGCGCCCGGCGCGGTCGTCGAGCCGCTGCCGGATGTCCCCGCGGAGCCGGCCGGCCGGGACGACTGCCCGCTCGAGGGCGGCTCGCCCCACAGGCCCCGACCGGCCTCGCGCGCCTCGGCCTGGGCGGCGAGGTAGAGCTCGACGTACTTCACGTCGGGCGGGTAGGTCACGACCGCGGCATACCCGGCCGCCACGAGCGCCAGGTTCACGAGCGTCCAGGCGTCGCCGTCGCGGAGCCAGACGTAGCGCAGCAGCCGGCCGTAGCGGTCGTACTCGCTGACGTCGCGCTCGAGGATGACGTCGCGACCCTCGACCAGGGCCCGGTTGGCGGCCGACGCCTCGGGACCCATCCACTCGACCGGCGAGCCGGGCTTGACCGTCTCGGGGGTGTCGACCCCGATGTAGCGCAGCTTCTCCTCGCCGCGCCCGCGATCGATGACGATCGTGTCGCCGTCGACAACGCGGACGACGTGGGCCGACTCGGTCGGCCCGGTGGGCACGAGCCCCGCGCCGATCGACGACGACGCCGACGCCCCGGGCGCGGGCGCCGACTCACCCGGCGAACCGGGGGCCCCGACGGACACCGGGGCGGTCGAGCCCGGCGGCGATCCCCCGGCCGGCGACCCCGGGACGGTCGGACCGGCGGGCGTCACCGGCGTCGCGGCGCAGGCGGCCGCGAGCAGGGCGGTCGCCGCGAGCGCGACCGCCGTCTGCCAGGTCAGGTGCCGGCTCGATCCCCGGATGGCTGCTCCCCTCCCCTCGTCGATGCCGAATCGATTTCGACGCCAGTCCCGCGATGCGGTCCGCGCGGGAGAACCCGTCGGCCGCAACGCTGCGGCCGGGTCGCCAGGTGTCGAACCCAGGTACGTATCATCGGCCCGACGGCCTCCGGCCGTCGATGCGCCATGCCAGGCTCGCACCAGGCTCGTACCAGGAGGCTGCCATGATCACCGAGTTCCGCGCATTCCTGCTCAAGACGAACGCTCTCGCTCTCGCCGTCGGCGTGATCATCGGCGCCGCGCTCGGCAGCGTGGTCAACTCGCTGGTCAACGACATCATCATGCCGCCGATCGGCTTCGTCCTCGGCGGGGTCGACTTCTCGGCCCTGAAGATCGTGCTTCGGGAGGCGACCGGCGGCGACCCGGCGACCGAGGTGGCGATCCGCTACGGCGTCTTCCTGAACGCGGTCGTCGCCTTCGTGGTCGTCGCCTTCGTCGTCTTCTGGATCAGCCGGACGTTCATCCGCGAGATGCCGGCCGCCCCGGGACCGGCGATGAAGGAGTGCCCGTTCTGCCGGGAGTCGGTCCTCGCCGCGGCAACGAAGTGCCGCTTCTGCGGCAGCGCGATCTGAGACCTCACCGCCCGTCCCGGTCGGCTGCCCCGGCGGGTCAGTCGGCGGCGCGGGGGTAGCTGCCGAGGATCCGGAGCATCGGGACCGAGACGGCGAGCTCGTCGAGGGCGGCGCGTGCCCCGGGCTCGGTGGCGTCGGCGTCGAGGTCGACCCAGAAGACGTACTCCCAGGCCCGGCCGTGCATCGGCCGCGACTCGAGCTTGCTCATGTTCAGCCCGGCTGCGGCGAAGATGCCGAGCACGCGGTGGAGCGCGCCGGGCTCGTTCGCCACGGCCATGGCGAGGGTCGTGCGCATCGCGGCCCGGCTGCCCGGGGCGCGGGGCGAGCGCAGCCAGCCCGGCTCGAGGACCACGCCTGGGCGAGCGACGACGACGAACCGGGTCCGGTTGTCGGGTACGTTCTGGATCGCGTCGGCGAGGATCTCCAGGCCGAACAGAGCGGCCGCGCGGGGTGAGAGGACGGCGGCCGCGGCGCGCTCGCCCCGGTCGACGATCATCTTCCCCGCCCCGGCCGTGTTGTACGTCGTGAGCAGGCTCCACGGCCGGCTGCGCAGGAACCGGTCGGCCTGGCCGAGGGCCTGGATGTGGGAGTAGACCCGTTCGATCTCCTCGATCCGCTGCCCGGGCAGGGCGGCCAGGCAGAGCCGGACCGGCACGACGACCTCGCCCGTGATCACCAGCTCGTGCTCGAGCAGGAGGTCGTAGTTCTCGCGCACGCTGCCGTTGACGAGGTTCTCGATCGGCAGGACGCCGGCGATCGCGCGCCCGTCGCGGACGGCCTCGAAGACCTCGCGAAAGCCCGGCACCGGGAGCGTGAGCGGTTCGGCGAAGAAGGCCGCCACGGCATCCTCGGCGAACGCCCCGGGCTCGCCCGAGAAGGCGACCGTCGGTCGGCGGCCGGCCAGCTCGGGACCGGTCGCGGACCGATCGCCAGCCCTGGTCACGGGCACTGCGTCAGCGTCGCTCACGCACGCTGCTCAGCGCTCGAACCAGGCCGACGGGTCGTGGTGCGCCTCGCCCTCGTCGAGCTCGGCCCGCCGGGCCGCCCGCGCCGCCGCGGCGGCGGCCGTCTTCGCCCGGCGCCGGTTGCCGGCCGCCTCGGTCGCGCCCGCCCAGTGCTCCTCGCCGAGGAGCTGGTTGAGCGCCTCGATGTAGGCCTCGACCGAGGCCGCGATGATGTTCTCGCTCCGCGCCTCGCCGGTGTAGCGGCCCGTGGCGCGCCGACCGGCCGCGGTCTCCGGCGGGGCGACCTTCACGGTCACGACGCCCTGCGCGTCGGGCCCCTCGGCGACGGCATGGACGTCGTAGGCGATCAGGCGCGGGTGCCCGGCGAGGACGCCCGCGAGGGCGGTGTCGACGGCCCGGAAGAGGGCCGCGACCGGGCCGTTGCCCTCGGCCGAGGCCTCCCACTGGTGGTCGCCCGAGGCGATGACGACGGCGCCCCGGCTCTGGACGTTGCTGCCCGAGGTCACCGTCCAGCGGACGAGGTGGAGGGTCGGACTGGCGGCGCCGGCCGCTCCGGCCGGCTCGGTCGTGGTGGTGGACATCGCTATCTCCCGGTCGTGGTGAAGTGGCGCTCGTCGCGGCGCCGCAGCTCGGCGCCGGACTTCCAGATCGCGTACTCGAGCGAGTCGGCGAGGGCCGCCGCCGAGGCCGCGATGATGTTCGTGTCGCTGCCCATCGTCGACCAGTGACGCGGGCCGTCGGACGAGTCGATGATCACCCGGGTCCGGGCCGCGGTCGCCGCGCTGCCGTCGAGGATGCGCACCTTGTAGTCGACGAGATGAACCGTGTCGAGCTGCGGGTAGAACGCCCGGAGCGCCTTGCGCAGGGCCGCGTCGAGCGCGTTCACCGGGCCGTTCCCGTCGGCCGCGGTGTGGAGGACCTCGCCGTCGACCTCGACCTTCACCGTCGCCTCGGCCAGGAGCTCGCGCCCCTCGCGCTGCTCGACGAGAACGGTGAAGTCGACGATCCGGAACGGCGGCGCGTAGCCGGGCTGGTGGCGCCGGATGAGCAGCTCGAACGACGCCTCGGCGCCCTCGAAGGCGAGGCCGTCCGCCTCGAGCCGCTTGATCAGCTTCGAGAGCTGGCGCGGATCGACGCCCTCGAGCCGGTGGCCGAGCTGCTCGGCCCGGATCGCGGTGTTCGCCCGTCCGCCGAGCTCGCTGACGACGAGCCGGCCCTCGTTGCCCACCCGGGCCGGGTCGACGTGCTGGTAGCTGCGCTCGACCTTGGCCACCGCGGCGCCATGAACGCCGCCCTTGTGGGCGAACGCCGAGCGCCCGACGTAGGGCTGGTAGTCGTTCGGAGCGACGTTCGCGATCTCGGCCACGCTCCGCGACAGCTCGGTCAGGCCCTCGAGCCGGCCGCCCCCCGGCGGGACGAGCGCATGGGGCGTCTTGAGCGCGAGGTTGGCCAGGATGCTGACCATGTTCGCGTTGCCGCAGCGCTCCCCGTAGCCGTTGATCGTGGCCTGGACGTGGCGGACCCCGGCCGCGACCGCGGCGAGCGAGTTGGCGACCGCGAGCTCGGCGTCGTTGTGGGTGTGGATCCCCCAGGTCAGCGGCGGCGCCCCGGGGTCGGCCTCGAGGCTGGCCCGGGTGTGGGTCACGATCCGCACGAGCTCGTCGGTCAGGGTCCCCCCGTTCGTGTCGCACAGGACGAGGGTCCGGGCGCCGGCGTCCCGCGCCGCGCGCAGGGTCGCGAGGGCGTAGTCGCGGTCGGCCCGGTAGCCGTCGAAGTAGTGCTCGGCGTCGTAGATCGCCTCGCGGCCGTGGTCGACGATGAACCCGATCGAGTCGGCGATCATGTCCAGGTTCTCGGCCGGCGTCGCACCGAGGACCTCGATCACGTGGAGCAGCCAGCTCTTGCCGAAGATCGTGACCACCGGGGTCTCGGCGGCGACGAGCTCCTGGAGGTTCGGATCCTTCTCCGGCCGGTTCGCGCGGTGGCGGGTCGAGCCGAAGGCGGCCAGCTTCGCCCGCTCCCAGCGGATCGTCCGGGCGGTCCGGAAGAACTCGATGTCCTTGGGGTTCGAGCCCGGCCAGCCGCCCTCGATGAACGGCATCCCGTACTCGTCGAGCATCCGGGCGATCCGGATCTTGTCGGCCAGCGAGAGGACGATGTTCTCGCCCTGGGTCCCGTCGCGCAGGGTCGTGTCGTAGAGCACGACCGGCGCCTCGTGGGGCGCGCTCATCGGGCCGCTCCCGCGGCCACGCCGCTCAGCCGGGCGACGATCGCCTCGGTCATCGCCCGCGTCCCGACCGGGGTCAGCCCCTCGGCCGCGGCCGGGTCGAGCGGCATCAGGTCGGGGGTCCGCAGGCCGTCGTCAAGGGTCCGGGCGACGGCCGCCTCGACCGCCGCTGCGGCAGCGGCCCGGCCGAGCGACCAGCGCAGGAGCATCGCCCCGGACAGGATCGTCCCGATCGGGTTCGCCACGTCGCGCCCGGCGATGTCCGGCGCGGAACCGTGGATCGGCTCGTACAGGCCGTGCAGGCCGTGGGCGGTCCGGCGCTCCCCGACCGACGCGGAGGGGAGCATCCCGAGCGACCCGGCGAGCACGCTCGCCTCGTCGGACAGGATGTCGCCGAACAGGTTCTCGGTGACGAGGACGTCGAAGCCGGCCGGGCGGCGGACGAGCATCATCGCGCAGGCGTCGACCAGCCGGTGCTCGACCTCGACCTCGGGGAAGTCGGCCCGGACCTCCTCGACCACCTTGCGCCAGAGCCGGCTGGTGGCCAGGACGTTCGCCTTGTCGACGCTCGTCAGGCGCCGGCGTCGACCGCGGGCCAGCTCGAAGGCGAGCCGGACGACCCGCCGGATCTCGGTCTCGGTGTACCAGAGCGTGTCGACCGCGACCCGTCCGCCGGCGGTCGTCCGCTCCTCCGACGGTCGCCCGAAGTAGAGCCCGCTCGTCAGCTCGCGGACGATCAGGAGGTCGACCCCGCGCAGGAGCTCCTCGCGCACGGGCGCCGAGTGGAGGAGCGCCGGGTGGACGCTGACCGGGCGGAGGTTGGCGAACAGCTCGAGCCCGCCGCGGAGGGCGAAGAGCGCCTGCTCCGGGCGGACCTTCGCGTTCGGATCGTCCCAGCGCGGCCCGCCGACGGCGCCAAGGTAGACCGCGTCGCTGTCATGGGCGATCGCGAGGTCCTCGTCCCGGAGCGGCACGCCGTAGGCGTCGATCGCGGCCCCGCCGGCGAGCAGCTCGCGCCACTCGAGCTCGAACCCGTGGCCCGCGGCGGCCGCCTCGAGGACGGTCCGGCCGGCCGCCAGGACGTCCGGCCCGACACCGTCGCCCGGAATCGCGGCCAGCCGGTAGCGGACGGCGGGCCCGCCGGTCGGCTCGTCCGCCGTCCCGGCGCCGTCGCCGGCCGGCGAACCGGGAAGGTGCGGCTCGAGCGTGCTCACGGCAGCTCCTCGGCACCCGTGGGGGCGACATAGGCGGCGCTGATCGAGCCGATCTGCGCGCCGCGGAGCTTGTTGAGCGCGACGAGGTAGGCGTCGAGCGAGGCGGCGATGATGTCGGTCGAGAGCCCGTGGCCGGTGACCACGAGCGCCCCTGGGCCCTCGTCGGTCGAGCGCCGGCAGCGGACGAGGACCTGGCCCTGGGCGTCCTCGCCGGCCGAGACCGCCTTGATCTCGTACTCGGTCAGGACCGGGTGCCAGCCGAAGACCGGCTCGATCGCCTCGTCGACCGCCCCGTAGAGCGCATCGACCGGGCCGTTGCCGGTCGCCTCGGCCGAGCGCGCCTCGCCCGAGACCGCCAGCGAGACGGTCCCCGTGGCGTGGCCGCCGGCCGAGCTCGTCACGCTCCAGCCGTCGAGCACGACCGCGGCCGGGACCTCGGCTGCCTGCTGCTCGGCGAGGGCGAGCAGGTCCGCGTCAGTCACCTCCTTCTTCGCGTCGGCCAGGGCGATCGCGGCCCGGTAGATCGTGTCCAGCCGCTCGCCCTCCACCTCGTGGCCGAGCTCGCGCAGCTTCGCCTGCAGCCCGCGCCGCCCGGAGAGCTTGCCGATCGTCAGCTGGCTGCCGGCCAGGCCGACCGACTGGGGGGTCATGATCTCGTAGGTCAGGGGGTTCTTGATCACCCCGTCCTGGTGGATCCCCGACTCGTGGGCGAAGGCGTTGCCGCCCACGATCGCCTTGTTGGGCTGGATCGCGAACCCGGTCAGGTAGCTCACGAGCCGGCTGGCCGGGGTGATCTGCTCGGTCTGGACCCGGCTGGCAAGGTCGGGGAACTGGGTCGGCCGGGTGCGCAGGGCCATGACGACCTCTTCGAGCGAGGCGTTGCCGGCCCGCTCGCCGAGGCCGTTGATCGTCACCTCCACCTGGCGCGCCCCGGCCTGGACGGCGGCCAGCGTGTTCGCGGTCGCCAGGCCGAGGTCGTTGTGGCAGTGGACGCTGACCGTGGCGTCGCGCCCGACGAGCCCGACGACCCGGCCGACGAGCGCCCCGAACTCGGCCGGGATCGCGTAGCCGACCGTGTCCGGGATGTTGACCGTCGAGGCGCCGGCCTCGACGACCGCCTCGTAGACCTGGAGCAGGTAGTCCGGGTCGGTCCGGCTGGCGTCCTCGGCCGAGAACTCGATCTCGGCGTCGCGGCCGAGGACCTGGCGGCCGTAGCGCACCCAGCGGACCGCCTCGGCGAGCGCCTGCTGGCGGTCCATCCGGAGCTTGTGCTTGAGGTGGATGTCGCTCGTGGCGATGAACACGTGCAGGTGCGGGCGCTCGGCGACCCGGATCGCCTCGACCGCGCGCTGCGGATCGCCGTCCCGGCAGCGGGCGAGGGCGGCCACGGCGACCCCCTTCGTCTCCTGGGCGATCCGGCGGACCGCCTCGAAGTCGCCCGGCGAGGCGGCCGGGAAGCCGGCCTCGATGACGTCGACCCGGAGCCGGACGAGCTGGCGGGCGACCTCGAGCTTCTCGGCCGCGGTCAGGCCGGCGCCGGGCGCCTGCTCGCCGTCGCGCAGGGTGGTGTCGAAGATCCGGACGGTGCCCGGCGGAACGCCGGGGCCGGCCGGGCGGGGTACGGCACTCATCGCTCCGCTCCCCCCGTCGCCGGCCGGGCGCTCCGGGCCGCGCCGCCGGCCGCGGCCTGGGCCTGGCCGGCGGTCACGACGACCGGGTCGAGGAAGGCCATCTGGGCCCGCAGGGCGGCCCCGACCTGCTCGATCTGGTGATCCCGGTCGCGGGCCCGCAGGCGCTCGAACTCGACCCGGCCGGTCTCGTTCTCCTCGATCCAGCGCCGGGCGAACGAACCGTCCTGGATCTCGCGCAGGACCTGGCGCATCGTGGCCCGGACGTGGTCGTCGATGATCCGCGGCCCGGACACGTAGTCGCCGTACTCGGCCGTGTCGGAGACGCTGAAGCGCATGAAGTTCAGGCCGCCGCGGTACATCAGGTCGACGATCAGCTTCAGCTCGTGGAGCGTCTCGAAGTAGGCCAGCTCGGGCTGGTAGCCGGCCTCGACGAGCGTCTCGAAGGCCATCTTCACGAGGGCCGCGGTGCCGCCGCAGAGGACCGACTGCTCGCCGAACAGGTCGGTCTCGGTCTCCTCGGCGAACGTCGTCTCGAGCACCCCGGCGCGGGTGCAGCCGAGCGCCCGGGCGTAGGCCAGGACGCGCGCCCGGCCGGTCCCGCTGGCGTCGTTGTGGACGGCGAACAGGGCCGGCACGCCGCCCCCGGCCTGGTAGACGCTGCGCACGAGGTGGCCGGGGCCCTTGGGGGCGACCATCCCGACGTCGATCGTTGCCGGCGGGTCGATCCGCCCGAAGCGGATGTTGAACCCGTGGGCGAACATCAGGAGCTGGCCCGGCCGCAGGTGCGGACCGATCTCGGCGTCGTAGACCGCCTTCTGGGCGGTGTCCGGGACGAGGATCATGATCACGTCGGCCGCCCGCACGGCATCGGCGACATCGGCGACCGGGAGCCCGGCCTCGGCGGCCAGGGGCCGGCTCTTCGAGCCCGGGGCGAGGCCGACGACCACCCTGACCCCCGACTCGTGGAGGTTCAGGGCATGGGCGTGGCCCTGGCTGCCGTAGCCGATGATCGCCACGGTCTGGCCGGCCAGGGCCGCCGGGTCCGCGTCGTTGTCGTAGTACATCCGTGCCGTCATCGCCTGATCGCCTCCTGGATGGATCCGGAGCCGCGCGACATCACGACGGACCCGGTACGAACGAGTTCCTTGATCCCGAAGCTGCGCAGGAGCGCGATCAGCGCGTCCACCTCGGCCTCGGTTCCGACCGCCTCGACGATCACCGAGTCGGCCGCCACGTCGACGATCCGGCCCCGGTACATCTCGACCAGCTTGATCACTTCGCCGCGCCGCCGCTCGCCGGCCCGGACCTTGACCAGGGCCAGCTCGTGCTCGACCGTCGGCTCGGCCGTGACGTCCTGGACCTTCAGGACGTCGATCAGCCGGTAGAGCTGCTTCGCCGCCTGCTCGACCGCGACGTCGTCGCCGTAGAGCGTGATCGTCATCCGGCTGACGTCGGGCTCGTCGGTGTGGCTGACCGCGAGCGACTCGATGTTGAAGTTGCGGGCCCGCATCAGGCTCGCCACCCGGTTGAGGACGCCGGGCTTGTTGAGCACGATCGCGACCAGGACGTGGCGATGGACCTGCCCGCTGCCCGGGATCGCCCGGGCCGGCGGGGCCGCGTGGGCCGGCGCCGGCGCCACCCCGGGAGCCTGCCCCGGCGCCTGCCCCGGAACCTGGCCGTTGGTCGAAGGATCGGCGCTCATTCGTCGGCCCCGCCCCACGTCTCGATCAGGTCCGAGAGCCCCTTGCCGGCCGGCATCATCGGGAAGACGTTCTGCTCCTCGGCGATCTCGAACCAGATCAGGGCCGGGCCGTCGACCGCCTGGGCGGCCCGGATCGCCTCGTCGACCTGGTCGGGCCGGGAGGCCTTCCAGGCCGGGATCCCGAACGCCTCGGCAAGCTTCGCGAAGTCCGGCCCGAGCAGGTGCGCGGAGTGGTAGTTGCCGGCGTACACGATCTCCTGCCACTGCCGGATCATCCCCAGCTTCTTGTTGTCGAAGAGGGCGATCCTGACCGGGATGTGGTCCTGGACGAGGGTCATCAGCTCCTGGAAGGTCATCTGGAAGCCGCCGTCGCCGGTGATCGCCCAGGTCTCGCGGTCCGGGCGGCCGAGGGCGGCGCCCATCGCAGCCGGGACCGAGAAGCCCATCGTCCCGAGGCCGCCGGAGCTGACGTGGCTGTTCGGGTGGCGGAAGCCGGTGTAGCGCGCCAGCCACATCTGGTTCTGGCCGACGTCGGCGACATAGGTCGCCTCGTGGTTCGTCAGCTCGCCGATCCGCTGGACGACGTAGTCGGCCGAGAGGAGGCCGTCCCGCCAGGCGCCCGAGCCGTGCCAGCTCGAGGCCTCCGATTCGCGCCGCCACTCGGCGAGCTGCTCGAAGTACCCGGCCCGCTCGGCCGGGTCGACCGGCTCGACGATCGGCAGCAGCGCCTCGAGCACCCGCTTCGCGTCGCCGACGATCGGGACCTCGACCGCGACGTTCTTGCCGATCTCGGCCGGGTCGATGTCGACGTGGATGATCCGGGCGTACGGGGCGTAGGTCCGGACGTTGCCGGTCACCCGGTCGTCGAAGCGCATCCCGATCGCGAACAGGAGGTCGGCCGACTGGATCGCCCGGTTGACGTGCTTCCAGCCGTGCATCCCCATGTAGCCGTAGCTGAGCGGATGCGTCTCGTCGATCGCCCCGATCCCGAGGAGGGTGTGGGCGACCGGCATCTGCGTCTTCTCGGCGAACGCCCGGAGCTCGTCCCAGGCCCGGGCGTGGAGAACGCCATGACCGGCCAGGATCATCGGGCGCTTCGCCCGGGCGATCTCGCGGGCGGCGAGCCTGAGCTGGCGTGGATGGCCGTCGAACGTGGGCCGGAAGCCGGGCAGGCCGGCGACGACTTCCTCCTCGGTCGGGTGAGGGGCGCTCGTCTCCTGCTGGAGGGCGTCCTTGGTGATGTCGATGTGGACCGGGCCGGGACGCCCGGTGCGGGCGATGTGGAACGCCTCGGCGATCACCCGGGGCAGGTCGTCGGCGTTGCGCACGAGGTAGTTGTGCTTCGTCATCGGCAGGGTGATGCCGTTGATGTCGATCTCCTGGAAGGCGTCCTTGCCGATCAGGGCCGAGGGGACGTTGCCCGTGATCGCGACGATCGGGATCGAGTCGAGGAGGGCGGTGCCGATCCCGGTGACGAGGTTCGTCGCCCCCGGGCCCGAGGTTCCCATGCACACCCCGACCTTGCCGGTCACCCGGGCGTAGCCGTCGGCGGCATGGGCGCCGCCCTGCTCGTGGCGGACGAGGATGTGGCGGAGCTCCGGATAATCCCCCAGGACGTCATAGAGGGGCAGGATGACGCCACCGGGATAGGAGAAGAAGACGTCGACGCCCTGGCGGATCAGGGCCTCGCAGACGACGTCGGCGCCGATCCGGGTCCGGTGCCGGATCCGCGCCTCGTGGAGCATCTCCTTCTGCGCCTGCTCGACCGCAGCCGCGGTCGGGGTCCCGTCGGCCGGGACGTGGGAGCGCCGCGCCCGCGCCGGGCCGGTCGCGGCACCGGGCGCAGCACCGGGTGCGGCGGCCGTGGCTGACGGGGTCGCGCCGGGCGGCCGTTTCGCCGCGCCGTCGGCCGCGCCGGCCGTCCTCTCGTCCCCCGTCGTCGTCGTCATCGCGTCTGCCCCTTTCGCCTGTCCTTGCCGGTCGCCTGTCCTTGCCGGTCGCCCGATCGATCCCGGTCGCCCGATCGATCATCCTCGTCCGCCCGGGCGCCGCTCGCCCGGGTTCCTCGACCATCAAAAAACCCCCGCCGTCTCCGGCGAGGGTCCCGTTGGTCTTCGGTGGTGGGTGCTTACGCTTGCCCGTTCCTCCGCGTTCCTCCGTTCTCCCGCCGGGAGCCGGTAATCAGGCCAAGAAGGCCGAGAAGGCCGAGCCCAAGCGAGCGAAGAATGCCGAGGAGCGATACGTCGAGAAGGCCGGACTGCCCGACGGGCAGGGGCATGGCGCGACCGTCCACCGTCAGCACGACGGCGACCCGGCGTCGATCCTGCCCGCTGAAGAGGCCCACTGCTCTCCTCGTCCGTTCATTCCCCGCAGCCGAACGCGCTGCGTTGTCCGCGCAGTCTAGCAGGATCCGTCAATGGCGTGCCGGCCCGGCCCCGACGCGGTGTCGCTGTCTCGCGCCGCGGGCGCGCGGCACACCCGCCTCCCCTGGACTCAAGAGGACCTTCGGCATATCCGAAGGTGCGCTTTCTCCCTGACCCGGCGGCGGGGCGTCGTGGCCAACTTGGGCCATGCCCCGAGCGCATCCGGTCCTCACCCTCGCCGAGCTGCCGGTCGGTTCGACCGCGCTCGTGACGGCCGTGGGCGCCGAGCACGGTCCGGCGCTCGCCCGCGAGGGGCTCGGACCGGGTGCGACGGTCACCGTCGATGCGCACGCGCCGTTCGGCGGCCCGCTCCTCGTGGGCGTCGGCCGGGCCCGCCTCGCCGTCGCCCGTTCGGTCGCCGCGACGGTCGAGGTCGCACCGAGCGCTCCCGCCGCGCCGCCCGACCGACCGTTCCGACCGTGACCGCCTGTCACCAGCGGCCTCCGGGCACCGGCGGAGGGACCGCGGCCGACCTGCCGGTCGTCGCCCTCGTCGGCCGGCCGAACGTCGGCAAGTCGACCTTTCTCGCCCGGGCCAGCGGTCGCTTCGCCGAGACGGGCAACGCGCCGGGCACGACCCTGTTCGCCGAGCGCCGCCGGGTTGGGAGCCGCAACAGGGCCGGCGAGGCCTGGCTGGTCGACCTCCCCGGGACGACCTCGCTCGCCGACCGGCCGGCCGGCACGGAACCGTTCTGGCGGCTCCTCCTCGCCGAGCGCCCGGACGCGATCCTGGTCGTCGCCGACGCCGGCGACCTGGCGCGCCACCTGCCGCTCATCCTCGCCTGTCGCGACCTCGGCCTGCCGATCGTCGTCGCGGCCAACCTCGCCGACGAGGCCGCCGCGCGCGGCGTCGAGCTCGATACCGGTCGCCTCGCGCAGCTCCTCGTCGCCCCCGTCCAGCTCACGGTCGGACGGGACGGACGCGGGGTGGCACGGGCGCTGGACGAGGCGATCCGGCTCGCGCGCCGGCGCCGCGACGCGCTCGCGGGCGCCTCGCCCCGGGGCACCGGCCGCGCGGCGATCCACCCGGCCGCGATCGAGCTGCGGATCGAGGCCGAGGCCCGCAGCTTCGCCACGGCCGGCCCCCCGATCGGGGCCCGGTCGCTCGGCGCGGCGGCGATCGACGAGGACGGGCTCGGCGCGCTCGTGGCGAGCGGGGCGCTCTCGGCGCGCGGAGCGGCCACTCTCCGCCTGGCGGACGTTCTCGAAGGGCCGCGCTGGGAAGTCGCTCGACGCTGGGCCGACCAGGTCGAGCGCCGGCGCACGGACGGCGAGTCCGGCACGAGCACGAAGGTCGATCGGCTGGCTCGCCTCTCGACCGCGCCCTGGCCGGGCCTCCCGCTCTTCGTCGTCGTCGCCCTCGCCAGCCTGCTGGTCACGATGCTCGTCGGCGGCTGGCTCGCCGCCGTCCTCGGGTCGGCCTGGACCGCGGCGGTGTCGCCCCTCCTGACGGTCGGGGTCCACACCCTCGTCCCCCAGCCGGCGATCGCGTCGGCCCTCCTCTGGGGCCTCGACGGCGGGCTGATCGCCCTCGTCTCGGTCGGCATCCCGTACGTCCTGACGTTCTACCTCGTGCTCGCCCTGCTCGAGGATTCCGGCTACCTGACGAGCGCTGCCGTCCTGACCGACCGGCTGTTCAACCTCGTCGGACTCCCCGGACGGGCCGCGATCCCGCTCCTCGCGGCGTCCGGATGCAACGTTCCGGCGATCTACGGGACGCGGGTGCTGGCGACGCGCCGCGAGCGCCTGATCGCCTCGCTGCTCGTGACGATGACGCCCTGCTCGGCCCGCTCGGCGGTCGTCGTGGCCGCCCTCGCCCCGATCGCCGGCCCGGGCGTCGCGCTCGCGGCCTTCGGGGTGATCGCCCTGCTCACGATCGGTGGCGGCGTCCTCGCCAACCGGATGATCCCGGGCCGGCAGCCCGCGCTCGTGCTCGAGCTCGCCCCGCTCCGCCGACCGCTCCTGCCCCACGTCGTGGCCAAGGCATGGTCCCGCTTCGAGGGGTTCGTGCGCTCGGCCGCGCCGGTCATGCTGGCCGGGTCGATCGTGCTCGGCATCCTGTACGAGACGGGGCTCGTCTGGCCGGTGGCCGTGGTCATCGACCCGCTCGTCGGTGGCTGGCTCGGCCTGCCCGCGGTCGCCGGCCTGGCGCTCGTCTTCGCCTTCCTGCGCAAGGAGCTTGCCCTCCAGCTCCTCGTTGCCCTCGCGGTCGTCCAGTACGGGGCGGCGGCGGCGAACCTGGCGACGTTCATGACCCCCGCCCAGCTGTTCGTCTACGTCGTCGTCGCCTCGGTCTCGGTGCCCTGCGTGGCGACGCTGGCGACCCTGGCCGCCGAGTTCGGCTGGCGCGCGGCGCTCGCCCTGAGCGGGACGACCCTGGCCATCGCCCTCGGCGCCGGCGGGATCCTCGCCCGGCTGCTCGGCGTCGTGTAGGCCGGCGCGGGCCCGACGACACGGCGCCGGCGCGGGCCCGACGACGCGGCGCCGGCGCGTCGGCGCGCGCCGCCCCCGCTCCAGGTGCTGCCGTCGTGATCAGCTCGGTCGGGCCCAACGGCTCTTGCCCCGATCGGACGTCCTTGCGATCCTGTGGGTCGCGACGAGGAGGAGCCGGATCGGCCGGCTCGGAGGTGATGCGAGATGACCGCGAAGGCTGGAGATCGGATCATCGTCGAGTCCGAGAAAGTGGGCGTACCGCCTCGGGAGGGCGAGGTCCTCGAGGTGATCGAGACCGGGTACGGCACCCGCTATCGCGTTCGCTGGGACGACGGCCACGAGAGCACGTTCCGACCGGTCGCCGGCAGCGCCCGGCTGGTTCACCGGCGCCGGCGCCGGCCGGTGACCGCGTAACCGGCGACCACGCCGCCCTGTCGCGGCAGCCCTGCCGCGGCGGCCCCTGTCGCGGCGGCCCCGGTCGCGGCAGCGAGCGCAAACAGCGAACCTGTCCCTGGCACCGACGATCGCCTTCGCCCGTGCCAAGCCGCCCGGCGCGGTCGGGTGTCAGGCGCCGCCGTCCGGCCGCCCGAACGGCCACCAGCCGGCCTCGCCCAGGAGCGCGGTGAGCGACGGGATCAGCAGGCTCCGGACGAGGAACGTGTCGATCAGGACCCCGATCGCGACCGCGGTCCCGGCCTGGACGAGGACCTGCAGCTGGCCGGTGGTCAGGGCGGCGAACGTACCGGCCAGGATGATCCCGGCCGAGGTGATCACGGTCCCGGTCCGGGCTGCCGCAACCCGGATCCCGGCCCGCAGCTCGCGACCCGCGCTCTCCTCGCGGACCCGGCTCATCAGGAAGATGTTGTAGTCCGAGCCGAGGGCGACGAGCAGGACGAAGACGACGAGCGGGATGAAGTAGTTCAGCCCGGGCTGACCGAGGAGGCCCTGGAAGAGGAGCGCGGCGAGCCCGAGCGTCGTCCCGTACGAGAGGATCACCGACAGGACCAGGTAGACCGGCGCCACGAGGCTGCGCAGGAGGACGACGAGCACGGCGAGGATGCCGAGGATCGTGATCAGCCCCACCCGCTGAAAGTCGGTGCCGATCGTCGTCTCGACGTCGGCGAACTCGGCCGTGGGGCCGCCGACATGGACGTTCAGGGCGGAACCGGCCGGCGGCTCCAGCCCGGCGAGCGCGTCGCGGATCCGGCGCACGGTGGCGAAGGCGCCGGGCGCGTACGGGTCGTCGGCGGTGACGACGTAGAGCCGTGACGCGTCGCGCCCGCTGGACAGGTAGGTGCGCACGATCGCGGCCAGGCGGGCCGGGGACGGGAGTGCGGCCGGGGGCGCCCCGGAGGCGTCCGGATCGACGAGGCTGCGGACGCTCCGGACGCCGTCGAGGGCCCGGATCTGCTCGGTCGCCCGCCTGAGCAGGGCGAGGCCGGCCGGGCTGGTCAGGTCGGTCCCGGGCACCTCGACGAGGACCGTGACCGGCAGGAGCTGGCCGCGGTCGAAGTGGGCGGCGACGAGGTCGAAGCCGACCCGTGCGTCGGCGGTCGGGGGGAGCTCGTTCAGGACGTCGAAGTTCGAGCGCAGCCCGGGCAGGCCGGCCAGGGGCACGGCCAGGACGACCAGGACGATCGCCGCGACGAGGCCGGGCCGGGTCGTGATCCAGCGCGCGAGGGTGGCCCACACGCCCGCCTCGGGACGCGGGCCGGGATCGGTCGGGGCGGGGACGACCGCCCGGAACGGCCAGGAGAGCCGCCGGCCGGCGATCGCCAGGAGGGCCGGGGTGAGGGTCAGCCCGGCGAGCAGGGTGACGACGATCGAGAGGGCGAGGCCCGGTCCGATCGTGTTGATCAGTCCGAACCGCCCGACCGCCATCGACCCCAGGCCGACCACGACGGTCGCGGCGCTGGCCGTGATCACCGCCCCGATCCGCCCGAGGGCCTTGGTCCCGGCCCGTTCCGGCTCGTCCTGCCCGAGCTCCTCGCGGAAGCGCGAGATCAGGAAGATCGTGTAGTCGGTTCCGACGCCGAAGACGAGGACGACGAGGTACGACTCGAGGAGCGAGGGCAGCCGCCAGCCGGCGCCGGCCAGGACGCCGAGCAGGCCGCGCGAGACGACGAAGGCGGCGCCGATCGTCAGGAGCGGGATCAGGGCGGCGATCGGGGCCCGGTAGATCAGGAGCAGGATGACCACGACGAGGACGATCGTGACCAGGGTCGTGCGGTCGGTTCCCGCGACGACCGCCGCCAGGTAGTCGCGCCCGACGCCGGCGGTCCCGCTGACGTGGGCCTCGAGGCCGGGCGGGCGAGTCGCGTCGAGGTGGGCCCGGATCGCGTCGACGGCCTCGTTCGCGCTGGCCTGGAAGCCGGCCACGGTCAGCCGCACCTGGAGCAGCTCGACCTGGCCGTCCGCACTCCGGAAGAGCAGGGCGAGGTCGGGCTGGAGCTCCGCGCCCTGGACGCCGGCCACGACCCGCCTGACCGCGTCCGGGGCGGAGGGCGAGACGAGCCAGGCAGCGACGTCGGCGAGCCAGGCCCGGTCGGGGTCGGTCAGGCCGCCGGGTCGCGAGACGACGATCGTCGCGCTCGCCGCGGCCGACTCGTCGGGAAACGCCCGGGCGAGCGCGGCCCGGGCGACCATCGAGGGGGCGTCGGCGGGCAGGAAGCTCGTCTCGTCGGCGGCCCCGACGTCGGCCAGGGACGGGGCGAGGGCAACGGCCAGGAGCGCGGCGGCGAGCCAGGCCGCCACGACCAGGTAGCGCCGGCGGATGACGAGCCGGCCGAGCGATTCGAACATCGTGCTCACCGCTGATGCTGATCAGGACTGGCGATTGGGCCCCCGGGCGCGGGGCCGCGTGGGCGGGCCCCCGTGCGTGGGCAGGCCGGCGCACGGAGCCGCCCGGGCAGGCCGCCCGCGGCACGATCGGGACGACCCCAGTCCAGCGCCCCGGGGGCCCGGGCTCAAGTGCCGTCCGGCCCGAAGGCGGCCCGACGGCCGGTCCTCTGGTACCCTCTCGGTTCGGCGACCCGGATCCCTGCCGAGCGCCGGCCGACAGGGCGGCCCGTGACCGCGCCGCCACAGCGAACCGAGAGACCATCACCGTGCCAGACCGCCACCCCCGCACGATCGTCGAGAAGATCTGGGACGAGCACGTCGTCGTCGAGGACCCGGGCGCCCCGAGCGTTCTGGCGATCGACCTGCACCTCGTCCACGAGGTGACCAGCCCCCAGGCGTTCACCGGCCTGCGCCGGCGCGGCCTGACCGTCCGCAGGCCGGGCCAGACGGTGGCCACGGCCGACCATTCGATCCCGACCACCGACCGCTCGCTGCCGATCCTCGACCAGATGGCGGCGGCCCAGGTCCAGCAGCTGACCGACAACTGCCGCGAGTTCGGGATCCCGCTCCACGGGCTCGGTTCGCCCTACCAGGGGATCGTCCACGTCATCGGCCCGGAGCTCGGGCTCACCCAGCCGGGGATGACGATCGTGTGCGGCGACTCGCACACGGCCACCCACGGCGCGTTCGGGGCGCTCGCCTTCGGGATCGGGACGAGCGAGGTCGAGATGGTCCTCGCCACCCAGTGCCTGCTCCAGCGCCGTCCGAAGACGTACGAGGTCCGGGTCGACGGGCGCCTCGCGCCGGGCGTCGGGGCCAAGGACATCATCCTCGCCCTGATCGCGCGGATCGGGATCGGGGGCGGGACCGGTCATGTCTTCGAGTACACCGGCGAGGCGATCCGCGGCCTCTCGATGGAGCAGCGGATGACGATCTGCAACATGTCGATCGAAGGTGGCGCCCGGGCCGGCCTGATCGCCCCCGACGACACGACCTTCGAGTACGTCCATGGTCGGCGCCACGCACCCCAGGGGGCCGCCTGGGACGAGGCGCTCGCCCGCTGGCGGCAGCTGCCGAGCGACCCCGGCGCGACGTACGACCGGACGATCACGATCGACGCCGCGGCCCTCGAGCCGATGATCACCTACGGCACGAACCCCGGGATGGGGATCGGGATCACGGGCCACGTCCCGAGCCCGGACGAGCTGGCGGACCCGGCCCAGCGCCGGGCGCTCGAGCACGCCCTGGCGTACATGGACCTCCGGCCCGGCCAGGCGCTCCTCGGCCAGAAGATCGACGTCGTGTTCATCGGCAGCTGCACGAACAGCCGGATCAGCGATCTCCGCCTGGCGGCCTCGGTCCTCCGCGGCCGGAAGGTCGCCGAGGGGGTCCGGGTGATGGTCGTGCCCGGCTCCCAGGAGGTGAAGCGCCAGGCCGAGATCGAGGGCCTGGCCGACGTCTTCCGCTCGGCCGGCGCCGAGTGGCGCGAGGCCGGCTGCTCGATGTGCATCGCCATGAACGGCGACCAGCTCAGCCCGGGCCAGTACGCGATCAGCACCTCGAACCGGAACTTCGAGGGTCGCCAGGGCAAGGGCGGCCGGACGTTCCTCGCCTCGCCCCTGACCGCGGCCGCGAGCGCGCTGAGCGGCACGATCAGCGACCCGCGCACGCTGCCCGGGATCGCCGGGCCGGCGACCGTGGGAGGGCGCTAGTCCGATGGCCGAGCCGTTCACGACCGTCGTCAGCAGGGTCGTCCCGCTCCCCGCCGAGAACGTCGACACGGACCAGATCGTGCCCGCCCGCTTCCTGAAGATGACCGACAAGGCCGGCCTGGCCGAGGCCCTCTTCCACGACTGGCGGTTCACCGAGGAGGGCGCCCTCCGCGAGCCTCCGTTCGTCCTCGACCAGCCCGGGATGGCCGGCCGGCAGATCCTCCTGGCCGGCGACAACTTCGGCGCCGGGTCATCGCGCGAGCATGCGCCCTGGGCCCTCACGGCGTGGGGCATCCGGGCGATCATCTCGACCAGCTTCGCCGACATCTTCCGCGCCAACTCGCTCAAGAACGGGCTGCTGCCGATCGTCGTCGACGCCGCGACCCACCGGCGCCTGTTCGAGCTCCTCGCCACCGACCCGGACGCCGTCCTGACCGTCGACCTGGCCGAGCAGGGCGTCCTCCTGCCCGACGGCTCGACGATCGAGTTCGAGATCGACCCGTTCGCCCGGACGATGCTCCTCGCGGGCACCGACGAGATCGGCTACCTGCTCTCGAAGCTGCCGGCGATCGAGGCGTACGAGGCGACCCACCCGCCCCGCGTCGACACGCTCGCCCGGGCGGGCTGACCCGGCGCGGCAGCCCGACCGCGCATGAACCTCGTCGACCTGGCGGCGATCGCCCTCCTCGTCGCCGGCCTCGTGGCCGGGATCCGCTCCGGGGCGCTCCCCCAGCTCGGCGGCCTGGCCGGGGCGATCGGGGGCGGATTCGTCGCGATCTCGGTCGCCCCGCTCGTGCGCGACCAGGTCGCGACCCTCGACGGGCCGGTCCGCGCGCTCGCCGTCCTGGGCGGCCTCCTGCTCGCGGTCGGGGTCGGCGAGGCGCTCGGCTCGACCCTCGGGCGGAGGGTCGGCGCCGCGCTCGGGACCGGCATCCTCGGCCTCCTCGACCGGGTCGCCGGCGGTCTCGTCGGGCTGGCCCAGGGGATCCTGATCATCTGGCTCCTCGGCGGCCTGCTGGCGATCGGTCCGTTTCCCACGCTCGCGGCCCAGGCCCAGCGCTCGACCGCGGTCCGGGTGATCAGCGCCGCCCTGCCGCCGCTGCCGGAGATCGCGGCCGATGTCGGCGGCCTGATCGACGCGTCGGGCCTGCCCCAGGTGTTCGTCGGGCTCGAGCCCTTCCCGGCCCCACCGGTCACGACCCCCGATGCACTCCGGGCCCGCCGGATCGCGGCCGCCGCGATCCCGAGCACGGCCGAGATCTCGAGCCGGGCGTGCGGCTACGAGCTGACCGGGACCGGCTTCGTGGTCGGCCCGGCGTACCTCGTGACGAACGCGCACGTCGTCGCCGGCGCCTCGCGGACCGAGGTCACGATCGGCGGCCGGCGGACGGCGGCGAGCGTCGTCGTGTTCGATCCGGAGCTCGACGTCGCGCTCCTCTACGCGCCGGCGGTGCGCGCCACGCCGCTCCGCTTCGCGACCGCCGCCCCGGCCCGCGGGACCGAGGCGGCCGCGCTCGGCCACCCCGGGGGCGGACCGCTGGCGATCATCCCGGCCGCGGTCTCGGGCGCCTACCGGGCCGAGGGCCGCGACCTGTACGGGACGGCGACGGTGACCCGGAACATCCTCGAGCTGCGGGCGGTGATCGAGCGCGGCGACAGCGGCGGACCGGTCGTCCTGGCCGACGGCACCGTCGGCGGCGTCGTCTTCGCCGAGGCCCGGAGCGATCCCTCGGTCGGCTACGCGCTCAACCCGGTCGACGTCGCCAACCGGATCGCGCCTGGGTTCGGCCGGACGAGCCCGGTCGGCACCGGGCGTTGCATCCGGTGAGCAGGCCGGTGGGCCGCGGCCGGAGCCGGCCCCGGCCGAGGCCACGGGTCAACGTGCGATCGACCCGGTATCGCGGTAGGATCACGTCCGGTCCGGCGACGGCAGCCGCCGTCGGGTCGACCACAGCCTCCAGACCAGCGACCACGGCCAGGGCAGCAAGGGCACGGGCTGCGCCGCCAGAGGGGGATGCACGCCCGTGACCACGACGATCGCCGCCGACCTCGAGGAGCTCGCCCGCGCCTACTGGGAGGGCCGCGTCCGCGACCACCCGATCGAGGCGACCTCGTACGGCGAACGGCGCTTCGACCACCTGCTCGACGACCTCTCGCCGGCGGCGAGGGCGGCGACCCGGGCCCGCCTCGAGCGCCTCGAGACCGAGGCCCGGGCGATCGATCCCGGGCGCCTGGCCGAGGAGGACCGGATCACCCACGCCGCGCTCCTCGCCCAACTCCGGAGCGACCTCGACCTCCTCGACTGCGAGCTCGAGCTCTGGACCGTCGACCCCCTCGAGGGGATCCCCGTCCAGCTCCTGAACATCGAGGCCTACCAGCCGGTCACCACGCCCGACGAGGGAAAGGCGCTCCTCGAGCGCTGGAACGCGATCGGCGGCTACGTCGAGACGCACCTCGCGAACCTGGAGGCGGGCCTGGCAGCCGGCCTGGTCGCGGTCCGCGATCCGGTCGAGCGGGTGATCGCCGAGCTGGCCGACCTGGCCGCCCGCCCGGACGACGAGTGGTCGTTCATGCACCCCCTGGCCGCCGTCCGGCCGACCTGGCCGGGGGCCGAGTCCGCCCGCTTCGAAGGGGCGCTCCGGGAGGTCGTGGCGAGCGTCATCCGGCCCGCCCTCGAGCGCTACCGGCGCTTCCTGGCCGAGGTGATCCTGCCCCGGGCGCGTCCCTCGGAGCGGCCCGGCCTGATGCACCTGCCCGGCGGGGTCGAGGCCTATCGCCGCCTGGTCCGGGTCCACACCTCGCTCGACCTGGCCCCCGAGGAGCTCCACGCGACCGGGCTGCGCGAGGTCGAGCGGATCAACGCCGAGATGGAGGCGCTCGGTCGGCGCGCGCTCGGAACGGGCAGCCTGGCCGAGACGCTCCGGCGCCTCCGCTCCGACCGCTCGCTCTACTTCTCGACCCGGGCCGAGGTGGCCGGAACCGCGGCCGTCGCGCTCGCCCGGGCAAAGGCCGCGCTCCCCGCCTGGTTCGGGATCCTCCCCCGGGCCGACTGCGTCGTCGTGGCGATGGGCGAGCACGAGGAGAAGCACTCGACGCTCGCCTACTACCGCCAGCCCGCCCCCGACGGCTCTCGTCCGGGCCAGTTCTTCATCAACACCGCCGAGCCATGGACCCGGCCGCGCTACGAGGCCGAGGTTCTCGCCTACCACGAGTCGATCCCGGGCCACCACCTCCAGATCGCGATCGCCCAGGAGGTGACCAGCCTGCCGGACTTCCGCAGGCACCTCGGGGTCACCGCGTTCTGGGAGGGCTGGGGCCTGTACACCGAGCGGCTGGCCGACGAGATGGGCCTCTACAGCGGCGACCTCGACCGGATCGGGATGCTCTCGATGGACGCCTGGCGGGCCTGCCGGCTGGTCGTGGACACGGGGATGCACGCCCTCGGCTGGTCACGGCGCGAGGCGATCGAGTTCATGCTCGCCCACTCCGCGCTGGCCGAGAACAACATCGTCAACGAGGTCGACCGCTACATCGTCTGGCCCGGCCAGGCCCTCGCCTACAAGACCGGTCAGCTCGAGTTCCGGCGGCTCCGCGCCGAGGCTGAAGGGGCGCTCGACGGGCGGTTCGACATCCGCGCCTTCCACGACGCGGTCCTGCGCCACGGGGCGATCCCGCTCCCGGTCCTGGGCGAGGTCGTGCGGGGCCACGTGCGCGAGGCGTCCGGGCGCTGATCCCCGGCGGGTGCGCGGCGGCAGCCCGGTCCGACCGGCCAACTCGGTACACCCAACTCGGTACACTGGATGACCGTCGATCCGACCCGCCGCCGAGGACCACGTCGATGCCCGACCAGCCGCCCGCCCACCCCTACGACCGCCCGACCGACCCGGCCAAGCGCCACTCGGCGACGCTCACCGACGGCCCCGACCGGGCCCCGGCCCGGGCAATGCTCAAGGCGATCGGATTCACCGACGACGACCTCGCCCGACCCCTGATCGGCGTCGCCACGACCTGGATCGAGACGATGCCCTGCAACTACAACCAGCGCCGGCTGGCCGAGTTCGTCAAGGAGGGGATCCGGGCGGCCGGGGGCACGCCGATGGAGTTCAACACGATCTCGATCTCGGACGGCGTGACGATGGGCACCGAGGGGATGAAGACCTCGCTGATCAGCCGCGAGGTCGTCGCCGACTCGATCGAGCTGACCGCCCGCGGCCACCTGTTCGACGGCCTCGTCTGCCTCGTCGGCTGCGACAAGACGATCCCGGGCGCGGCGATGGCCCTCGCCCGCCTCGACATCCCCGGCCTCGTGCTCTACAACGGCACGATCTACCCGGGCGTGTACAAGGGGCAGAACGCGGACATCGTGACCGTCTTCGAGGCGGTCGGGGCGTACCGCGCCGGCACGATCACGCTCGACGAGCTGTACGCGATCGAGAACGCGGCCTGCCCCGGGCCGGGCGCCTGCGGCGGGCAGTACACGGCGAACACGATGAGCACCGTCCTCGAGTTCATCGGCCTCTCGCCGGCCGGCCTGAACGGGATCCCGGCCGAGGACCCGAAGAAGAACGAGGCGGCCCGCCGGTCCGGCGAGCTGGTCATGGCGCTCGTCCGCGACGACATCCGGCCGAAGCAGATCGTCACCCGGGCCGCGCTCGAGAACGGGATCGCCGCCGTCTCGGCCACCGGCGGCTCGACGAACGGCGTCCTCCACCTGCTCGCGATCGCCCACGAGTTCGGCATCCCGCTCTCGATCGACGACTTCGCCGTGATCGCCGAGCGGACCCCGATCGTGGCCGACATGAAGCCGGGCGGCCGGTTCTCCGCCTCCGAGATGTACGAGGCCGGGGGCGTCGCGCTCGTCATGCGCGAGCTGCTCAAGCGCGACCTCGTCCATGGCGGAGAGCGCAACGTCGACGGCCGGACGATGGCCGAGATCGCCGCGGCGGTCGTCGAGACCCCCGGCCAGGAGGTCGTCCGGCCGATCGAACGGCCGCTCAAGCCGACCGGCGGCCTGACGATCCTGCGCGGCTCGCTCGCCCCGGAGGGCTGCGTGGTCAAGCTTGCCGGCCACGAGCGCCGCGAGCACCGCGGGCCGGCCCGGGTCTTCGAATCCGAGGAGTCCTGCTTCGAGGCGGTCAAGGCGCGCCGGATCGAGCCCGGCGACGTGATCGTCATCCGCCACGAGGGTCCGGCCGGCGGCCCTGGCATGCGCGAGATGCTGAGCGTCACGGCCGCCCTCGTCGGCGAGGGGCTCGGGGAGTCGGTCGCGCTCCTGACCGACGGCCGGTTCAGCGGCGGGACGCACGGGCTGATGATCGGCCACGTCGCGCCCGAGGCGGCCCTCGGCGGCCCGATCGCGGTCGTCCGCGACGGCGATCCGATCGTCATCGATGTCGACCGCCACGTCCTCGACCTCGACCTCCCGGCCGACGAGATCGCCCGGCGCCTGGCGGCCTGGAGCCCGCCCCCGCCGCGCTACACGAGCGGCGTCATGGCCAAGTACGCGGCCCTCGTCAGCTCAGCCTCCCAGGGCGCGGTCACGACCGGGGGGCGAATGGCCGAGCAGCTCGCCCGTCGGTGACGGGGTCGTCGGTGGCTGGCGTCGCGATCGGGTTCAAGACCTCGCCCCAGGGGGTCGACTGGCCGACCCTCGACGCGACCTGGGCGCTCGCCGGCAGCCTCGAGGTCTTCGACGGCGGCTGGATGAACGACCACCTGGCCGACGTCGCCCGCGAGCGGGGCGGGGCGAGCTTCGAGTCGGTGACCCTGATCGCCGCCCTCGCCCACCACGTCCCGGGCAAGTGGCTCGGCCACGCGGTCCTGGCCAACACGTTCCGCCACCCGGCCGTCCTGGCCAAGCAGGCGACCGTCCTCGACCACGTGACCGGCGGGCGCTATCGACTCGGCCTGGGGGCCGGCTGGCACGAGGGCGAGCACCGCTCGCTGGGGATCCCGCTGCCCCCGATGCCCGAACGGTTCGCCCGCTTCGAGAGCGCGGTCGGCGTCCTGCGGGCGCTCTTCTCGGCCGCGGCGGCGACCCCACCCGGGGTGACCCGTCCGGATCCCTGGTACCCGCTCGAAGAGGCGCTGAACGAGCCGCCGCCACTCCGGCCCGGCGGACCGCCGATCTACCTCGGCGGCCAGGGGCCGCGCGGGATCGCGCTCGCGGCGCGGGCCGCCGACGGCTGGCTCCTGCCCGGCCCGAACGCCGGGGACGTCGCCTACTTCAGCGCCAAGCGCGACCTGCTCCTCCGGGCGCTCGAGGCGACCGGCCGCGACCCGGCGGGCTTCTCGTTCGTCGGCCAGGTCGCCTGCGGCACGACCGCGGCCGACCGCCGGCGGGCGCTCGCGGCGGCGATCGCCCTCCACCGGGCCGGGGCCGACGAGGTCATCCTGGCCGTGACGGCCCGGCTCGGGCCGGACGGGCTGCGCGACGCGGCCCGCGAGGTCGCCGAGCCGCTCCGCGACCGGTTCGCCTGAGCCGACGCGCCGGCGCGGACGGGCCAGTCAGCCCACCCGGGCCAGGTACTTGCTCACCCGAGGCAAGTGCTTGGAGGAACCGGCGGTGTCCGACCGGCCGAAATAGTGACCGTGGGTCTTCATGATCGTATGGATCGAGTCGGCGCCAACGAGCACGATTTCGTACTTGTGGTCGTCTCGATGCGCTGCCTCGAGTTCAGCGTAGGCAGCTGCTGCCTCGGTCGGATCCCGGAACTCGTGCTGGTCCACAAGGGCCTGGGCAGCGAGATCGTAAACGAGCAGGAAGTAGGTGGTGGCCATCGTGCTCCTCGGCGCAACTACAGGAGGGATCGAGCCCGCCGTCGGAGCTCGTTGAACTCGCGATCGAACTCGGTCGACATCCCTTCACCCCTGCTCGCGCGGTCCATAGCATAGGCCGAACGCCGCAGCAGTTCCATCAGGACTTCCGGCCCACTGTCGTCCTTGAGCCCGTAGCCATGCCTCAGTTCGATCTGCTCCACGGCCTCCGCCCACAGGTGCTGGGCCGTCGTTCGCAGCTGCACCTCGACCAGGCGGCCGTGTTTCTCGATCACCAGGTGGATGGCGCGGTACCCGGTCGTCTTCGGTCTCGCGACGTAGTCATAGGTCCTCAGGACCTGCCACCGGTTCCCGACGATCCTTCGACGGACACGTTCGACTGCGTCCTGGTCAGGGAGGATGGCCCTGCAGCCGCCGATGTCCTGCATGCGCGAGAGGTCCATCTGCGGGAACCTGGCGAGCTTGCCGATGATGGCGGGCATGCGTTTCAGGCGCTGTGCCACGATGACCGGCGCGCCCGCGGTCTTGACCATGCTTCGCAGCCCCATCACGGCCGTGGTGAGCGGTTGCTGGTGCTCCGCCCGATACGCGAGGGCAATCTCGAGAGCGTCGTCCTCCAAGGGGCCCCATAGGAGACCACCTGCGGAGGACCACGTTCGCAGGACCTCCCCGGCGGCATCGACTTGCGAACGAGAATGGCCGGAAACCGTGAAGCCGGATCGCCCTGGATTGTGAGCCACTGATCCCCCCGCACTCGCTCGGTTTCGTCGGAGAATAGCCCACCGCGTCCAGGTGCCCAACACTGCTAGGCTTGGCCGCAAACTTCGGTAGAGGAATGCCTTGGATCCGCCCCTCCTCTCCGTCGCCAGGACGTTCGCGACGAAGGTCAAGGCCAACTTCGACACGCCGGTTCGCGCCCAGGCCGAGGACCAGCTCAAGGCGCCCGCCGTCGAGCTCATCGAGGCTGGCGGCGCCCTCTTCGGTCGCAACGTCGAGGCGCGAACCGAGGCGCAGGTTCACGTCCTCGGAGCGCGCCCGGACATCGGGGTGGCGGTCGACCGGCTCCTGCGCGGCTTCGTCGAACTCAAGGCACCGGGCAAGGGCGCCCGCCCGGAGCGCCTCACGGGTGCCGAGCGCGAGCAGTGGCTGAAGTTCCAGCGCCTGCCGAACCTCATCTACACCGACGGCTCGGAGTGGAGCCTCTTCCGGGAAGGGCGGCGCGGGACGCCGCTCGTCGCCGTCTGACGACATCCGACCCGATCGCTGGAGCCCTGCCTTCACCCAGGAGTTCCTGGAGACTCCTCTGGGTGCTGGAGGCGACGCTGGCCATGTACTCGGCGCTCGAATCCCTGCTCGACCGGATCGTGGCCGGCCCAACCTTCCCCGCCGCAGACCTCCCGAGGCCGACCGATGCCGAATGCGCCGCCCCCGCAGCGCCGCCAGTGCCCGACGAGCATCCGACGCTTGGCCTCGCCTGTTCATTGTCAGGGCGATGCTCGCCGGGCGACACGTCCTGGTCCCCGCTAGGGCATCATGGCACCGTGACCGAGAACGACCGACCGAACCCACCTGACGATGGCGCGCCCGAAGCCAGCCCGCCCGCCGAGGCCGCGCCACCGACCGCCGGGCGCGGGATGACGATGGCCGACTACGAGGAGGCGATGACCGAGCGGGCCCAGGCCGCCCGGGCCCGCGGGCTGGCCGCCCCGTACATCGCCGGCGGCCGGGACCCGGATCCGGAGCGGGGCCGGCGCGAGGAGCGCTTCTACCTGCGCCTCCTGGTCGCGATGGTCGCCGCGATCGTCCTCGGCGGGTTCGCGATCAGCATCCTCTACCTGCTCCTGACGGGCGGGCGGTGACGACGCCCGGGGGCGGACGGTGACCGGACCCGGGCTCCCGTCGTCGGCCGTCCCGCCCGAGACCTGGGCGCGCGCCCACGACGAGCTGGTCGAGGACCTCCGGGCCCTGATCCGGATCCCGACCGTCAACCCGCCCGGCGACGAGATCCGCGCCGCCCGCCACGTCCACGACCTCCTCGTCGACCTCGGCCTCCGGCCCGAGCTCGTCGAGCCGTTCCCCGGCCGCGGCTCGGTCGCCTGCCGGCTCCGGGGCGACGGCAGCGGCGGGGCGCCGCTCCTGCTCCTCTCGCACCTCGACGTCGTCCCCGCCCCGGCCGAGGGCTGGACGCACGACCCGTTCGCGGCCGACGTCGCCGATGGCTACGTCTGGGGCCGCGGCGCGGTCGACATGAAGGGGATGGTGGCCCTCGAGCTCGGCGTCATCCGCCGCCTCGTGGCCGAGGCACGGGCCGCGGGCCGCGATCCGGCCGCCGATCCGATCCCCGGGCTCCGGCGCGACGTCCTCTTCGCCTCGACCGCGGACGAGGAGACCGGCGGCCACGCCGGGGCGGGCTGGCTGGTCGAGCACCGGCCGGACTGGCTGCGGGCCGACGCGGCGCTGAACGAGGCGGGCGGCGTCTCGATGACCGTTGCCGGCCGGACGTTCTACCCGATCGGGGTCGCTGAGAAGGGCTACGCGGTCTACCGGCTGACGGTCCGCGGCGCCTGGGGCCACGCCTCGATGCCGCGCCCGGAGAACGCCGCCGTCCGGGCCGCGGCGGTGATTGCCCGCCTCGCCGAGCCCGGCCGGCCGCGGCTGACCCCGGTCATGGAGCGCTTCCTCGCCGCGGCGGCGGACGAACTCCCGGCCCCGACCGCGGCCCTCGTGCGCCGGATCGCCGACCCCGACCCGGCCACGAGCCAGGCCGCGCTCGAGCAGCTCTGCGCCGAGCCGTACCGGCGTGCTGCCCGAGCGCTCCTGCGCGACTCGATCTCGGTCGGCGTCGTCGCGGCCGGCGTGAAGTACAACGTCATCCCCGGCATCGCCACGGTCGAGATCGACTGCCGCGTCCTGCCGGGCACGAGCGAGGAGCAGATGCGGGCCGAGATCGAGCGGCGGGTCGGCCCGGACCTCGCCCCCCACGTCGAGGTCGAGCTGCTCGGCTTCGGCGAGCCGGTCGAGGCGCCGCTCGACCACCCGCTGTACGCGGTGATGGCCGGGACGCTCCGCGACCACGACCCGGACGCGATCCCGCTCCCGGCGATGGCCCCGTTCGCCACCGACGCCAAGCACACGGTGCGGCTCGGCGTGCCGACCTACGGCTTCTCCCCGCTGCGCAACGACCCGCGCGAGACGTGGCTCGAGCGCTTCCACGGCGTCGACGAGCGGGTCGGCCTCGACGCCCTCCGGTTCGGCCTGCCGGTCCTCTACGACGTCGTCCGCCGCTACTGCGGCTGAAGCACCCGCATCCGGCGGCCCGTGGCCGCGGTAGACTGGCCACGGGAGGGAGGGACGCCCCGCCCGATGCCACGGCCCCAGCATGCGATCGTCGCGGCGATCCCGCCGGCCCTGCCGGCGGTCGTGATCGAGCGCCCGCGGCTGGAACGGATGCTCGACGGCGGGGTCGCGCGCCGGCTGACCCTTGTCCTCGCCGACGCCGGCTTCGGCAAGTCGACGCTCCTCGCGAGCTGGGCGAGCCGTCACCGCACGGCGTGGCACACGGTCGGGGCCGCGGATCGTGACGCCGGCCGGCTCGCTGGCGGCCTGCTCGATGCGCTCGCGCTGTGGGTGCCCGGGCTGGGGATCGAGCTGAGCGGCCTGCTGACGATGCCCCGGGGTCCGGACACTCTCGACGAGCAGCACCATCGAGCGCGGGCGCTCGCCGCGGCGCTCGCCCAGGACCTCCAGCGACGGCTCGCCCGGGAACTCGCGCTCGTCCTCGACGACGTCCAGGAGATCGACCGTGGCGGTCCGGCCGCGACGCTCCTTGACGGCCTCTGCCGGCAGGCACCGGCGGGCCTCCGGATCGTGCTCGCCTCCCGGACCGAGCCGCCGTTTCCGATCGACCGCCTGCGCGCCCAGGCCCAGGTGGCCACGATCGAGGGCGGAATGCTCGCCTTCACGCCCGACGAAACCGTTGCCGCTGTCGAGGCCGAGCTGGGCGCCGGACCAGAGGCGCTCCCGGGCCCGCAGCTGGCCGAGGCAGCCCGGGCGATCCACGAGGCGACCGGGGGCTGGCCGGCGGCGGTCCGCCTGGCGATCGAACAACTGCGCCATCGACCGCCCGCCGCACCCGGTGCCGCCGCGCTCGGCTTGCTCCGGCCGGCGGGACCGCTGTTCGACTACCTTGCCGGAGAGGTTGTTGCCCACGAGCCCGCCTCGACCCGTCGCCTGGTCCGGGCGATGGCGGTCTTCGATCGCTTCACGGCCGGGATGTGCCAGGCGATCGGCCTGCGCGGGGCCGCTGCCACGCTCGAGGAGCTTGCCCGCCGCGGCCTGTTCGTCCAGCCCGTCGGCGACGGTCCCTGGTATCGCCTCCACCCCCTGGTCCGGGAGTTCGTCCTCGCCCGCCAGCCGTTGACCCGCGACGCGGTCTCGCGCCTGCGGCGGGCAGCAGCGATCTGGCTGCGCCGGGCCGGCGAGGAAGCCGAGGCGCTCTCGGTCCTCCAGGCCGCTGGCGACGAGCCGGCGATGGCCGACCTGCTCGAGGACGTCGGGACGGTGCTGGTCGAGCGCGGCGAGGCTGCCGCTGTCGCCAAGGCGGCGGCAGAGGTCGGCGGATCGTGGCGAACGCCGGCGATCGACGCGGTCGAAGGCGCGGCGCGCCGGGTGACCGGCGACTGGGACGGAGCGCTCGCCTGCCTCGGCAGGGCAGCCGGCCGCCATGGTCCCGCCCCGGCTGCGATCGCCTGGCAGATCGGGCTGATCCATCATCTGCGGGGCGATCTCGATCAGGCGATCGCGGCCTACGAGCGCGGGGCCGACGACATCACCCATCCGGCCGATCTCGGCCTTCTGCGAGCCTGGTGGGCGGGCGCCTGCTGGCTGCGCGGCGACGCCGAGCGCTGCCGGGGCCTGGCCGAGGCAGCCCTCGATGCCGCCAATGCCTCAGGCAACGATCGAGCCCTGGCCGCGGCGCACACGGTGCTGGCCATGGTTGCCGCCCTGGACGGCGATCGGCGGGCGAACGACGCACACTACCTGCGCGCCCTCGACCATGCCGAGCGAGCCGGCGACGCGCTCCAGGTGATCAGGATCCGGGCGAACCGCGGCTCCCGTTTCATCGAGGAGGGTCACTACCTCGAGGCGATCGACGAGCTCGACGTGTCCATCGAGCTGGCCGACGTGACCGGGTTCGCCGCCTTTCGCGCCCTGGCCCTCTCGAATCGAGGCGAGGCACTCCGCCGACTGGGCCGGCTGGACGAGACACGCACCGACCTCGAGGCCGCCCGGGCCCTCTACCAGCGCCTCGAGTCGCGACTCGTCAGTTACCCGCTCGGCCACCTCGGCGACGTCTACCGCGAGCGCGGCGACACCGTCCTGGCGCGGGCGAGCTACGAGGAGGCGATCAGCGTGGCGGAGGCGGCCGGCGACCTCCAGGGCCTCGTGCCGGCCCTGGCCGGCCTGGCCCGGGTCCTTGCTCCCGGCGATCCCGAGCGGGCTGCCGGGCTGGCCGATCGCGCCGTGGCCCTCGGGCCAACCCTCGGCCACGTCGGAGCGCTCCTGGCGCGGGGCTGGATCGCTCTCGCCCGGGGCGACGCCCCGGCCGCCGCAGCCGATGCCCGGGCAGCTTCGGCCCTGGCGCGCACCCGCCGCGACCGGGCCGGGCTGGCCGAGGCGATCGAACTCGAGGTGGCTGCCGGAAAAGGGCACGAGGCACGCGGCCGGCTCGGTGAGGCGCTCGACATCTGGCGGGACCTTGGCAGCCCGGTCGGCCAGGCCCGCGTCCAGCTCCGCCTTGCCGCCATGGCCGACGGTTCCGCAGCCGCCCGCCTGCGCCTCGAGGCGGAAGCCCTGCTCGCCGTGGCCGGAGCACGAGCCGGCCCGGCGGCCGCCTTCCCGGCCGGCGAGCTCGAGCGGACCGACGAACCCGCAACCACGATGGACGGAACGATCGCCGTGCGCGCCCTCGGTGCCTTCGAGGTTGTCCGCAGCGGCCGAACGATCGGCCCCGGCGAGTGGCCCTCGCGCAAGGCCCGGGAGCTGCTGAAGATCCTCGTCGCGCGGCGCGGCAGCCACGTTCCCCGCGATGTGCTCGTGGAGCTGCTCTGGCCCGACGAGGACCCTGCGCGTGCGGCGCGCCGCCTGTCGGTGGCGCTCTCGACGCTCCGGGCAGTCCTCGACCCGGACCGCAGCCGGGCCCCCGACTGGTTCGTGGCCGCGGATCGGGCATCCCTCTGGCTCATCCGTGACCACGTCGCGATCGACCTCGAGGCGTTCCTGAACCGCGCTGACGCCGCCCTGGCGGTCGCTCGGGCAGGCGGGCGGGCGGGCGCCGCGACCGGGCTGCGCACGGCCCAGGAAGCATACGGCGGTGACTTCCTCGAGGAGGACCCATACGAGGACTGGGCGACCGGCCCGCGGGAGGAGGCCCGCGCAACCTACCTTGACGTCTGCCATGCGCTGGCCCGACTGGCGAGCGACCAGGGCGACCACGCCGCGGCCGCCTCCCACCTGCGCCGGATCCTCGAGCGCGATCCGTACGACGAACGGGCCCATCTCGGGCTCGTCGGCACGCTCGCCGCCCTCGGGCGGCACGGCGACGCCCGGCGCGCCTACCAGAGCTACATCGGGCGGATGGGGGAACTGGAGATGGAACCGGCGCCATTTCCAGCCTCGGGGACAGGCGACCGACCGCCGGGAGAGGGCGCGGGAGCGAGCGCGGCTGGCCTGAACAATAGCTGAACATTCGGCGAACACGGCAGCCGATCCTCCGGCCATGGATACGTTCGTCGTCCGGGTCTGGCGAACCCTGGAACCGGCCGGGGTCACCGACCTGCGAGGCACGGCCCGCCACGTCGAGTCCGGGCGCGAGGTGCGCTTCGTCGCCCCCGACGAGCTGACCGCGTTCATGCTCGCCACGGCAACCGAGATGGCGGCCGTCCGTGGTCGCGAGCCCACCCCGCGCCAGCCGGCCGGGAAGGGTCGGGGCAGTGCAGCCCGCTCCTGAGGCCGGGCGCCGGCGCCCCCGGCGCCGAATCGCGGTCGGGCTGGTCGGGCTGGTCGGGCTCGTCGCGGTCCTCGTTGTCGTCGTCGGCGCAGGTCTGCTCGTCATGCCGAGTCCGACCGTGCCCTCACCTCAGCCGCCGTCGATGCCGCTCGTCGTCACGGCCAGCCATCCCGGGGGCACGTTCGCCTATCGCGGCTTCCCGAGGACGATCTCGGCCCACGCCCTCGGTCTCAAGCCGGTCGTCCGACTCGAGCTCTGGGAGGCAGCGCGCCGCATCGGGGTCGCCGAGGCGAGCAGCGACAGCCCCGCCTTTCACGCCCGCTGGGACTGGGTCCCCGAGCAGGCCGGCGAGGCGATCCTGATCGCCCGGGCGGTCGACGCGGCCGGTCGGGTCGCCCAGTCGCGTGCGCTCCGGATCACGGTCCTCGACCAGCCCCCACCGATCGTTCGTCTCGAGATCGTGGCGGCCCTCGACGGCGAAACGCTCGAGGCGGTCGTGGCCCGGTCCGGCGGGGACCTCCGCGGCGCCCTGCGCCGGAACCCCGGGCTGACGCCCGGTCAGCCGCTTGCGGCCGGTACCGAGGTGGCCGTGCCGGTCCCGGTGCCAGTGACGCCGCCTCCTGCCGCGAGGGCAACCGATGCGAACCTCGCTGATGCCACTCTGGCCGCGAGCGCGACCGGCCTGCTCGTGCCGCCTGAGGTGAAGGCAACGGCGGCCGGCTGCTCGGTCGAGCTCAAGGTGGCCGACAACGCGACCGCCGCCACGGGCCTCGCCGTCTACCAGCTGAGCCCGGGGGCAGATTCGTTCACCAAGGTCGCCACGTTTCCGGCCACCGGCGGCGGGATTGTGCCCTTCTCCGCCCCCGCCGTCGGCGGCCTGAACCTCTTCTCCGTCTCCGCCTTCGACACGGTGGCCGAGACACAATCCGACCTCGTCGCGGTGAACGTGGCGCCCAACTGCGGCCAGTGGAGCGGCACGGCGCGGCTGGTGGGCGGGAAGCTGATCGTCGGGCAGCCGGTCGAGCGGGCCTACTTCTACCTGTCGGTCGACCGCGGACCCTGGCAGCGGGTACCGGCCGACCCGACGACGTTCATCGAGGCCCGGGGCGGGGTCCTCGACGCCAACCCGTTTTTGCCCGCGATCACCGGCGCGGAGCTGGCCCTCGAGGCCTGGGGCTGGAACCGGGGCCACCTCGTCTCGCTCGGCAGCGGCAGCGTGTCCGCCCTGCCCGGGCTCAAGGTCGGCGATCTCGCCGGCCTCGGTATCCAGACGAGCCTCTACGGGCTCACGATCAGCACGGTCGTGGCCGGGCGCGACGTCGAGCTGGCGGCCAACGAGACCGCGGTCGAGCCCGGTCCGAGCTTCGACGTGGGACCCAAGCAGTTCGTGAGCGGTACCTGGACCGAGGGGCAGGTGCCGGCCTTGAGCGGGCCTGGTGACGCGAACCCGAGGATCGTGACCTTTGGCTGGAAGTCGAACGCGCCAGGCGTGACGCACGTGATCTGGCAGGTCACCCCGTACCAGCCTGGGGCGGCGCCCGATCTCGATCCACCCTGGCTGCTCGCCTTTGGGACCGACCTGCGCGATCCGGGAACGGATGGAGGGACGTTCACGATCGACTTCCGGCCATTCCTGGCGGGGGGGGCCGGGCCGGTTGCCGGCCCGAGCGGCTGGAGCCCGCCGCAGGTCTCGCAGCTGTTCGGATCGACGTTCACCGAGCAGGCCGCTCCGATCCTGCCGGGTGGCGCAGGCCCGACCCCCGCCGCCAGCCAGGCTGCGCCGACCGGGCCGGAAAGCCCGGGTAACGCATCCGTCGGCGGCAACGTGTTCATCGGCGGCAAGGCGCCCATCGGCGGCAACCCGCTCGCAGCCTACGTCCCGGACCACTTCTACGTCCGGGTCATCCCGGTCGCGGGCTCCGCCCCGGCCGGCAACGCGTCGGGCAGTGTCCGCCTCGACGTCGTCGCCGGTGGCGGGTTCGACTTCAAGCTCCCGGCGCCGCCACCCGACTACTCGAACACGCACACGATGTCGGTCGTCTTCTGGCCACCCCGGGCCGGCGATCCGAAGTACGAGCGCTGCGTCCTCGTCGTCGACACGCCGAACCACTCGACGTGGGGGTGGGGGTTCGGCCAGTACACGCCAAACAAGACCGTGCTCTGCTACCAGCCCCCTGACGATGACGGCTGGAGCCTGCTCGACGCCTTCGAGGCCTTCGTCGAGTTTGTCGAGGACGTCTGGGACACCGTGTCCAACGGGATGGCCTGGATCAAGCAGCAGGTCGTGAACGGAATCCTGGCGATCACGCCATGCAAGGCGATCGCCAGTGACTCGGCCTGCACCGCGCTCGCCAACGCCGCCGTCGACGCGCTCCTGATCTCGGCCGGGATCCCGCCCTCGATCCCGAACTTCGATGCGGTCGTCGACGGCCTGAAAGGCGACCTCGCCAACCTCGTCGTCGAGCAGGTCGCCGCCCAGGTCCCGGTCGTCGGAACCGCCTGCGCGGTCTCCAACGCGGTCAATGTTGCCAACTGCCAGGAGCTCGTCAAGAAGGCGATCGACAAGGCGGTCGAGCAGGTGGCCAGCCTGCGCAGTGACGCGGCGGCCAGCAGCGCCGGGGTCTTCGTGCCGCCGGGCGTCACGGTCATCCTCCACCCGGACGGCCAGTGGCAGCCGGCCCACTTCGCGGTTACCCTGACCCGCCTGAACGTGCCGTTCCCGGACGACAAGACCTGCTCGGCCAGCGCCTCGATGTCGTCGTCGATCTTCACCACCTGGACCGAGGTGACCGGGATGGACGAGTGGGGCGAGGTGTCCGGGACCGTCAGCGGGTATCCGTTCCAGTCGGCCTCGACCACCTTCCCGCACCTCGAGCCGGGCCAGTCCGCGACCCGCGACATCTGGCTGACCGAGCGCAACGTCTGGTTCGAGTCGACCGCCGCGCAGATCTACTACCTCTGGCAGTCCTCGAGCGCCAACGAGGCCTACCGGCTGCTCCTGCCGGGGGCACAGCTGACAGCCAGCGTTGGCAGCCCGTGCGCTCCAACCGTGACGACGAACCCGCCGGTCACGGTCGAGAAGTACGCCTGGGAATGACCGTCCGATGCCGCCCCTGACGTCGCTCCCGCCACTGAAGCTGCTCCTGCCGGGCCTGCTCACGGCGACGCTCGCTCTCGGTCTCCTCGCCGCCGGGGCCACCGGCCAGGAGGCGCCCGGCCCTGCCACGAGCTGGATCGACGCGCCGCTGCCGGGCACGACCGTGCCCCTGGCACCGGTCGAGATCGTCGGCCACGCTGCGCATGTGGCCGGGGTGGGAGATGTCGCGCTCTTCGTCGACGACGTCCAGGTCGATCTCCACGCCGCCGGTGACGTGCGCTCGACCCTGACGACCGTGCGCTTCCGCTGGATGCCGCCCGGGCCCGGCTACTACCGGCTCGAGATCCGCGCCCGACCGGGCAGCGACGGTCCCTGGGGCGAGCCGGCCCGGACGCTCATCCTGGTCGTCCCGACCGCGTCGCCGGCCCCGAGCCCGACGCCCTCCCCGAGCGGCTGGGGCAGCCCGTCCCCCGGCCCGACGCTGACGCCGCGCCCGACGCCGTCGCCGACCCCGAGCACCCGGGCGACGCCGACGCCGAGTCCGATCCCGACGCTCACCCCGCGCCCGACGCCGTCGCCGACCCCGCGCCCGACGCCGTCGCCGACCCCGATTCCGACGCCGACCCCGGCGCCGACCCCGACGCCGTCACCAAGCACCCGGGCGACCCCGACGCCGACCCCGACGCCGACCCCGACGCCGTCACCAAGCACCCGGGCGACCCCGACGCCGACCCCGACGCCGACCCCGACGCCGTCACCAAGCACCCGGGCGACGCCGACGCCGACGCCAAGCCCCACTCGCTGAGGAAGAGGACTGCCATGTCAACCGCAGCCATGGGGGTTCTGCCATGAACTCGACGAACACGAATGGGATCGCGATCACCAGCCGCTGGGCACGAATCCTCCTGATCCTCGCGCTGGTGGCGGCCTGCGGTGGTGGCACCCATGACGAAGTGTCGGAGCTCGTGGGCGAGACGATCGTCATGAGCGACCAGACCGACGCGGGCGAGACCTGGTCTACCTGTCAATGGGAGAACGAACGTGGCCTCCCCCTCTTCAGCCTGACC
>Ga0334722_10000762_pt1 | contig 44597 bp, 23 predicted proteins | sample C3_bottom_MG_FD_207210 | JGI IMG/M metagenome (GOLD analysis project Ga0334722, IMG submission 207210) | Sediment microbial communities from Yellowstone Lake, YNP, Wyoming, USA - C3_bottom | ecosystem: Environmental > Aquatic > Freshwater > Lake > Sediment | place: USA: Wyoming | collected...
CTTAAAAAGATCTTCAAACCGTAAAACCGAACCCACAACTACATACTGGCTTCCGGTAACATTTAATTATGAAGCAACGGGATCGCTTGTCAAGTCATCGCTGATACTATTTCGCTTGACGGTGCCGGTTAAATGGGTGTACTTTGAATACCGAACTATCATTATAGACTTGGTGATAACGTCGAGCTCGGGGAGGTTTTCTGGTGCATCGGGGATGCATCCTGTATCCGGAGCATCCGCGATGGAAAATGTACTCGCCAAATCGCGGTATCAGGCCTGAAGATTCACTAAAACTTCTATGAAAAATGTGCCGATAATAACCAATACGTCCACCCTCCATTGGAGAGTCTTGGTCCTCGCGCTGTTTTTTCTTTCCGGCTGCAGCGGACTGATATATGAAATAGTCTGGGTCAGACAACTGACCACGATATTCGGGGCGACGCAGTTGGCGGTCGCCACCGTGCTTGCCGCTTTCATGGGTGGGTTGGCATTCGGCAGCAGGATGGGCGGTAAATTGATTGACCGCGATTTTAACCCGTTGAAGTTCTACGCCCTGCTCGAATTTGGCATTGCGCTTTTGGCGCTGGCCCTTCTCTGGATTGTTCACGCATTAGAACCTTTATATTTGTTGATCCATCGTCTTACTGATGAGTCGTACATTGCCTTCAGCCTGGCTCGATTTGTCCTGAACTTCATAATTCTCTTTATACCGACTACAATGATGGGCGCCACACTGCCTGTTCTGTCCCGCATGATGGCCTCCGAGGTCAGGACCGCCGGGCTCTGGACCGGCGGTCTGTATGCGCTCAACACACTGGGCGCCGTTTTGGGTTGTCTGTGGGCGGGGTTTATCGGCATAGCCGCTCTCGGCATTACAAAAACCGTTATCTGCGCCGCAGGGATCAACCTTGCCGTGGGCTTGACAGCCGCCATCCTGTCGCGAATCAGGCCGTCCCTTTCGTCGTCAAACCCTCCCCTCCTTGAGGACAAAAGACCGGCGTCGACCGCCGCAGCCATCTATCCACCGCGCGTGCTTAAGGTCCTGACGCTGTCGTACGCGCTCTCCGGCATGGTCGCGATGGGGTACCAGGTACTCTGGACTCGCACCCTCGTGTTTTCGTTTCAGTACGCAAGCAATACCACGTACGCCTTTACTGCAATGCTTGCTGTTTTTCTATTAGGGCTCGCGGTGGGCAGCGGCATTATCTCTCTTGTGGGAAACCGGGGCCCGGATCCGCTCAAAAGCTATGCTTTTCTTCAAATATTAACAGGGCTATCGATTATCGGATCGCTATATCTGATCGCAGTCGTGCTGCCCGATTTGAGCTTTCCCGCAGTCATCGATCCGAACACGCTCGAAGTTGACTGGACAAGGAATATGTTATCCATCTTTATTAAAGCCGGCCTCGCCATGCTTCCGACCACTACCCTGATCGGGATGATGTTACCCCTCGTCGTCAAAATCATGATTACCGACATGCAAAATATGGGAGCAACTATCGGCAAAATCTATGCGTTCAATACTGTCGGCGCGATATTCGGAGCGTTTGTCACAGGCTTCGTCGTGATCCCTCTGTTCGGCCTCACCAAATCAATGCTACTCTACGCGTCGATCAACGGTCTAATCGGAACTGTGTTGCTGTCTTTCCTCCATTTAAGCTCGAAACGGAAGCAAATATTGTGGTCCGCCGCGCCGGCGGCCTTTGCGGCCTTTGCTCTTATTTTGTTATGGTTTTCGGGAAACATCGTATTCCACCGCCCGTCGGCGCTTGAGGCGTCCCAGTTCCCGGAAAAACTTGTTTTTTACAAGGAAGGTCCGTTGGATACAGTTTCCGTATACGAAACAGAATTGAATGGAAAAGCCCTGTTCATTGATAGTCGCGCCGTTGCAGGAACGAATAAGATCATGCTGACTGATCAAAAGACCATGGCCCACCTCCCGATGCTGCTGCTGGACGATCCGAAAACGGCCCTGGATTTCGGGTTCGGGTCCGGAGGCACCGCATGGTCTTTCTTGCAGCATGACTCCCTCCAGCGTCTGGACGTTGTTGAGATATCCCCGACGATATTAGATGCCGCCCCTCACTTGAGGGAATCCAACAACGGATTGCTTGATTTTCCGATAGATTGTCGGCTTAATATCCTCAGAAAGGATGCCCGCAATTACCTTCGAATGAACGATGTGCTGTACGATATCGTGGAAATTGACTGCACCGACCTGAGATATAAGGAAAACTCCGACCTTTATTCGGTGGAATTTTTCCAGTATTGCAGAAAACGGTTGAACCATAATGGCATGGCGCTTGCCTGGTTTCCAATTGCAAAAATTTCCAACACAGCCCTTCGATCCGTTTTACGGACGTTTCATCAGGCATTTCCTTATCTTACCGTTTGGTATTTCAACAACTATTCAACGCATTATATTATTCTTCTTGGCGCCATGGAACCCTTAATAATCGATTATCAGAAGTTCCTTGACAAGCTGGAACAGCCGAAAATACGACGGGATTTGGAGACTATCGGCCTTTCGAGTCCTTACAAAATACTCAGCAGTTATGTAACTGACCAGGACGGCCTGGCGCCCGCGTTGCGCGATGCTCCACTGAACACGGAAGACCGGCCCTATTTGGAATTCCATGTACCCCGCGACAAGACATATTTAGACAACAGTCAAAAGGTGCGAAATTTAACCATGCTCATGAGCATGAGAAATGATATCTACCCCTTGATTGCAAATATTCCCCCAGCCCGCGCGCGTGAATTCAGGGAAAAAATGTCCCGATATTACCGTGCGTTACCGTTCTTAATTCAGGGGCATAATCATATGGACATGGATAATCACGAGCTGGCGGCCCGGTTTTATGAAAGGGCAATTTCAATTAATCCCGAAGACGCATCGATTTATTTGCAATATTGATTTTATCAGGCGTGTTGGCTCTTTTTTGTCCGTCGAGAGGCCTTCAGTATGTTTCGGCAAATTCAGACCTGGAAAAGCAGCCAAAGCGCACTTATCATAATCCTCTTTGCGCTTGCCTTCTGCGTCTATCTCAATACCTATCAAAATCAATTTTCCGCCGATGACCGGGAAATACTACTGAACGATCACCGACTGAGAAGTTTGCACTCCCTTCCCTCCCTGTTCACACAGGATTATTGGATGAAGGCCAATACAAACCTCTACCGTCCTCTGCCCCTGTTGTCCTTCGCAATCAATTATTACGTGTCAGGCACGGCCCCCTGGAGCTATCACCTGGTGAACCAGCTGCTTCACTGCCTCAATGTTGTCCTTCTTTATATATTTCTGGGAAACTTCTATAGAAAACAACCCGGCCTGCGTTTCCTTGCGTCCGCTGTTTTCGCGGTCCATCCCGCGGCCACGGAGTCGGTCGACTATATAGTCGGCCGCGCGGAGCTTCTTTCCTTCGCCTTCACCCTGTCCGCCTTTCAGCTTTATATTCAGAGAGGACGTGGCGCGCTGTATCGCTGCGGTTCCGTCGCCCTGTTCTTTCTCGGAATGCTGTCAAAAGAAAGCGCGATGATGCTGCCCGTTTTCCTTCTGCTGTATCATGTATATTTTGAAAAGAACGACCATAGGGCTTTCTTGAGGACGCTGACAGGTTATGGCGCCGCCCTTCTCCTGTTCTCGGGTCTTCGCTATGCGGTCCTCGGGTCGTTCGGGCCCCGGGAGACGGAGCAGGCCTTCTATGGAATTCCCTGGAGCTCGACCGCATATACCATGGCAAAGGCCATTGCCTATTACTGGAAAATCGTATTCTGGCCAATTGGGCTCCAGATGAATTACGATCTTAATGATATCCCTGTCGTTTCGTCTCTCTTTGACGGCTGGGTGATGTTTTCACTGGCCTTCCTTGCATCCATACTAACAACCGCGATTTTGTTTTTCAAAACGCGCCCGGAAACATCCTTTTTCATGCTCTGGCCTTTTGTAGCCTTCTTCCCCGTGATGAATATAATTGTTCCCACCGGCGTCGTGCTCGCAATCAGACTCATGTACCTCCCTATGGTCGGTTATTGTGTTCTGACGGCGGAACTGTTTTTTTTGCTGAGGCCTCTGCTTGATAAAGTATGGCCGCCGGACAACAAGATCAAATCCGCGGCAATTTTCTCCGCTGTTGTCGCTCTGCTTCTCCTTCTCCTTTCCGTCATGACCCTGGCCCGCAACGCTGACTGGCTGACCACGGAAACTCTTTTCAAAAAGGAGCTTGCACTTTCACCGAACAGCATCTCCGCAATGAAATCCCTTGCAACGGTTCTGCCGCCCGACGAGTCCGAAATTTTGCTGAAAAGGCTGCTGGAACTCGAACCGTTCAATGCCGACGCGCTCTCCCTGCTGGGCCGTATTTTTGAAGAAAAGAAGGACACCGCCTCCGCCGAGGCCCTGTACAGGCGCTCGCTGCTGGGCGATCCGAATGAACTTACGCTCAGGAAGCTTGGAGTGCTGCTTTCGGATACCGGCAGGTTAGATGAAGCGGAGGAACAGTTCAGAATGGCCATCAGGATGAAGCCGTTGTGGGCAGACGTGTACGAAGACCTTGCGGTCGTTCTCTCCCGGAAGGGCAACATGCAAGGCGCATTTGAAGCAAGCCAAAAGGCGCTGAGGCTTAATCCCGATTCAGCGATTACGTACAATCTTATCGGCAATTATTATAAAGTTAGCAACGCTTTCGACAAGGCAGTCGGCGCATTTCAAAAAGCCGTGGAGCTGTCACCGATGATGTACGAAGCGAGATATAATCTGGCTGAAGCGTATGAGAAGGTCGATAGGCGCATGGCGCTCGACGCGTGGCAACAGTATGTTCGGGTCGCTGAAGATGCGCCTTCTGAAGCGGCCTGGGTCATGAAAGCCAGGGAACGCATTGCGTATTTATCTCAACTCGATTACACGCAGTAATTTTCGGAGCCCTATATTTGGCGGGGCCGTAAAAAGTCCTCACTGCCGTCAATTACGAAAGGCGAGATTGTGGAGTTTGTCCCGAGTCATAATACGAGATTGCTTCGCCTTCGGCTCGCAATGACGGCAAGGGACCTCTCTCATCGACGGTAAACTTTGCCTATTTGTTTAACCATCTCTCTTCCCGAGAGCGCCTTCTATCCACTCGTACGACTCGTCCCCGCTGTTCCTGCGCATCAACAAAAAAAGGGGGCGGATAAATCCGCCCCCTTTTTTGTGATACCTATTTAACAACTCTCATCAATATCCGTTGTAATCATATGCGGCATATCCCGCACTAATGCCTATTCCCGATCCATTATGCTGGCCAGAGCAGGTTGCCAGATTTCCAGGGCCGCCGGTATAACACGTGCCGAGGACTGTCGTCGTAGGTCGTTTCAGGCCGCCTTGCCACGAGGCGCCATTCAGGAAGCGAATCCCCTGCGGCACAGGTTGATTTCCTGTGGCTGATACCCATGCCATATTGGTGCCATGAATGCCGCCAAGTTTATCACCGCCATGGCAGTGCCTGCAGAACTGCTTCCAGTATACTGTTGTCATAACTGCATAACGAGATCCATCTTCAAATATACTAGTGCCATGCAAAATTCTTCCCATCATCTCATTGTTCGGAATATTTTCAGCCTTAGCGCTAGCCTCAGTACCGTAAACATCGGCCCTATGGCAGTTGAAGCATACATATTTTGTGTCGTTAGACTGATTTAGGAATAACCCGGCGCTATCCAGTGCCGCCTGATAGTTGATCGTGGTAACGGTCGGAGAGGTCCCCAATCCGGAACTCATCCACTCGAACCGGAGATTGACGTCCGCGTCCTTGATAAGCCACAGATTGACCGAGGCATGCGGCCCTACCGGGTCTTTCTTGGTGGAGCCGTGGCAGTCCGTGCACCGGATGACGGACCACGGCCCGTACGGCGGCACAAAGGCATTGCCGAGACCCGCGGTCAGCTTGAACGTGGCGGTTGTGTATGTCGACAAGGGAACCGGAGTTACATACGCAGTGTTCGCGCCGCTAGTGCCAATCTGGGATATTTCGAACCAGCCCTTGGTAACAGTGGCCCCCGATGTCGTCGGCAGCGTAGTTAAAGCGTTCGCCGCGTTAACGTACATGACCCAGCCCGGCAGCACCGTGCTCGGTAGATTTGCGGCCGCACCGGTCGATGTGGTAAAGGTCGCAAGACCGGCGGTGGTAATAGTCACTTTTACCGCGCTGGAATCAGCGCTTCCGAGAGACCCGCTCGGCCAGGCCGGCCAGGCCTTATTCCACACGCTCACCTTGGTGGCGCTGGTACTATCGCCGTTCGCCGTGATCGGCTGGTTGTTGCCGCGCGCGAATACCGCGTGGTGCGCGACATTGTTGGGGCTGAACTCCTGAAGCACGTCTGTTGACGGCGCATTTGCGCTGGCAGTGGTCGAGAACGGCACCCCGGACGGGGTCGTCGGGAATGCCGTGCCGTAGGAGTAGAAGCTGTGGCACTTGACGCAGAGGTCCCGCTGCTTGGTATTCGGGTTGCCGCCCCTGCTGCCTGATATATCGTACACGTTTTCCACCTTTACGTAGGAAAGCTGGGAAGTATTCTGCAGCGTACCGGCGGCGGTGCCTGACGCTTTAGTATTGTTAAAGCCGCTTGCTGTCACGCCCCACACGCCCGAGGAGCCCGAGCCCGCCAGGCCAGTCTTACTGTTGATCGTGGTCCATTGATCGCTCATCATCACTTCGTACGTATCGTCGGCCGCGGGTAACGAGGACCAGGGCTGAGACACCGTGTATTTCCCTTGTGTGTAATCAAATGCGGTAATTTGGCGTATCTGCTCAAGGTTCGTCGTCTTCGATCTTACCCGGATGTTGAACCCGACCCACTTGTTGGCCACCCATCCAGGCGCCTCGGCGTCGCTGCTGTCGGCGGCGGTGATTGTGGTCAATGTGAACGAATCGACCGCTCCTTCGGGGTTCGCCGCCGCGGCATGAGTATTGTGGCAGTCGCCGCAGGATACATGCCTGCCGCCGACGCCGTCGGGGTCCGACGTAATGTAGTATGAAGCGCCCGTTGTAAAGCTCAATCCGGAACCAATCGACAGGCTGCCCGTACCACTGGATGAGATTTGGCGCATGTATGTACTCGTGACCGAATTCGCGGTCTTGAGGCTCGGAATAACCACATACATGCCCGCCCACGCATTGCTTGACCATTGCTTGGTGCTGTCCGTAATGAGGATGGTATTCGCCGACGCGCCGGTATCCGCGCCGCTGTCGCCTTTGTTCCAGCCCACCGAGGGGCTCACGCGCTCGTACGCGTTGTGCCTTCCGTATGTGTCGAGCGGATGGATCGCGGGCTTCAGGATTTCGTACCTGGCAACTCCTATTGCATTGTTGCCGAAATTTGCGGTGGTTATAGACGTATTGGTATTGTTGGTAATTCTCTGGCTCTTGCCGGGATATGTCCCGTTCTTGAGCCTGAGAGTATACCCTATCCAGGCGCTCGCGGTCCAGTTCTTGGTGGGATCATACAATACGTTCTTGGTGCTCGTGCTGGCGGAGGTCCCGGAATCTCCGACGAACAGGTCTTTCATACCTTCGAGGGACGGTTTCATCGTCGCCGCGCCGTACCAGTCTCTCGATTGAATGGATTTCTGCCCATTGCTCTTCTTGCTGTGGCAGCTGAAGCACACATCGTCCGTTGAAATGGGCGACTTGACGATGTCGAACGTGCTCGACACCGTCGGGTAGCTCCCCGTCGCGAAGGCCGGCGCAACGGTGATGACGCCCGTTGTGTTATTTCCGACGACCGACACTCTCTGGTTCGAGCCGGACCCGCTGGTAATGACCAGCGCGTATCCTACCCACTGGTCCGTCGACCATGTGGCCGCGGTGGTAATTGTGCTTTGCGTGCCGCTCGAGGCCACGCCCTGATAGAAGTTCTGGCCCATGATCGCGAAGGAGCTGTTGGACGTGCTCTGGTGCTCGCCGAACCGCGGGAAACTCCCCTGGCCTTTCTTCATGCTCTTGTAATCGGTCTCACCGTTTTCGCCAATGGTGTCGTTGTGGCACTTCACGCAGACCGCGTTGAAGTACGTGCCGTCCTTAAAGGTGCCGGACTGCACGGAATAGCCGTGCGTTGAATTCGCGACGATCGAGACGGCCTGGGCCGAGGTCAGGCCCGAGAAGGGGATGGCCGGCGCGATGCTCTCACCGTTCGGCGGCTCCACGGCCTTCACCTGCGAAACCGTGCCATGACAGCTCATGCAGATGCCGCCGTTCGGCAGGGACGCGTCGAAGTCGGTGTTTGTTCCCGCCGTCGTGCCAGACCAGCTTGTCTTCAGGTTGAACCCGCGCCTGTTAGACGGCACGCTGAAGAGGTCGTGGTCCACGTGACACATGACGCAACGCCTGTTCGGGTCAGTCGTGGTGCCGGTGGGCATCGTGGTGATATACGCAGGATTCGTGTTGTTCATGAAGTGCTTATAGTTGATGCCGGTCTTGGTGCTATGCATGCTGTACTGGGTCGTATTACTATCGCTCGGGAAGAAGTCCGTATGGCACACGTTGCAGCTCTGGCCGCCCGTGGACTCGCCGCCCGGGAAGGCATCGCCGTTAATGTTCGCCAGTGACGCGCCCTCATGAACATGGCATCCGGACGTTGTGCAGGACTGGGTGTTGTTATGACCTGCATCGTAATTGCTGGCGCCGTTGAATCTCGCCAGGCTCGTATGGCAGACCTGACAGACACCGTTGTTGGAGGTGTTGTTCACAAAGCCGCCCCATGTAGTGTCACTTGTGAACACAACAGCCACAGTTACGGTCGGCATGCTCATCTGGTTGGCAGTGCCCTTGTCGTTCCTCTTCGCCACCACAGAGTGGATCATCGCGATATTGCCGCTGCCCGAGTTGTCACCATGAGGATCGTGGCAATCCCAGCAGAAATATCCGCCGGCGGAGCCGTTGTGCTTCGCTCCGTAATGATAATCGCCGATCTGTGTCGCGGCCGAAGCCTTCTTGGTATTAAGCGGACCGGTGGTGCCTTTGACGTACCCGCTACCCGCCGTCGTGTGGCACCGCAGACAGTTGTTGTTGAGTTGCGTATAGTCAGCCGCGTCGATAAGCCGGAACGGGTTGCTTGCATTGCTGTGCGATACCCCCGAGGTATGGCAGTAGAGGCAGGGGTCACCGCCCGCGGAGACCACGCTGAAGTTGGCCGCCTGATTGGAAGTCACCGGATAGGTGCCGGTAGTACGGCCGTGGCCGGAATAGATCCACTCCGCGTTGTTGATCACGGCAGTCGTTCCGTCAGATCCGAGGCCAGTAAATGAATTGTAATTGAAGTCATCCACATCCGCGCCGGAGGTGCCGTGGCAGTCTATGCAGTTCAGCGTGTTGCCCCAGGTCGCGGTGTTTGTTCCGCCGTGGCAGCCGATGTTGTTGCACGATGTCACCGCGCCCGTCGTCGGCGAGCCCTGCGTTACGACGCTGAACGCCTCGTTGGTGCCGAGGCCCTGTTGCAGGTCCCAGGCCTTGTTCGCATGATTGGACGCTACGGCGATCGTAGTGCCGTTGGTCGTCGTGGCAGAGTGGCACTTCTGGCAGCCCTGGTTATTGCTGATCACGTGCGCCTGGTGCGAGTTAGACTTGGTGACCCCGCCGAAAATAGAGGGGTTCGCGTACTGAGGCACACCGTCGGTGCGCGCCGAGCCGTTCTCGCCGCCGTGGCAGGATTTGCAGGTCGTCGTAGTGGTGGTCCAGTTGACCGCCGAGTGCGTCGGGCTGGTGGATACCACGCCCTTGCTGTGGCAGTAGGTGTTCGCGCAGCCCACCGCCGGGGTGGTGTAGGTGGCCATAGAGCTCACCCAGCTGTCAAAGCTGACGTCCCGCACACCGTTTATGTGCTTGGTCTTGTCGTCGACCGTGGTGGAATTAAGCACCGTGGCGTAATGACACCGCACGCAGTCCAGGGAATAGCTGACCGTGTGCTTCCCGTGCTTGCCCGTGGTCGGCTGGGCGCTGTGGCAGACTCCGCAGTTGTTCGGCGAAGCGGCCGCCTGGTTCCAGGTCACCGTGGTGAATGTGCCAAGGCCGTTGCTGTGGCAGTAGACGTTGTTGCAGACGTTGTTCTGGCTGTAGCTGAAGCCCTTGCTGTCTTTCGTGATCGAGGCGCCCGTCGTGAAGTTGCCTCCCGTCGTGCCCGTGGCCCACGATACGTTGAAGGACACGTCCAGGGTGCCGTTCGTATGCCCCACCGCGCTGTGGCAGACGCCGCAATTGTATACATACGACCCGGCAACGCTGTTGTTCACCGCGGTCGTGCTGGTCGCGGTCGAAGTCAGAGCATAGTGCAGGTTATGGCGGTTCGAGTTGGTCTGGCCAGAGGACAGGTTGCTCGATCCTTCGTGGCAGCCCGCGCAATCAAGGCTCGCTCCGCCCCACGTCGCGCTGCTTCCGTGGCAATACGTTGCCGAACAGGTTTTGGAAGCGAAGTCGTAACTTCCGCTCGCTCCGGCTACCGTCAGGAAGTTCACATCCTCCACGCGGTTCAGATGCGAGGGCGTTGCCGTCGTCAGCACCGCGGTCGGCTGGTTTACAGTAGCCGTGCCCACGGTGTTCACGTGGCAGTATGCGCAGCCCAGGCCGCTGTTATCCACATGCTTCGTATGGGTGTTCGCCGACATCGTCCCCGCCCCGCCGTTCACGTACTGCGGATGGGCTTTGCCGCCGCCACCGTGGCAGCCGTCGCAGCCGATCGTCGTGGTGTTCCATGAGAGAAGCTTGAAGCTCTGGCCTCCGGCCGGCACCACGGTTCCGCTGCCGGTGGAATCCAGCAAATTACCGATGCTGTGGCAATACACGTTGTTGCAGGATGCCTGGCTGTTCGGATTCGCCGTGGCGCCGAGTCCCGTCGCCAGCATCCCGTTGTATGTCGGGTTGTCATTGTCCTTGTTCACGCCGTTGTTGTCGAACTTTACGTTCAATAACTTGTTCACATGGTTCGCCGGGGTCGCAATCGTCGTGTCGGTCGATACTGTTGCGCCGTGACACTCCGCGCAGCCTATTTTCCTGCCGACAGCGGGCGCCGAGTTGATATGCGCATTGTGGGCATTGGTGGCTATCTTGCCGCCCGTGGCGGTGGAATTTCCGCCGTGGCAGCCGCTGCAATCGGTGTTCAAGGTCGTGTTCCACGTGACGGTCACGGAACTGCCCGCGCCGTTCGAATGGCAGTAGGTGTTCTGGCAGCCCGTGGCCGTGTTCGGATAGGCCGCTGACGAGGTTGAGGAGCTCGCAACGCTGTCGAAGCTCACGTCACGCACCGCGTTTATGTGCTTGGTCTTGTCGTCGATCGTAACGTTATCCATCACCGTGGCGTTATGGCAACGCACGCAGCCGATAGTAGTATAGCTGACGACGTGTTTCCCGTGCCTGTTCGTGGTGGGCGTCGCCTCATGGCAGACTCCGCAGTTGTTCGGCGAAGCGGCCGCCTGGTTCCAAGTCACCGTGGTGAATGTGCCCAGACCGTTGCTGTGGCAGTAGACGTTGTTGCAGGTGTTGTTCTGGCTGTAAGCGAAGTTCCGGCTGTCAAACAGAGTCGATGAGCCCGAGTAGTAGACACCCGTGCTGGTCCCGCCCGTAAGCACCACATTGAAGTTCACATCAGCGGCGATGCCTTTTCCGGAATCGGCATAGCCCTTGGCATGGTTGGTGGCGTAATGGCAGGTGCCGCAGTTATAAACATAACTGCCCACGGTGGACGAATTCCCGGCCGCCGTACTCAGGGCAGTAGTCGTTGTCGCGTAGTGCAGATTATGACGGTTGCTCGAAGTCTGGACGCTCGTCAGCTTGCTCGACGCTTCGTGGCAGCCGGCGCAGTCAAAGGCAGCACCGCCCCACTTGGCTGAGACGCCGTGGCAGTAAGTAAGGCAGGTTCCGCCGGTAGTGCTGGGGCTGAAGGAGGTGAACAGTGTTCCGGACACATCATAACTGCCGTTTACGTGCTTGGCCGTGCTGATGATCAAGTTGGAGCTGTTTACGGTCGCGCTGTGGCAATCAACGCAGAGATAGCCGGTGGATGAGGATATCACGTGCTTTCCGTGGCTGTTGGCCTTGGCGCCGTTTCCGTACTCAGGCACGCCGTCTGTTCTGCTGGTGGCATTGGTGCCGTGGCAGACGCGGCACTTATCGGCGGCGCCGAGCACGACGCCCCAGGTAGCGGCGTTCTGGGCGGGCGCGCCAAAGGTACTGCTGAAGCTCGTACCCGAGGAATGGCAATAGGTGTTAGTACAGATCTTGGACGTCTCATACGTGCCGGTTGACTGATTAATGAGGCTCCCCCTGGCCGAGGCGGAGAACTTCCAGTCTATGACCTTGTTCACGTGTTTGGCCGCGCCGGTGGTCGCATTGAGCGCCGTGCTCGAGCCGCTGGCAACTGTTTCCGCATGACACTCGTCGCAGGTTAAGGAATAGCCCGCCGTTGTGCCGATATGCCTGGTATGGCTGCCTACGGGCATATTGGCCGTGACAGTGGCGTCGTCCGCGTTGCCGCCGTGGCAGAGTTTGCACTTGTTCGGCGTGGGATCGAGCGGCGCCTGGTCGCCGGCCCAGTTGAAGGTCGTGTCGAGCGGCGCGCTGTAGCTCGTGGTGCCCTTGGAATGGCAGTATATGTTGGTGCAGGCCGCGCCGGAGCTGTAGGCATCGCCGGTCGCGCCGACAAATGAGGTCTGCCACGACACGTCCGCCTTGCCGTTCACATGGTTTGTCTGTACGCTGATCGCGCTGTCCGTCGCCACCGTGGTGTTGTGGCACTTCGTGCACTTGGAACCGTTGTCATATGTATTGTCGACATGCACGGAGTGTTTTGCGGTCGCCATGTTCGTCGAGGTATGGCAGTAATCGCAATTGATATTCGTGTCGTCCCATTTAGCCTGCGAGGCCGTTCCCGCGCCGCTGCTGTGGCAGTAAAGGTTGCTGCAGAGCCTCGGAGTACCAACACCCGTGATATTGACCGTGGTGTTCGGAATTGTACCTGATACTATCGACCAGCCCCCGCTCATGGCCGGCGCGGAATACGCGCCGGAGTTGATAGTGGTGCCGGTGAGCGTAGCGCTGAAGCCCATCTGGAATTTGTTGTCCCCGGGTGAGGACGTCATGCCGCCGGTATGGCAGGCGTAGCAATTGCCAATGGCGCCGTTGACCTTGGTCCAATGGACATTGTGCGCGCCCCAGGGAGTGACGGGGAAGGCAATTTGTCTGCCCGTGGTGTTGGTGCCCGGAGACGTCATGCCGTTGGCGTCAACCGGCGGGTAGCCGTGACAGCTTGTGCAACCGCTCGCCCCGCCCCAGGTATGGCCCGCCGAATGGCACTGGTTGGTGCAGGACTTGTTTCCCGCCGTATATGTTCCGCCGGAGGCATAGCCGCTGAACACAATATCACTGGTGATACCGTTCACATGCTTGCTCGGAGAAACGATGATATTCAGTTGCGTGTTGCTCATTGCCGTGTCTGCATGGCAGATATCGCAGGTTATATCTTTTAAATCGGCGCTCTTGGCGGTGCTGTGGAGTATATGCGAGTTCGACGTCGGCACGTTGTCGCCGCCGGTATTGTAATCGGGCCAGCCAGAGGTGTTCCTGCCGTGGCAGCCGTTGCATCCAAGACCTGAGTCGGCCCAGTTGGGCGTGGCAAAGACTGGATACGGCGACATTCCGGGAGCGGTGGTACTCGTACCGACGGTCGTAACATTCATATTACCGATGCTGTGGCAGTAGACGTTGGAGCAGGTGGCCGCGCTGTCGGACGGGATGGAGGCCGACGTCCTCTTGACCAGGGAGTCGTTGGCGTCGAGGTCCACGTTCTTTGTCTTGTCCACGTGCATGGTGAAGGACTTTATCGTTGCCAGGTAAGTGCTGCTGACCGTGCTGTACACCGTGGCGGCGTGGCACTTCTGGCAGCTGAAGAGATACTTCGCGTTCGTGCTGTTGGACTGCACGTGCTTTGCATGGGCGGTCGAACTCGGCGCGCTCGTTGCGCTGCCGCCGTGGCAGCCGTTGCAGGTCAGGGTCGCACCCCAGGTTACGGTCTTAAAGCTGCTCAGGCCGTCCGAATGGCAGTAAATGTTTTGGCAACCCGCGGAGGAACTCGGATAAGTCCCTGTTCCGGAGCTCGCAAAGCTGTCGAAGCTCACGTCCCGTACCGCGTTTACGTGCTTGGTCTTGTCGCCGATCGTGGTGTTGTTGCTCACAGTTGCGGCATGGCATTTTTTGCAGTCAAAAGCGGAATAACTGACCAGGTGCTTCGTATGCTTGCCCGTGGTCGGCGTCGTCTGATGGCAGATTCCGCAGTTCGGTGAGGCAACGACCTGGTTCCAGGTCACCGTCTTGAACGAGCCCAGCCCGTCGCTGTGGCAGTAAACGTTGCTGCAGAAGTTGTTCTGGCTGTATGTGAAGGCCTTGCTGTCATTCAGTGTCGATGAGCCGGCGGTAAAGTTCCCGCCCGTCGTGTTTGTGGCCCACGATACGTTGAAAGCCACGTCCGTGCTGCCGTTCGTATGCCCCACCGAGCTGTGGCAGACGCCGCAATTGTATACATAGGACCCCGTAGTGCTGCTGTTCACAGCGGTCGTGGTTGTTGCCGTGGTCGTCAGCGCATAGTGCAGGCTGTGACGATTCGAGTTCGTCTGGCCCGAGGACAGGTTGCTCGATGCCTCGTGGCAGCCCGCGCAACCGAGGCTCGCGCCGCCCCACGTCGCGCTGCTCCCGTGGCAGTACGTATTCGCGCAGGTCTTTGCGCCGAAGCTGTAATTTCCAGACTTTCCGGCGACGGTCAGGAAACTCACGTCCTCCACGCGGTTCAGATGGGAGGGCGTTCCTGTCGTCAACACCGAGTTCGGCTGGGTCGTGGTGTTCGTACCCACGGTGTTCACGTGGCAGTACGCGCAGCCCAGGCCGCTGTTATCCACGTGCTTCGTATGGGTGTTCGCCGACATCGTCCCGGCCCCGCCGTTCACGTACTGCGGATGCGATTTACCGCCGCCGCCGTGGCAGCCGTCGCAGCTTATGCCTGTGACGGACCAGTCGGGCGTCAGGAAGCCGAAGCCTCCCGCCGGGACCACTGACCCGGTCCCGCTCGAACTGCTCAGATTGCCGATGCTGTGGCAGTATACATTCGAACAAACATACCCCGACGTCATCGGCGTCTTTGAGGCGCCCGAAGCCACAGTCGTCGAATTATTATTATACTTGGGGTAATCGTTGTCTAAGTTGAGTCCCGCGCTGTTGTTGAACTTGATATTCACGGCATAGTTCGCATGATTCGTTCCCGTCAATAACGTCCTGTCATTCAAGACCGTGGCGTTATGACATTCCGTACAGCCGATGAGCTTGCCGACCCCGCTGATATTGTTGATGTGCGCGGAGTGGGCGGGCGAGGAGGACATTGAGTAGGCCGCGGTGGTATTCCCGCCATGGCAGCCGCTGCAGTCCGCGCTCAAGGTCTGTCCCCACGTGGGTATCGTGTTCGGGGGGTTGCCCAGCGCGTCCGAATGGCAGTAAATGTTCGCGCAGGATCCGTACGTTCCGCCCATGGCAAGGTAGGTTGTTGCGCCGGTGGTGGCCAGTTTATAGGCCGCGCCGTTGCCATACCGTTTATCATTGATGTCAAGGTTCCAATTGACAACGCCGTTCACGTGACCATTGCCATATATGTTGGTGGTGCTGCTGTAGCCGGCGCCATGGCAATTATCGCAGGTAATGTTGCTGACCACGTGTTTTTTATGGCTGCCCGCGGTCGGCGGATTCGAGTAACTTGCGCCGTGACAGTTTCCGCAGACTATGCTGGCGGTCCACTGCGGTCTGGTGTAAGTGCCGCCGGTAAGGGCCGGCACAGCCTGGGCCGCACCCGGCGTCCCGCCGCCGTGGCAGTACATGTTGCCGCATATGTTGGCAGCCGGATAGTTGTTTACGTAGCTTATAGTCAAGCCCGACGCCGCTGTCCAGGAAAATCCGGTGTTTAGAGGCAAATACCCGGTGAAGTAGCCGGTGCTGACTGTCGGTCCCGACCACGGATACATGGGGAAATTTTCCGACTTGGCCGCAATACCCATCTGTATGCTATGTGACTCTTTATCTTTCTGATACATCGTGGTGTTGGAATGGCAAACATAGCACTTCATGCCGAGCCCGCTGGTGCCGCTGTGCAAAACATGCGCGCCCGCGCTGCCACTCAACAGGCTTGTCGCGTAAGTGCGCGTGGACGTTATCCCGCCGGCAACACCCGGGTACCCTGTTGTATCGGCTGACGGGGGGTTGCCATGACATTCGACGCAGTTCAAGCCCGGCTTTTTGAATCCTTCAACGTGACTGTGACAACCTTCCGTCAGGCAATTATTGCCCGGCTGCTGATTATCGCCCTGGTGCGCCGTCGGGCTGGCCATGCTGCCGAAATTCGTATACGAGTGCGTCTCGGTATGGCATACCTGGCAGATTCCATCAATGACCCCATCGCCATCAGCAAATGAATTCTGTCCATTATTATTAAAGAACTTCACCGCCTTGGTTCCATTATGGGGAGTGGCGACCTGGTCCTTTATCATCTTGCCGTACTTGATGGTAAAAGTCTTGCCGAGACCGGTCAGGCTCGGATTCATAGTCGGGACCTTGGGGTCGCTGACGATGGTGATCGTGCTTGCGCCATTGGCGGCAATCCGGTACATGTATCCCGGATATTCCATATTAGGAATAAGCATATAGTTTACGAATTGATTGGTCGACATCGCCACTGAAGGGTTGATGATAGTCAGAACAAGGTTTGAGCCATCCAGACTCACCACGCTTCCGGTCACAATGCTGCTCATGGGGTCGGAAGCGAAAAGTCCACCCGACTGACGCTGGTAATGCGGGTTATGACAGGTGTTGCAACCAATGACCCACGGGTTGCCGCCATTGTGGGATGTGGAAGTATTGTAACTTGAATGCGTCTGGACATTACCGGCGTTATCGCGCATGTATATATTATCAACTTTGCCCGAATTATGACACGTCGTTAGACAGACTGCGTTGATTTGGGGATTACTGGCGGAGATTGACGATCTCAATGACGTGCTCATGTTTTTTGATGAGAAATGGCATTTTGCGCAGGGGACCGGGAGACCGCTGTTAACAATATGCGGCGCATCATTGACAGCATGGGATTCTGTCCCCCAGAAAAACATGCCTGTCAGGAAGATCAGGATTGAAACCAGTATGTACGTGGTTTTTTTCATGTTAGCCGCTCCTTCTTGCATAATGCGCCTCATATGTCCAGGTCCCCCAATTAATTCAAAATCTTAGTTCTGACAATATACGTCAACAATCGTTCCGGTCCCGGAACTCGATGTACTCGGGTCATAAGTGTCTGTTTTCAGGATGACAATCTTCGAGACATTGCCCGAGCTTGCGCTGCCTGACTTCGTCATGCTGCTGGAAACGATCACCGCCATATATGCCGGTACGCCGGCCGGCGGAGTTGCGCTGTTCCCGGAACCCGCGCTCCATTTCAATGCCGCGCCGCAGTCCGCTGGAGCAACGTCGGCAAAACCCTTAAAGGAAGATGAGGCCTCACCGGTGCTTACGGCATTATTCTTTGACCACTGCGCTCCCCAGAACGTCGGTGGGGCATTGTTTGCCGTCTTCCCGTCTCCCATGACAAACGAGGAGCCCGCATTCAGGAACGCGAAGACCGTAATCTTCCTGCTGTCGGAAGACTGCTCAAGCTCCGGATTGCCCGCAAAAACCGCGGTAACGGGCGTGTCCTGACCGAGCGGCGAATTTACGGGACTTATAGCGCAGGAAGCATTCCCCTTTTCATCAGTGGTCCCCGGACAGGACTGGCTGCCGAGGGTGAACGTGATCGTCTGACCGGACAGCTTCGGCGTATCCGTACCTTCCGTCTTCAGGCTCAGGACGGCGGACAAAGTTGCGGACCTTCCCTGGGCAACAGGCTTCGTGCCCACGGTAAGCACCGTAGTAGTTTTCTTGTAGATGATGTTCCGCTCTATCTCTGTTGCGTTTCCGGCCTCATCTGTTGCGGTGACTTTGACTTTGTAGGACTTTTCCGGGTCGAATGCAAGCTGCTGTTCAAAGGTCCCGTTGGCCTGCAGAACTTCTTTCGCAGTCCCGTCATCAACCGCAATGCTCATTTTTATGTTGGTCAGATCAGCCACGGTTCCCTGGAGCAGGAGGCCAGGCTGATTCGTGGTGATGTCCTGAGCCGGATTAGTTATCGCCAGAGTCGGCTTGACATTGTCAAAGATCACCGTGCGTTTGACGGAGCTGACGTTGCCTGCGAGGTCCGTGGCCGTCACCAGGACCGTATTCTGTCCGTACGGAAGGTCCACCGGCAGACTGAAGGCGTTCCCCATCACGGTGACCGCGGCCGGCGACTGAGCGCTGCCCATTATCTGCATGGACGCCAGCTGCGAGGTCTCGCCCTGCACCTGCACGCTGACAGTAACGAACTTGTCCACCGTGCCCGCAAAGGTCGGGCTCGCCAGGTTCGTCACACTGTTGTCGGCGGGATTCGAGAGCGTGATCACCGGCAAGGTCTGATCCAGAATAATCGTCCTGACATCCGTGGTCGCATTACCCGCCGTGTCAAGGGCGGTTGTTGTTATCGTGTTCAGGCCGGCCACGAGCATTACCGCCTGGCTGAAGGAGCCGTCGTCAACGTTTATTGCTGCCGGGCCGTTATTGACCGTGACAGTATCCACCGCAATATTGTCCGTTGCAATACCGGCGATGTTCAGCACGGCATTGTTCGTGTAACTGCCGTCAATAAGCGTGGACAGGGTCATGACCGGGGGTTGATTGTCTTCTATATATACTCCGCTGAAGTCGAGTTCGCCGGAGTCTCCGAGAGTGAGCGTCTGGGCCTTGGGTTTCACATAGCCCGCAACCGAGGTATATGTGATGGTATACGTTCCCGGAGATACATCCTCCGTGCTCCAGTTCTGACCGGAGCCATAATAGGTCACCGGGCCGTCAATTTTGAATGCGGCGCCGCCGATATTGGAAGCAACCACTATTTTGGTGGAGGGCTTGATGGTAAGGAAGACCTTGACCGGGCTGCCGTCTCCGACGGCGCCCTGCGCGTTGAAGGTGATTACGCCGTCATACGAGCCGGCGGCCATGCTCTGCGAGGTTACCATAACCCTGGCCGAGGCGCTTGTGTTGCCGGACGATGGGTCGAGTTTGAGCCACGCAGGCGCACTCGATACTGTCGTCCAGGAAAGCGAGTCGACATTGGCGATATTCACGTTTATCGGCTGAGGGTCGGGGTTGGTCCCTTTTTTCGTCGTCAAGATGAGCCCGTTGGGATCCACGCCGTCCAGACTGAGGACCGGCGGAGGAAGCACGGTAAGGCTTACGGGAACACTGTCTGTCCGGCCGAAGTCCGCGGCGATGGTCACGTTGCCCGTGTACACGCCCGCCGGAAGGCCGTCCATGTTCACTCCGACGGAAAGGTCGTTGTTCGTGCTTCCCGCGTTCGTCATGCCGGAAGTAATGTTCGGAATGATCCAGCTCTGGTCCGTTGCCACGGTCCAGCCGACGGCCGCGGACCCCCTGTTAGAAACGGCGAGGGCCTGGGCGGCGGGATTCGGGCTGAACTGCCTTGCGCTGAAGGAAAGCGATGACGGGTTTTCATCCATGGTGACGTAGCCGTCCAGCGCATAAACATCGATGCTTGAGTCGAAATTAGAGGTAACATACACAAGTCCGTTCTTTGCAACGGCAACACCGATTGGTATAACCAGCGGTTTAACTGTACTATATAGGGTCCCGTACCATGTCCAGGAAGTCCCGGCAGGGTACTGGGAATTCAATATGTGGACCTGGGCCTGATAGGTATCAACGAGATAAAGCCTGCCGGCGCTGTCAACCGCCATGGCTGCCGGACCGGTTATATCGCCCGCATTAACCCCGTATTTTGAAAAGGAGCGAAGAAATTCGCCGTTCCTGTTGAACACCTGAATGCGCGAGCCGCTCACATCTCCGGTCTGCAGCTGCATATCCGCCACATACACTTCGCCTAAAGTTTCGCTAAACGTGACGCTGACAGGCGAATTGAAATGACCGTCCGAACTGCCCGCTGAACCGATGCTTTGAAGAACGTTCCCGGCGGGATCATAGAGCCTGACCACGTTATTCGCCGTATCGACAACGTAAATATTACCGTCCCCGTTTATGGTAATGGATTGCGTGCTTATATTCGGAATAAAGGTATGGGAAAACGTCAGATTCGGATTAAAAACATCAATCCCCTTGGTTGTGCTTGTCCTGCTGTAGCAGACGTAAATATTGCCCCCGGCGTCCACCGCCAGGCCGAGCGGATATTTTACGGAAAGCGCTTTCATATAATTGCCGTTATGATCGTAGATTGCGACGTTTCCGGAGGACTGGGACACGTAAAGATTGCCCTGTTGGTCCAGGGCGAGTTGTACAGGCCCCTTGACGTGGTCTCTTATGGATGTGAGATAGGCGGGGTCCGCATGCGCAACGCCAACCCATGTTGCAATGGCAAGAATTATGCTGATCGCCAGACCTGATCGTTTTATCATACTCACCTCCAAGACCTCGTGCGCTGCTGATTAATCCGTTCCATTATTATTATTTATTGTGACACGTGCGGCACATGTTGCTGCCAGCGTTGGACATCCGTAAAAAAGGAGGATTCGTGGTGTCATGTGGATCATGACACGTGGAACACTCCATCCTGCCGCTGAAAAGCCTCAGCCCCGTGGGCCATTTTTGATTGGACGCAAGCGTCGGCTCGATTATGCCCGAAAGACCCGGCTGCCAGGGAAATGCCACGGGATGGTCGTCGCTGAGGTCGGCCGGGCCTGGATTATAAATATCGTAATTTCCTATGTTTGCCCCCCAGGAGGCGCTCGTACTCATCATGTCATTGGGATTATATATTTGGCCTATTTGATCGGCTATGCCCGAATTGAAAGGATCATTTAGCATAATATAACCGCCGTCAGTCCCAGACGCATTCAATTCAGATGATTTCCCACTGATTGCACTGACGCCTCCGACCGTTGTCACACCGTCATGACAGCTCATGCACATTAACGATGTCCCGCCATTAAGCCACTGTTTATTACCTACATTGCTCGATAATGACGCACTGGTATACACCAGATAACCTGTACCATCACCGCTGTCAGGAACCACTCTGTTCCAGAGATATTGGTTTTTACCGCTCGTCGGATTTCGGTATTCGGGAGCGGTGGAAGCCCCATGCGGAGTGTGACAAAAAACACAGACCTCTGTAATAAGCGCTTGTGTCTTGCTGTTTATATAATTACCGGCAAATTGCGAACCTTGAGAACCGCTGAATGAAAAATCATGTTTGCTGTAACGGATGCCAGAACTTGCCGTCAAGGGAGAGAGCATCATGCCCCCCATTATAGCAAATCCGATCAGAATAATCTTATGAAGGCTATTATTTTTAATCATTTTTTTCACTTCCTCGAAAAATATATGTTAATAGCAAAATGCTGACGTTTATAACTATTGGGACTAAAATGAATCTATATTTCAATGTGAAATATGCAATACATATACCATTTACTTCATGGACTTATTATCTTAAATATCAATACGATGCGTTGTTAACAAAATCCCATCACAAATAATAAATGACGAAATATGAGTGTTTTCGCTCAAGTTGTTGATGGATTTTCATCAGCAGAGCGGAAAAAAATCGTAACGCCCCCCGTTGGGAGATGAGTTTTATGATCTCGTAACAAGTCCACAGTGCTGTCCTTTGCGAGGAGCGGAGCGACGCGGCAATCCCGTTTTTTCAAACATTTACAAACGTCGAGAACTCGGAGTTTATCCCGAACCATAATACGAGATTGCTTCGCCTTCGGCTCGCAATGACGGCATTCAGGACTTCCTGTGATTTCATCACCGGCTCGCAGGGTGTATTTTGCGTGAATGCGACCTTTTACGCGCCATTTCGCATAAATTGTTTTTTTGGTGCTTCACAATTATTAATCAAAAAGTTGCGGAATATAACATGAAATGGGCTTTCAAATCAAGGGAAAAAGGGTGAGAAAGAGAAGTGATTTGAGGGCGATGACTTTGACGTGACCGTGGAAAAAGCTGCGTTGTTTATGTGAGCGATCCTTTATGCCCGCTTGTCATCAATAAGCCCGGACACGACGCGGTGCCAGGGCTCTTTCTTTTTGAAGAACTCTATCCAGACCGAGGTATCTACCAGTATCTTATCCAAGTCTTTTATCCCCGTGCCGGAGTCGGTCCGCTGATTTCGTAAAGTCCATACGCCCAGCCATGGCCTTGATCCGTTCCCGCTTTTTCGTCATTAGCTCGTCACGGATGGCCGTAATAACCGCGTCGGTTTTGCTTTTTGCCTTGAGCTCGGACATTAATTCCTCCACCAACGTGCTGGGCAATGTTATGGTTGTTCGGGACATATTATCCTCCGATATTTATATGCTATAAAATAGCATCTAAATATCTCCTTTTCAAGCATAAACGATTAGGGCTTTTTCTCTCGATGAAGATGGCGGCGGGAATAACGACTAGCCTGTTACACCCTGTGCTCCCTTCGCAGCTGCTCAAAAGAACCTTGATAATTCGTTGGTTGTAATGCAAGCTCAACCTATAGCAATTCACGTTCTTCCAGCAATTTCAATGAGTCCTCAATGAAAGCACGGCTTGATTTCCTGGCGCTGACCATAGGGAAGGGAAGTCAAAACGAAAAGGCGGTTTTAACTTCCGTGCCACATGATCGGAAGATTGATATAATAAAATCATCTTAATAACACATGATTGTGGAGGACTCTGTGGACAAAGATGATCAGTGGGTGATTAACCACTTCAGCGACCTCGTGAAGGAGTATGCCGGCAAGTACGTGGCGATAACGGATGAAACAGTGGTGGCCGCCGGCGATGCGGCCCTTGAGGTTGAAACTGCCGCGAAACAGCGAAAGCCGGGGAAGACGCCGTCGGTGCTTCTCGTCCCGCGTGAAGAGGACATGGCATGCCTTCTATAGAAAACGATTTTTAATAAACTATAATCTCCAAGTCGTAACTATCCTAATCCGCATTGTCCGTCTTTCATATTTTCATTCATTAACATATTTCAACATACGATAATTCGACCACCTATTTTTCTGCTTATGAAATAATCAGGTTCTGTATGCAAATGAGACGATAAAAAAAGGGAGCAGGTTGCACCAGCCTTAAGCGGACAAAACCTGCTCCCCAGGTGAAATCGGATTCTTTTCAACTTCTCCTACCGTATGGTGAAATGCCAGTTGCTCGTGCCGGTACACAATAGAAGAGGGCATCTCACGATGCCCTCTTTTCTAATTTTGATTATTACTGACTGACAACCGTTGCCTGAGTAGTCCCCTCTATACCAAAGATAGTGACCGTTCCCGGATTCCCCCCTGCCGGCTTAATATTTAAAGTCCACTTTGAGAGGAGAGAATCCCATATCATCGGACCATAATTTAGCAATTGCAAAAAAGCGCCGCCGCCAAGTGTGCTTGTCGCCTCCACCTTGAGCTGGTCTTTCCCTGCCAGATAAGTGGCCTTCGTCACAATAATCGTCAGATCATAGCTATTACAGCGACGAGTTCAATGGAAATTCAGAGGAGAATACAATAAATGACGGATGATTTCCTGTCGCCGTGCATTGGTCATATATGTTTGAAAGGTTAATTTAGACGGCGGGCGGTCATCCCACAATTTCTTTCTCGAGCTCATGCAAAACTTTTTTTAAATTCATCGGGCTGGAATCCACAACCTTCTCATCCGATAGGTGGAGATGATGGGGAAACGTTTCTATTTTTTTGTGGTGCTCGACGTTGTCCCATCGTTTGACGAGAGCGCCCATTGCATTTTGCCAGTGGTAACTGTAGGTGATGATATGGATGCTGTTGCCGCCCAGCTCGATATATTCGGAAAATTCGAGGGTGGTACGGTTTGGAAGAACGCACTTGACTCGAATATATCCTTCTTCATCACTTGTTTCCTGCCTTACCACCCTGAAGGAGGATATCGCCGGGTGAATGATAAGATCGCGCAGTATTTCCTCGAAGTATGCCTCTATCATTACCTCATGCCTTCCAGCTTGGCCTTTCTTTCCGCAAGGCGCTGCCGCATACGGTAGAGCGACGCCCATTCAACGAAATCCATCTCGTCGCCCTGACGACCGGCCGCAAATTCCTTAATAAAGACGGATGACTCCTTTTTATAGGCGCGCTCAAATTGCTTAAGCTCTTTGTCCAGCTTTTTTATCTGCTCTTCATATTTCACCAGCTTGTAATCCATCATTTTGGAAATTGAGCTGGTAATGAGTTCATCGTCACCGAATTCCCGAATAAACTTTTCCTGCTTCTTTATCTTGATCCTGGACATCGTTTGCGCCATATTCTCACCTCCACCGGCCCTTATCATTTCCATGGATGCCTGAACCATGCGCTTTGTGCTGCTGAAACCGATAATAACACAAAATCGAGGGCAAAAGGAAGCACTCTTTGAGGAAATCTCGGGAAATTATGGGGACATCCTATAATCCCATGAGAGAACGTTTCAGACGAACCATCCCGCTTCCCTATCACCCGGGAACTCCCCGGGCATGATCAAACACCAGGATGACCCCTTCTTCTTCCTTTGAAAAGCGGGCGGGAACGCCTTTTACCAGCAGGTCCTTGTCGATTCCCGACAGCATTCCCTCCCGCTGGTCCCCGCCGGCCATGCCGTCAATGAAGAGGTTCCAATCCGGCGGCAGGGCTTCCGTTCTTTTCCTGCTTCCGGTAGAGATCTTCGCGGCTTTGAAATACTCTTTCGCCTTCTGGTTCGTCTGGATAATGAAGCCCTGCGCATTCACGCAGATCGCGGCCATGGGAAGAGCCTGAAAAACATTCTGAAAGAACTCGAACACCTTGCTCTGAAAACTCATCTCGGACGCTTTGTCCGTGATGATCCACTGAAGCGTTGAATTCAAAGTCTCGTATTCCTCCCCCCTTGTTCTGAGATGCCGGCTCAGTTCGGCGTTCATCTGGTGAAGGTCATAAAGCTCGATGGCGTTCATCACGGCGATCTGAAGTTCCTCCGCGTTCCACGGCTTCGGAATGAACTTGTAGATCTGTCCTTCATTAATCGCGGAAATGATCATCCCGGCATCGGCATATCCTGAAAGCACCATCCGGACCGTGTCCGGCCAGGCCGAGCGGACCTGCTTGAGGAATTCAATGCCGTTCATTTCCGGCATCCGGTAATCGGAGATCACCACCTGCACCGGCGCGATGCTCTTCAGGACATTAAGGCCCTGCTCCACCGATTCAGCTGTGTGCACTTTGCAGGATTCCGACGCGAGCACGCGCTTTACCGCGTTCAGCACATTCGGCTCGTCATCGACGCACAATACATTGATCTCCGCCGGCATATGTTCTCCCTTCGACTCGTTTTATTTTACCTGCGGCCGCCGGATAACTTCCGGCCGTCACCTCATTTTTTCAACGCGCTCTTCCTGACGAAGATCCCGGTTCGGTAAGGGTCCATTTGATTATACCGTTGAATGGATTCGATGACCTTCTCGTCGAGCATGACGCCGCCCGCGAGGATGAGCAGACCGCTGCCGCTTCTGACGTCCCGGGTCAACTCCATTCCCGCGGTCAGCCTGTCCGGATGCACCTCGTCTTCATCCTCCCGGATCTCGCCTTTCTTCCCGAGTTCCACAATCTTCTTCTTGATGATAGGCGCAAGATGAAGATACAACGTCCGGTCATACCGCGTATCCAGATAATATTCGATGTGTTGAAGCGCTTTCAGAAAGCCTTCCTCCGAAGGCTCGTTGATGTTTGCTATCCGGTCAAACGCGTCCGCCATGGCGACAAGGCGACTGCCGAGCGGAATTTCACCGCGCACCAGGCGGTCGGGAAAGCCGGTCCCATCGACATGCTCATGATGATGTCTGATCAAAAGCCCTATGTCCGAAAAGCCTTCTATTACATCGACGGCCACCTGCCCGCGGACGGGATGCCGCTGGTACTCCGCCAGTTCCGCGGCGTTCATCTCCTCCGGCCGCTTCATAAGGACGGCATCGGGAACGCCGATCTTTCCGATATCGTGAAGCAGGGCGCCGACCAGAATATTGCTGAGCTCGCGGTCGGCCAGTTTCATGCTCATCGCCATCTGGCGCGCAAGCATGGCGACGTTCTTCGAGTGGCCCGACACCGTCTTTTCCCGCAGCTCTATGAGCCCGGAGAACGCCTCGATGGATTTTTTGAAATTTTTCTGCAGCTGCTCGTTCAGTTTTTCCAGGTCCTTGCTCTTCCGCTGGATGTCGAGCGTTTGCTCCTGCACCATGACCTCCAGCTGGCTGCTCCATTGCTTCAGTTCCTCGTTCTGTCTGCGCGTGAGCTCGGTCAGGCGCCGGTTCTCCTGCTGCATGTTGTACGTTTCGACCGCGTTCCTCACCACGAGGACAAGGTCGTTGTCGTTCCACGGCTTGGTGATATACCGGTAGGCGCCGCCCTTATTGATCGCTTCGATGGCGGCCTGGACGTCGGCATAACCGGTCAGGACTATCCTGACGGCGTCCGGCTGGAGCTCCCGCGCGCGCGCAAGAAATTCAGAGCCGCTCATCTCCGGCATGCGCTGGTCCGACACGATGACGGAGAAATGGCGCTGCCCGAGCTTTTCGAGGGCCTCTTTCCCGGACTGCGCGGTGAACACCTCGTACGGTTCGTCCATGAACAGGCGCTTCAAGGCCCGCAGCACGTTCTCCTCGTCGTCGACAAAAAGGATCTTCATTATTTCAGCGTTCTTGTCCTGTTCCATATCGGTCCACCCCGCCGGGTCATGATTCGACTATCGGTATCTTCACCGTAAAGACCGTGCCCTTCCGGACTTCGCTCTCCACGTCGATGCTCCCGTGGTGTTTTTTTATTATATCATAGGCTATGGACAGCCCCAGGCCCGTGCCCTTTCCGACCTCTTTCGTCGTAAAAAACGGCTCGAAAATCCTGTTGATCTTGTCTTTCGGTATCCCGCTTCCCGTGTCCGCTATCGTCACCACGATCGCGCCGTTCTCGACGCGGGTCCCGACCAGGATCTCCCCCTGCTTCTCTATGGCGTGCGCGGCATTCACCAGAATGTTCATGAACACCTGGTTCAACTGGCCGGGGTTGCACTTCGTCTGCGGAATGTCGCCGTACTCCTTCTTCATCGTTGCCTTGTACTTCAGCTCGTTCCAGACGATGTTGATCGTGCTTTCGATCCCGGCATTGATGTCCGCCATTTTCAGCTCTGTTTCATCCACCCGCGAGAAGCTCTTGAGGTCCTGCACGATCTTCTTGATCCGGTCCGCGCCGTCCAGGGACTCCTTGATCAGGCCGGGGATATCGTCAAGCACGTAATCCACCTTCAGCGCCTTGCGCTGCCGGGTCACCTCGGCAATACTCTCCGGCGCGAGGGCGGCCACCGCATCACCCTCAATGCGCAGGAACTCCGTCAACTTCTCCGCATATTTCTGGAGCGACCCCAGGTTGCTCATGATGAACCCCGTGGGGTTGTTGATCTCGTGCGCCACGCCCGCGGCCAGCTGTCCGATCGACGCCATTTTCTCCTGCTGCGTGATCTGAGACTGGGCGATTTTCAGGTCGTTGTACGCCTGCTCAAGCTCCCGGTGCTGGACTTCCAGGATGTGCATCATGTTGTTGAAACTCTCGCCGATCTGGTAGATCGGGTCGGTGGTGGCGATCTTGAAGGTCGGGCATTCCGCGCAGTTGTGAAACTTTTCAGCGAAGATACCCTGCACCCTGCCGCCGCAGAATGTGCCGGCGATCTGCCAGCAGCGCGCATCAGTGCCCTCATAGGAGGGACAATCCTTCTTGTCGCAATGCATGACCTCGCTGCATCGCTGCAAATTCGGATTTGAGAACCTGACGCTGAAGTCCCTTTTGAAGGTCACCTGATGAATAAGATCGTCGATCTCCGCAAGCGCGGTCTCCAGTTTAAACCGGTTGTTTTCTATCTCCCGGTTTGTGAGCTCCAGCGCCTCGGTCATGTTCTTCCGCCGGGTGATATCGTGGATGGTAAGCACCTGTCCCGTGATGCCCACCCGCTGGTCCTCGTAGGTATAGCTGTTCAGCACGAACCATTGCCGCGTCGGGCCGTGGTACAGCTCTATGTTCTTCCCAATCGCCTCGCCGGGCCGTCCGCTGTTGATCAGTTGCGCGCTGTTCAACAGGCCTCTCCAATCGCGGCCCAGAATGTCCTGGTATTCCAGGCCCGCGAAATCCTTCATTGTCCTGTTGCACCGTTTGACCCTGCCGGATTCGTCGATCATCAGAATCATGTCGCTGGTGCAGTCCATCGACAGTTCCCACTCCTTCTTGATCAGTGCGACATGGTTGAAAAGCGCCTGCAGTTTCTCGTGCTTATGCAGCAGTTCCTCTTCGTCCTCTTTGCGCTTCGTGATGTCGCGCGCAATATGAATGACTTTCGTGACCGGGCCTTCCGCTTCATTTATCGGCGTTGTTCCTATCTCAACATATTTTTTGTTTCCCTCCGCGTCAAAATGAATATGGTCTACATGAACGTGCTGATTATTTTTTATGGTTTCTTTCAGCGGGCATATGTCATTCGGAGAAGCGCATACCTCCTTGCATTTATGGGTCAGCTCGTGACAGGTCTTTCCGATGACCTCCGAGACCGACGCATATCCGTATTCCTCCAGAAACGCCTTGTTGACGCTCAAAACGCGATAATCATCCACATTGATGATCGACAGGGGGTCGTGCATGCAGTCAAGAACGGTCTTTGTAAACTCGCTCAGCTTGCGGTTTGCTTCTTCAATGGACTGGCGCTCCGCCATCTCGGCCTTCAGGTCCGCAACAGCCCCGGAAAGCTCCGCGGTCCTGTTCCTGATCGTTTCCTCAAGCGCCTCATTCTGGCGTTTCAGTGCGTCCCCGTACGTTTTGATCTTCAGCAGATTAGCCGCTTTGACGATCACTTCCGTGGGATCGACCGGCTTTGCGAGAAAATCATCGGCGCCGCACTGCAGGCCCCGGAGCCTCGATTCCTTGTCCGCAAAGGCCGTGACCATCACGATGGGAATATGCTTCAAATCAGGATCCGTCTTCAGAATACGGCACGCCTCAAAGCCATCCATATCAGGCATCATGACGTCGAGAAAGATCAGGTCAGGAGAAAGCTTCCCGGCTTGTGCGATTGCGTCACTGCTGTTCGCGGCCGCCACGGTGCGGTAGCCCGCGTTTTCGAGCAGCGCCCCGAGCATTTTACGGTTAATCTCCTCGTCGTCCACAATAAGGATCGTCTGCGCATTGTTAGCCGTCATACTGTCAGTCCTCCAACAATCCATGCGTGGTTATTTATACTCTGAACTCTGTACCCTGAACTCTGAACTTTTAGCTCAGGGGCGGCCAGAAGCGAATCGGAGAACAGTATCCACAGCCCGCCTGTCAGGGCATAGATTGAGGTGATGCGCAATGGAGAAAGCTCATATATGTTTAGTCTGGTCGAAATTTTTTATCAGAATGTCTCAACAGAGGTACTCTTCTTTTCTTTTCACCCGCCCACCTTCTCACTTTTTAACTTCCCGTCTTCCTTTCCAGCCCCCTCACCCGAGGCGCAGGTCCTTGAAATAGGTTCGATAAAAGCCCCGATCTCTGGTAAGGAGCAGGTCGGCATGAACGAGCGCGTGTGCGCCGATAAGAAAATCGCTGATGATATGCTGGCGATAAGATACGGACTTCCCGCATTCAGGACAATGGACCGCCAGCTTCGTTCCACATGAAGGGCATTGCAGCCTGGCGCTCCTTGTTTTTGCATACTGTTTCCACCGGTTTCCGGCATTCGCCAGGGCCACTTCATTCGAGTTCACCAGCCGTATCGAGGTGTCCTTCAAAAAAGTTTTAAGTTCCTGCCCCGCGGAAAACTGCGACGACAGTTCAGCGTATACGCTTTCACTGATAATCAACTGACCGTCGGCATTGTGCCTGTCAACCAGCGCTTTTGACGCCGCCGAATGTTCCGCGCCGGGGATGAGGATATCAAGGAGGATATTCGCGTCTATCGCAGTGATCATTTTCCCCTCAGCTCCTCGACAATTGCATCGGTTTTTTCCCCTTTCCGCCTTTTCAGATAGCCCATCCATTTATCGAAAGGGGATTTCTTTACGCTCTTTTTGATAAAGAAAACCCCCTTCTCCTCGTAAAACTGTATCCTTTCGCCCTCGGTTATCCCGAGTTTGTCCCTGACCTTCTTGGGGATTGTAACCTGGCCCTTGGATGTGAGCTTCGCAGCAAGCATATGCCCTCCTGTAAGATTTATATTCCTTACTTATATTGTAAGGAAACGGTCGGGCGCTGTCAACCGAAAACCGAGCCGCACAGCCGATATTGATAATTTGCTTGCCTGATATCCGTCCTATCTGATATTCGCCAATACTGATATCCCGTTCTTCTTTTTATGATTATTGACCATTGTCCCTGACCCGGTTTTGTTCATTGCGTACTGTTCTTATAATGAAGAGCTGAACCGTTACCCCGCATGAAGATAAACATAAAATACCGTGCCCGCGCCCACGGTGGATTCCACCGTAATAGATCCCCCGTGCTTCCTGACAATGGACCAGCAGACCGCCAGACCGAGCCCCATTCCCCGGTCGGAAAAACGCTCCTTGGTCGAGAAATAGGGATCGAAGATCTTCGGCAGATGCTCGGCTGGGATGCCGAGGCCTTGATCGGCAACCGAGATCCGGACATAAGCGCCCGCCGGAAGAGAAGCAACTTCATTCTCTTCAAGCTTAAGCTCTTGCGCGTGGATGCGCACAACGCCGCCTTTCGGCATGGCCTCCGTTGCATTAATCAGCAGGTGGCGCAGCACCTGCCGTATCTGCCTGCGGTCGGCCTCGATTACGCTGTTGATCGTCTGCCCGAACTCGAACGAGATATTGTCCGGTTTCGTAACGAGGTTCAATGCTTCCATGACAACTTCGCGTACTGGATGGCGCCCTAACACCGGAGCGCCGCCCCTGGAGAAGGTAATAAGCCTTACGCTCAGCTCTTTAGCCTTTTCGCATGCGGCCTCGGCGTCCTTCAACATCTCCGCCGACCTGCCAATGACGCCCCCCAGCATTTGGACGAGCGCCACGTTTCCGCAGATGACGTTCAGAGTGTTGTTGAAGTCATGCGCAATGCCGCCCGCGAGGAGGCCGACGGTCTCAAGCTTCTGCGCGGTCAGGAGATCGGCCTCTATGCGTTTACGTTCCGTAATATCCTCGAACACGCATAGATACGACTGGACTGCGCCCGCCTCGTCAAGGATGGGGCTTGCTGACAGGCTGACGTCGATCAGCCGCCCGTCCCGGGTCCGGCGCTGGGAAGCTACTGATACTATTGACTTCCCCTGCCGGAGCGTATTAAGAATTCCGCTGAACTCCTCCTGCCGCTCTTCCGGAAGAATCGCGAGCGGACGCGCGAGCGCCTCCTGCTCGGTCCAGCCTAACATCCGCTCGGCAGCCGGATTCCAGAGGGTCACCGCGGCGTCGAGGTCAAGGATGATTATCGCAAGCGGAGAGGCGCTGATGATTGCCTGCAGACGCACGTTCAGGCTCTGGATCTGCCGCTCTCGTATCCGCTGCTCAGTGATGTCGTGCATCACATGGACCGAACCTTCAATCGTGCAGTCGGCGTTCCGCAGGGGCGAAGCGGTTATGGTGAACTCTCCGCCGAGATTGGCCTCCGCAACCTCGACGGAACACCGCTCCCCTGTTTCCAGCACGGCGTTGTGCGGACAATTCCTAATCGGCTCTTTCGTACAGTGCACCAGCTCATAGCAGTATCTGCCTGCCGCGTCTTCCGGCTTCATCCCGAGCCGAAGCGCCATGGCCTGGTTGATCCGCTTTATGCGATGGTCCGCGCCTATGATCGCTATCAGGTCGCCTACAGCGTCGAAGGTCTTGCTCCAGCTCTCCTCCGCCTTAAGCTGTTCCTCCGCAATCCATCTTCTTTCTTCCGCCCGGACCAGCAAGACATATCCGAAAAGAGCCAAAAGACAGGCGAAGACCGTTGCCAGAACACCGAACATCCGGTAATTTACTATTTTGCTTGAAGCCTTCAGAAATACGAGCGACCACCCTGCTATCGGCAGCGGGCGCCGCACGGCATAATGGGAAGCTCCGTTGTGCTTCAGATACGAAGCGTCAACCGGTTCCTGCTGAAGGAGTGGCTCGAAATTCAACTCCCCGAACTGCCGGGACTTGACCATTTCATCGCGTTTCTCCATTGCCGCGGACCAGAGACCCCTGAAGACCATCCGCGGTTCGCTTGCAAGGAAGATGATCCCCTCCGGGCTCACCAGGTAGGAATGCGGCCACAGACGGAAGATCGGTTCCAGTTCCTCCCGGTCTTTCTTAATCGCCGCGACGCCGACGAGCCCACCCGCATCGTCCCTGACCGGAGCGCTCGCATAGTATCCCCGTCTTCTTGATACAACACCGTAGGCAAAATACCTTCCCGGTTTCCCAACAAGCGCATCAGTGAAATAGGGCCGGAATTCGTAGGACTTGCCAACGAAGCTTTCAGCGCTGTTCCTGTTCGAGGAGGCCACGGTAACTCCCCGCGTATTCATAAGGTAACTTACGGAAACGTCCATTGATTTCTGGAACCGGTCAAGAACAGCATTCGTCCTGTCCCGGTCCGGCGCCCTGTTCGAGATAAGCGCTCCGCTGATCCAGGGCGATCCGCTCATGGCCAGGACCGCATGGTCGACCGGCTCGATATTCGCCAGGAGATGGCTGTAAAGAAGCGCTGCTTCATTACGGCAGTCAGACTCTAAATCATTCCGCGCGTGCCGTTCCAGATAGCCGGTCAATACGATGCCTGCAGCAAGGATCAGGATAAGCGCAACGGCAAACAGGAATCGGGGTCTCATGAGGCGGCCTGGGCGAAGTTGTGTGGTTATTTGAAATATCGTTTGCATTGGTAAACCCCCACCCCAGCACTCACCCTCGTGAGGCGAGGGAAAAGCGAGAGTAGTTGTCATTCTCTGTACTCTGTACTCTGTACTCTGTACTCTGTACTCTGTTCCCTGTACTCTGTACTTCGTACTATCTACTATTCACCGTTCCAAAACCTTCCTCACCTTGCATAGGAGCACCGACGGCGTCACCGGCTTTGAGATAAACTCCACATCGAACTGCATTATCCCGTCTTTGGTAAAAACATCCTCCGCGTATCCGCTCATGAAAATGCATCGAATCCCGGGAACGAGCGCCGCGATCTCACGATAGGCTTCTTTTCCGCTCAGTCTGGGCATGATCCCATCCAGGATGACCAGCTGTATGGCGTCCTTGTTCGCAATGAACTTATCAACGGCTTCCCGTCCGTTTTCCGCAACAATAACAGTATATCCCATGTGCCTGAGGACAGTGGTGGTCATTTTGCGCAGGCTGGCGTCGTCTTCAGCCAGAAGAATCGTTTCCGTTCCTCCCTTGAGCGGAGCCGACGCCTGTCTGACCGGCTCCTTCCCCTTCTCCGTTGAATGGACAAGCGGAAGATAAATATGGAAATTCGTCCCCCTTTCCGGCTCGGAGTAGACATCTATAAATCCGTCATGCGTCTTGACAATGCCGTACACTGTTGCGAGGCCGAGTCCGGTCCCTTTTCCCACTTCCTTGGTTGTGAAAAAAGGCTCGAAGATCCTGCGCTTGGTTTCCTCGTCCATCCCGGCCCCGGTATCCGATACCGAAAGCATGACATACTCGCCCGCCCTGCCGTAGCCGCGGGCGGCGGCAAAGGATTCATCCAGCGTGACCGGCTTCGTTTCAATGGTCAGCACACCGTGCGCCGGCATGGCGTCCCGGGCGTTCGTGACGAGATTCATGACCACCTGCTCCATCTGGCCGCGGTCCGCCAGGATCGTCAGTTCTTCGGCCGAATACCGCGTCTTCAGCTCTATGTCTTCCCGGAGCAGCCGGAGGAGGAACTTCTCGAATTTGCCGATCACTGAATTCAATTTCAGCAATTCCATTTTAACGGGCTGTTTCCTGCTGAACGTCAACAGGCTCTGCGTCAGGATTGCCGCGCGTTCCGCGGCCTCAAGTATCTGTTCAAGGTCGAGCCTGACCTGGTGGTCCTCCGGCAGCTTCATCTCGGCGATATTGCAGTACCCGATGATCGCTGACAGAATATTATTGAAATCGTGGGCAATGCCGCCGGCAAGCGTGCCGAGCCCCTCCATCTTCTGCGCCTGCCGAAGCTGGGCTTCGAGCTTCTTTCGCTCGGTGATGTCCGTGGCGATCTCCATCCGGACCAGGCGCCCATCATCCCAGCGTATTGCCTGATCGCGGCAATCGTACCAGTGATTGTTTACGGTATTCTGGAACTCCCAGGCAAACACTTCGCCCGGCGTTCCGTCCTGCCTGATCAATCTGTCATTGGTGCAGAAAGCGCAGGGCCCGCTCTGTCCCTCCTGCAATGTTTTCCAACAGGTCTTACCCGCGCTCTCTCCCCAGATGTCCCGGCCATACTTGTTCATGAACAGAAGCTCATGCGTTTTCATGTCGGCCACATAGATCAGCGCATTTATGCTGTCCATGATGGCGCCGAGCCGGGCTGTCGTCTCACGCAGCGCCGCCTCAATTCTTTTGCGCTCGGTTATGTCCTGGGCCGTGCCGACCATGCGAACAGGCCTATTTTCAGCGTCACGTTCCAGGCTGCCGCGACCGCTTAGGAAGCGGACGGCGCCATCCGGAGATATCGCGCGAAACTCCAGATCACCGGGCTTTTCTCCCGCCGCGCAGGCGGTAAGCCAGCGCTGCATCGCCGGCCGATCCTCGGGATGAAGCAGGTTGACAAGCGACTCGACAGTGGGAATGAACGTCTCCGGTGAGACGCCATAGATGCGATACGTCTCGACTGTCCAGTCGATTGGTCCTCTTAGATCCCAGGACCAACCGCCGATATGAGCAATGCGCTGTGATTCGGACAGAAGCTTTTCCTTTTCGCGCAAGCCTTCTTCCGTCTTCTTTTCCCGCCTGTTGATGAGAACGACGTAGGACGTTATCGCAAGAAGTGCGATAATGATTAAGCGCATGAAGCTTTCGTGCCGCGCCGTGGAGAAGGCCAGCGAAAGGAAAGCGCCCTCGCGGAACACATATGCATCAATGGCGGAATCAAGAAGCCAGTATGCAAAACCGCCGAGGAAAGCGCTTATTATCAGTTTTCCGGTAGTCATGGATATTTCTTTCAAGATTATCCGCGTCTTAATCCTTCTGCGCCTCGAATATATCATCAAAGAGCTGCCGGGACTCGGAAAACGCGGCAAGCACCGCGGGATCGAAATGCTCCGGCTTCGTCCTGCCGTCTCCCTCGGTAATGATCCTGCACGCGGTCTCATGATCGAACGGCCCCTTGTACGGCCTGCGGCTCCTGAGCGCGTCGTACTGGTCCACGATATTCACGATCCTGCCTTCAATGGGGATATCCTCCCCCCGCAGCCCGCGCGGATAGCCGCCGCCGTCCCAACGTTCGTGGTGGGTCAGGGCGATGCGTTCGGCGAGTTCGAGCAGCTCCGAGCCGCTTCCCTTCAGGATGCGGGCGCCGATCGTGGTATGGGTCTTCATCAGCGCGAACTCCTCGGTATTCAGACGCGAGGGTTTAAGGATGATATCTGACGGTATGCCTACCTTGCCGATATCGTGCATCGGACTCGCATAGGTGATGAGGGCGATCCGGTCGTCGGACCAGCCGAGCTTCTTCGCCAGAACCGCGCAGTAATGGGCTATTCTCCTGATGTGCACGCCCGTGTCTTCATCCTTGAACTCCGCCACCACGGTCAGCCGCTGGATAGTGTCGATATAGCTTATTTTCAGGGCATCATTCGTCTTCGTAAGCTCTTCCGTCCGCTTGCGGACCGTGCTCTCCAGTAGCTCGGTGTGCTGCTTCAGGAAGTCCTCGTACTCCTTGATCTTCATGAGGTTCTTCGTTCTGACGAGTAGCTCCGAGGTGTCCACCGGCTTGGTGATGAAATCGTTCGCCCCGGCCTCCAGGCACTTGATGCGCGTATCCCGGTCGGCCATGGCCGTCACCATCACAATCGGTATGTGCCTGGTCCTGGGGTCGGTCTTCAGTATCCGGCAGGCCTCGAACCCGTCCATAACAGGCATCATGATATCGAGAAAAACAATATCGGGTTTGAAAACAAGAACCTTTTCGACTCCATCCTTTCCATTGACCGCAGTGTCAAACTCATAGCCGTAATTGTCGAGCATGAACGAAAGCACCTTCCTGTTCATCTCCTCGTCATCGACGATCAGGACTTTCCGTTTGGATGTTTTCTGCATGGCAATTCTCCTTGTGCTTGCGCATCACATCGTATACAGCAAGGGGGCGGCTATCATTTCACTCCCCTGACCGGAATAACAAACCTGAACGTGCTGCCCTTCCCCTGCTCGCTCTCAACCCATATCCTTCCGCCGTGCAGCTCGACAAACCTTCTGCAGAGGCTCAACCCCAGCCCGGTGCCCGCATGCTTCCTGGTAAGACTGGAATCGATCTGCTGGAACGGCTGGAACAACTTCCCCTGCTGTTCCCTGGGAATGCCGACGCCTGTGTCGGCGACGCTTATTTCGATGAAATCAGCGTTGAGTTCAGAGTTCAGAGTTCTCAGTTCCGTGTTCTTCAGATCTTCACTTTGAACCTTGAACTCTGAACTCTGAACTTTGTCCTTTGAACCTTGAACTTTGTCTTCCGAACTTTGAACTCGTCGCGCAGCGACGCGCACGCCCCCCCCATCCGGCGTGAACTTGAACGCGTTCGACAAAAGGTTCACAAGCACCTGCTTCAGCATCCTCCGGTCCCCGACAATATACATGACCTGCGCCTCAATGTCCGTTTCCACCTTGATGCGGTGCTTCAACGACTTCTCCTTGAACATCATCAACGAACCGCTGATAAGCTCCGTGATAATGACCTGCCCGAGCTCCAACTCCACCTTCCCGGACTCCACCTTGGACAGATCAAGTATATCATTTATCAGGCTGAGCAAATGATTGCCGCTCTTTGAAATGTCGCCCAGAAACTCGCGCTGCTTTTCGGAAACCGTGCCGGCCATGCCCATAAGCATGATCTCGGAGAAGCCCATGATCGCGTTCAACGGGGTCCGCAGTTCGTGTGACATATTGGCGAGAAAATCCGTCTTCGACCTGCTTGCGGCGTCCGCCTCCTCCCGCCGCAGAACCAGCTCCCTGTTCACGACCTGAAGCTCCGTGTTCGCGTCCTCAAGATCCCGGGTCCTCTCCTTGACAACCGTCTCAAGCTGCTCGGTATGCGACTTGATCTGCTGCTCAAGTTTTTTGCGCTCCGTGATGTCGCGGACCACATGGATCAGTCCGATAAGATTGTTGCCGCTGTCGAACCGCGGAATCGCCCGTATCTCAATGAACATGTTCAAATGCGGTTCAAAAATCTCAAAGTCCGCCGAAACGCCGGTCTGGAGACACCCGCAGCTGGGACATCCCTCGGGCGCATGGTCCGTCCCGTGGTAGTAGGAGAAGCATTTCCGGTCCTTCATCTTTTCCAGGAGCGGCAGGTTCAGTATTTTCTGGGCCGCCTTGTTGGCAAGAATGATGTTATAGTCCGCGTCATGGACAGTGACCATATCCGTGATGCTGTTGAAGGTAAATTCCCAGTTCTGCTTTGCCTGGAAAATTTGTTCCTCCGCCAGCTTGCGCTCGGTGATGTCTCTAACTATGCTGAAGAGCGCTTTCCTGCCTTCATAATTTATTACAATTGAATTTATCTCAACCGGCATAACTGAGCCGTCTTTCTTTATATGCGCGGACTCAAACACGGCTTTACCGTATTTTCTAATCTGCTCCATGCGTTCAGGGACCCTGGCGGAGAATTCCGGGGGGTCAAGCTGTGATACGTGTCTGGACATCATCTCTTCTTTGGTATACCCGAGACGCTCGTAAGCGGTTGTGTTTATATCTATGAAATTACCTTGCAGGTCGAGGATAAATATGGAATCATCGGCCGATTCAAAGAATGTTCGGAATTTTTCTTCCGAGGCCTTTAAAGCCTCCTCCGCCCGCTTGCGCTCCGTGATATCTTGCAAGGTGCCGATCACGGCATGCCTTCCCTGATACGTGATATTGGCGCCGAGAAGCTCAATATGAATGATCCGGCCGTCTTTTCTTACCCCTCTGAACTCATACTGAATAAATTCCACTTCCCTGGACTCCCGTTTCCGGATGTTTTCCCTGACAAGCGCCTGGTCTTCCGGCAGGGTCAGAATCATGGGGCCCATAAGGCCCGTCAGCTCCTCGGCGGAATATCCGAAAATCCCGGCAAACCGGGGATTCACATATTTGAACACGTTGTCCTGAAGAATATACGTACCGACGAGCGTCTGCTCGGTAAGACTTCTGAACTTGCTTTCGGATTCCTTCAAGGCTTCTTCGGCGCGCTTGCGTCCCGAGATGTCCTCCACAATCGCGATGCCGCCGTTGGCCATCCCCTTGTCATTGAGAAGAGTCGCGGTGCGCATGGAAATCCATATTTCATCGGACCCGGTGGTCGCCTTATAACCACCTTCGTACCAGCCTTCTTCCCCTTTGATCGCTGCTTCCAAAGAGGGAAGCACGCGCTGGTCTTTCAGCCTTCGCATATCAAGACCGATGAGCTCTTCGCGTTTTGATTTCAGGAGCTCGACGAACCGGTCATTGCAGTCCGTGATGATCAGATTGACGTCATAGTGGAATATGCCCACGGGAGAACTCAGGAAGATCAACCGGTGCATTTCCTCGCTGGCCCGCAATGCATCTTCCGATATCTTTCTCGCCGTAATATCCCTCGCAATTCCCGTTGTCCCTATCACGGAACCTCTTTCATCATAAATAGGCGTTTTGATGGTCTCGATCCATGCGGTTTTTTCCTCCTTATCCGCAAGCGGCTCCTCTACGAGCTTGCGTTTGCCGGACAGCATCACTTCCCGGTCATCCGCCAGGTAGCGTTCCGCGAGCTCGCGCGGCCAGATGTCAAAGTCCGTCTTGCCGGCCAGCTCTTCGGGCTTCAGGCCGCACGCTCTTCCAAAGGGTTCATTGACGGCAATGAACCTGCCTTCCCCGTCTTTCAGCCACGCCATGTCGGGTATATTATTGAGGATCGCCTTCTGCTGCCGCGCGATATTGTGGATCAGGTTCTCGTTCAGTTTGCGTTCCGTGACATCCGACATGATATGGATGACACCGGCAAGGTTTCCTTCCGTGTCAAAAAACGGGTCAGCGGTCACGTCAAACCAGCGCTCGCCCAGCTGTGCCGTAAGGTTCTCCCGTTTGAGGGTCTTTTTCATGATTTCATGCGGACAATCGGCCACAGGGCCTGAGGTCCCATGAATGACTTCCCAGCACTGCCTGCCGATGATCTCATGAAATGGTTTCTTGACAAGGTCGGCCATGGCCCTGTTGCAGCGCAGTATTTTGCCGTCTTTGTCCAGTAAAGCTATGGCGTCGTTCATGGCGTCGAACGTACTTCGCCATTCATCGCAGGCTTCACGGATGGCCTTTTCCATGCGCTTGTGCTCGGTAACATCATTCGCCAGGACCAGGTCCGCGGACCTCCCGCCGAAGTCCAAACGGTGTCCGATGATCTCAGTGTCGATGATCGTCCCGTCCTTTTTCCGGTGCCTCCAGATACCGGCCTCATCAAGGCCATCGGTAACGTTTGATATTTTTTTAAGAAGCGCATGGACGTCTTCGGGCGGACGAATGTCTTTAATGGTCATGGAAAGGAATTCTTCGCGGGAATAACCGTATTTGTGGATTGCGGCGTTATTTACCGCGAGGAACCCGAGGGTCTCCACGTCGAAGATCCACATGGGATGCGGGTTGTTCTCAAAAAGCCCGCGGTAAACAACCTCGCTTTCCTGAAACTCCTTTTTTGTGCGTTCGAGGTTGTGCGCCACGGTTTCAAGCTGCCGCACCTTTTTCTCAAGCGCGGTCGCCACGACCCGTGAGTATTCCTTGGCAAACTCGGTATCGCTTCCGGTCAGCGCGGGCTTGTTGCGCTCCGCGGCCTTCCGGCCGTCTGTCGCATCGCGGACTATCTGCAAAATCGCTTCCGGCGGCTGCGGCTTCACTATGAACGCATCAGCGCCCAGCGAACGGGCAAGGCCCTGCTCCCGCTCTCCCGTGTAGACCGCGGAGAAGAAAATGAACGGTACAGAGGAAAGTTCGGCGTCGCTCTTCAGGGCCTGGAGCAGCTGAAAGCCGTCCATGACCGGCATAAGCCCGTCGCTGATTATCACATCCGGCCTGTGCTCGCGGGCGCGCGCCAAACCTTCCCTGCCGTTGACGGCTTCCGAAACGACATGGCCCTGATTGCCGAGCAGCTGCCCTATATATTCCCGGACGTCTTTATCATCATCTACGATCAGAATTTTCATGGTCATGACCCCTTATCAGAATGCGCTTCTCTTATTCTTATCGGCAACAACCGTGGAATATTTATCCGGGCTCAGAAATTTCCGTACCACGGGAAGCAGCCCCGTGTAAATATTTTGTTTCGGCACATAGGCGTGAACGCCGGCAGCCGCGGCCTCCTGTCGATACCGTTCCTCGTCATGGATCGACAGGATGACGACCCTGAGTCCCGGGTCCCGGGCAATCAAAATACGCGCCGCTTCAAGGCCGCTCATGCCTGGCAGACCTATGTCCATTAGTGCGACTGAAATCGGGATTGCGCCGCCGCGTTCCAGCGCCTCCTCTCCCGAGGCGGCCTCAAGAACGCGGCATCCCGCAAGCTCCGCCGACAGCCAGTCGCGCAGAAGACCCCGTAGAATTGTATTGTCCTCCACAACCATAATGTTTGTCATATGAAGTTACCCGCTTGCATATTTCTGCTTTGTCACATTAAAGCCTGCTGATGCATTTTACCCATCCCCCCTCTCCGTCTCCCCCTTGAAAGGGGAGTGGTTTATAGATTGTCCTCCCCTTCAAGGGGAGGATTAAGGTGGGGATGGGTTGCTGATGATAATCTGACACCCTTGATGACCATATAATGGCACCGCGCCGGAGGATTGTCTGTAGGGAGAGTTTGACAAAAGCGGAAGGATAATTATTCCCCGCTGGTCACGCCGTGCTGCAGGGCGAACTTCACGAGTCCGGGAACATCGTGTACGTCGAGCTTCTGCATGATGCGGCTGCGGTAGGTTTCAACGGTCTTGGGAGAGAGGTTGATGGCTGACGCGATCTCCGCGCTGGACCTGCCTTCGACCACGAGCTGAAGCACCTCGCGCTCCCGCTCGCTCAGGCTTTCGAGCGGGCTCTTCGCTGACGCGGCGCCCCGTTCGGACAAATTCATGCCCTGTGCCGCGGTTGCAATCTTTTCACTCAGATACCTGCGCCCCGCATACACCGCCCTAACGGCCCGAACCACCTCGGCGCCGGCGGACTCTTTCAGGAGATATCCGTCCGCCCCTGCATTGAGCGCGCGGAACACGTGTTCGGACGTGGCATGCATGGACAGTATGATGATCCGGGCCCCTGGCAGGGCGTCGCGTATTTTCAGCGCCGCCTCGATCCCGTTCAGTTCCGGCATCGCGATGTCGAGGATGACCACATCGGGAGCGGTATTCTTCGCGATTTTGATCGCTTCGCGTCCGTTCGCCGCAAGGCCGACGACCGTGATGTCCTGTTGACTTTCGAGCAGGAGCTTGAGCCCATCGCGCACCATGGCATGATCATCGGCAAGCAGGACTGTGATGCTCATGGGGCGGCCTCCACAACAACGGCAGTGCCCCGACCCGGCGCACTTTCGACGCGGCACGTCCCGCCCATCATCCGGGCGCGCTCAGCCATGTTCAGGAGGCCCCACGTCGGCGGCTGCGTCCCGCCCTTAACAGCGTAATAGAACCCTCTTCCGTCATCCCGCACGATCAAGCGGACCAGGGAGCCCTCGTCCTCCAGCCAAACCTGGACGCGGGAGGCCGAGGCGTGCTTCGCCACGTTCGTGAGCGCTTCCTGCAGAATACGGAACAGGGTGATCTCGCGGGCCGGGTCCATGCGCCGCCGTCTACGCGGAACAGTCACCTCGACCACAAGGTTCGCTCGTACGCCGAATTCTTTTGCATACCATTCGATTGCGGCGGCAAGGCCGTAGTCATCCAGCACCGGCGGCCGGAGCTCCACCATAAGCTCGCGCACGCGGGCCGTGGTCTCCTCAAGAAGCTTGAGCGAGTCGTCGATACGCGCATGGATCGGTCCCGCGCCCGCCAGGGGCAGTTGCGTGCGCAGGATGCTCAGGCTGATCCCGAGGGCGGTGAGGTTCTGTCCCACCTGGTCGTGCAGCTCCCGCGCGATGCGGCGACGCTCCTGCTCCTCGGCGTCTGCGAGACGCGCTGATAGCGCCCGGAGCTCCTCGTGCTGCCTGCGGACGGTCTCTTCCGCCGATCGTCGCTCGGCTATCTCGCGTTCCAGATCGCGGACCTTTTCCTCCAGCTTGGACGCAACGACCGCGCTGTACTGCTTCAGGAAGGAGTCCTCGTCCATGGCCGCGGAAGGCCGCGGCGGCGCCGGCGGCTTCCGGGATACGATGCGGGATATCACGCCCCACAGGACGGGCGCGCTCAGCGGCTTTACCAGAAAATCCTCGGCGCCAAGGGAAACGGCGAGTTGACTTTCTTTTCCGCCGGTGTAAACCGCGGTGTAAAATACAAATGGGATGGAATGGAGGCGGCCGTCCGATTTCACGGCCTTGAGGAACTGATAGCCGTCCATACGGGGCATCAGGGCGTCGGATATGATAATATCGGGCGCGTCAACAAGAGCGCGTTCGAGACCCTCCCGACCATCAGCGGCCTCGAGTACCTCGCACCCGTAGTGCTCAAAGATGTTCCTCAGGATCAGTCGATCCGTGGCGTTGTCGTCAACCAGCAGGATCTTCATCTTCACATCGACCTGCCGTTCTTGACGGCAGGCGCCTTTTCCTTCGAGCTCAATCGGTTGTTCGCCTCATCACTTCGCATTCTTTCTGAAATATATCACATCAGCCGGCAAATTGGGATTAAGCGCGCGCTTTTAGCCTTTTTGTTCTTACGGCCGAAGCAGCGTCTTGATCGCGCGGCGCTCGTCCATTGCGCGGTAGCCCCGCCGTTACGGGATATCACGAATTTGCGACAGATGGCCACTGCAGAAATGTAATGTTAAGCTGAACCTAAGGGAGCCCCGGAATTGTCCGGGGTATTGAAATGGAGTCGAGAGAAAAAGAAGAGGAGCTGCCGGCTTCCGGTAGCTCCTCGAAATGATTGGCGTCCCCAGCGGGATTTGAACCCGCGTTATCGCCGTGAAAGGGTGTTTAGGGGATTTTCTTTAACTCCTTGCTTTGCGAATGGTTTCCCGTTTTTTATTGCTTTTCAGTCGGTTGTGCACGTTCCATCTATTACGTTCATTACGATGATTATATCAGTTTCGGATGAAATTAGCACAAATTTAGCACAGTGGAATTGACCTAATATTCCTCCGGCAGCAGGATCGTGAACCCTTCATATTCCGAGAAGCAGAGCCAGAGTGTGACCGTAGCAGACCGGCGAGGGTCGGTCTGATAGATCACTTCAAAGGGCACGAGTGTCTGATCCCCTGCCCGTTTGAAGGCCGCAGCTGCCAGAAACAGCGTATCCCATAACCGCCCGCTATAATCCTGCCAGCCGCTGAGAAACTCGGGCACTTGCACGAGCGCATGCACGCCCACAGTGAGACAGACCGGGATGCGAAACCCCGCCTCTTTAGCCTCCGGCGTGTCGCTCACATCGACCAGCTGACCATCCGCAATAGCTTGCTCACGCGTATACATGTGAATCACGCCCCACCCTTCTACATGCTGCTTGTCCATTGTGCTACCTCCTATTTGCCGCTTGAGATTAATTCCGGCTCCGAGAACCGGAAAGACAACTGAGGATCTACCGGGAACAAACGCGCCAGAGCACACCCGCCGCATTCCGCACAAGCAGGGCCAACCTCACACCAGCCGGAAGGACCGACGACCTTATCGAGAACCGCGACGACCCGTTCCAAAAGACCCACCTCCTTTCAGGAAAAACTCTAAACCACCGGCCTCTACAAGCGGCAGGCCGGGGGTGTAGAGTTCCAATACTCCGACTGCGATTCACTCGGCTTTGCAGGACGTGCGCCAAGAAGGACATGCGGTCGGCATGACAGGGTTTATTTCCCTGGCATGACGACTGCTCTTCTTGCACGGCATGAAAAGTCGCAGGCGGGTAGTTGACGTTGTCGCTATCAGAAAAAGACCCTGACCTTTCGAGCAGCTTGCGCTACGCGCTTCGCGTTCCGCTTCGCTTTTTGGGGAGCCCAGAGAGGGCGGACGGGGATCGGACGCGTCTGCCGAAGTCGGGCAGTCGGGGCCGATCCGGGCGGGCGGGAGATCACGAACTATGGGCTTGGTGCTGGAGCACAGCGGAGGCACGAAGAACTACCGACAGAAAGAGGAGCGATGCCCCCTTTCCATGCAGTCACTGAATCTCTGTATAGAGAGGGGGCAAGGAGTAAGTAAGAATTTAAGGTATCAGGAAATTAGGCGG
>Ga0334722_10000763_pt1 | contig 44582 bp, 42 predicted proteins | sample C3_bottom_MG_FD_207210 | JGI IMG/M metagenome (GOLD analysis project Ga0334722, IMG submission 207210) | Sediment microbial communities from Yellowstone Lake, YNP, Wyoming, USA - C3_bottom | ecosystem: Environmental > Aquatic > Freshwater > Lake > Sediment | place: USA: Wyoming | collected...
AAGGTGATTATTTGGAATACGGAGTACAATGACCTCGAGCACTGCGGACTGAACGGCAAAACGCCGAACGAAGCGCTCGCACTTATGAGCTAATCAGTCCGCCAAATGTGTGTACCTAAAACATGCGGGCCCACCAGGGGTCGAACCTGGGACTTTCGTTTTGGAGACGAAAATTTTACCACTAAACTATAGGCCCTTCTTTGTTGAGGAATGCTAACGCTATGGCTTCTAAACGACGACCAAAATCAACGTTGAGGTAGCGAACGCTGACGCACCCTTGGTATCCTTCGCGAGTTCGTATGCCGGTATGCGGTTTGCGATACGGGCGATGGAACTGCGACAAGGGTATAGTAGTCACTTTTGACCAGAATCGCAATTGCGTGCCAGGATCGTGATAATCGTGCACGTGCAAAGTCATGCGGAGTTTCCGTTCGTCAATTGAGAATCCAGCACGAAGCAAGCTCAGGAATGAAGCGATCACCAGTGGATCCGAATTCGTAAATCCGAGTATTTCGCTTCTCCTGATTTTAGTACCCTCACACCAGTACATTATCGCACAGAGTAGACGCGCTGTGTCCGCATTTATTGCGGCCTTATCTACCACCTCTCTCCCATAGATACTTGCATCAGTAAGTTTTTTATCCACTTGCTTCCGGTGTGTCGCCGCGGCACGTTCTCTAGCGTCGCTGCGCTTCTGTTCTATCGATTGCTTTGCTTTTCTAGAAAGAGGGACACCCTTTACCCATAGAGAAGCGGAAGATTTGGCGACACGTAGAATGCTGCTTATTTCAGAAAGCGAAAATCCTTTCTTTCTTAGAGATATCGCCCTCTCTTTCTCGACTCTTTTCGCCTCCATAAAAGAATTATAATATGCGGTTTTGAAAACTAACATCTGTGTACGAATGCTATCGGTGGATAGCAGATGTGACAGTGGGGAAAGCTGTTCCGAAGGAGAGGGGAGGGCGGTATGATAGAGGTATGCGTTCTCGCACGTCGTTCCTCGCTTTCTTTTTCATAACGAGTTTTTTTGCGCTTCCGCTTGCCGCTCAGGCGGCGATACCCTTTTTTGGCCCGATTATTTCTCCTGAAATTAGCAGATGCGCCGCTGGTTGGGGGGCGGTCATCACAGTCATTAATAACATCATTCAGCTTCTCATCACGCTCGCTATCGTTATCGTCGCGCCGCTGATGATCGCTTATTCAGGCTTCCTTTACGTCGTGAATCCGGTGAGCTCCGAGGGTATCAGTAAGGCGAGAGGCATCCTCACCAATACAGTCATCGGCATCGTCATCGCGCTCGCCGGCTGGCTAATCGTGGATGCAATCATGGCGGCGTTGTATCGCCCCGAGAATCCGGGCCAAGCGTGGTCGCAAATTATCAAGGGGAACAATGCAGATATTTGTCTCCCGCTTAAGGAAAGCTTGAGTCAATCAGCTCTACGAGATACGACCGGCGTTAGTACAGGTACGCTCAACTCCGTTTCTTCAGGTAATGTGATCGGCACTGCGTGTGACCCTGCCGCCGTTCAAGCAGCAGCAGCGGCAGGCGACTATACGCTCACTAATGCACAGGCCAACACGCTCGCCTGTATCGCCAAGCCGGAGAGTAGCTGTGGTTCGAATCTCATCAACTATAAGTGGGGTAGTGGTTCGAGCGCAGTGGGCGCTTTCCAGGTGCTCTTACAGAACAATGCTGTTTGTTATGAGAACAAGGCGTGTACTGATGCGCTCGGCCTACCGAGAGGCACGAAGCTCAATTGCGCCACTGGCTTTAAGGGTGGGAATCCGATTTCGGGTAGTGCTGTGGCCGTGCAATGTGTCGAGGCGGCAGCGAATCTTAATTGCAGTGCATCGGCGGCAGCGTGTCTTATACAAAAAACCGGAGGTTTCAGTCCGTGGCAACAAGACGTGAACAGCGCCGTGCAGTCAGGGTGCATTAATAAAGGCATATAGCTCATATGAACAAGACTTTTACCATCTCAATAGTTCTGCTCGGAGCGATTCTCGTCGGTGGCGTCTGGTATGTCTTCTCTGGGTCGAGCACTCCGGTTGATCAAGCGTCGGAGTTGCCTACGACGCTTCCGTCCAGCGGCTCAGTCACCCCAGTTTCCTCTTCTTTTGCAACCTCGTCGCAGTCGGCGCAGACGATGGCGCTTGCGACTCAGTCCGGCACGCTTGTGGCCACCAATGATTTCATACACAACGGCACGACCATCCCTGATACGGCGAATCCGAGTCGGTATCTTGTTGCCGGGAATCTTGGGTATTGTCTCAATGATCCGCAGAAGTGTCAGGCGGGCTCAGCAAAAAACTTTAATATCTATTACAACAGTGCACCGCAATCGTTCACCATAGCACTTACAGATGAGCCAATAGGGCAGGCGCGGCTCGATATGGAGCAATACCTACTCACAGCGCTCGGCATCACTCAGGAACAGATGTGTGATCTCAATTACTATGTTGGCGTGACGGTTTACGTTAATTCACAATTCACCGGCAAGAATCTCGGGTTCAGCTCCTGTCCGGGTGCGACGGTTCTGCCGAAATAGTGTGCTCGTCGCGAAGCTTCCGCAGCCACGCCTTCTGCCGGCGTGCATATTGCCACAGCTTTGCCGAGAGCGTGGAGAGGAGCAACTTGGGTGTTGGACACCCAAGTAGACTTGGGTGTCCAACACCCAAGTTGAGGAATTCGCCCACGATTTTGTATTCAAGTCCCAATTCTTTCAATCTCGTATCCGCATAACCATAATTTCTACGACCGCAGAAATTATGGTTAGCGAGGTACTCTCGGATTCGGTGCACTTCATCCACAAGCCCGCGTTCAAGAGCACTCGTAAGCCGCGCATCAATTCGCGCTCGCAACTCCTCGCGCGGCGGGTCAATCACGATCCACTTGATCTCGTAAGCTTCATCTGGAAAGTTAAACTTTCCAAAGTCCTTGGAAAGTTTAACTTTCCCAGATTGGGGTGGGACGGAACCGAGGGAGGCGACAATCTCGAGTGCACGAATGAGGCGACGGCGATTGCTCGGGTCCAATGCAGTCGCCCGACGCGGATCGCGTTGCATAATCTGCGCATACAATTCTTCTGTCGAGAGTTTCTCGAGCTCATCGCGAAGTGCAGGGTTCGCATCGACTCGCGCCGGGAGGCCGTTTAGGAGCGCATTAAAATAAAAATGTGTCCCACCGACGAGTATGGGGAGTTTCTTGCGTGCGGTGATCTCTGTAATCATGCGTGTCGCATCCGCGACGAAGTCACCGGCAGAATAGGTTTCATCTGGATCTCGAATGTCTATGAGATGATGCGGTACCCCTCGCATGTCTTCTTTCGTTATTTTCTCCGTACCGATATCGAGTCCACGGTACACCTGGCGTGAGTCGACCGATATGACCTCGCCATCTCGCGCGAGCGCCTCCTCAACCGCACGAGAAGACTTGCCTGAGGCCGTCGGCCCCGCAATGCAGAGAATTTGTATCGCCATTGCTCGCGATGGTATCATAGCTATAACGTAACCAATACACCTATGAAAGAAACCAAGAGCAACTATTGCGAGAATTGCGGCGAATTCCATGATCCTGTGCGCGACTACACCTCTCAGGTGAAGGTGGGTGAGACCGTGCCTGACTTCGAGTTCGAGGTGTACCACGAAGGAAAGGTGAAGACGATGAGCCTCTCGAAGCTCCGGGGCAAGTGGACAGTCCTCGTGTTTTATCCCGCTGACTTCACCTTTGTCTGCCCGACAGAGCTTGAGGAGCTCGCCAAACTCTATCCGAAGTTCGAGGCAGCCAATGCAGAGATCATCTCTGTCTCGACCGATACGGTCTTCACCCACAAGGCGTGGCACGATGTTTCTCCGGCTATTGCAGAGATACCATATCCGATGGCGGCTGACCCTTCGGGCAAGCTTGCCTATGCTTTCGGCGTCCTTATCGAAGGCGGGGAAGCGGTGCTCACTCCAGACGAAGGGCTCGCACTCCGCGGCACGTTCATCATCGACCCTGCCGGCACACTTCGTGCGATGGAGATGAATGACAATTCCATCGGCCGGAAGGGTGCAGAGACCTTGCGCAAGCTCAAGGCCGCTCAATATGTTGAGGCACACAAGGGCCAGGTGTGTCCGGCCTCGTGGGAGGAGGGCGACGACACTCTTGAACCCGGGCTCGATCTCGTCGGAAAGCTCTAGAAGCAGAATATAGAATATGGAATATAGAATTTTGGATAACGCAGAAATGCGGTAGGATAAGAGTATCGCCGGGGTGGTGAAATGGTAGACACAAGGGATTCAAAACCCCTCGCCGCAAGGCATGAGAGTTCAAGTCTCTCCCCCGGCACCGTAAGTCGTATGTTAAAATATTTTGTATGAAAGATGATGCGGCCTATGTCCCGACCAAGTATGACTCGGTCTTCTGGATCGATGTTGACCGCATCGTGCCGAACCCGTATCAGCCGCGCAAGGAGTTCAGCGAGGCAGGGCTCACTTCGCTTGCCGAGAGTATCCGTCAGTATGGTGTGCTCCAGCCGCTGGTCGTTAGTCGTACCGAGGTTGAAAAATCAGATGGGAGCGGCCTCGAGAGCGTCTACGAGCTCATCGCCGGAGAGCGGCGTTTGCGCGCGAGCAAGCTCGCTGGCCTCAAGCAGTTACCGGTCGTGATTCGTCATGGCGAGAGCAATCTCACCAAGCTCGAGCTCGCCATTATCGAGAATCTGCAACGTGAAGACCTCAACGCGATCGATCGCGCGAAAGCGCTCCAGAAGCTTATCGACGAATTCGGCATCTCGCATGCTGAATGTGCGGCGAAGGTCGGACGGAGTCGCGAATGGGTCAGCAATTCACTCCGCCTGCTCTCCTTGCCCGAACACATGCAGGCCGCGGTCGCAGGGCACGAGATAAGCGAGGGTCATGCACGCCCCTTGATGGCGCTCAATGATCGCCCTGAAGAGCGTGAGACGCTCTTTAAAGAGATCATCTTGAAGCGTCTGCCGGTCCGTCAGGCCGAGCGTATCGCGCGTTCGATCGCGCAGGAGCGTGTGCATGCCCGCCACCGCAAGCCGCCCGAGATGGTCGCGCTCGAGAAATCGCTCACCGAGACTTTGGGCACGCGTGTCATTATTGAAACGAATGCCGAAGGCGGTTGTCTCCGTATCGACTTCTTCTCGCCTGACGACCTTCAACAACTCGTGGACGCCCTTGCGGCACAGCAAGCAGAACATGAGACGCCACCCATGCCTGAGTTCCCGCTGTTCCCCAACACCACTCAGCTCTCGAGTGATCCGGTCCCTCCTGCCGCGCCCGAGGAACGGTCAGAGGACGATGACGAACTCTACTCGGTCAGCAATTTCAGCGTCTAATTCTTTTTCTTAAACCACGTCTTCTTCGGTCGGCGGGCAGGTTTTGAGGGCTCAGTGAGCCCGAGCGCGACGCGGATATGTCGCCGAGCGAGTGAGGTGCGCGCGGTCTCGAGCCACTTCGATGAAGGGTGTGCAGAATCGCGGCGCACGACCTCGACAATATCGCCGTTGCCGAGTTCAGTCTCAAATGAGACAAGCTTGCCGTTTACCTTTACGCCCTGGAGGTGGTCGCCGAGGTCGCTGTGTATCGCATAGGCGAAGTCTATTGGCGTCGAAGCGGCGGGCAAATCGATCACGTCGCCCTGCGGAGTGAAGACGAATACGCGATGCGAAAAGAAATCCTCTTTGAGTCCCTCGACGAACTCTTCAGAACCAGCGACCTCGGTGTGTGCCTCGGCGAGCTCAGCGAGCCATGGTGGAACCTTCGTCACCCCTGGCGCACCGCCTTCATTCTTTGACACCTTCATGAGCGAGGGAATGAGCGAGCGTATCCACGAGAAGGAGAGTGATGAGAACCGGCTTTTCTGCACCTCTTTGTCGAGTTTCTCAACGCCTTTACCCAGCTGCTTGTACGTCATGTGTGAGGCGATGCCGAACTGTGCACGCCGGTGCATCTCCTCGGTGCGTATCTGTATCTCGACGATGCCCGCCTCGGGCGTCACGACGGTCGTGTGGAGCGACTGGTAGCCGTTCGGCTTGGGGAAGGCGATGTAGTCCTTGAACTCGCCCGGCAAGGGCTTGTAGAGCGAGTGCACCATGCCGAGGGTGGTGTAGCAGTCCTCGATGGTCGGTACCAAGATACGGAGCGCGGCGATATCATGAATGAGGCTGATGTCGTCATTCTTGCGCTTCAACTTCTGGTGCAGGCTCCAGAGACCTTTCATACGGATGTCCATACGGAACGTCGTCAGGCCGCGCTTCGCGAGTTCTTGTTTCAACTCCTTCTGCACCTTCGCGAGACCGTCCTCGGTCTCTTGCGTCTTCAGTTTCCGTACTTCGGCGGTATGTGCTGCTGCATCGGGATCCACAAATGGGAAGGCGAGGTCCTCGAGATTGTTCTTCATCTTCCCCATACCGAGCCGGTCGGCGATGGGTGCATAGATTTCGAGCGTCTCGAGCGCGATGCGACGGCGCTTGTGTTCGGGTACATGCTCGAGCGTCTGCATGTTGTGCTTGCGATCGGCGAGCTTCACGATGAGGACGCGGATGTCGCTTGCGGTGGCGACGAGGAGTCGGCGCAATGATTCTGCATGACGTTCGGCGCCACGGTATTTGTGCGTGCCGAGTTTAGTCACACCATCGACGATGAATAAGAGTTCTTTTCCGAATTCTTTTTCCATCTCTTCGCGCGAGACGCGGCCGTCTTCGACCGCGTCGTGCAGGAGCCCTGCAGCGATGGTCGTGGCGTCCATGCCGTATTCGGCGAGAATCTTCGCAGTGGCAGCCGCGTGAGTGAAGTACGGCTCGCCCGAATAGCGTTTCTGACCCTCATGCGCTTTCTTCGAGTATTCGTATGCTTTCTCGACGAAGGCGACGTCCTCGCTCGTCGCCCCGGACATTTCGCTGGTTATCTCCTTGATCGTGGTCATACCCCGTTAGGACAACCTGGCATTGCTCCTCGTGTTTTCTGCGAGAGACAGCCGTTGTGTTATATGAAAATAATCGACCTGCCCACCAACACTTGAGGTGTGAAGCAAATGACACGATGCCATGTTGGTCCTACGGGGCATAGGTGTCTACTATACACCGACCGCTTTGTTTTTACATTGAGTGCTTTGAAATCAGCCGTATGCAAATATTGTTATCTTTGCCGATCGGCTATGGATAACAATGTTTGCTTTTGCCTAAAAACTGGTACAGTGAGTCCGTTCGTTAACCAGAGGAGAAGATCATGTTCTTTGAACGTTTTGTGCTCTATGTAGCCGGACTGCTACCCAAGCGGTCGAAGTTGTATCGACACTTCTGTCTGGTGTTCAACCGCAACGCCTGTGAAGAAAAAGTCGTGACGTGGCACCGAGCGGAACTCGAAAGGATGGACTGGCGATTTCGTTTTCAACAGAACAGTCTCAGGCTCGTTGCTGCGCGAGACAGGGCGCTCGCAGAAGGAATTGGCCCTAGTGACCCGAGATATCCGAGTATCGAGGATTTCCACAGAATTGACTGGGAGGAAGAAAACAGAGTCCACTCCGACATCCTCGACAGATATAAGAAGACTGGTGCCGAACGTATGCGGAGACTGGACGAAGCGGTTCGAGAGTATCCGCAAGAACGCGTTGATGCCGTAACGCAAGCATGCGTAAGCGCGCTCAAAAAAGAAAAGTTCTAGTCAGCACCATCAGAAGATTCACAGCCTGGAAACAGGCTGTGTTTATTTCAGGTACTCGGCGGCTTCGGCGGGGGTGAGAGAGTCGGCAGAGGCAGATTCGGGGAGGTAGATGCGGCGGAGGCCTTTTTTGAGGAAGAGTCCCTGCTTTGATTTATAGAGTACGAGATTCTTACCGGTACGCGGGTGCTTGCCGATTTCTTTCACAATAGTGACGCCCTTAGGCGGGAGCTTCGGCGTCGCGAGGAGCCCGAGCGCCTGGTCGAGTGTGATCGTGTACGGCTCTCCGACCGCAGGCTTGAGCGATCGGAACTCGCCGTCGCTCCCGACATACGGCCCGAAGCGTCCAGTCGAAGCGAAGACTGATTTACCAGTCGAGGGGTGCATGCCTAACTCACGCGGGAGCGAGAGATACTTCACGGCATCGGCGAGTGTGACGTCTGCAAGATTAGTTCCGGCAGGAATGCTCGCGCGCTTGGCTGCGATCTTTGGTCGCCCTTTACTTTTCTTTGCAACTTTCTTCACCTTCTTTTTGCCTGAAACAAGGTCCGACCTTACATCCGAATTCTCAAGGTCGGACCTTGGTTCGGGTTCGGGAAGTGCCATCTCCACATACGGCCCGAAGCGGCCGGTTTTTATAAAAATGTCTGCGCCCGTCTCGGGGTGCACACCGAGAGGTTCATCGCCTGAGAGTTCATGACCGTCTTCAGTCCGTGCGCCGAGACAGTCCGGATATTTCTTACAGCTCATGAACACACCGCCGCGTCCGAGCTTAAGCTCCATCGGCCCTCCACAGAGCGGACAAGGGAACTCAGACGGAACGTCGCCGAGTGAGGTCGCCTTTGGTAATTTATCTTTTGCATGCACGGCCTTCTCAAACGGGCCATAAAAGGCAGAGAGCGTTTCAGTGTAGCCGCGTTCGCCGCGTGCGATCTCATCGAGTTCATCTTCCATCTCTGCCGTGAAGGTATCGCTCACATATTCGGGGAAGTTCTCTTCAAGCCAGCCAGAGACGACCATGCCGGTGGCGGTCGGTTTGAGTGAGCGTCCGAGCTTCTCGACATAACCGCGGTCTTGGATTGTCTTCATGATCGAGGCATAGGTCGAGGGGCGGCCGATACCTCTTTTTTCTAATTCTTTAATCAAACCAGCTTCTGTATATCTGTTTGGCGGTTCAGTCTGCTTCTCTTCGCTTCCGAGCGAGAGGAGGGTAAGTGCAGCGCCCTCGATGAGATGCGGAAGTTCGACATCCTCGCCGCGCGCATCCGTGTCGAGTGCGAGCCAGCCCGGGAAGAGCATCCGGGAGCCGTTTGCCGTAAAAAGTGGGATAGCAGCGTCAGCCTTTGCCGAGACTGAGGTGCGCATAATCTTAGCGGCCGACATCTGCGAAGCGAGTGCGCGGGTGCGAATGAGCGCATAGAGCGCAGTTTCGTCTGGTGTCGCGCCAGCCTTTTCGTGCGAGGCGTCGGTGGGGCGGATAGCCTCGTGCGCTTCCTGGGCATTCTTGCTCGTCGTCTTGTAGACGCGCACCTGGAGATATTCTGTACCAAACTCCTTTTCGATAACACTCGCCATCTTCGTGACTGCCTCGGCACCGAGGTTCACCGAGTCAGTGCGCATGTAGGTGATGTGGCCGGCCTCGTAGAGCTTCTGTGCGGCGCGCATCGTGCGCGAGGGCGCGAAGCCGAGCCTGGTTGAGGCCGTCTGTTGGAGCGTGGAGGTGGTGAAGGGCGGGCGCGGGTTGCGCTCCTCGGCTTTCTCAGTGACGCTCGCGACGCTCCACTGCGCGCTCCGGCCGAGCCGCACGATGCGTTCAGCTTCTTCATGTGTGGCAGGCTGTTCGGCGCAGACGGTCGGCATCTCGCCTGTCTTCGACTTGAAAAGTGCAGAGAGAACGAAGTAGGTGACGGGTATAAAAGCCTTAATCTCACGTTCGCGCTCGGCGAGGATACGCAGCGCCGGCGACTGCACGCGGCCGGCTGAGAGTCCGTACCGCACCTTTTTCCAAATCAGGCCAGACAGGTCATAGCCGACGATACGGTCGAGGACGCGCCGCGCTTCTTGCGCACGGCGCAGATTCTCGTCAATGCCGCGCGGGTGGGCGAGTGCCTCCTCCACCGCCTCTTTGGTGATCTCGTGGAAGACGACGCGCTTCGGTTTCTTCAAGCCTGCTACCTCCTTGATATGCCAGGCAATCGCTTCGCCTTCGCGGTCGGGGTCGGTCGCGAGATAAATCTCATCCGCTTTTGTCGCGGCGCGCTCGATCTTCTCAATCACTTCGCGCTTCTCAGCGGGGATCACGTAACGCGGGATAAAGCCGCCCTCAATGTCGACGGCGTCTTTGTTACTCTTCGGCAAGTCGCGCACGTGGCCGACCGAAGCGAGAACCGTGTAGTCCGAGCCCAGATAATTCTGAATGGTGCGCGCCTTGGTCGGCGATTCGACGATGAGTAATCTCTTGGTCACACGTTAACTCATAACGCGTGTACCTATATATAGTCAAGCGAGCTCCACCCGTAGTGGGTGATGATCGGAGCCGATGCGGTCGGGCAGAACTTCCGCGTTTTTGATCGTAAATGAGTGCGAAACGAGAATATGGTCGAGCTGGGATTGTGAAAACGGATGCGTGATACCTCCCGCAAGCGGATTAACAAGTTGGTGCTCAACGAAGCGTTTCTGAATGTTCGTGCGCTCGCGCCGATGAAATAGAGCATCACCCACTTTACCGCCGAGGAGCCAGTTGAGTGGCGTGATGTGCCGCGATTCAAGAATGTTGAAGTCGCCGCAGACGACGGTTGGTCGGGAAGGATCGCGTTCTGCCATTGCCGTTTCGAATTCTCTCAGGCGCCATGCAGGATGCGCCAGAATGAGGTGCAGATTAAAAACGCGCATGGACACGCCATTCTTCTGTATGTCAGCATAGATGCCGCCGCGATTGCTGATTTTTGAAAAATAGAACGGCCACGCGAGTGTAACGAAAATACGAGTGCGTAGCGGCAGAAGCGGCCAGTAGTCGGGGAAGGGTATCTCGCCTTGCGCCACTATCGGATGTTTGGAGAGGATGACGACATAGTTGCGCTCGGTGCCACGTTTAAAAAGCCGGTCCACATCGGTGCGAAAAGCGATGAAATCAGAATGATAGTCAAGCGAGAAGGGAAGCGTTTTCAATCGAGCGAGAAAATCTTCGGGGACTTCCTGCAGGCAGAAAATATCGAAATCAGCTTTTGAGATAAATTCGAACGCGCGGTCTTGCTCACGATTACGAAAGAGCATATTCCAAGAATAGATTTTCATGCGACTGTATTATATACGACGCCACGCGCCGAATTCTTCTTTGATAAGTCCGCGGAGTTCTAGCGCGACGAGCGCAGTCAGCGCCTCACCCGAGTCGACAGAACTCTCGCGCAGGATTTCGTCGCGGGTCATTGGTTCTTCGAGCATACTCCATATCTCGAGTTCTGCATCTTCCAAATCTGTGGGTGCGGTGGCCGAGCCTGTTTCGCGCGGTGGTATTCCGAGTGCCTCCAGGATGTGGAGAGGCTCGGCGACAAGCGCCGCGCCGAGGCGGATAAAGAGATGTGGCCCGAAGGCGTGCGGATCACCGATCCGGTGCGGGATGCAGAGCAGGTCACGGTTGTACTCACTTGCGAGCCGCGCGGTGATGAGTGTCCCCGATTTTTCACCTGCTTCAATAACAAGCACGGCATCAGAGAGCCCAACCATGATGCGATTGCGTTCAGGAAAGTAGTAGATACGCGAAGGTTGGTCGGGAGCATATTCAGAAATCATGCCACCGCCTTTTTCTAAAATTTCTTTAGCAAATGCGCGATTGCTTCGTGGATAGAGCACATCGTCGCCGAGGCCCGAGCCGGGAACGACGAGCGTGTGGAGGCCTGCGGCGAGAGCTGATTTGTGCGCGCAAGTATCGGCGCCGAGCGCGAGTCCCGAGACGATCGAGATAGGGTAGCCGGCAAGGCCCGTAATCAATTTTTCGCACGCCTCTTGCCCGTAGCGTGTCATCGCGCGACTGCCGACTACGGCAAGTAGCTTGTGTCCGACCGGCGGCAGGGTACCCCGTACCCACAGTCGCTTCGGCACCTGGGGTATCTCGAGGAGTTGTGCAGGCCACTCCTCTTTCGTGAGTTCACGTATCTCCATGGGTGCAGTATACTATCCAGCACATGCTTGACATACATTTTATTCGGGAGAACGTCGATATTATTAAGGCAGGTGCGGTGAAGAAGAAGATCGAGGTTGATATCGACCGTCTTATCGCTGTCGACGACGAGCGCAAGCTGATTCGACAAGAACTCGATATAAAGCGCGCAGAACAGAATCGTCGGAGCAGTGAGATTCAGATACTGAAGGACACCGAGCGCGGAAAGGTCATCGAACAGATGCAACACCTGAAGGCCGGTATGGCCGAGGCCGAAGAGCGACTGAAGGAGGTGATGATCGAATGGCAGAAGTTGATGCTCATGGTCCCGAATATTCCGGACATGTCGGTGCCCGACGGTGAGAGCGATGCTGACAATCTAGAAGTGAAAAAATGGGGCGAGCCGACTGAATTTTCTTTTACCCCGAAGGACCATGTCGAACTGATGACTCATTTGGACATGGCCGATTTTGAACGAGGAGCGAAGGTTGCCGGATTCCGCGGCTATTTCCTCAAGGGCGATGGTGTCCTCTTGGCGAATGCGGTGTGGCAGCTCGCGCTCAAGCATTTCGGTGGGAAGGGGATGACGCTTCTAAGCGTGCCGAGCTTAGTTCGTCGCGAGCCCTTCATGGGCACTGGTTACCTACCGCAAGGCGAAGAAGATTTGTATAAGACACAAGACGGTGAGTATCTCGCCGGCACTGCCGAGGTGGCGACGATGGGCTACTACATGAACGAAACGCTAGATGAAAAAGAGTTCCCTGTGAAGTTTCTCGCATTCTCGCCCTGCTTCCGTCGCGAGGCGGGCGCGCACGGCAAGGACGTGCGTGGTCTTATCCGCGTGCACGAATTCTTCAAATGGGAGCAGGTAGTGCTCTGCAAGGCCGAGCATGACGAGTCGGTCCGTATGCACGAATGGCTCAACAGGAACACTGAAGAGTTCATCGAGTTATTGAAGATTCCGTACCACACGGTGGCGAACTGTGGTGGCGATCTTGGTCTCGGTCAGGTGAAGAAATATGACATCGAGCTCTGGGTTCCGGGAGAGAAGAAGTATCGCGAGATCAGCTCAGCCTCTTACTTCCACGACTTCCAGACGCGTCGGCTCAATATCCGATATCGCGATGCCGAGGGGAACATGCGCTTCCCGCACTCTCTCAACTCGACCGCGATCCCGACACCGCGCATTCTCGTGTCTATCATCGAGAACTACCAACAGGCCGACGGCACGATCAAGGTGCCCGAGGTCTTGGTGCCCTATGTCGGGAAGACTGTCCTCGGAGGGGCACAATAGCGCGCGCCTCGCCGCGCGCCGCCGCCAGAGGCGGCGGCGCATCCTCGTATCTCTCTGCATATTGCTCCTGCTCCTGTTTGGGGGGACTCTCTACGAGCTCAACCAGAGTGCGGTGCGCATTTCACGCGTTACGGTCTATGGCGCGGACCAGTCGCTTGCTGACCGTGCGATTGTCGCGATGCAGGGGACATATCTCGGCATCATCCCGCGCGACTCAACCTTCTTTTTCCCGGCGTCGCGTATCCGTACAGACATCATCAGCACGCATCCGAATATCGCCGCCGTATCCCTCTTTCGTAACGGTCTTACCGGCCTATCAATAAAGGTGAACGATCGCGTCGCCATCGCGCGCTGGTGCGGCGCGTCGGAAGGGAAGTCTGACTTCAAATCCGAATCCCCGAAGTCAGACTTCTTCTCCGACGCGAATTGCTATGTCTTCGACGCGAGCGGATATATCTATGCGGCTGCATCGACGACGACTGAGACGATTAACAGCTTCGCACTGTATGCGCATCTGGTGGGCGATACGCTTGAACCGCTTCGCGCGACGCTTGTGCATGCCGATCAACTTCCTTCTACATTCGATTTCGCACGTCAGCTCGATACGCTCGGCGGGTCTGTGGCGCAGATTATCCTGCGCGATGATGAGGTAGACGACATCCTCACGAGCGGTACGCGCATCACCTATGTCCTCGGACACGAGCAAGATGCCTTCACGGCGCTCGTCTCTGCACGCGAGAATATGAATCTTACCGACGGCTCTCTTGAATACATCGACCTGCGCTTTGATGGAAAGGTGTATATCAAAAAAAGAATATAGAATATAGAAAATAGAATATAGAATGTAGGAAGAAAAATGCGTTTCTGATAGGGTGAGAGGATGAAGTCGTTTTGGAATACTATAGCGAAGCCGTTTTTCGTCATGGCGCCGATGGCGGATGTGACCGACGTCGCTTTCCGTGCGCTCATAGTCGCGCGCGGCGCGCCGGATGTCTTCTGGACCGAGTTCGTCTCGGCCGATGGCTTGTATCACACACGGGAGATAGCGAAGATGAAGGACGAAGAGAATCCGCTTATGCGCGATCTTCAGTTTGATAAAAATGAGCGGCCGATTGTCGCACAGATATTTTCAAGTAAGCCAGAGATGATTGTCTATGCGGCGAAGCTCGTCGCCGAGCTTGGCTTCGACGGCGTCGATATCAACATGGGCTGTCCAGATCGCGCTATCGAGCGGCAGGGGTGCGGTGCGGCGATGATGAAGAACCCTAAGCTCGCAAGAGAAATTATCCGTGCGGCACAAGAGGCGAGTAGTCTGCCGGTCTCGGTGAAGACACGTGTGGGATACACCGAAGAGTCGCTCGACGAATGGCTCACGACGCTTCTTGAAGCGTCTCCGGCCGCTATCACACTCCACCTTCGCACGCGCAAACAGATGTCGCTTGTGCCTGCGGATTGGAAGCTGATGAAGAAGGCGGTCGAGATACGCAATCGAGTGAATCCCGAGGTGCTCCTTATCGGCAACGGTGATGTGGAGAGTTTGGAGCAAGGCAAGCAGCTCGCAGAAGAGACTGGCTGTGACGGCATCATGATCGGTCGCGGCATGTTCGGGAACCCGTGGATCTTTGCGGGACGTACATCAGAAGACACACCGCTTGCAGAGAAGCTCGCGGCGCTTGTCGAGCTCGCGCACGGCTTCGAGAAGCTCTCGCCGCCAAAGAGCTTCGCGATATTGAAGAAACACATCAAGGCGTTTGTCACCGGCTTCGACGGTGCGGCTGACCTACGGGCGAAGCTTATGCAGGCTGAGTCCGCCGCCGACATCAAGAGCATCGTGCAGGACCGTTATCCTCAGCGCCCTTGACAAGAATATCGTGAGGGTGTAGCATATTCTTTGTTCTGAGGTTGGGGGCTTTCCTGCCCATAAAGATCCTTGAACGGTTTTTTCTTGGCGGTTTTTCGCCTCTCCCGGCCTCGGTTTCGCACCTCCCCGCGATTCCGAGGCCTTTTTTTGTTATACTCAGAGCACTATGGCGCACCAGTCTCTCTATCGGATGTACCGGCCCGCGACCTTCGCGGAGGTGGTGGGGCAGGAGCAGGTCACGAAGCCGCTTGAAGAGGCTGCGAAGAGCAAGTCGATCGGCCATGCCTACCTCTTCGCCGGCACACGCGGATTAGGGAAGACCTCTGTCGCGCGCATCTTCGCAAGTGCGATTGGTTGTACCGAAAATGATCTCTATGAAGTGGATGCCGCGAGCAATAACAGCGTCGAAGATATTCGCGCGCTCACGGAGGGCGTGTACACGCTCCCGTTCGCCTCGCCCTACAAGGTCTACATCCTCGACGAGGTGCACATGCTCTCCAAGGGCGCGTGGAACGCCTTTTTGAAAACGCTCGAAGAGCCGCCGGCGCATGCTGTTTTTATTTTAGCGACAACAGAACTTGAAAAAGTTCCAGAAACAGTACAGTCGCGCTGCCAAGTCTTCGAATTCAAGAAGCCGACACGCGCCGTACTCGCCACAATGACGGCGGCAGTGGCGAAGAAAGAAGGATACGCGCTTGCAAGCGACGCCGCCGAGCTCATCGCGATGCTCGGCGACGGCTCATACCGCGATGCGCTCTCAGTGTTGCAGAAGGTGATCGCTGGGGCGGGGGGGAAGTCGCTTTCGCGCGAGGCGGTAGAGGCGATCACTGGCGCGCCTAAGAGGGAGCAGGTGCATGCGCTTATATCCGCGCTCGCAGAGGGCGAGCGCGGCAAAGCGCTCGAGGCTATCGAGAAGGCGGCGAAGGCTGATGTCGATATGAAGCTCTTCTTGGAGCTCCTGCTTGCTTCACTGCGTTCAGCGCTCCTCATCCGCTTCGCGCCCGAGCTCCGCACGTCCCTTTCTGAAGAACTAGGAACAGACGAATTCTCTGCTCTCGAAGATGTGGGACGTACGACGTCCCACATCACGCATCAGACGATGCTCGCATTTCTTAACGCCGCCGAGCGCATCCGCTACGCGCCCATCTCTGCGCTACCTCTTGAATTGGCCGTCTTGGAACTCTTTCCTGACGAAGTAGAGAAGTAGTGGTAGAGTTTACTCATTGCCAGGTCGTCTAACGGTAGGACAGCGGCCTTTGAAGCCGTGAATTGGGGTTCGATTCCCTGCCTGGCAGCAAAAAGTGCGTAGCAGCCTGTTTGCTATACTGATGCGATATGGGGATACGAGTTGAATTCAATCCGGACTTGGCACTGAGGAATTTCAGTGAGTTCACGGCCGGGAGGAGAAAGCGCGAGGAGTGCCTGCCGGAGAAAGATGACAAGCCCCGCTTTAATGGCTTCACAAAGATATAGTCTGTTGCCCTCATACAAGGTTCGACCTTATAATTTTGGTATAGTTGCCCTATGAAGCTTTTACTCACGTCGAATGGGTTGGTTAATAAGTCCATTGTCGCGGCTCTCTTGGAGCTCGTAGGGAAGCCTGCTGGAGAGACGAATGTTGCCTTCATTCCTACTGCGTCGGATGCCGAAGAAGACGACAAGGGCTGGGTCATAGATGATCTCGTTAATATAAAGAATCAACATTTCAATCAACTGGATATAGTAAATATCGCCGCTCTCCCCAAAGAATCGTGGCTGCCTCGTTTTGAACACGCAGATGTCCTCATCTTTGGAGGTGGGCACACCCGCCATCTGATGCATTGGCTCCGCAGCTCTGGGGCCGTAGATGTTCTCCTCGAGCTCCTTAAGACGCGGGTCTATATGGGTATAAGTGCGGGTAGCATTGCTACCGGTCCAACACTTGCGCTCAGCAGTTCGACTGACGCACCATTTGCTTATGACGACGACTTGCCGAATGATGTGGTTGGTTTACATCTCGTCCCGTTTCATATCCGCCCTCATTTCAATTCGTCCGACTTCCCAAAGGCCAGCGAAGAATATCTGCGAGAAAAGGCCAAAGAAGTACCGGAGACAATATACGCCCTTGATGATCAGTCGGCCTTGAAAGTCATTGACGGCAACGTTGAAATCGTAAGCGAAGGGGAGACACTAGTGCTTAACGGATAATCATGACCATCGAGGAATTCCAGAAGTTTATAGACGAGCAGGACACCTAACTGCTGTGCCATACTTCGTCTATCTGCTCGAGTGCGAAGATGGTTCGCTCTATACTGGTATCACGACCGACGTCACGCGGCGCTTCGCTGAGCACCAGAAGGGGATCGGGAGCAACTTCACCCGCGCTAAGGGCGCGAAGCGTATCGTGTACACCGAAGAGTACCCAAGCCGTAGTACCGCGCTTACACGCGAGGCCGAGATTAAGAAGTGGCCGCGTGAGAAGAAGCTTGTGCTTGTGGCGTTGTGATATACAACGAAGCGGCCGCCCGGAGGGTGGCCGCTTCGTCGTTCATCTACTGAGTGTTAGGGAACGAGGAATGAGATGTCGCTTGACGTTGCGGTGTTGCCCGAAGCGTCAGTCGAACTCACGACGAAGTGGTACGTCGTCGTGGTCGCGAGAGTAGTGACAGTTATTGAATGATTTGTCACCAGTGACGTCGAGTTCATCGAGGTGGTTGTCAAGAGATTAAGCGGCGTCGTTGTGCTGAAGAAGACCTTGCTCGTCGATGGCTCGTTCGTCGTCCACGAGAGCGTCGCGCTCCCTACGGAGGTCGAGGTCGCCGTGACGCTGCTCACGATCGGTGATGTCACATCAGCGATAGCCGAGGTGGTGAAGGTGAGTATGTTCGACACTGCGGTGCCGATCGCATTGCTCGCCAAGACGACATAGAAGTAAGTCGTGTTGGCCGCAAGGCCGACGAGCGAGAAGGCGTGACTCGTGAGCTCTGACGGGCTCCCGAGCACCTTAACGAAGCTGAACGGGTTCTGCGTCCCGTAGAAGAGGGTGCTTACTGCCGGCACGTCAGTGGTGAAGGCGATTGCCGCAGTACTTGTCCCCGTACTTGCGGTGATACCGCTCTCTATGGGGGTGGTGCTTGCCGAGGGCGGAGTGGCGATCGGAGGCGTTGTGGTCGCAACGCGGCACTTATGCTTTCCTTCGTCATCATCGTGACGGAACATCCGTAGCGAGGAGGTGGCGTTTGCGGGCAGGATCGCGCATTCGTCATCGTCATGATGTCGGTTCAGCAACCCGTGTATGCTGTTCACCCTCCCGGGGCCGCTGTTGCTGGTCCCGAGGCCGCGATTCTTGCCGTCGTTGCCCTTGCCGTTGTCGGTGCCGGTGCGCGCCTTAAGTTCTGTCTGTCCCGAGAGGTTTCTCTCGCTGTCACTCTTGTTGCCACGGTCAGCGAGTGCGAAGGCTGGGGTGAGGAGGAGCGAAGCTGCGAGGAATAGGCTCGATATCGTCTTGGTAAAATTATTCATCATAGAGGTGGTGTGTTAACGACTAATGGTCGACACGATTGTCTTTCTTAGGCTGGTTGGTATATTTAAGGACTCACACGTAGTCAGACGCGGCAGGTCGTGTACTCTTACCGGGCTCTAGAGTGTGCGTAAGAGTAGCGACTCGGACACGTCTCAATGTATGGACTCCACTATTCAAGAAAAAAAATTCACAGAGTTATACGCCGAAGAATCGGACTCGATATTCAGATTCTGCTACTTCAGGACATCCGATCGGGATGTCGCGATCGATCTCATGCAGGAGACGTTTCTTCGCTATTGGGAGGTCCTTTTGCGTGAAGGAAAGAAGGTTGAGAACAAAAAGGCTTTCCTTTTTACCATTGCGAGGCATTGCATCATCGACTGGTACCGCAAGAAGAAGACACTCTCGCTCGACGCACTTGTCGGAGAGACCGATGTCGATGTTGAAGTGTTCATGGAGACGACGGTCTCGAGAAAAGAGGTCGAGATGGAGCACGAGGCGCGGTTCTTGATGGAGAAGATACGGGACCTGGATCCGCTCTATCAGCAGGTTGTCTATCTCAACTTCGTCGAGGGGCTCACGCCGAAGGAGATCGCAGGTATCGTCGGAGAATCATCGAACGCCATCTCAGTACGTATACATCGAGGAATAAAACAGTTGCGAACGTTAGCGGGATACGATGACACACACAACCATGAAAAATAATTCTCTCCACCAAGGAGTACAGAAGATACGAGAAATAACCCTCTCTAGAGAGGAGAAGGCGGCGGTACTCGCGCGCCTCTTAGAGCACGTGGAGCAGCATCCGGCGCACATTGTCTCGCCGTGGATGGTGTATGTATCACGGTTCCGTTTTGAGACAGCTATGGCGGCGGTACTCGTCATGATTCTTGCTGGAGGTTCAGTCACGTTTGCGGCCGAGGGAGCTCTCCCGGGCGACCTGCTCTATCCGGTGAAGTTGAACATCACCGAACCACTGCAGGGGGCGCTCATATCGGGCGATCTGCCCAAAGCCCGTTTCGAAGCGCAGAAGACGATACGTCGTCTCGAAGAGGTTGAGACTCTCGCCGCACAAGGCCGATTGGACCAGGTGACGGTTCAGACGATTCAGACCAATTTTGAAAAGAGCGCGAGTGAGTTTAGTGTGACTATGCAACGTGCGTCGACGACAGCATCACCAGAGGAACTTGTTAATGCGACTATTGACTTCGAATCGAAGGTGAATGCGCACTCGCAGATCCTATCTGTGGTTGGAAACGCTGCGACGAGTACGCTCGCAAGCGGGATCGCTTCTCTCCGAAATGTTGTTGATGAAAGGGCTGAAAAAGTGAAGGGACAGAGAGTGAGTGCCGCAGACGTACTTATCGGTTCTTCTCAAGGTACTGGACAAAACACTGTTGCCGCACAGAGTCAGAACCAAGGAGTGATACGGACTGCACAAACAATGAAAGAGGATGATCGCTCGCAGAAACTCTTTAACGACAAGGCACAGGCGATCCGAACCATGATTGCGACCACCGAGGATCAGTTGAGAGACACGGCGACCTCGACCGTGGCGGCAAGTTCGTCAGTACAGCAGGGCATCTTGGGACACACTGCAGAGTCGCTCCAGATGGCGCAGAACGCTCTGAAAGAAGCGGAGCAGAAACAGGACTCGGGTGACTCGGACAGGGCATATGGAGCACTGCTCGACTCAGAGAGTGCTGTGAAGCAGGCTGACACTACGCTCGAACAAGGGCTCCGGTGGGGCAGAGAGAAGAATAAAGAGAAGAAGAGTAACGAGGATTGAGAGAGAGCGATGAGGCCTCTGCTCTGGTAGAATGACCTCGACATGTCTATAAAAAAGCAAGGAGCATACCTCGGCGTCGGCGCGATCGCTCTTGTCGGCGTGTTGAGTTTCTCGGGACTCGCCATGACCGAGTATCGCTCAGCGACGGCAAATGATCCAGAGAAATTCATCCCGCTTCCCGAGCTCGATAGGGCCGACTATAACGCGCGCCTCTTGGCGCTCGCGCATGTGGCGAGCACGACCGAAACTGCTTCAACCGCATCGACCTCGGTGCGAGTCACCTCGACGACCACACCGTCCTTGTGGCCGGTTGCGACGGTGTATCCGAATGCGGGCGCTCTCCTGCCGTTCAAGCGTATCGTCGCCTACTACGGCAACTTTTATTCAAGAGGGATGGGCGTACTCGGTGAATATCCTGCTGATCAGATGTTAGCCATGCTCGCGAGCACGACTGAGAGATGGGCCGCCGCAGATCCAAGGACGCCGGTCGTGCCGGCGATACATTATATTGCGACCGTCGCGCAGGCGGGTGCCGGCAAAGAAGGGAAGTATATCCTCCGGATGCCCGACGACCAGATCGATCACGCGCTCGACCTCGCGAATCGCATCCACGGCATCGTCTTCCTTGATGTGCAGGTGGCGCTCAGTAATCTCCAGTACGAGCTCCCACAACTTGAGAAATACTTGAAGATGCCGCAGGTACATCTCGCCATTGATCCAGAGTTCTCGATGAAGAACCATGAGCGGCCCGGTACGGTCATCGGTACGTTCGATGCTGTGGATATAAATTATGCTGCACAGTATCTCGCTACACTCGTACGCGAGAACCATCTCCCGCCGAAGGTGCTCATCGTGCATCGCTTCACCTACGATATGATGACTAATTATAAGAAGATACAGCCCTTGCCCGAGGTGCAGATCGTGATAGATATGGACGGCTTCGGCTCGAAGGCGAAGAAGTACGGCACCTATAACCGGGCCATCGTGCCGGAGCCCGTGCAGTTCACGGGCATTAAGCTCTTTTATAAAAACGATTCTCGCCCGCCGGCCGATGGCCTCCTCTCGCCAGCAGAGGTCTTCAAACTCACTCCCGCGCCAATCTACATTCAGTATCAATAAATCTCATGTACCATATTTTACGCTATAGCGTGAATTAAGGTGCATTTGAGAACAATAAAAAAAAGCCCCCAGCGTGAGCTGGGGGTTTCGGAAAGAAAAAATGAATTTCATGTGGTTGGTGTGCTACCTTTGGCCACGAGAATCATTGCTCCAACGGCCAGGATATAGCCGCTGATTTGCCATGCGTTCGGCACATCTCGTGTCAGCACGAACTTGATCAACGATGAGAATGCCGGGAACATGACGATGATGCTCGTGATGGTAAGTAGCTCGCCGCCGTTGGTGAAGGCTCCTGTGTAGAAGTAATCGGCCATCCCGAGGACGAATCCCACGGCGATCAATAGGATTAGATCTATGCCAACCGGGAAATCGAAGGATGGGTCAGAGGTTTTCGTCAACGTGCGTCCGACGATTCCGACGATAAGGATTGGTACCACGTAGACGCACATAAGTGTCAGATTGTTGAACTTAGAGAATTTATGTTCGAAGAGGACACTGGCTACGGCGTAACACGCCATTGCCAGAAGTGAGAAGGCAACAGGTTTACTCATTTGGTTTCTCCATATAGTTTCGTGACAATGAGATTTCTTACCGTTTTATATGATAGCATATTCAAGACGAATAGTCAAGACGCGCCAGCGGGCGCTATACTTACGCCATGGAAACACCGCAACTGCTGCACGAAGTAGTCGTGACGGCGATCGTCGTGAAAGACGGGAAATATCTGATTACGCGCCGCTCGCCACTGAAGAAGCGGTTTGGCGGGATGTGGACGGTGCCGGGTGGCAAGCTCGAGACAAGCGACTATGTGAACCTGCCCAAGGATACGAAGGATTATTGGTATAACGTGCTCGAACAGGTCTTGCGTCGGGAAGTGAAAGAAGAGGTCGGACTTGAAATAAAAAATATTGAATACGTGACCTCACTCGCCACCATTCACGCTGATGGTGCGCCTTCGCTCGTCATCTCTTGTATGGCCGACTGGGAGAGCGGGGAGGTGGTACTTCAAGAAAGCGAGACTGACAAGTTCGCCTGGGTCTCACTTGGAGAGGCAGAGCGGCATGACCTCATCGGCGGTATCTACGAGGAGTTAGAAATGGCTGATGCACGTCGACAAGGGGTTAAGGCCGAGTGGAAGCGCGTGTGAAGTAAAAAAGTCGGCCGCGCTTGTGCGCGGCCGGTCAGGCAGATCCAGAAAACGGGAAGAATTCAATGCGACTAAAATCTCGTGCACGGCTCCGATAGTAGACGTTCGCGTCGAACTTCTCGCCGCGAGCGGCTTTCGGGAGCCAGTGGCGATCTGATTCGTAGGCCCGTTTGAATGTCGCCTCGGTGAGCGGATACCACGCGGGGATCATGTCGGCGGTTGTGTGAATCTCTCCCGACAAGATTTTTGCGAGGAACACGAACACGCGGAAGTCTACTTCGTCGCCGTTGTGGAAATCTATATTCGCCACAAGTTCTAGCGATGCCGGGTCGAGCTCTATCTCAAGCTCCTCGCGTGTTTCGCGGGCGAGACACTCTTGAAGCGTTTCGCCTAGCTCAAGCTTCCCGCCTGGGCCTGAGAGCACTCCGGTGCCGATCTCCCCCTTTCTTTTTTCGCCCAAAAGGATCTTGTCGTCCTTGAGGATGATGCCTAATGTCGCGATGTGCATGGTAGTTCTCCCATAGTTGTGTTCCGGCTATATGGTATCATCTCTCGCATATGCAAAACAATGACACCGCAAACAGTAAATTTTTACCACTCGCCGTAGTCGCCGCCGGTCTGCTTATCGCAGGTGCCGTCCTCTGGAACGGTTCTCGCCCTGCAACTCCGGGAGGCACCGCGGGTGCGCCCCAGGCAGGCGCCGTCGATGTCAAGAAGGTGAAGACCGATGGTGACCCATTCATAGGCTCGGCAAACGCACCGGTCACCATCGCCTTCTGGAGCGACTTCCAGTGCCCCTACTGCAAGGCAGTCGAGGTGGGCGGTATCCCGCAGATACCTATCGCGCCGGCACTCCCAGAGGTCATCAAGAATTATGTGGACAATGGGAAGGTGAAGATCGTCTTCATGGACTTCGTGTTCCTCGGTCCTGACTCACTCACGGCAGGAGAATACAGTCGTGCGGTATGGAAGCTCTATCCGAGCCAGTACTTTGCATGGCGCACGGCGATGTACACCGCGCAGGATGCTGAGAATGCCGGTTTTGGCGATATCGCCTCTGTCGACAAGCTCACCGCGACCATTCCCGGCATCGATGCGACGAAGGTCGCGGCGGATGTGAAGGCGAATAAAGCCGCATATGACGCTGCACTAGAGGCTGACAAGACCGAGGCAGCCAAGGTCGGCGTGAATGCGACGCCTTCGTTCGTCGTCGGCACACAGCTCATCCCGGGCGCAGTCCCGTACGAAACGTTGCAGACTGCAATCGAGACGGCTTTGAAATAATCTACTTAGGGGTCCAACCCCCAAGTGAGGTAACACGCGGCCGGCACAGCCCGGCCGCGTGTTGGTGTATGATGTCGATAATGAACGTTCTACTTATCGCGCTTGCCGCGTCGATCGCCACCTTTATCGGTGGGTTGTTCGCGCTCCGGTTCCGCGACAAGCTCCACCTCATTCTCGGCTTCTCGGCCGGCGCGGTTGCGGGTCTCGCACTCTTCGACCTCTTGCCTGAAGCCATTGATCTCGGGATTGCCTACTATCCGGCCGCAACCATCGCGCTTTTTATTGCGTTTGGATTCTTCGGCTACCTCATTCTCGATCGGCTCATCCTCCTCCATACTCACGAAGAAGATTCTGAAGTGAATGCTCCAAGAGGATTTTTTGGCGCGCTCACGCTCTCGGCACACAGCTTCCTTGATGGTATGGCGATCGGCATCGGCTTTCAGGCATCGGCGGCCGTCGGTATCGTCGTGACGGCCGCCGTGCTAACTCACGACTTTTCTGACGGCATCAACACCGTAAATCTCATATTGAAAAATGGCGGGACGTGGCGACAGGCGTTCCGGTGGCTCCTCGTAGACGCGGCGGCGCCGCTTCTCGGCGCCGCCTCCACACTTCTTTTTACCATCCCTGAGTCGTATATTGGGCTCGTGCTCGCCGTCTTCGTGGGTACCTTCCTCTATCTCTCGGCGAGCGATCTTATCCCCGAGAGTCACCACCGGCACCCACGAGCACTCACGACCGTCATGACGCTTCTCGGCGCTGCTGTTCTCTACACGGTTGTGCATTTGGTATACTGACGAGTATGAAAATGCTTTTTCACTGGGCTGTTGCGACGCTTGCGATACTCATTGCGGCATATCTTGTTCCGGGCGTGACCGTCACCCTTGTCGGCGCACTCATCGCCTCGGTTGTGCTTGGTGCGTTGAATCTCTTCATTCGTCCGATCATCTATTTCTTCACACTCCCGATCACCATCCTCACGCTCGGTCTCTTCTCGCTCGTTATCAATGCGCTTCTGGTGATGCTCGCATCGTATCTCGTGCCAGGATTCCTCGTCGTCGGCTTCTGGCCCGCACTCTTTTTTGCCGTTGTTCTTGCCATCATTAACTGGGTGTTCCAATTCTGGAACCATGATTGATCCCGAATTGCTCGCGAAGCTTGACGAGATAAGTGCGAAAGCTGAGAAAGCATATCAGGCCGCCGAGTCCTCTCGTAAGTATCTCTTCTGGACCGGTGTTGTCACTATCTCCCTTATCGTGCTTCCGCTTATAGGTCTCGCCTTCGCGATACCGTCATTTATCAGCTCCTACACCACAACCCTGAACAGTATCGGTTATTAGACCGCGCGTTTGCCCGTACACTAAGTTTGCCATCACGGCTTTGTTGCGCCCCGACATTAGTAGCCATCTCACGAAATCTTGCAGTCGCGCGATAAATCTCAAATTGTGCTTAGCCGTCAGCGCAACTATGGCAAACTTAAAGTCCGGGTTTGCCCCGAAGGATATTGAGAAGGATAGGGAGGAAGGAGAGAGTGATAATGACGAGTGAGATGGGGAGGATGTAACTCTCACTATTCGGGATGACTGAACCGAGCGAGTAGCCAAGCGCTACCATGCCGACACCCCAGAGCGCACCGCCGAGTACGTTGTATCTGAGAAATGTCCCATACGTCATTGAACCTATCCCGGCGAGAATAGGCGCGATGGTGCGCACAATCGGTACAAAACGCGCGAGCACCACGGCGCGTCCGCCGTACATTTGGTAAAAGCGCTCGGTGCGTTTCAGGTATTCTTGTTTGAAGAAGAGAGAGTCTTTACGCTTGAAGAAGTTCACACCGACGTTTGCGCCGAACCAGTAACCAACCGAGTCACCGACAATCGCGGCCACGACGACGAAGAAGATGAGCGGGCCGACGGAGAGAAATCCAGCCGCAGAGAGAAGCCCGGCCGCGAAGAGGAGCGAGTCGCCGGGGAGGAAGATGCCGAAGAGGAGTCCGCTCTCAGCGAAGACGAGGGTCGCAATGCCGATGTAACTGCCGGTCTTCACCATCGCGATCGGGTCGAGATTTATACAGGCCGAAATGAAGTTGAGCATTTCTGTGCAGTATACTGTACGAAATGGAATCAGTACCGACATTGTCCACGCCCGAAGCAGAGCTCGCTTACTTGCGCGAGCAGGTATCGCGCAAGGAGGCAGAGCTTGCAGAACCGAATGCGTTCGAGCACGTGCAGATAATCTCTGAGACGATACACGAGCATCATCAGGCGCCGGCCGAGGTGCTCGCGAGCGAGTATCGCCTGAGCGAAGCTACGAAGGAGATCGAGGCAGAGGCGATACTCGCCGAGCTCAATCTCGGCACGGGAGCGGACGCGATCGACCACTTGCGTCGGACGATGGAGGAGAAGGGAGTGAAGAACGCGCTCGCTGTCGCAGAAAAGCTTGGTGACCCGCATCTCGTCGACGACTTCCATCGCTATCTTGTGCGGTATATCGCGGCCGGCATCAGTGCACCCGGTCTTGATGAGAAGTCGCCGCGCTTTCAGGCGCTCCATATGACGCTCTATGAGATAGCGCTCCCGGGGCCGAAAGGCGCGGAGCCAAATGCGCGTCAGAAGACGCTCAAGGAACTCATTTCGGTAATGGAACAGTTCTATGCGGGACTTCTCTCGGTCGATACTGCTTCAAGTGGTGAGTCGCGCCATTTTGCGCTCGAACTCGCGATGCCGGCAGACTCCCCAGAGCTCCAGTTCTACGTAGCAGTGCCAAACGGGAAGTGCAGTCTCTTTGAGAAACAATTGCTCGCCGTATTTCCTGATGCGCATCTGGTGCCGCAGCCCACTGACTACAACATCTTCACCGAAGGAGGCACCTCACTCATCGCGACTGCACGCCTCGCCGACCACCCAGTCTTGCCGCTTAAGGAGTACCCCGATTTTGATTACGATCCGCTCAACACCATTATTAATGCATTCGCGAAGATAGAACAAAAGAGCGAAGGCGCGGCGCTGCAGATCATCATCGAACCGCGCGGCGACCGGCACGTGAAGCACTACCAGAAGATTCTCAAGGCATTACGGAAGGGGGAGAAGCGCGCATCAGCCTTTAGCACGCCTGAGACTGAGCTTGGGGCGATTGTCCGCGACTTCGGCAAGACACTTTTCGGGAACAAGCCCAAGGATGCAGAGAAAGCGAAGGAGGCCGAGACCCGACAGATTGAGGCGAACAAGGCGTACATCGAACAAGTAGAGAAGAAGATAGCGGCGCCGATTGTCGGTGCGACAATACGTGTGGCGGTCTCTTCTCGCAATGAGAACACCGCAGAACAGGTGCTCGGTGATCTCGAAGCGTCGTTCAACCAGTTCGCTAACACGCAGGGGAATCAATTGCAGTTTGAGCGCGCCACCGGGCGGCGCGCGCAAGAGGCCTTCGACAACTTCTCGTTCCGTCTGCCGGATGCCACGGCGCTCCCGCTCTCCTTGCGCGAACTCACCACGATTTATCACTTCCCGCCCTCAGGCATCGAGAGCTCGCCACACTTGAAGCAGGCGCGCTTCACGCATGCGTCCGCGCCGCTCGGACTCCCACAGATGGGTTCACTTCTCGGCATCAACTCATATCGTGGGCAGGAAACAAGAGTCTACTTAAGCCCCGAAGATCGTCTGCGCCACCTCTACGTCATCGGTCAGACGGGAACCGGTAAGACCGGGCTCATGAAGTCCATGATCATCGAGGACATTAAAAACGGCGAGGGGTGTTGCTTCATCGATCCACACGGCACCGACATCCTCGACATCCTCGCGGCGGTGCCGCCGGAGCGCTACAAAGATGTCATCTACTTCGATCCGGCCGACCTCTCGCGCCCATTCTCGCTCAACTTCCTCGAATACGATTTCTCGCGTCCCGAGCAGAAGACTTTTATCGTGAACGAGCTTCTCATGATCTTCAAGCGGCTCTATGGCGATGTGCCCGAGAGTATGGGCCCTGCCTTCGAGCAATACTTCCGCAACGCGACTCAGCTCGTGATGGAGGACCCGAGTACTGGCTCGACTATTCTCGACATTGCACGCGTGCTCTCGAATAAAGAGTTTCGACAACAGAAGCTCGCGAAGTGCATGAACCCGATCGTGAATCAGTTCTGGACTGAGATCGCGACCAAGGCAGGCGGCGACGCCGCGCTCGAGAATATCGTGCCGTATATCACCAATAAGTTCGACGACTTCACGGCGAACGACTTTATCCGCCCTATCGTCGGTCAGCAGGAGTCCTCATTTAAGTTCCGTGAGGTGATGGACACCAAGAAGATACTGCTCATCAACCTCTCGAAGGGTCGCTTGGGCGAGAAGAACGCGAACCTACTCGGTCTGATTATCGTGGGCAAGCTCTTTATGGCGGCTCTCTCGCGAGCCGATAATCCTCGCGCGCCGTATCCGCCCTTCTACCTGTATATAGACGAGTTCCAGAACGTGACGACTGACTCGATCCCCGGCATCCTCTCAGAGGCGCGCAAATATAAGCTCGCACTCACCGTGGCGCACCAGTTCTTAAGCCAGATAGAAGAGAAAACGCGCGACGCCGTCTTCGGCAACGTGGGGAACATGGCAGTCTTCCGTGTCGGTGAAGAGGATGCAGAGTTCTTTGCGAAGCAATTTGCACCGGTCTTTGAGTCGCTCGATTTCGTGAACATCGAAAACCAAAACGCGTACGTGAAAATCTTGACGAATGGCGTGCCGCAAAAGCCGTTTGATCTGAAGACACCGGATCTGCCGCCGCTCAATCTTGCTCAAGTCGACGACCTCATTCACCTCTCGTCGCTCACCTACGGCCGTGACCGTGCTACCGTGGAGAATATGATTCGCGAACGGTATCTGAAATAAGGTATGGCTGAAAAAATCCCATTTGACCCGCACTCAGTAGCTACTGCACAAACTCTCGAAGAGCAGAAAACGTCACAGGAGATGCGCGCTCATCTCGCAGAGGTAGGAGTTATTCCTTCAGAAGCCGTGCGGCCTCCGGACATAGACATCAGCAGAGCTGACGTACCGCAGTACAAAAGTCATCCTGAAGTTCAGGCGGAACTGGATACCCTCAATCAGGAAATTGATACCCGGACCGATGTCGAGAAACTGAGAGAGGCAGAAGAGGGTCTTCGAGTATTGCCGGAGTTGTTCGGCGCAAAAGCGAAACCTGAACAGACAGTTGAAGCGAGCGAATCAGTCTCCGTTCCTCCTGAGCTGAAAGAGATTTATGGCGATAACGTCCCTCCAAGGGCGGTGGCTTTACTCGGGAAGATTAAAGGGAAGGTAAAGAGAGAAAGCCTCCTGCACATTTTCCGTACTGAAGAAGAGGAGAGAAAGAAGAAACGAGAAGAGAGGAAATCATCTACGTCGCGAGGACAGAAACCAAGACCTCTATCTGTGGGGACCGAGAAGCTTAAGGCACAGATGCAGGAAGAAGCCGCCGGAGAGATTAGGAACATGGCCGCAGCGAGAGCGGCAGCCACAGCGCCATCGGGTGCTGAAGATGCTCCGACGATCAAGATGACCTTGAATGAGCCGGAGACTCCGGCGATTTCTCCCGAGGCGCAGAGGCTTGAAGCAGAAGAGCAGAGAGAAATTGATGAGAGAATTGAAGCTGCACAAGAGGAAGCGCAAGCGAAACGAGAAGCTGCCGAAGCAAAGGCAGCAGAAGCAAAAGAACCTCTCCCAGAAGCGGTGCAAGAAGTTGAAAAAAAAGAAATTTCGCTTGCTGAAGTTGAAAATATTGTCAGGGAAAAATTAAAAGGAAAAGTTGAGATAACAACTTTGGAAATTACAAAAACTTCTGAAGGGTTACAAATACAGGCCGAACTACAGCACACGAGGGCAAAGAAGATAACGTTAAAGGGAGTGATAGTAAATAAAGAGAACACCATTGGAATACAGGGACTAAATGTTATGGCTGAGAAATGGGAGTCAATAGCAAGATCAAAAATCGAAGAAGGTCTTTCTGGTTTTGATTCAGGGATTAAGAAGTACTTTGAGGATCAATCTCATAAGCCGGTCTCTAGTATTCAGATAGGAGAGACAGGTTTAACTGTGGAATTTGAACCGCCTGTTACTGCCGAAGCTGAAGCTGATGAGCCTGCAGAAGCGTGGCCGTGGCCGAAGGGTGAGAACGAGGGCACACGGAGCGAGTGGTATGCAAAATTAAAAGAGACCGTCGGAAAGGTGGTCGAAGGGACGAAAGAGAAATTCAATAAAGCAAAAGAATTTCTTACAAACGAAGATATGGCTCTTGCTGAAAAAGCGAAGATTCTTGGCAAAGGGACAGAGAAACTCCTTCTGGACATGGGCAAGAGTTATCGCAAGGCGCCTCTTAAGTATAAAATCGCCCTGTCGGCTGCGCTTATTGGAGGATCGGTCGCTACAGGTGGTGCGGGAACTTTCGTAACTTTAATCAGCGCCGCCAAGCTCGGGCAACGTTCAGCTGGTGCGCTTGGTGTTTATACGCTCGTGAACGGGCTTATGGAAAAGCGACTAGCGAATAAAGAAGAAAAGGGGATTGAAAGAGGAAAATGGGATAATGCAATAAAACAATTTGTTTCAGGTGGCGCAGCTCTCGCAGTTTTTTCAGGTCTCCCCGGGACGGTGCTGAAAGAAGGGTTTGATGCCGCAGGCGGAGAACGTTTAACTGCGTGGCTCGGTGGGGCTATGGGGCATTTATTCAGTCATGACATTGTACCTCCTCCGGTCGAGCCTGCTCCGAAGGCTCCGGTGCATACTCCCGGCGCGCAGGTTCCTCGTGTCGCAGTGCCGAGTGCGCCTGCGGCGCCAGAGATCCAGCCGCCTGCCGCTCCGGTCGAAATGCCGAAGGCATCAGAAGCCCCTCTCGCATCTCACACTGAGTCAGTCGCCACTCCTGAAGCTCACGAGCCCGCCCCTGCTGAAACACCAAAGGTGTCAGAGGCCATTGCTCCAGAAATAAAAGAGCCGGTAGTTGTTGCGCCAGAAATCGAGAAACTTGAGGCTGATGAAGGGATTGTGATAACTGACATTCAAGTCCCAGATCTTGAACCAGTCGGGCCGTTCACTGCGCCGACCGAGACAGCAGAGACTCTTGAGGCGCAGAGCGATACGCCGCTTCCAACTGAAACCATCGTTTCGCCCGATACAACAGTAACGCCAGTTGATATAACCAACGCACCGGAGTTCGTGAGCCAACCGCCTATCGAGACCCCGCCTGTTGAGTCGGCGGTCGAGACATCCGCACCTGTTCCCGAAGCAGCAGCACCCGCGCCGGTCGAACAATCCGGCATTATACAGAATCACTTCGGTCTCACGATACCGGTGAACGAATCACACCTCTATAGCGATGCACAGGGCAAGGGTCTGCTCGTCTTCGGTGGTTCGCCGCAAGAACAGGCGAAGTCGATGCTCGAGTACTTCCAGAAAGATCCAACGCGGATTATCTATGCGGCAGATGAGACGGGCACCAAACGCATCCCCTGGCGCTTCATCCAGGGCCAGCTGGTCCGCGGCGAGCCCGCGCAAGAGGGGTGGCTTTTCAACAAGTCGTTTATGAAGCCGCCCTTACCAGATGATCTAGCAAAGCGTATTAAATAGACATGCTATGATTTCTCCCATGCACGACGAACTAACTGCACTCATCGCGAAGGATCTCGGGGTCGACGCTCTGCCGCTCGAAGAGCAGAAGACGCTCATTGCACAGTTCGGCGAGATCGCGCTCAAGGCCGCGACCTTAGCAGTGGTGGGGAAGCTTGCTGACGATACACGCGAAGAGTTCGCGAAGCTTGCAGAAGCGGGCGACGCAGGCGCGCTCCAGACATTCCTCAATCGTGAAGTGCCCGACCACGAGAACCTCGCAAAGGCCGCTGTGGCTGAAGAGGTCAAACGGTTTAAGGCTTTTCAAGCCCCGTAGTATACTTGAAACCATTAATATTTATTTTCGTATGAATCCAACCCAAACCGGCATCGCTACCGCACTCGCCCTCGTCGTCGTTATTCTGTTCTTCATTGTCCCGGGTCTCTCGCCATTTGGCGCACCAGCTCCCGAGTCGCAAGTGAGCATTACTACTGATCAACCAACTTCAACCACAACCACTATGCCCGCAGAAACGACTCCCATTACCGAGCTCATGATGAAGGACGAAATCGTCGGCACCGGCGCGACCGCTGAAGCGGGCGACACGGTAACGGTCAATTATGTCGGTGCGCTTACCAACGGCACCATCTTCGACGCATCTGCAAATCACGGTTCGCAGGGCTTCACCTTCTCTCTTGGCGCAGGACAGGTGATTAAAGGATGGGACCAAGGAGTCGCTGGTATGAAGGAGGGCGGCAAGCGTAAACTCCTCATTCCTGCGGCACTCGCCTATGGGAGTCAGTCGCCGGCACCGAGCATTCCAGCAAACTCTGATCTCGTGTTCGAAGTAGAGCTCCTCAAGGTGCAAAAAGCCGCTCAGTGATATACAACTAGGGAATGAGCGCTCTCTCATTCCATATCGAAGCACGCGCGCCGCGAAACGGCGCGCGTGCGGGCGTATTGCACACGCCACACGGTACTATCCATACGCCCGCATTCGTACCGGTCGGTACTAAGGCGAATGTAAAAGGCATTCTACCGAGCGCCCTCGCCACGCTTGGCGCTGAGGTCGTCCTTGCGAATACCTATCATCTCTATCTGCAGCCGGGTGAGAAAATAGTAAAAGACGCCGGTGGCTTGGGAACGTTCATGGGCTGGAAGGGGCCGACCATGACCGACTCAGGAGGGTTCCAGGTATTCTCGCTCGGTGCCGCATTCGGAAAAACCATTTCGAAATTTACCAAAGAAGATGCGCCGCTTGAAGAAGCGGTTGCCGTGTATGACGAAGACGTCGCAAGTCAGCATGGTCAGCTTGCTGTCATTGACGACGAAGGTGTCACCTTCACCTCACACCTCGACGGCTCACTCCACCGCTTTACCCCCGAGCGTTCGGTTGAGATCCAGCACGCGCTCGGCGCGGACATCTTCTTCGCCTTTGATGAGTGCACGTCGCCGACCGAACCGTATGAATACCAGAAAGAAGCGATGGACCGTACACACCGCTGGGCTGCGCGCAGTCTCACGGCGCATCGGCAAAATATCGATGCCGCAAAGAGGCAGGCCATCTTCGGTATCGTGCAGGGCGGTCGGCATGAAGATTTACGCCGAGAGTCTGCGCGCGTTATTGCAGAGCTCGGATTCGACGGCATCGGCATCGGTGGTTCGTTCAGTAAAGAAGATATGAAGAGCGCGCTTTCGGCGGCAGTGGGGGAATTGCCGGAAGAATTGCCGCGACATTTCCTCGGCATCGGCGAGCCGGGAGATATCCTAGAGGGTATCGCAAACGGCATGGACCTCTTCGATTGTGTCGCCGCCACCCGCATCGGCCGTCACGGCTCCATCTATACGCGGCGAGGCATCATCCACCTCAAAGGCGAAAAATATCGTTCCGACTTCACTCCTCTTTCTGATGTGGGACGTACTACGTCCCACATGGGTGGAGAGTTCACTCTGGCGTATGTGGCGCATCTGGTGCGGAGTGGCGAGATGCTTGGTTCGGTTATTTGTTCTATGCACAACGTTGGATTTATCATTGACCTTGTGAAAGGTGCTCGTCAGGCTATCCTCGATGGACGTTTCGATGAGTATCGTGCAGACTTCATCGACATCTTTTATGGCTAATTTCAAATTGCACACACCCTATCCGCCGGCCGGCGACCAGCCGGCAGCAATACAGAAGCTCGAAGAAGGGCTCGAGAAAGGTTTGCGGCATCAGACGCTTTTTGGCGTGACCGGCTCGGGCAAGACCTTCACGGTGGCAAATGTGATTGCACAGCACGATAAGCCGACCCTCGTGCTCGCGCATAACAAGACGCTTGCGGCCCAGCTCGCGCAGGAGTATCGAGAATTTTTCCCCGAGAATGCAGTGCATTACTTCGTCTCGTACTACGACTACTATCAGCCAGAGGCGTATATCGCGCACTCAGATACCTATATAGAGAAGGAGGCGATGATAAACGCTGAGATTGATCGGCTTCGCCACGCGGCGACGCAGGCTTTGCTCACGCGCAAGGATGTCATCATTGTCGCGTCGGTTTCTGCGATTTACGGCCTTGGCTCGCCAGAAGAATATGAAAAAGTGCATGTGAAGATTGAGAAGGGTGTCGCGGAGAATCGCGCGGCGCTTATCCGCAAACTGGTCGGCATCTACTTCGAGCGCACCAATGCCGATCTCAATCCGGGCCAGCTCCGCGCCATCGGCAATTCACTCGAGTTTATGCCGGTCAACGAGCGAGTCATGTACCGCATCGGCTTCGACGGTGACACGGTCGCCTCGATCGACCAGCTCGATCCGGTCTCACGTGCGCGGATGGCAGGACCGAAGTCGGTCTTCGTTTTCCCGGCGAAGCACTTCGTGACAAGTGAAGAAGAGCGCGCACGCGCCATCGAGGATATCAAGCTCGAGCTCGAAGAACAACTCGCGAAATTCAAACGAGAAGAGAAGCCGCTTGAGGCCGAGCGCATTAAGCGCCGCACGCTCCACGATCTCGCACTTATCCGCGAGCTTGGCTACACGAGCGGCATCGAGAACTATTCGCGGCATTTCGACAGGCGTGCGCCCGGCGAGCCACCGTTCACCCTACTTTCGTATTTCAAGCGTTGCGACAAGAATTTCCTCACCGTCATCGATGAGTCGCATGTGACCGTGCCACAAATAGGCGGTATGTATGCGGGCGACAAATCGCGCAAGGACGTGCTCGTCGAATACGGCTTCCGGCTCCCATCGGCGCGTGACAATCGTCCGCTCCGGTTTGAAGAGTTTGAAGAACGCGTCGGGCAGGTGCTCTACACGAGTGCGACGCCGGGACCGTATGAAAAAGCGCATTCCGAGCGGGTCGTAGAACAAGTCATCCGACCGACCGGCCTCATTGACCCTGAACTCACGGTCCGCCCCGTTTCCGAAGGCGGTTCGTTAACTCCAACGGTCGTACAAGATAACGAACACTCAAATTACAGAGGACAAATACAAGATTTTATTGCGGAGGCAGAGATAGTAATTAAGCGCGACGGGCGGGCGCTCGCGACGACTCTCACCAAGCAGATGGCAGAAGATCTCTCTTCATTCTTGCGAGAGAAGGGTATCAAGGCCGAGTATCTTCATTCGGATGTGAAGACGATCGATCGCATCGACATCCTCACGAATTTTCGCAAAGGCATATTCGATATTCTCGTCGGCGTGAACCTGCTCCGCGAAGGACTCGACCTACCAGAGGTGGAGCTGGTCGGTATTCTTGATGCCGACAAAGAAGGCTTCTTGCGTAGTGAGACCTCGCTTATCCAGACCATAGGTCGAGCCGCTCGAAACGTATTAGGAAGAGTCATTCTCTATGCCGATGTCATGACTAACTCGCTTGAGAAGGCGATAGGCGAGACGAATCGTCGCCGCGCGCTCCAAGTGGCCTACAACGAAAAGCACGGCATCACCCCTATGACGATTAAGAAAGAGATTCACGATATCGCGGCCTCGATGCGCACTGAGCATCAACGCACGATTGACGAACTCCTCGTGCTCGACACGCTCGCATACAAAGATGATCCGAAAGAGTTTATTAAACGCAAGAGGGAAGAGATGTCTGAGGCCGTGGAGCAACTCGACTTCGAGACTGCGGCGCTCATCCGCGATGAAATTTACAAGCTCGAGGGCACTGGTCCGAAAGCGAAGAAACCCCGTACACGCAAACCGCTTTCCGGGGGTTGACAAAAAACTACATGGGTGTATACTATCACGAGTAGGCGGTTTGGTGAAGGCAGGGTCAAGGTAAGCCCATAAGCGTCCTCCACCCCTCTAGAACACTTGGTACTCTAGGGAAAGCCGAGACTGGTGCGACAGTCTTATGCGTCACGCATGTAAGTCGCAAGAATAATGCGTGAACATATTTGCATCGGGGTTTGCCTAACTGGCTAAAGATCGACCAAGCGATCTGATAAAAAACCCCAAGGCCCGCCTCATTGAGGACGGGTCTTTCTTTTTGTGTTACACTCATCCCGTACCTGCCCCGCCACGGGCAGGATTTGAGTATGAAAAAGACAACTGCAAAAGAGGATCATAAACACAAACACGGAAGCGACTCCGACGCGCGACAAGCGGTCGGGGCAGGTTGGCTCCGTGTGAGGGGCGCGCGCACCCATAACTTAAAGAATATTGATGTAGAGATGCCGCGCGGGGCGATGACGGTCATCACCGGCCTTTCGGGCTCGGGTAAGTCCTCGCTCGCTTTTGACACCATCTTCGCCGAGGGCCAGCGGCGCTACGTCGAGTCGCTCTCTGCCTATGCGCGACAATTCTTGAATCAGATGGCGAAGCCGGATGTCGACGAAATCAGTGGACTCTCACCGGCCATTTCTATAGATCAGAAAAGTCGTTCGAATAATCCGCGCTCCACGGTCGCAACCGTTACCGAGATTTATGATTACTTGCGCGTGCTCTATGCCCGCGCCGGTCAGCCGTACTGCATCCATCACGACGTGCCCATCGTGCGACTCTCGAAGGAGGAGATGATTAAAATGGTGTTCGAACGTGTTGAGAAGAAACGCCAAAACCGAAGTCAGACTTCGGTAATGGGAGTAGCTGTTGATAAAAGTGCGGTGACTATTTATGCGCCGGTCGTGGTGGGGAGGAAGGGTGAGTATTATCAACTCCTCTATGACCTCTTGAGCAAGGGGTATGAAAAAGTAGTGGTAGACGGGAAGACACATTCGCTCCGCGAGAAGATCGTCATGGAGCGCAATAAGATGCACAGCATCGACGCAGTCGTGGATTCTATCTATGTCACTGAGTTCGCGCGCTCGACAGAGGCTGCTCGCGAGCGCCTTTCTGAGGCGCTCGAGCTCGCACTCAAACAGGCCAACGGTCTCGTGAAGATTCAGCATGCCGACGGCACGACCGAGACGCTCTCAAGTCGGTTTATCTGTCCAGACGACGGTTCCTCGTTCCCTGAAGTCGAACCGCGCCTGTTCTCGTTCAATTCACCTTATGGTGCGTGTCCTGAGTGTCATGGTCTCGGCACTGAATCTTTATTTGTGGACACGCCATGTCCTATATGCGAAGGGAAGCGACTGCGACCCGAGGCGCTCCGTGTGTATCTCAAGAGTGCGAAAGACAAAGCACTGGGGAAAAATATTGTCGACTTCACCAATATGTCGATACGCGAAGCAAAAGACTTCGTCGATTCTATCGAGCTGTCTGAAATGAAGTTCGACATCGTCGCACCTATTCTTAAAGAAATAGAGAGCAGACTTACGTTCATGCTCAACGTCGGTCTCGACTATCTGACACTCAATCGTTCGGCCGCGACGCTCTCGGGTGGCGAGGCACAGCGCATCAGACTCGCTTCACAACTCGGGAGTGGGCTCACGGGCGCTCTGTATGTGCTCGACGAGCCGACGATTGGACTGCACCAGCGTGATAACGATCGGCTGATCTCGACACTCTTTACGCTTAAAGAGCTCGGGAACACGATTATCGTCGTTGAACACGATGAAGAGACTATCTACTCGGCTGACTACCTCGTCGATATCGGCCCAGGTGCGGGCATCCATGGTGGTACTGTTGTCGCCGCTGGCTGGCTCGATGACTTGCTCACGGCCAAGACAAACGAGAGCAATTCGGTCACCCTTTCATATTTGCGGCAAGAGAAGGAGATCGAGATGCCTGAGAAGCGTCGCACGAGCGAGAAGGGCTCTATAAAAGTACGCGGCGCGACGCTCCATAATCTCGTGAACCAGAATATCGATGTGCCCTTGGGCAAACTCGTGTGCATCACGGGCGTCTCGGGGAGCGGGAAGTCGACCTTCCTCTACGACATTTTGCACAGGAACATCGCGGCGCGCTTCGCGCGCCGCGAGACCAATCTCGAGCACGTCGCCTCACTCACGGGCACCGAATACGTCGGGCGCGCAGTACTTATCGACCAGTCGCCCATTGGCCGCACCCCGCGCTCTAATCCCGCGACCTACACGGGCGCAATGACACATATCCGCGATCTCTTCGCCGCAACCGCCGAGGCACGCGCACGCGGATGGAAGCCGGGTCGCTTCTCCTTCAACGTCCCAGGTGGTCGCTGTGAGGCCTGCCAAGGCAACGGCTCTATCGCGGTCGAGATGCACTTCCTTCCGACGGTGTACGTGACCTGTGATATCTGCATGGGCAAGCGCTTTATGAAGGAGACACTCGAAGTCACTTTTCGTGGAAAAAATATTTATGAAATATTGCAGATGACGATCGAAGAGGCAGAGAAATTCTTCGGTGACATTCCTGCTATCAACGAGCGTTTGATGAGCTTGAACTCAACCGGTCTCGAGTACCTCACACTCGGCCAGAGTGCGACGACGCTCTCGGGTGGCGAGGCACAGCGGGTCAAGATCGCGAGCGAGCTCTACCGCTCGCAAACGATGAAGACTATCTATCTACTCGACGAGCCGACAGTCGGCCTCCACTACGAGGATGTGAAGAAGCTTATCGAGATACTCCAAGAGCTCGTGCGACGTGGCAACACGGTCGTGGTCATCGAGCACAACCTCGACGTGATCAAGAGTTCAGATTATCTGATCGACTTCGGCCCCGAGGGTGGTGCGGGTGGTGGTAGGATCGTAGCCAAGGGTACGCCTGAAGAGGTTGCCGACACCAAGGGCTCGTACACGGGCGAATACCTCGCAAAAGCACTCAAGAAGCGTCGCAAGTCGTAATCCTCACTCGTGATACGCTGATACCTATGTCTAAAGCGTTGGAATCAAATACCTGGAAATACACCGTGCTACTCGTCGCGAACAAACGCGTCTTTGCGGCCATCATGGGTGTGTATTACCTCACTATTCCCGGTGTAACTCCTTTTTGGATAGGTATATTCTTACTTGTAGGAAACGGAGCTTCGCTCATTTTCGACATTCCAAGTAGCTACATAGCAGACAAAATCGGCCATAAAGACGCACTCGTACTATCGCGGGGGATTATATTCCTCTCAACGTTCTTTTTTCTATTCGCGACAAATATTTGGTGGCTCATTATCGGTTCGCTCCTGATGAGTATGGGATTCGCTTTTTTGAGCGGTGTCGGCAGCGCGTTTATGCATGAGACCTTGCGAGGTCTCGGACGCGAGGATGAGTACCGGGCGGTCATGGGTAAAGCGAGTTCCATCGGTTTCTTTGTCCCGGCAGTTCTCGCGATGGCCGTGCCTTTCGCAGTGAGCGTGAGCTACAAGATCCCTTTTCTTATCGGACTGGTACTCGATCTCATTGGTCTCGTTGCCGCACTCTCTCTGGTCCGTCCGCCGGTGCCACCGGAACATGTTGCGGAGGTGGACGGGACGAACTATGTTCAGGTTGTTCGTCAGGGTATGGCTTTGCGATTTTTCCGCATTGCAACATTCTCCGGTGTTGCGAGCGCTCTCCTTTTTGCCGTCGATGGATTTCGCGGACCGTATCAGCTTCTTCTCGGTATACCCGTGATATGGTTCGGAATATTTTTCGGAACCGGGCGCGCTCTCGCTGCGCTACTTCTCGCTTATAGCGGCAAGATACATCGTTTGATCGGAGATGTGTATGCGTTCCAACGTTTGCAAATTCTTATATATGGAGCATTGCTTATCACTCTCGGTCTTGTTTCTAATCCTTGGATTGTGGTTGTCGTCTTCGTTCTCGACAATGGACTTCGATACGGGTTGGGTCAGGTAGACACTGGGTATCAGCTCGATATTATTCGGGATCATAAGTTCAAGGCGACACTTCTTTCGACTGGTAATCAAATACAAAATGTTTTTTCAATGGGTATTGTCGCGGCGCTCGGTATCTCAGTCGAACAGTTCGGATACCAATTTTCATTCCTTATATTTGCGATTGTATTCCTTGCATTACAGATACCACTCCACCTTTTTATTGTTCGTAATCGTCCCCAGGCGTCTTAACTATGGAACGAAGCGAACTAAGCAAATTCAATCTGCCAGATGTGCCGGGGGTGTACCTGTTCAAACAGGGCAGGAAAGTGCTGTACGTGGGCAAGGCGACCTCGCTCCGCGACCGCGTGAGGAGCTACTTCGACGATGATCTTATCGCGACGCGCGGGCCCCGCGTGGTCGACATGGTCACAAAAGCGACTGGTATGATATATCATACTACCCCCACGGTGCTGGAGGCGCTCGTACGCGAAGCGGCGCTCATCAAGAAGTACATGCCGCACGCAAATGTCGACGGCAAAGACGATAAGACGTTTCTCTACGCTGTCATTACCCAAGAGGAGATCCCGCGCGTGCTCGCTGTGCGCGGCAAAGATATAGACTTTGAGAACTACCGCCTTCTTTCGGGAGGTGACACCTTACGGAATATATACGGGCCATTTCCATCTGGAATGCAACTCCGCGAGGGATTGCGACTCATACGAAGAATATTTCCTTTCTTTGATACGGAAAAACCGGTTGGGACGAAGAGTAAGCATCAGGTGGCAAAAATAGAATTCAACACACAAATCGGACAATACCCACGAGACATGAGGTTTACCTTAGCATCGTCTATAGGACAAAATAAGGTAAACCTCAAGATGTATCGGAAATCAATACGAAAGGTAGCATTGCTGTTATCGGGACGAGGCAAGGAGCTGAGGCGTGTGCTTGAGAAGGAGATGAAGACTGCTGCACGAGAAGAACGGTTTGAAGATGCTCTTCGTGCGCGTCGCGAGCTCTTCGCGCTCGACCATATTCAGGACGTTTCACTCATCAAAGACGAGAACAGGTATCAACGATATGGTCCGGTCGGCACAAAGCTTGGATATCGGATTGAGGCGTATGATACAGCACATTTGAGCGGGACGAACGCGATTGGCGTGATGACGGTTATTGTAGACGGCACGCCGGTCAAATCGGCGTATCGCACCTTTCGCATTCGCGGTGTGCAGCCCCGACGCCAAGGGTCGGGGTCCCGACCGAAAGCGTCGGGAAATAATGACGACATCGCTTCGCTCCGAGAAATACTCTTGCGGCGGCTGAACCATCCAGAGTGGCCGTTTCCGAGCGTTATCGTTGTGGATGGCGGCAAGGCGCAGAAGAAGGCAGCAGAAACAGTTTTGAAAGAAATGGGAATCGCGATACCGGTTGCTGCGGTGGTGAAAGATGAACGGCACCGTCCGCGCGAAGTTATTGGCGCGCGGGCGGCTCATATTTCTGAATCTGATGCTGTACTCGCCAACAGCGAGGCACACCGCTTCTCGCTTTCTCGTCACAGGTATGCGCGAGCCCGGCAACTTCGCTTGAAGTAAGCGCGGTATTTTTCTGTTGAAAAATCCGCTACTCTCGGCTCGACAGCCTGTGAGACATACTTCTCGCCAAGTTCCCGTGCTCGCGTGTTTGGTATACTACAGGTCATGCAAACCATCGTCGGGGTGCTGCGGGGTGGGCCGAGTCGCGAACACGAAGTCTCGCTTCGCTCGGGTGCCGCCATGCTTGCACACCTGAGCGAGGAGCAGTATCTCACTCGAGACATATATATCGACAAACAAGGGCTTTGGCACCATCGCGGTCGATTAGTCGAGCCAGAGCGTATTCTGCGTCAGATAGACGTTGCACTCCTTCCGCTCCACGGAGAATATGGCGAGTCGGGAGAGGTGCAGAATCTTCTTGAACGCTTCGGCGTACCATATGTCGGCGCCGATGCGTTCGGCTGTCATCATGCGATGCACAAGGTTATTGCCAAGATGCGTGCGAGAGAAGAAGGGTTTCTCACACCCGAGTTTCGCTTCATCGAGCGGGTCGAGGATGCTGAAGCAGGAGCGCACGATGTTATCCGCAATTTCGCCCAGCCGGTGGTAGTGAAGCCTATCGGTTGGGGATCCTCAGTCGGCGTCTCGATCGTAGGCGGCTATGCACCAGTCTTGGCCGCCATTGAACAGCTCTTTACTGAAGGTGCTGCGGGAGTGCTTGTCGAAGAACATATTAAGGGCAAGGAGGCGACTGTTGGCGTCGTCGAAGGACTGCGCGGCGAGGCGCTCTACTCGCTCCCGGTCATAGAGATCATCCCGCCCGAAAATGACTTTTTTTCCTATGACGCGAAATATTCTGGAAAGACGCGCGAAGTCTGTCCGGGCAACTTCACCCGCGTCCAAGCAGAAGAACTGCAGAGGATGGCCAAAGTGATGCATCGTGCGCTCCATCAGCGACATTATTCGCGGAGCGACTATATCGTGACGCCACGGGGCATCTACTTTCTCGAGACCAACAGCGCCGCGGCCGTCGGTCTCACTCCCGAATCGCTCCTGCCGAAGTCGCTTGCCGCCGTCGGCGTCTCGTTCAGAGACTTTCTCTCGCACCTGGTCAATCTCGCACTCGGGAGATAACAAAATGAAACAACCCGATGCAAAGCGTGTTGCAGAATTTATGCGGCTTCTGCACGCCTTTCAATCAGTGGAGCGTGTGATGTACGCGCCTGACTTGATTCGTAAAGAAAACGATGTTGAACATTCGTACTCATTAGCGATGCTTTGTTGGTATCTGAATGATGCGCTAGAACTCAAGCTCAACAAAAATAAATTGCTTGAGTACAGTCTTACCCACGACTTTGTTGAGGTGTATGCAGGCGATACGTACGTGTTCGATCATGAAGGTAAAAAGACAAAGCATAGGCGCGAAGAGGAGGCTCGCTTACGCATCGCGAGTGAATTTCCAGAATTCAAGGAGCTGCACGAGACTATTGAAAAGTATGAGAGCCGGGAAGACCCAGAAGCGGTATTTGTTCATGCGGTAGACAAATTGGTACCTCTCATCACCAATTATCTCCAGAAAGGCTATACGTGGAAGGAAATGAAAGTACAGCGTGAAGACCTGTATAAGCTCAAGCGAGAAACGATCAAGGATCAGGAACCAGTACGCGAACTGTTAGAACAGCTCATCCGGGAGATTGATCCGCGCTGGAACGAGTTTTTCAACGTCTAAACAGGCTTTAAATTATCGACCAGAAATGATATTCTGGTGCATATGGGCCGTTAGCTCAGTTGGTAGAGCACCTCGTTTGCAACGAGGGGGTCGCAGGTTCGAATCCTGTACGGTCCACCCAAGTTTTGAATACTGTAGAGCGCTTCATTTGCAACCAAATTTTTGGGAGATGCGTATAATGAGGGTATGAGAACACGAGTCATTATCTATGGGCTCATTATCGTGCTGGCCGCGGCGGCGGCATGGGAAGGGTATCGGTTACAGCAACTGTCTCTCTCGGTGAATGACTTGAAGAAGACACTCTCCAGCCTCAACACCCAAATAGCGACCGTCAGTACGGTGGCGTCCTCGACCTCGACCAGCGTCGCAGAGCTCGGGCGGCGCGAGCAGGTGGTGGCCAAGTCGCAGGATCAATTGCTCCAAGATGCGGTGGCGCGTGTCTCACCCGCCGTCGTTTCGATTGTGGAGAGCAGGGAAGTGCCGCTCCTCCAGGTGTCCTACGAGAATCCGTTCGGCAATGATCCCTTCTTTCAGGGGTTTGGTCTGCAAGTACCGGTCTATCAGCAGGTCGGCACGACGACACAGAAGGTCTCGGCCGGGACCGGATTCCTCGTGCGGAGTAATGGCTACATCGTCACGAACAAGCATGTCGTGCCCGATACGAACGCGACCTACACCGTGCTTCTCTCAAATGGTAAACAGAAAGTGGGAGACGTTATATGGCGCTCACCGACAGAAGATCTTGCTGTGTTGAAAATAGCCGGAAGCGGGTATGCAACGGTGCCACTCGGCGACTCGGGGACACTCGCGCTTGGTGAGTCGGTCTTTGCGGTCGGGAACGCGCTTGGCGAATACAATAACTCCGTATCTGTCGGCATTGTTTCGGGCTTGAACAGGAACATCACCGCCTCAAACGATCAAGGTGGTACCGAGACCTTGAACGGCATCATCCAGACCGACGCTGCCATCAATCCGGGCAATTCAGGTGGGCCGCTTGTCAATCTCGAGGGCCAGGCCGTCGGTGTGAATGTCGCGACCGTGCAGGGCTCGCAGAACATCGGCTTTTCATTGCCGATTAGCAAGGTAAGAAGCGCGCTCGCGAACTTGGGTATATAACTTGTCGGGCCGCCGGGAATTGAACCCGGTCTACACGCACCCGAAGCGTGCGTACTACCGGCATACTCCGGCCCGGTGCGCTCCGCAGGGATCGAACCTGCGACCTTACGCGTGTGAAGCGTACGCTCTAACCAACTGAGCTAGGAGCGCGCTTACGCACGATAACAGAAATATTTCAGTCGGGCTACTGGGAATCGAACCCAGACTACAAGACCCCCAGCCTTGCGTACTACCACTATACGATAGCCCGCGCCTGTTCACTTTCGCACTATAACGTATTTATGTTAAAATCGCCCCTGCGGGCCTGTATCTTCGAGGACTCGATACAGTGCCCTCGTTCGGCGAGAATGAATGAGTGAGGACGCTCCTTCATTCTGCCTCGCTCGGGCCTGTAGCTCATCTGGTAGAGCGCGTCATTCGCATTGACGAGGTAAGGAGTTCGACTCTCCTCAGGTCCACCGTGCGTCGAAGAGAAAAAGATACTGGGCCTATGGTGAAGCGGTATCACGCGTCCATGGCATGGACGAAGTCGGGGTTCGACTCCCCGTAGGTCCACCAAATTTGATTTGATTCGGAATTGACCCCGCCCGCGCCGAAGGCGCGGGCGGGGTCTGGGATTCCCGCCAAGAATTGCCAAGGCATTTTGAAATC
>Ga0334722_10000764_pt1 | contig 44564 bp, 42 predicted proteins | sample C3_bottom_MG_FD_207210 | JGI IMG/M metagenome (GOLD analysis project Ga0334722, IMG submission 207210) | Sediment microbial communities from Yellowstone Lake, YNP, Wyoming, USA - C3_bottom | ecosystem: Environmental > Aquatic > Freshwater > Lake > Sediment | place: USA: Wyoming | collected...
CGACGTCCGAAAAAGCGTGCTCTTTCTGCAGCTGCGCCAGCATGGGCAGCAACAGGTTCTTGTTCGCCAGGCGATCGATCTTGTTGAGCGCCAATACCGCCGGGCGTCCGGGCGGCAGCAGAGCGAACACCTGCTGATCTTCCCGGCTGATGCGCCCCGCCTCGATCACCACCAGGATCGCGTCGACGTCCTGCAGCGTCTGGGTGATGCTGCGGTTCATCAGACGGTTCAGGACGCTGGCGTTCTTGGTCTGGAATCCGGGCGTGTCGACGAACACGTACTGGGTGTCTGCGCCGGTGAGTATCCCGGTGATGCGGTGGCGCGTGGTCTGCGCCTTGCGCGAGGTGATGCTTACTTTTTCCCCGACCAGGTGGTTCAGCAGCGTCGATTTGCCTACATTGGGCCGACCGATGATGGCGATGGTGCCGCAGCGAAAGTCGGCCGGTTTCATGTTTGTATCTGCGCAAACGCAAGCTGCGCAGCCTCCTGCTCGGCGATGCGCCGGCTGGCGCCAAAGCCGGCGGTGCGGATCGACAGCTGCGGAATATGGCATTCCACCTCAAACAGCTGCTTGTGCGCGGCGCCCTTGGTGCCGACCACGGCGTACTGCGGCAGGGGTATTTTGCGCGCCTGCAGCAGCTCCTGCAGCAGCGTTTTCGGATCCTTGCCCTGGGTTTGCGGATCCAGATGATCGAGCAAGGAAGCGTACTGGCCGCGGATCACGCCCTGGGCCGCAGAAAATCCGCCGTCCAGGAAGACCGCGCCGAACAAGGCTTCCAGGCCGTCTGCCAGAATCGAGGGGCGGCGGAAGCCGCCGCTCTTGAGTTCGCCTTCGCCAAGGTGCAGGTAAGTTCCCAGTTCCAGCTGCTGCGCCAGTTCCGCCAGCGTCTCCTGCCGCACCAGATTGGCGCGCAGGCGCGACAGCTCGCCTTCCTTCAGCTCCGAGAAACGCTGGTACAGCTCATGCGCAATGCAGCAATTGAGGATGCTGTCGCCGAGAAATTCGATGCGCTCGTTGTTCGCAACGCCATGGCTGCGGTGGGTCAGCGCCTGTTGCAGCAAGGACGCCTGCGCGAAGCTGTGTCCCAGCTTTCGCTGTAGCGGCCCGTAATCCATCGCGCCGGACGGCTGATGCTACTGTTTGTCCGCGCCGCCGCTGGGCGCAGTGCTGGCGGCGAAGTCGATCAACAGCGAGACGTTGGCGAACAAGGGAATCCGCTTCGCGTAGGCGAAAGAGATCACGACGTCACTGCCGTCTTTGCTTACATCGAGATCATCGGAACTCACCACGGTGATGTTATCGACACTCGCGCGGCGATCGAACGCTTTGCGGATTTCACCGACACTGGCGCTGCGCCCGTCGCTGGCGGCGATCGCCACAATAGCTTTCTTGGCGGTGGAGAAATCAGCATAAGCCGGACCGATCTTCATCACGCCCACGGCAACCAAAGCCAGCAGCACGCCGATCAAGAAAATCACCAGAAAACTGACCCCGCGTTGTTTGTTGCGCATGATTGCCTAGCTCCCTAATTGAATCGCCCGAAGCGTCTCAGTTCGCTGAAATTGAACCAGATGAAAAACGCCTTGCCGACGATATTGGCTTCGGGCACGAAGCCCCAGACGCGGCTGTCGCTGCTGTTGTCGCGATTGTCGCCCATCATGAAGTAATGGCCGGCCGGAACCGTGCACATGAAGCCGCTATTATTGTAAATGCAATTTTCCCTCTGCGGGAACTGTTTTACATAGGGCACACCACCCGCGTCGCTCATGTCGACCAGGATCGGATGCTCGACCGTTCCGAGCGTCTCGGTATATTGCTTCAGGTACTCGATCTTGTCCTTGAGCAGAAAGTCGCCGGCCTCCTTCAGCGGCACTTCACGGCCGTTGATGGCGAGGCGCTTGTTTGCGTAAGTCACCTTGTCCCCGGGCAGCCCGACGACGCGCTTGATGTAGTCGACCGACGGATCGTCGGGGTAGCGGAACACCATCACGTCGCCGCGCGCGGGCTCGTTGATGTCGACGATTTTCTTGTTGATCACCGGCAGGCGGATACCATAGGTGTATTTGTTGACCAGAATGAAATCGCCGACCAGCAAGGTCGGGATCATCGAACCGGACGGGATCTTGAACGGCTCCACCAGGAACGAGCGCAGCAGGAACACGATCAGGATCACCGGAAAAAAACTCTTCGGATATTCGATCCACCACGGCTCCTTCGCGCCTTTGGCGCGGTGTTTTCCGAAATAGACCGCATCCATCGCGGAAACGATGCCGGAGACCACCAGCAGACTGAACAGCAGCAGTGCGAAATTCATCCAATGTCCTTAGAGGCCGTTTCGGCATCGCCCAAACGGCGCTGATCCGGGGTGCACGTGATGCACCCCGGGTTTTTAAATGCGCTACTAATCCACCTGCAGAATGGCGAGGAAGGCTTCCTGCGGGATTTCCACATTGCCCACCTGCTTCATGCGTTTCTTGCCGGCCTTCTGTTTCTCCAGCAGCTTCTTCTTGCGCGTGATGTCGCCGCCATAACACTTGGCCAGCACGTTCTTGCGCAGCGCCGCCACGTTTTCACGCGCGATGATGTTGGCGCCGATCGCCGCCTGCACCGCCACGTCGAACATCTGCCGCGGAATCAACTTGCGCATGCGCGTAACCAGTTCCCGCCCGCGATAACGGCTGTTGTCGCGATGCACCATCAGCGACAGCGCGTCGACACGGTCGCCATTGATCAGAATATCGAGCTTCACCACGTCGGAGGCGCGGTATTCCTTGAACTCGTAGTCGAGCGAGGCGTAGCCGCGGCTGGCCGATTTGAGTTTGTCGAAGAAGTCCATCACCACTTCGGAAAGCGGCAGCTCATAGGTCATCATGACGTGCCGTCCGGTGTACTGCATGTTCTTCTGCAAGCCGCGCTTCTGCGTGCACAGGGTCATGATCGCGCCGACGTGTTCCTGCGGCACGAAAATGGTCGCCGTGATGATGGGCTCGCGTATCTCCTCGATTCTCGAGAGGTCGGGCATCTTGGCCGGATTTTCCACCTGCTCCAGCGTGCCGTCGCGCAGCAGCACTTCGTACACCACCGTCGGTGCGGTCGTGATCAGATTCTGGTCGTACTCGCGCTCGAGGCGCTCCTGCACGATGTCCATGTGCAGCAGGCCGAGGAAGCCGCAGCGAAAGCCGAACCCGAGCGCCTGCGACACCTCCGGCTCGTATTGCAGCGACGCATCGTTCAGTTTCAGCTTGTTCAGCGCATCGCGCAGCCCGTCGTACTGGTTGGCCTCGACCGGATACAGCCCGGCGAACACCTGCGGCTTGATCACCTTGAAGCCGGGCAGCGCGACCGTCGCCGGACGCTCGCTGAGGGTCACGGTGTCGCCCACCTTGGCCGCTTCCAGTTCCTTGATGCCGGAGATGATGAACCCCACCTCGCCCGCGATCAAGCGTGGTCGCACCTGCGATTTCGGCGTAAACACGCCGACTTGCTCGCACAGATGCGAAGTGCCGGAAGACATGAGCAGGATCTTGTCCTTCGGGCTGAGCGTTCCGTCCATCATGCGCACCAGCATGACCACGCCGACATAGTTGTCGAACCAGGAATCGATGATCAGCGCCTTGAGCGGCGCCCCCGGGTCGCCTTTGGGCGGCGGGATGCGCGCGATGACCGCCTCGAGGATGTCCTGCACGCCTTCGCCGGTCTTGGCGCTGACGCGCAGCGCGTCCTTGGCGTCGATGCCGATGACGTCTTCGATCTCGCGTATCGCCCCTTCCGGATCGGCCGAAGGCAGATCGATTTTGTTCAGCACCGGCACCACCTCGACGCCCTGCTCGATCGCGGTGTAGCAGTTCGCCACGGTCTGCGCTTCCACGCCCTGCGACGCATCGACCACCAGCACCGCGCCTTCGCAGGCGGCGAGCGAACGCGACACCTCGTAGGAAAAGTCCACGTGCCCCGGGGTGTCGATCAGGTTGAGGTTATAGGTGTTGCCGTCGCGCGCCTTGTACTGCAGCGCCGCCGTCTGCGCCTTGATCGTGATGCCGCGCTCGCGCTCCAGGTCCATGGAATCGAGCACCTGCGCCTCCATCTCGCGCTCCGACAGACCGCCGCACAACTGGATGAAGCGATCGGCGAGCGTCGATTTGCCGTGGTCGATGTGGGCGATGATGGAAAAATTGCGGATGTGCTGCATCATGAAAAAGGGCGCCTGCATGGCACCCTTTGAAGAATAACATTCGGTATTTTAACGGATTTTGACCAAAAACGCACGGACTTTAGCCGCGTCGAGGTGATAGTGGCACAGTTCTACGCCGGCGTGCATCAGCACCGGGACCAGGGTGCCGAAACGCTTTTCCAGCGCCGCGTCGCGATCGACGTCGACCACGTCGATCGCAAGCCCGAACTCCTGCCGCAGCGGCTCCAGCGCGGCGAGCATCTCGTCGCACAGGTGGCAGTAGCCGCGGCCATACAGCGTGAGCCGCGGCCCGGCCTGCTGCCCGCCAGTATGCATCAAGGCCGGCCTTTCACTTGCCGTTCAGGCCTTTGATGGTGACGAAGCTCTGATTCTCGCCGCGGCGCACCTGCAACGTGATGGTGGCCGATTTATCTATCGCGTTCAGCACCTTGTTAAACTGCGCGACGCTCTTCGCCTCGGTATTGACGCCCTTGTGTATCAAGGCCAGGATGATGTCGCCCTTGTGCAGGTCGCCGCGGGGCTGGCCGCGCACATCGTCCACGATCACGCCGCTGTCGATGTTGAGTTCCTTGCGCTGCGCCTCGGACAAATCGGACAGCACCAGCCCGAGGCGGTTAGCCGCCAGTTCGGCCGGTTTGGAACGCTTGCCCTCGCGCGCGGCAAGATTGTCCGCGGGAATCTCGCCCACGGTCACGGTCAGATCCTTGCTTGCGCCCTTGCGCCACACCTGCATGCCCACCTTGCTGCCAGGCTTGGTGGCGCCGACGATGCGCGGCAGTTCGCTCGAACTGCCGACGCTTTTGCCGTCGAACTTGATGATGATGTCGCTCACCTCGACCCCCGCCTTCTCCGCCGGACCGCCTTTTTCCACCGCGTTGACCAGGGCGCCCAGGGGCTTGGGCAGGCCGAAGGAATCGGCCAGGTCCTTGGTTACTTCCTGAATGACCACGCCGATGCGACCCCGGCTGACGCGGCCCGCGCTGCGCAGCTGGTTTTGCACATCCAGCGCGATATCGATCGGGATGGCGAATGACAGGCCCATGTAGCCGCCGGTGCGGCTGTAGATCTGCGAGTTGATGCCGACCACCTCCCCGCGCAGGTTGAACAGCGGGCCACCGGAGTTGCCCGGATTGACGGCCGCGTCGGTCTGGATGAACGGGACCAGGTTTTCCTGCGGCAGCGAACGCGCCTTGCCGCTGACGATGCCGGCGGTAACGGTATTGTCGAAGCCGAAAGGCGAGCCGATCGCGAGCACCCATTCGCCCACCTTGAGTTTGTTCGGATCACCCAGCTTGACCACCGGCAGGCCGGCCGCGTCGATTCTGATCAACGCCACGTCGGTGCGCTTGTCGGCGCCGATGACCTTGGCCTTGAATTCGCGCTTGTCGGTGAGGCGCACGGTGATCTCGTCGGCACCGTCGACGACGTGCGCATTGGTCAGAATAAATCCGTCCGCGCTGATGATGAAGCCCGAGCCCAGCGAACGGGTCGAAAACTCGTGCGGCGCCTGCCCCGGATTCTGCGGCGCAAAGCGGCGGAAGAACTCGAAGAAAGGATCGTTCTCGTCGAGATCCGGCATTTGCGGCAGCCGCGGGTGGGCGCGCGCGGTCTGCGCCGTGCTGATATTGACCACCGCCGGCCCCGCCTTTTCCACTAGTTCGGTGAAATCGGGCAGTTCGCGCGCCTGGCTATACGCGCAGAGCGGCAGCAGCGCTAACAGCCATAGGAGCAGTATTTTTCGCATGGTTACACGTCCCTTTGTGTTGCAGAATATTGCAGAAAAATTCCAGCCTGGACCGGCGCCCGCCGCAGACCGCGAATCACGGCTTATGATAGGCCACCGATTCGGCTATCTTTATCACGCTTTTGGCCGGGGCCTCTCCCACCACGGTCACCAGATGGCCCGCGACCTGCCGGCTGTAGATGTTGATCGCCCCCTGGCGCGACAACCCCGCCTCCGGCAGCGAGGTCTTGCCGGCCATCGGCTCGATGAACACCGATATCGCCGCCAGCCCGTCAGAATAGACCACATGGCCGACCTCGCTCGACCCGCCCTGGGTGCGCTTCATTTCGGTCACTTTCCTGAAGCCAGGCAGCCCCGGCTTGATGCTCCAGCCCGACGCGGCCAAGCTGGCCGTAATCGCGCCCGAATTCTCCACATGCCAGTCGCGCGATTTGGTCAGCAACGTGGGCTTGAGCTGCTTGTTGTCGATCTTTCCGCCGATTTTAATCTCGGTGAAAGTGAACTGCTCGATCGGCTTATTCTTGTCGTTCAAAATCTGCGATTTGAGCAGCATGCCGGTCTTTACGTCAGCCCATAGCTTGCGGCCGTAGCGCAGCTTGTCCTTTGGCTGAAGCACGATGGCCTGGCAGTCGTAGCCCGCGATGCGCTCGACCGCCCCGATGCTCACATCGTAGTGTTCGGCGATGTCCTGCAAGCTCTCCGGCATGAACGACGGAAACACCTTGTGGTCGGTCTGTGTGTCGACCTTGATCGTCCCGCTCTCCGGCAGGTAGCACTTTACTTCGTCGCCGCTGCGCACGATTTCACGCGGATGGCCGTCGAGCGCTTCCAGCCGCTCGCGCGTCCCGCCGCGGCCGACAACGTGGACGATGCGCGAGGTCTCGGACTGGTCCCCGCTGCGGTAGACGAAAGTCCCCGTATAGCTGAGTTTTTGCGTCGCTACGTGTATGCGCGCCAGCCACGGCAGCGCGTCGCCTTCGGCCCACGCCATCTGTGCCGACAGCGCGAGCAGCAGCACGGCCAGTACTCTCATCGGCGCGCGCTGCTCCGCTCTTCGGCCACGGTGCGCACATAGGATGCAACGCCCTGCATCGCGCTGCTCGGTGAATAGCGCTGGTGCGCAAGCAGGTAATCATTCGCGCCCGCCCCGGCCGGCACCGCGGCCTGCTGCACTGCATCTACGGGGAGAACAGCCGCAGCGGAGACCGCGGCGACTTGCACCGGCTCCTGCTGCGTCCCCGACAAGGCCATCCAGCCGACGAAGGCCACCGCGGCCGCGCCCGCAGCCACCGACATGGCCGCCCAGCGCAGCTTTTCCGGCTTGTTGCGGCGCGGCGGCGCCAGCACCGTAGGCTCGGCGTCGAGCCGGTCGCGTATGCGCGCACTCAAGTCCGGGCCGTGCACGCCGCGCAAGGCGTCTCCGATCAGGTGGTAGCAGTCCCAGTTGCCGCGCAGCTCGGCGTCGTGCTTGAGTTGCGGCAGTAGCGGTTTGGCTTGCGGGCCGTCCAACTCGCCATCCATCCAGGCAGACAAATTCTCTTTCATGGCGTCACCACCTCTTATCTTTAGATATATCCAGCAGCGGCCGCAGCTGTTCCGCGATCGCCTCGCGCGCACGGAAAATGCGCGAGCGCACCGTGCCTATCGGGCAGCCCATGATTTTCGCGATATCTTCATAGCTCATGCCCTCGATCTCGCGCAGCATGATCGCCGCCTTCAGTTCTTCAGGCAGCCGATCCATGCTTTGGTTCACGGTTTGTGCGATCTGCTTGCTCATCAGCAGATTTTCCGGCGTGTTGAAGTCGCGCAGCTGATCGCCGTCGTCGAACGCTTCCGCCTGTTCCGAATCGTAATTGGTGCTGGTGGGGGCGCGCCGGCCCATCGAAGCCAGGTAATTCTTGGCGGTGTTGATGCCTATCCGGTACAGCCAGGTGTAGAACGCGCTGTCGCCGCGGAAGGAGGGCAAGGCCCGGTAGGCCTTGACGAAGGCCTCCTGCGTCACGTCCTCGACTTCGCCCGCGTCGCGGATGAACCGCGACAGCAGACGCCCTAGTTTGCGCTGATACTTGCTGACCAGCAGCTCGAATGCATGCTTGTCGCCCTGTTGCGCACGCTCGACCAGTTGCTGGTCAATGTCGCGCTCACTCATGCGCCGCCCTTCCTTGAAGCCCTGAGGCTGTTTTTCGTCTATTTTGCCGAGGTAGGCGGCAGTATACCCCAGCTGCTCCGGCGCTCGCGGGAATGCGGCGCCCGGGACGAAGTCCAGTTCGAGCATTTCGATGGGGGTCGCGCTGCTGCCGGGAAATTTCAAGCTTTACCTCGCGCAAAGGGCATCACCACTATCCGACCAGCGCGCGCGCATAAAGTTCACGCCCGCGCTAGCCGCCAGCGCAGCCAGACGCGCAGCTGGCGCAATTGCGCTTCAGGGGCGCAGTCCGGCAGGAGCACCAGGGACTGGCGACGCCGGCCGCTTGCACCCAGCGCCACCACGATCAGCCAGCGCGAGACGTAACATCCGGGCAGTATCCCGGCCTCGTGCCATTGCCCCAGGCCGTCCTGGCAGCGGGCGCCGCCTGTCGCGTTCAGTTCCAGGGTGCGTATCGCGGCGTTGCGCTTGTGCAGCGCGAGCGCGAGGTGCCAGGCCCAGGCGAGGGCTATGCCTGCGGCGACCGGCGCGAAGGCCGGCGGCGGGAGACTGATCCAGGCGCAGGCGAGCGCCGTGGCGGCCATGACAGTCAACGCCAGGGCCAGCGCGCGCGAGGGTCTCAGTACAACGGTTAAAGTCTGGGTCAAACCCGGCTGAACACCAGCGTGCCGTTCGTGCCGCCGAAGCCAAAGGAATTGGACAAGGCCACTTTGATGTTCATTTGGCGCGCCGTATTCGGCACATAGTCCAGGTCGCATTTCGGATCCTGGTTGAACAGATTGGTCGTGGGCGGCGCCACCTGGTGGTGTACCGCCAGCGCCGAAAACACGGCTTCCACCCCGCCCGAGGCGCCGAGCAGATGCCCGGTCATCGACTTGGTCGAGCTGATCGCAACTTTCTTGGCCTGCGCGCCGAGGCTGCGCTTGACGGCAGTGGTTTCGGCGATATCCCCCAGCGGGGTCGAGGTGCCGTGGGCGTTGATGTAATCCACATCGTCAGCGTTCAGACGCGCGTTGCGCAACGCGTTGTTCATGCAGCGCGCGGCGCCTTCGCCGTCCTCGCGCGGGGCCGTCATGTGAAATGCGTCGCCGCTCATGCCGTAGCCGGCGAGTTCGGCGTAGATTTTCGCGCCGCGCGCCTTGGCATGCTCGTACTCTTCCAGCACCAGCACGCCTGCGCCCTCGCCCAGCACGAAACCGTCGCGGTCGCGATCCCAAGGGCGGCTGGCCGTCTCCGGGTCGTCGTTCCGGCTTGAAAGCGCGCGCGCCTGGGCAAAGCCGCCCATCGCCAGTTCGGTGACTACCGACTCGGCGCCTCCGGCGATCATCACGTCGCAATCGCCGTATTCGATCAGGCGTCCGGATTCGCCGATGCAGTGCGTCGCCGTGGTGCAGGCCGTAACCATCGCGAGGTTCGGGCCCTTCAGGCCGTACTTGATCGACAGGTTTCCGGAGATCATGTTGATAATGGTGCTCGGGATGAAGAACGGCGAGATCTTGCGCGGCCCTGCCGCGAGCACCTCTTTGTAGGTGTGCTCGATCATCGGCAGCCCGCCCATGCCCGAACCGATGTTGACGCCGATGCGCTCGGCGTTATCGGGCGTGATTTGAATGCCGCAATCCCGGATCGCCTGTATGCCCGCCGCCATGCCGTAATGGATGAAGGTATCCATATGGCGCGCTTCCTTGCGCTCGAGGTACTGGGCGAGGTCGAAACCTCTCACCTCCCCGGCGATCTGGCAGGTGAGGCGCGAGGGGTCGAAGCGGCTGATTCTGGAGATGCCGGACCGTCCGGCGAGAATGCTGGCCCAGGCGTCGGCAACGGCATTGCCGATCGGCGAGATAATGCCCAACCCGGTGATGACGACTCTGCGGCGGGTCAAAATTCCTCCGTCAAACGGCGTGCTGGTCGCTTAAGGCTCAGGCTTTCTTGGGGTGGCTGTTGACGTAGTCTATGGCCTGCTGGACGGTAGTGATCTTTTCGGCATCCTCATCCGGAATCTCGGTCTCGAATTCCTCTTCGAGGGCCATCACCAGCTCAACCGTGTCCAGGGAATCGGCACCCAGGTCATCGATGAAGGAGGACTCGTTCTTTATTTCCGCCTCGTTGACGCCCAATTGCTCGGCGACGATTTTCTTCACACGTTGTTCAACATTTTCCATTTAATTCTCCTTCCCTCGTTTTTTGCTTCGGAAACAGTCGCGCATTTTACCAAAATTCACCGTTCGCGTTTGATAATTCAGCACTCAGGCCATGTACATGCCGCCGTTTACGTGCAGCGTGGTGCCGGTGATGTAGCCTGCCTGCGGCGAGGCCAGGAACGCGACTGCCGCGGCGACCTCCTCGGCCGTGCCCAGCCGCGCGAGCGGGATCCGGCCGAGAATCGCAGCGCGCTGCTGCTCGTTCAGTGCGCGCGTCATGTCGGTATCGATGAAGCCCGGCGCAACGCAGTTCACGGTAATGTTGCGGCTGGCGATTTCCTGCGCCAGCGCCCGCGCCATTCCGGCGATGCCGGCTTTGGCGGCAGCATAATTGATCTGCCCGGGATTGCCCGAACTGCCTACCACCGAGGTGATGTTGATAATGCGGCCGGTGCGCGCTTTCATCATCCCGCGCAGCACGGCACGCGACAGCCGGAAAACCGATTTGAGGTCGGTGTCGATCACGGCGTCCCACTCCTCTTCTTTCATGCGCAGGGCGAGATTGTCCTGGGTGATGCCGGCATTGTTGACCAGGATTCCGACCGCGCCGAATTCCTTGTCTATCGCCGCCACCAGAGTTTCGATCGCGGCGCCGTCGTTCACTTCGAGCACCGCACCTTTGCCGCCGACCCCGGCCGCGGCAAGATAATCGCCGATCGCCTTGGCGCCGTCCGCCGACGTCGACGTGCCGATCACAGTTGCGCCTTGCGCCCCCAGGCCGAGAGCGATCGCCCGGCCTATGCCGCGCGTGGCGCCGGTCACCAACGCGATTTTTTCCTTCAGCATGATCACCCCTCCTTCGACTGTCTGATGCCCTGCTCGATGCTGGCCTTGTCGAGCAGGGCGATCGATTCCAGGCCGCCCTCGATGCGCTTGGTCATGCCTGCGAGCACCTTGCCCGGCCCGCATTCGGCGACATGCGTGATGCCTTGTGCCGCGAAAGCCCGTATGGTTTCCACCCAGCGCACCGGATTGAATGCCTGCCGCACCAGCGCATCCTTGATCTGCGCCGGATCGGCGTAACTCGCCACGTCGACGTTGTTGATCACCGGTATGCGCGGCGCGCTGAATGCGATGTCCTGCATGTACTCCTGCAGGCGTTGTGCGGCGGGCTGCATCAGCGCCGAATGAAAAGGCGCACTCACCGGCAAGGGCAGCGCGCGTTTGGCCCCTTTGGCCTTGGCCGCGTCGCAGGCGCGCTTGACCGCCGCGGCGTGGCCGGCGATCACCACCTGGCCGGGCGAATTGAAATTTACCGCTTGCACAACTTCGCCTTGCGCGGCCTCGGCGCAGGCGGCGCGCACCGCGTCTTCGTCCAGCCCGAGGATTGCAGCCATCGCGCCCTGCCCCTGCGGCACCGCTTCCTGCATCGCCTGGGCGCGAAACCGCACCAGCGGCAGCGCGGCGCGAAACGGCAGCACGCCTGCGGCTACCAGCGCGGCGTACTCGCCCAGGCTGTGTCCTGCAACCAGAGCCGGTTCGGCGCCGCCCAGGCTGATCCACGCGCGATAGGCGGCGTAGCCCGCGGCGAGCATCACCGGCTGGGTATTGACGGTCTGGTTCAGTTGCTCGACCGGACCTTCGGCCATCAGCTTGCCCAGGTCCTGGTCGAGCACATCGGACGCCTCCGCCAGCACGTCGCGCACTGCCGCGATGTCGCCGTAGGCCTGCATCATGCCTATCGACTGCGAACCCTGCCCGGGAAACACCATTGCGAGTTTCATAGATCTCTACTCAAAGTGATTTGGTAGCCGGAAATGTTTTCGCCTTACATCTGCACCAGGGCGGCGCCCCAGGTGAAACCGCCGCCGACGCCCTGCAGCATGACCTTGTGCCCGGCCTTGATGCGGCCATCGCGTACGGCCAGATCCAAGGCGAGCGGCACCGAGGCCGCGGAGGTGTTGCCGTGCCTATCCACGGTCACGATCAGCTTTTCCGGCGGCAGATGCAATCGCTTTGCGGTCGACTCCAGGATGCGCAAATTGGCCTGATGCGGAATCAGCCAATCGATATCTTCGACCCGCTGGCCGCATTTCGCCAGGGTCTCGCGCGCGACCTCGTCGAGCACGCGCACCGCGAATTTGAACACCGCCGGGCCGTCCATGCGCAGGAACGGATCCCCGGTCACCTTGCCGCCGCAGACCTGGCCCGGAACCGACAGAATGCCTGCATGGCTGCCGTCGGCGTGCAGCGCGCTCGCCATGACGCCGGGCCTGTCGTCCGCCCGCAGGATCACCGCGCCGGCGCCGTCGCCGAACAATACGCAGGTGCCGCGGTCGTTCCAGTCGAGGATGCGGGAAAACACTTCCGCGCCCACCACGAGGGCGCAGCGGTGCTGGCCCGAACGGATGAACAGATCGGCCGTGGCCAGCGCATAGACGAAGCCGCTGCATACCGCCTGCAGGTCGAACGCCGGGCAGCCCTTGATCCCCAGCTTGCTCTGCAGCAGGCAGGCGGTGCTCGGAAAAATATAGTCCGGCGTCGAAGTGGCCAGAATGATGAGGTCGATATCCTGCGCGGCGATGCCGGCGCTGGCGATTGCGGCCTTGCTCGCCTCCAGCGCGAGGCTGCTCGAGGTTTCCCCCGCCTGCGCGATATGCCGCTGACGGATGCCGGTGCGCGAGTTGATCCACTCGTCGGAGGTATCCATGCGCTGCGCCAGATCGTCGTTGGTAACGACGTTGTGTGGCAGATAGCTGCCAGTACCTATGATTCTTGAATAGATCACGCCGCTTCCACCGTGTTGTTGTGGCCTGATGCCGCCAGGCGTTCGGTAATACGCTGCAGCACACCCTCGCGCACTTCGTCGAACGCGCGCAAAATTGCGTTTTCGAAGCCGAAACTGTCGGCCGAACCGTGGCTTTTCACCACGATGCCCTTGAGGCCGAGCAGGCTGGCGCCGTTGTAACGCGCCGGATCGACGCGGTGCCTGAACGCCGACAGCACCGGCACGGCCATGATGCCGCACAAATAGGTAAACCAGTTGCGCTTGAATTCCTGTTTCAGAAAATCGCGCAGCATCTTGGCCAGCCCTTCCGCAGTCTTGAGCGCGACATTGCCGACGAAGCCGTCGCACACCACCACGTCGGTGGTGCCCTTGAAGATATCGTCGCCTTCGACGTTGCCGTAAAAATTGAGGCCGCTGGCGCGCAGCAGCTCCGCCGCCTGCTTCACCACGTCATTGCCCTTGATCTCTTCTTCGCCGATGTTGAGCAGACCGATGCTGGGGCGCTCCTTGTGCTGCATCGCCGACACCAACATGGCGCCCATAATGGCGAACTGCAGCAAGTGCTCCGGGGTGCAGTTGACGTTGGCGCCCAGATCGAGCACGTAGACCTCGCCTTTCATGGTCGGCATGATGCCGGCGATGGCCGGACGGTCTATCCCCGGCAGGGTTTTCAGCACGAAGCGCGAAATCGCCATCAGCGCGCCGGTATTGCCGGCGCTGACACAGGCGTGCGCTTCGCCGCTCTTGACCATATTGACGGCGACGCGCATCGACGAGTCTTTTTTTCCGCGCAGCGCCAGGGCCGGCGCCTCGTCCATCCCGACCTCCTGGGTCGCGTGGTGCAGGCGCAGATTGGGGCCCGGCGTCGCGTGATGTTTGCGCAACTCGGCCTCCATCGCTTCCTGCAAGCCGACTAGAACCAGCTTGCTTTGCGGATGGGATTTCTGGAAATTGAGTGCGGCAGGAACGGTCACACCGGGGCCGTGATCGCCTCCCATGCAATCGATGGCTACCGTGATATCCATTTAATTGTTCGCGGCAGTCAGCGCGGCAATCAATCCGGCTCCTCTGCCGGGCGACGGTGCGCGCTACCCGTTCGCGTTACGCCAGGCGTGCTTAGTCGCCTTTGGACTTGAGGACTTTCTTGCCACGATAATAGCCGCTGGGGCTGATATGGTGGCGCAGATGCACTTCGCCCGTGGTCGGCTCCACCGCAAGCGGCGGATTGGTGAGGAAGTCGTGCGCGCGATGCATGCCCCGCTTGGAGGGCGACTTCTTGTTCTGTTGGACTGCCATTTCTGTACTCCTTGCCTGTTCAATTTTGGTTCCGGCATAACGCGCTGCGCGCCAGCCTTCACCCACCCGTTCAGCTTTAGTTCCAGCTAACGCGCTACGCGCATTAGCCTCCGCCTACTGTCCAGTTTTAGCTGCGGCATCACGCGCTGCGCGCGTTAGCCTCGGCCAACTGTTCCGTTTTAGCTCCGGCATCACGCGCTGCGCGCGTTAGCCTCCACTGAAACTTCGTTTTTTCAGCGCGGCCAGCGCCTCAAACGCCGAGGGCTTCGCGCCCCCTTCTGCTTCCGTTGCTGCGATGCATTGCTCATGCCTTGGCGCCATGGGCAATGCCAGTATAAGCTCTTCTTCCACCAACTCCGCGACGCTCATCTCGCGCCCGGCCACCACGCGTTCCACTTCATCGTCTGCGGCCAGGATCTCAGCTTCGCTCGCTGCGAGTTCCAGCCGCGACTCCAGCTGCAGCGCCAGATCCACGTTGCCGAGACAACGCTGGCATTCCAGGCGCACACTGCCGGTTATTGCCAGCCTAAGTTCGGGTTTGCCTCGCTGGTTGATTTCCCCGGTCAGGACAAAGTCTACCACCGAGCCCGAGCAGCCGGATTGCGCCAGCCGCGGCAGGGATTCCAAGTCCAGCCGCCCCCTCATCATCCCTGCGGAGCGGGCAAACGCCAGGCCATCAATGGCCGCCGGTTGCAACATAGGCGCGCATGATATTATTTTTGCCCCGCACTGTCAAAGGAAAAACAAAATTTTCAACACCTTGCTGAAGATTTTCGCGTTGTGGGCGCTGTTGATTCCGGCCTCCGCCCAGGTCTATAAATGGGCGGACGATCAAGGCAGGACCCACTACGGCGAACATCCGCCCACGGGCCGGAAGGCGCAGGAGGTGGAACAGCGGCTGGCCAATCCCGCGCCGGCCGCGGGCAAGCCGGACCAGCCGAACTGGAAGGAAAAAGACCTGCAATTCCGCGGCCGCCGCATCCAGGCCGAGCAGGCGGAAACCAAGCAGGAACAAGAGCAGGCCGCGGCGCTGCGGGCATGCAACCAGGCGCGCGACCACCTCGCCCAACTGAAGGCGGCGCGGCGCTCGTACCGCTTGGACGAGAATGGCGGGCGCGTGTATCAAAGCGACGAAGAACGCCTGGCCGCTGTCGCGCAAGCGGAAGGGCTGGTGGTGCAGCACTGCCGCTAGTGCGATTTTTGCCTCGAACCGACGCCAATTGGCGGTTAAACTCGGGCTGAAATGGACGCCCAACCTCAAATCATTCTTGCCTCGACCTCCAAGTACCGGCGCGAACTGCTCGCCCGGCTGCAGCTGCCGTTCGAAGTCGCCTCGCCCCAGGTGGACGAGACTGCGTTGCCGGCCGAGTCGCCCGCGCAAACCGCGTCGCGCCTGGCGCTGGCCAAGGCGAGCGCAGTCGCCGCGCGTTTCCCGCAGGCCATCGTGATCGGCTCGGATCAGGTGGCGGTGCTCGACGGGATGGCGCTCGGCAAGCCCGGAAATCACCCCAATGCCGTGCGCCAGCTCAAGGCGATGCGCGGCCGGGAAGTCGTGTTCCATACCGCGCTGTGCCTGTGCCACTTCGCCAGCGGACGCGCCGAAACCCGGATCGTGCCTTTTTACGTGCGTTTTCGCGACTACAGCGACGCGCAGATCGAGCGCTATCTGCAACTCGAGCAGCCCTATGATTGCGCCGGCAGCGCCCGTTGCGAGGGTCTGGGCATTGCACTCATCGCCGAGATGCGCGGCAGCGATCCCAATGCACTGATCGGGCTGCCGTTGATCGCGCTGACCGAAATGCTCGCCGCCCTGGGCGTGAGCGTCTTATAGGCGCACCCACCGATGCAAGCCGGCACGCTGTTTCTCATCCCGACAACGCTGGGGGACAGCGCGCTTGCGGCGGTCATCCCGCAGGACGTGCAGCAGCGCGTGCGCACCCTGGACTATTTCGTCGCCGAGAATCCCAAGACCGCGCGCGCATATTTAAAGCAGGTCGGCACGGTCAAGACGCTGCAGGAACTGCACATCGCCACCCTGAACGAGCACACACCGGACGCCGCCGTCGCCGAACTGGCGGCGCCGCTGCGCGCCGGACACAACCTGGGGGTGATGTCCGAGGCGGGCTGCCCCGGCATCGCCGACCCGGGTGCCAAACTGGTGCTGTACGCGCAGCGGCACGGCATCCGGGTGGTGCCCTTGGTCGGCCCCTCTTCCATATTGCTCGCGCTCATGGCCTCCGGCTTGAACGGACAGCGTTTCGTATTTCACGGCTATCTCCCGGTGGCGGATCCGGAGCGCGAAAAGACCTTGCGCGAACTGGAGAAACAATCGCGCCGGCTGCAGCAGACGCAGATTTTCATCGAGACGCCCTACCGCAACCAGAAACTGCTGCTGAGCATCCTCGGCGCCTGCGCCGGCGCCACCCTGCTGTGCATTGCCGCCGAAATCACACTGGCCGGCGAGGATATCCGCACCATGAGCGTTGCGGAATGGAAAAAACGGCCGCCGCAGTTGGATCGCCGGCCGACCTTGTTCTTGCTGCTCGCGGCTTAGAAGCCATTAAAGGCAAAAACGGCTTAGGGTGGTTCTTATCCAAGATCGTCGATTGCGCACGAATGCGCTTTTCATCCGTGCGCAATCGACGATCCGTCGCGGACGGGACGCCGTCCGCGCAAGTTATATCGTCGCAGCCCGATGTGTCGCCCTGGATCGATCGATGTTGCCCTGGCGGCCATTGCGCGCTCCGCGCGGACGGTTTTTCGTCCGCGCGACATCGCAATCTAGCGCAGCCGGATGCTCTCGCGCAGCGTGAATTCGGCGAAACTTTTCGCCGCGGCTGCGCCGAAGCGCTTGGCGATGCGCTCGACGGTATTCGATTTCTCGGTATAGTCGACGATGGTTTCCGCCTTGATCACGTCGCGCGCCACTGACTCGACGCTGCCGTAACCGTCGGCCAGTCCCAGTTCCACCGCCTTGCGCCCGGTCCAGACCAGGCCGCTGAACAATTCCGGATTGTCCTTCAGCCGCTTGCCGCGGCCCTGCTTCACCACGTCGATGAATTGCTGGTGAATGTCGTTCAGCATGCTGAGCGCGTATTCTTTCTGCTTCGGATCCACCGGTGAAAACGGATCCATGAAGCCCTTGTTCTCGCCCGCCGTCAGCAGGCGCCGCTCCACGCCCAGCTTTTCCATGCCGCCGGTGAAGCCGAAACCGTCCATAAGCACACCGATGGAGCCGACCAGGCTCGCCTTGTTGACGTAGATCTTGTCGGCCGAGGCGGCGACGAAATAGCCGCCCGAGGCGCAAATGTCTTCGACCACGACATAGAGCGGCGTGTTGGGATAGAGCCCGCGCAGGCGCCGCACCTCGTCGTTGATCACGCCCGATTGCACCGGACTGCCGCCCGGCGAGTTGATGCGCAGGATCACGCCCTGTGTGTTCTTGTCCTTGAACGCGCTTTGCAACGCCGCGTTGATCTTTTCGGCACTGGCGTCGCTTTTGGCGTCGATCACGCCTTCCAATTCAACCAGTGCGGTATGTTTGCCGTCCGTCATGAGATCGCCGTCGCCGCGCCACTCGAACACCATAAGTATGAGGAAGGTGACGTAAGCAAAAGTCAGGAGCTTGAAAAAAATGCCCCACCTGCGGGCCTTGGTCTGCTCCTTCAGCGTCGAAAACGCCAGTTTCTCCAGCGTTTCACGCTCCCAGTTCTTTTCCTCCTGCTCCATTACTTCAACCCTTCCTCAGATAAACATTGCCGCCGGCTTCGAATACCGCCAGACCGACCAGGGGCGCGCCGCGGCACGGCCCGCCGCGGCACGCGCCGCTCTCGGGCGCATACAGCGCGCCGTGCGTCGAGCATATCAAATACTCACCGTCGGCATCGAAAAACTTCCCGGGCTTCCAGTCCAGTTCCATCGCGATGTGGCCGCAGCGGTTGAGGTAGGCGTAGACCCGGCCGCCGTGGCGTACGGCGAAGGCGGGGGTGTTCTCGCCCTTGTGCTCCTGTTCGAAGCGCACGCCGTCGCCGCCTTCGGCGAGATCGCTGCTGGCGCAAATCAGGCGCGCCCCGGTTTCGCTCAGCGTTTCGCCAGCCCCGGCCGGTTGAGCGTCGGACTGGCTCACGCGTTCTTTGCCAGCCATGGCGCCAGTTCCTGCGGCGTGTCGATGCAGGCGAGCGGATTGAAGCCGGTGAGGTTGTCCCGGGGATGCGCGCCGTAGCTCACCGCCAATGCCGGCACCCCGGCGCTCAGCGCCATCTGCAGGTCGTGCGCCGTATCACCTATCATCAGTGTGCATTCCGCCGCAATCAGCAATTCCTGCATCAGTTCCTGCAGCATCGCCGGATGCGGCTTGGAATGGGTCTCGTCGGCGCAACGCGAGGAATCAAAGCATTGCTTCAGTTGCGTCGCTTCGAGCACGCGATCCAGGCCGACGCGGCTCTTGCCAGTGGCGACCGCCAGGATGTGTCCGCGTTCCTTCAAGTCAATCAGCATCTCGCGCACGCCGGGAAATAGCTCGATGTCCGGATCGCGCGCCATAAAGTGATACTTGTAGCGTTCCGCCAGCTTGCCGTAATCCTCCGGCGGCAGCTCGGGCACGGCATAGGAAAGGGCGTCTTTCAACCCCAGTCCTATCACATGGGCGGCGCGCGCGCGCGAGGGCACCGGCAGTCCTAGATCGGCGCAGCTCGCCTGGATGCTGGCGACGATCGCACCCGCCGAGTCCATCAGCGTTCCGTCCCAGTCAAATACCAGCAATTCAAATCGTTTCGTCATTGACATCCTATGTGAGGGTGGATATGAAATTTTCCAGCTCGGGCGGCAGCGGCGCCTCCAGCTTCAACGTATCGCCGCTCAGCGGGTGCACGAACGCGAGCTTCCACGCGTGCAGGAACATGCGCTTCATGCCCTGTTTGGCCAGGCGCTTGTTCAATTCGAAATCGCCGTACTTGTCGTCGCCCACGATAGGAAACCCCAGGTGCGCGAGGTGCACGCGGATCTGATGCGTGCGCCCGGTCTTCAGCTGCGCCTGCAGCAGGCTGTAGTCGCCGCAGGTGCGCACGAGATCGAATACGGTATGCGATTCCTTGCCCTCATCGTCCACGCTGACGCGGCGCTCCCCCGCGCCGGTGACGTAGCGCTGCAGCTTGAGCTTGACGTGCTGCTTGCCCGGGGCCCACTGCCCGTGCACCAGGACCAGGTAGCGCTTGTCCATCTGCCCCTCCCGGATCAGTTCGTGCATTGCAACGAGCACTGCGCGCTTCTTCGCCAGCAGCAGCAGCCCCGAGGTGTCCCGGTCGAGGCGGTGCACCAGTTCGAGGAATTTGGCTGTGGGACGCGCCGCGCGCAGTTGCTCGATCACGCCGTGGCTGATGCCGCTGCCGCCGTGTACCGCCAAGCCGGCCGGTTTGTTGGCCGCGATCAGCCCTTCATCCTCATACACCAGCGGCAGGTCGATTTTCGGCGCTTTGGGCGCCGCAGTCTTGATCCCCAGCCGCAGCGGCGGGATGCGCACCCGGTCGCCTTCCTGCAATTTATAGGTGGCATCCACGCGCCCGCTGTTTACCCGCACTTCCCCGCTTCTGAGAATGCGATAGATATGGCTTTTGGGTACGCCTTTGCACTCGCGCAGCAGGAAATTGTCGACGCGCTGACCCGAGGTTTCCGAGCCGATTTCCACCTGCCTCACGGAAACTTTACTTAAATCCTTCATTTTGCTTATAATGTTCCTACTGGCTCAGTCGCGGGACAGGGTTTGTTGCGTCAATTTGACAATTTCAGACCTGAACACGTCCCCGGTTTTGCGGCCCGGAAGGCCGTAACCCTGGGTAATGCGGTTAATATCGCTCACCGGAAGTAGCGAGAGTGTAATTGATTTGGCGCGCTGCAAGCAGCGGCAGATTAGGACCTCCGGCATTCGTGCCGGAAACAAGTTCGACAAACCCAACCGATTCCCCTTCCACTCCTCTTATCCAAGACTGGAATGCATCGCTAAAAGCCCCTGAACATTTAGGTTAGGCCCAGGTTTGTCCTGCCCGAGATTTGTCCTGCCCATGCGCGCGCGGGAGCAACACTAATGAAGCGCATGCTGTTTAATGCGACACAGGCCGAAGAACTCCGTGTCGCCATAGTCGATGGTCAGAAGCTGGTTGACCTAGACATTGAATCGGCCTCGAAAGAGCAACGCAAGAGCAACATCTACAAAGGCGTCATCACCCGGGTCGAGCCCAGCCTTGAAGCTGCGTTCATCGACTACGGTACCGATCGCCACGGTTTTCTCCCCTTCAAGGAAGTCGCCCGAGTCTATTTCAAGGCCGGCGTCGACGTCGGCCGCGCCCGCATTCAGGACGCGCTCAAGGAAGGCCAGGAGCTGATCGTACAGGTGGAAAAGGACGAGCGCGGCAACAAAGGCGCCGCGCTCACCACTTTCATCAGCCTGGCCGGACGCTACCTGGTGCTGATGCCCAACAATCCGCGCGGCGGCGGCGTGTCGCGCCGCGTTGAAGGCGAAGATCGCGAGGAACTGCGCGACACCATGGACCAGCTCCCGGTTCCGCCGGGGATGAGCGTGATTGCGCGCACCGCCGGCATCGGCCGCTCGGTCGAAGAACTCGACTGGGACCTGAAATACCTGCTGCAGCTGTGGCACGCGATCGAGGAAGCGTCCACCGGCCAGAAAGGCGCTTTCCTGATTTATCAGGAAGGCAGCCTGGTCATCCGCGCCATCCGCGACTACTTCCACCCCGAGATCGGCGAAATCCTGATCGACACCGATGCGATCTTCGAGCAGGCGCAGCAGTTCATGGCGCATGTGATGCCGGACAACGTGAGCCGCGTGAAGCGCTACCGCGACGACGTCCCCCTGTTCTCGCGCTTCCAGATCGAGCACCAGATCGAGACCGCCTACTCGCGCCAGGTCAACCTGCCCGCGGGCGGCGCCGTGGTCATAGACCACACCGAAGCCTTGGTGGCGATCGACGTCAACTCGGCGCGCTCCACACGCGGCAGCGACATCGAGGAAACCGCGTTCCGCACCAACCTGGAAGCCGCGGAGGAAATCGCGCGCCAGCTGCGCCTGCGCGACCTCGGCGGGCTGATCGTGATCGACTTCATCGACATGGAATCGCAGCGCAACCAGCGCGAGGTGGAAAACCGCCTGCGCGAATCGCTGCACTTCGACCGCGCACGCGTGCAGATGGGCAAGATCTCGCGCTTCGGCCTGATGGAGCTGTCGCGCCAGCGCCTGCGCCCGTCGCTGGGCGAAGGCAGCACCATCACCTGCCCGCGCTGCAACGGCATCGGCCACATCCGCGGCATCGAGTCCACCGCGCTGCATATCCTGCGCATCATCCAGGAAGAAGCGATGAAGGAAAACACCGCCGCCGTGCACGCCCAGGTGCCGGTGGACGTGGCGACCTTCCTGCTGAACGAAAAGCGCACCGACATCCACAGCGTCGAGGCCCGCCTCAAGGTCAGCGTGGTGCTGATCCCGAATACGCACCTGGAAACGCCGCATTACCAGATTTCACGCCTGCGCCATGACGATCTCAACCAGGCCGAGCCCCTGCCCGCCAGCTATAACATGGTGCAGCTGCCCGCCGAAGAAGAGACCAAACCGCAGACCGGCGGGGAACCGAAAGCAGCGCGCCCGCAGGCTGCGGTGCAAGGCATCACCCCGGGCGAGCCGGCGCCGGTGTCGGTGCCCAAGCCGGCAGAACCCGAAGCCAAGGCTGCGCCGGGCATCATTTCCCGCATCATGGGCTGGTTCAAGGGCGAAGCGCCCAAGGCCGAAGCCGAAGCGAGCAGCGGTATCCGTCCTTCGCGCCGCGAACCCAGGCGCGAGCAGACGCGCGAGCGCGGCGAACGTAGCGAACGCGGCGGTCGCGGTGAACGCGGTGAACGCGGCGGTCGCGGTGGACGCGGCGGTCGCGATCGCCAGGAGCGCGCACCTCGCGAAGGCCAGGCCGCGCAAGGCGAAGTCAACCGGCCGGAGCCGCGCGAACCGCGCCCGGAGCGCGCCCGCGGAGAACGCCCGGAGCGCGAAGCACGCCCCGAACGCGAAGCCAGACCGGAACGCGAACCACGCCCCGAGCGTGGTGAGCGCCCGCCGCGCGAAGCACGCGAGCCGCGCGAACCGCGTGAGCAGCGTCCGCCCAGGGCGCAGGTGCAAGGTGAGTCGCAACCCGGGACTGATGAAGCCAGGCCGCAAGGCGAGCAACGCCCTGAAGGCGCCGAATCCGGACGCAGCCGCGGGCGCCGCGGCCGTGGTGGCCGGGGTGAGCGCAGCGAACGCAGCGAACGCGGTGAGCGCGGTGAGCGCGGCGCCAGGGTCGAGCGCAGCGAGGGCCCCGAAACGGCCGACCGCGTGCGCGAAGAACAAGCCGAACATGCGGCACGCGCGCAACTCGCCGAGCAGGATGCCGAGGGGCAAGCCGAGGTGCGCACAAGCTCGACAGCAGACATCCCGCAGCAAGAACCGTTCGTCGCTGCACCCGAGCCTAGCTTCCAAATCGAGCAGGCGCCCTCATCCGTGCCAGCGGCCGAAGTCGTTGCGATGCCTGAGCCGGAAGCAGCCCCTGCGCCTGCGATCAACCGTGCAGAAGCCGTGCCGGAAGCGCCGGCCGCCGCGCCCGTTGTTGCACCGCTTGCTGCTGTCGATGTGGAAAAAGCATTGCAGGAAAGCGGTTTGGTGCTGATCCAGACCGACCCGGACAAGCTAAAGTCGCTGCCGCCGGCAGCGGAGCCGCAGTCCGCTCCGCCTCGGCCGCGCCCGCGGCGCACGCCGCCGTCGGATACCGGGCCGCTCCAGATCGTGGAAACACGCAAAGACGCCTAGCAGCCGCAGGCTGCCAGAGCAGCAGGCAGCGATAGTCAAAGCAGCGCCCTTCCCTTTCCCGGGCGGGGCGTTTGCTTTTGTGCCGCCGAAAGCGCGCTCAACGCTTGATCGCGTGTGCGCCCGAGATGGCCAGCAACAGTCCCTCCGTCGCATCTTCCAGCAAATTCAGCACGACTTCGAAACCATCCGGCCCGCCGCCGTAGGGATCCGGCACCTCGCACTCGCTGTAGCGGCGCGCATATTCCATCATCAGTTTGAGCCTGTGCCTGCTTGCGGGCGGGCACAAGCGCGACAGGAATGCGAGGTTGTCGCTGTCCATCGCCAGCACCAGATCGAAACGGTCGAAATCATCGCGCTCGACGCGGCGCGCGCGCAACGCTGAAAGGTCGTAGCCGCGCGCCCGGGCGACGCGCAGCGCACGTGGATCAGGCGGCTCGCCCACGTGGTAGCCGTGTGTTCCGGCAGAATCGATCAAGATCCGATCGGACAGGCCCGCAGCCGCAACTTTCTTTGCGAATACCCCTTCTGCGGTCGGTGAGCGGCAGATGTTGCCGGTGCAGCAAAACAAGACGGCCTGTGGTTTCATGCAATGCATTTTACCCGCGCGACAGACGCGAGGCGCTGCCATTGCGGCTGGCGCCGCCCCCCGGCAATGCTGTAAGCTGTGCGGCCTCAATTGCAAACGCGCTCTTCGCCCGCTACTTCCATGACCCAATCAACCGCCTCCAGCGCCGACGAACCCCTGCTCGCCGGGCTTACCATCCTCGACTTCACGCGCGTACTCGCGGGACCGTACGCAACGCGCATGCTCGCCGACCTCGGCGCGCGCGTCATCAAGATCGAGCGTCCCGGGGAAGGCGATGAAATCCGCTACACCGTGCTCCAACTCGACCCCGCGCGCATCGATCAAAGCAGCTACTTCGCGCGCCTGAACGCGGGCAAGCAGAGCGTCGCGATCGATCTCGCGCATCCGCAGGCGCGCGACGTGGTGCTGGATCTGGTGCGCAGCGCCGACGTGGTCGTGGAAAATTTCTCCCCCGGCGTGATGGCGCGTTACGGCCTGGACGCCGCGACGCTGATGGCCCTGCGTCCCGATCTCGTCTACTGCTCGATTTCGGGTTTCGGCCAGACCGGACCGCTCAGTTCGATGCAGGCGTATGCGCACCTGATCAATGCGATCTCCGGCATGATGGATCTGGACCGCGGCGGTGAATCCCAACCGCGCGTTTCCTACCTGCAGACCGCCGACGTGCTGGCCGGCGCACACGCGTTCGGCGCGATCTGCGCGGCGCTGCTGCGGCGCGGCCGCAACGGACGCGGGGCTTACCTGGACGTGTCCATGCTCGAGTGCCTGATCGCGGCGGACGACCTCACCTACGGCGCGCTGCTGAACGGCGGCAAGGTCGCGCGCGAGCCGCGCATCGGCATGGTGGTGCACCCTGTCGGCGAGCGTTACGTGGCGGTGCAAACTGCGGGCGCACCGCATCTGTGGTCGCGCCTTTCGACGCTGATCGGCCGCCCCGGGCTTGCGACCGACCCCCGCTTTGCCACGGTCATGGCGCGGCGCGCGAACTGGCAGGCGCTGCTCAAGATCGTGCACGAATGGCTGGACGGCTTCGACAGCGTGGAACAGACGGTCGAAACGCTGGCCGCGGCGCGCATCCCGGCGGTGCCCATGCTTTCGCCCGAAGAGGTCATCGAGCACCCGCAACTGGCGGCGCGCTCGGCATTTCCCGAGATTCCGCATCAGGGCCGCGGTCGCATCCGCGTGACCGCACTGCCGTTCCACGTCGACCGCAAGCCGGTTGCGCCCGGTGGAGAGGCGCCCTATCGCGTGGGTCAGCATACGCAGGAGGTGCTGACTGAACTTGGCTATGGCACCGAACGCATCGCGCTGCTGCAGACGCAGAAGGTGGTCGAGATTCCAGGCGAAAATTAGCGTCGCGCCTAACCGCCTTGCAGAGTTTCATGCTAAATTGACGCCCGTTGACTACCCCCGGCGCGCAGTTCCGGGACGGGAGAAGGACCGCAAAGACGGGCCGTAAGACAAGAAAACTGGTCTGCATCCACACTACAAAAATCAAAGGAGGTTTCATGAAGAAGCTCAGTGTTCTGTTATCTGCAGTCTGCGTAGCGGCCGGTTTAGCCGCGACGACCGCGAGCGCGCAAACAAATCCGATCAAGATCGGCGTGCCCACTTCGGTGCAGCTGCAGGTCGGTCGCGACACCCAGGACGCGATCAAGATGGCGATCGACGACATCAACGCCAAGGGCGGCGTGCTCGGGCGCAAGCTTGAAATGGTCGTTGCCGACGAAACTGAGAACCCGGAAACCGGCATCAGCGCGATCAAGAAACTGACTGCTGACGACAAAGTCGACGTGCTCATCGGCGGTTACACCAGCGGCGTCACGCTGGCACAACTGCCGCACATCTCGGCGGCCAAGACCATCTACCTTGGCGTCGGCTCGGCCTCGCCGGCGATCACCGCCAAGGTGAAACAGGATTACGACAACTACAAGTACATTTTCCGCGTCGGACCGCTCAATTCGGCGATCCAGGCCGGACAATTGACCAACTTCATCTCCGAGTTCGTCAAAGGCGAACTCGGCATCAGCAAGGTCGCCATCGTCGGCGAGAACGCCAAGTGGGTGCAGGATCTGGTGCCGCTGCTGAAAAAAGGCGCCACCGCTGCGGGCGCCGACGTGCGCGTTACCGAAATGTTCGATGCCCAGACTTCCGACTTCTCGCCGCTGTTCGCCAAAGTCAAGGACTCGGGCGCGCAGTACATGGTGGTGATTCTTTCGCACGCATCGAGCGACGTCTTCGCCAAACAATGGTATGACGCGCGCTTCCCCATGCCCTACGGCGGCATCGACGTGAAGAGCATGGACGGCGACTTCTGCAAGCGCATCGGCGGCAAATCGGTGGGCGAGATGGCGGTGAATTTTGCCACGCGCGCGCCGCTCACGCCCAAGACCATCCCATTCTGGGACGGTTTCGTGAAAAGCACCTCGCGCCAGCCGGTCTACACCGCGTTTGGGGCCAATGACTCCGTCTATATTTACGCCGAGGCCGTAACGCGCGCCAAGACCACGGAAGCCGGCGCGGTGATCAAGGAACTGGAAAAAACAAATTATGTCGGCATTCCCGGCATCATCCAGTTCGACGCGACGCACGACGTCAAGCCGGGCACGCCGACCTACCGGGGGCCGGCGCTGATCTTCGCCCAGTGGCGCGACAAGTGCGACCGCGAGGTGGTGTTCCCGAAATCCATGCGCACAGCGGAATTCGTCTACCCGTCCTGGATCAAGAAATAAGCGTTTCCTAGTTCCAGCCATCCACGGCACGGCCTGCGAGGGCCGCGCCGCGGGTGACGCATAGCCAAAACGGGGGATGCTTTGCTCGAAATCCTGATCCACGGCGCTGTCAGCAGCGCGATCTACGCCATGCTTGCGGTCGGGTTCACGCTGATATTCGGCGTCGCCCGGATACTCAATTTGGCGCACGGAACGTTCTACGCGCTGGGCGCGTATGGCGCCTATTTCTTCACCTCTCATTTGAAACTGCCGCTGTTCCCGGCGGCGCTGCTCGCGATCGCACTGGTGGCCCTGTTCGGCGTATTCGTCGAAAAGGTGCTGGTGCGGCCGATGCGGCGCTCGCAGCTCGCCGTGCTGATGATCACCCTCGCCGTGGCCCTGGTGGTCGAGCAGGCGCTGTTCCTCACTTTCGGGTCCGAATACCGCAACGTGCCGGAGTTCGTCTCGACGAAATTCAGCATCGGCGGCGTCGATGTCGGCGGCCAGCGGCTGCTCGCACTTGGGGTCAGCGTGGCGCTCATCGCCTCTCTGTGGTTGTTCATCCAGCGCACCCGGCTCGGATCGGCGATCCTCGCCATCTCGCAGGACCCGGAAGCGGCCAACTACATGGGCATCCCGAGCGACCGGATTTTCTCCATCGTCATGGCCCTGTCCGCGGCGCTGGCGGCGACGGCCGGCGTGCTCGCCGGGCCGTTCCTGACGGTGCAGCCGACCATGTGGCTGCTGCCCATCGTCAAAGCGTTCGCAATCGTGATCGTCGGCGGGCTCGGCTCGATCCCGGGAAGCATACTCGCGGCCCTGATGCTGGGCTATGCCGAGACCATCGTCGGCTACACCATTTCGACTTCATGGACCGAAATCGTTTCGGTGCTCGCGACCCTGCTCATGCTGATCGTCCGGCCCGCGGGCATGTTCGGCAAGCGCGCGGCGTTCTGAGGACACTATGTTTGTCAAACGCATCGACTACGCCGGCGCCCTGGGGTTCATCGCATTCATGGCAGCCCTGCCCCTCATCTTCGGCGGCAACTACATAGTAGGCGTGCTTACGGTCAGCGTGATCTACGGCATCTGGGCAGTGAGCTGGGATTTCATGTCGGGTCTCACCGGGCGCGAGAATTTCGGCCACAGCCTGTTCATCGGCGTCGGCGCGTATACCGCGGGTTTTCTCAATACGTCGTTCGGGCTGAGCGGGTGGTGGAGTCTGCCCGCGGCGATGCTCATGGCCATGCTGTTCGCCGTGGTCATCGGCCTGCCGACGCTGCGGCTGAAAGGCCCCTACTTCGCGCTGGCCATGCTCTCCAGCGCCGTGATCATGCAGCGGCTGATGCTGATCTTCTGGGAGCAGACCGGTGGCGAGGAAGGCATCAACGGCATCGAGCCGCTGATCCGCTCCCAACTCGGCTTTTACTACTTCGCGCTTGCCACCCTGGCCGTGGTGACCGCCATTCTGCTGGCGCTGGCGCGCTCGCACTGGGGGCTGATTCTGCGCGCGGTGCGCGGCGACGAGGCGACTTGCCAGGCCGCGGGCATCAATGTCACCTTCTACAAGATCGCCTCCCTCATGATCAGCGCCGCGTTCGCCGGCGCCGGCGGCGCGATCTATGCGCACTACCAGTTGCAGGTGAGCCCGCAACTATTCGCCGTCGTCACCTCGATCACCATCATCACCATGGTCTACGTCGGCGGCATGGCGAGCATCTACGGGCCGGTCGGCGGCGCGATCCTGCTGGTGCTGCTGACCGAACTGCTGCGCAATTTCGGCGAATGGCGCCTGATGATCTACAGCTGCACCCTGATCCTGATCCTGTTCTTCCTGCCCAACGGACTGATCGCCCCGACCTGGCGCCGCGTCAAGGCAAAGCTCGGGAGCCCGCAATGAGCGCGCTGCTCGAGGTCTCCGACCTCAACAAGCATTTCGGCGGCCTACAGGCAGTCAAGAACGTCTCGTTTTCGATCGCATCCGGCGAGATCGTCGGCATCCTCGGGCCCAACGGTGCGGGCAAGACCACGCTTTACAATCTGCTCACTGGCTTCATTCCTTACGACAGCGGCAGCGTCGTGTTCAAAGGCCGGAACCTGCGCGGCCTCGCGCCCTATCGCATCGCCGGGCTGGGCATTTCGCGCACCTTCCAGCTCTGCCGGCCGTTTATCGGCATGAGCGTGTTCGAGAACGTGGTCGTGGGCGGGCTGGGCGCGCACGGCAGCGACGACCGTAGCGATCTGGATGCCCGCGCGCGGCAACTCATCGAGCAGGTGGGCCTGCGCGGCAAGGAAAAATTGCCGGTCGAGACGCTGTCCTACGGCGATCAGCGCCGGCTGGAGATCGCGCGCGCGCTGGCGGCGAAACCGGCGCTGCTGCTGCTGGACGAACCGTTCGCGGGCCTGGGCAGCGGCGAGATCGCAGACCTGTCGACGCTGATCCGCAGCGTGCACGCCGACCAGGGACTCACGGTGATGCTGATCGAGCACAAGCTGCGCGAATTCATGCGCCTGGTCGGACGCGTCATCGCGCTCGACTTTGGCGAGATGATCGCCGAGGGCAGTCCCGAGGACATCGTGCGCCAACCGGCCGTGATCGAGGCTTACATCGGGCGCGGCGACGGCGAGGCCGAGGAGCAATCCGATGCTGCTTGAAATCCGCGATCTGTCGGTTTTCTACGGCAAGGCCGTGGCGCTGGAGAACGTCTCGCTGCGCGTGGCCGAAGGCGAGTTCGTCGCCGTGCTCGGCCCCAACGGTGCCGGCAAATCGACCCTGCTCAAGGCCATTTCCCGCTCCCACCCGTCGACCGGGGTGCTCGAACTGCGCGGCGAGTCGCTGCAGCGCTACCCGGCCCATGCCGTGGTCGGCAAAGGGATCTGCCACTGCCCGGAGGGGCGGCGGCTTTTTCCAGAGCTCACCGTGTTCAAGAATCTCATGCTGGGCGCCTATCTGCGCAAAGACAAGGTGGCGGTCCAGGCCGACCTGGAGCAGGTCTACCAACTGTTTCCGATACTGCAGGAGCGCGGCGCGCAGGTGGTGAGCACCCTGTCCGGCGGGCAGCAGCAGATGGTGGCGATCGGACGCGCGCTGATGGGTAAACCGGCGCTGCTGCTGCTGGACGAACCCTCGGTCGGTATCGCGCACCGCCTGAAGATGGAAATCTTCGGGGCGATCAAGCGCATCCAGAAGAACGGCACGGCCATCCTGATGGCCGAGCAGGACGCGCAGTCGGCGTTGCGCATCGCAGACCGGGTATACGTGCTGGAACATGGCCGGGTCGGCCGCGAAGGCGCCAGCGCCGAACTCGCGGCAGACGATTATATCCGGCAGGCCTATCTTGGTGTCGAATGAACCCGTTGCGCCGCCACCACTGCCGCGCGCATGGCCCGGCATCAACGAGCGCAGGAATTCAGAAGAGCGGTACCGAGCGCTGCAGCTGCCTCGCGGGAAACCCGCCGGCGTACCGCCAGCCGGACGATGTCATGTCTTGGGCGCCGAGATTCGATAGGTGTTCTTGCCCGCGCGCTTCGCCTCGTATAAAGCCAGGTCCGCGCGCTTCATTAGCGTGTCCCCGTCCTCGCCATCGAGGGGATAGACGCCGACACCTGCGCTGGCGGTTATGCTAACGGTATGACCCTCGAAGACATAGGGCCGCGACACAGCCTCTATCACCTTTAATGCCACCGTGGCTGCATAGTCAGCACCGCTGACGTACCACAGCGCTATCATGAATTCGTCGCCCCCCAGGCGAGCCACCGTATCCTCTTCGCGCACACTTGCCACCAGGCGCTGTGCGACCATTTTCAGCAGAACGTCCCCGGCGCCGTGCCCCAAGGTGTCGTTGATCTGCTTGAATCCGTCCAGATCCAGATACATCACCGCCATGATGCTCTTGTTCCTTCGCGCATGAACTATGGCCATCGACATTCGGTCGGCGAGTAGCCGTCGGTTCGCAAGCCCGGTCAGCGGGTCCGTCAGCGCCAGGGATTCCAGCATGTTGCCGTGATCGAGGGCCGCCTCGTGCAACAGGCGGACTTCCAACATGTTGTAAACCCGCATCAACACCTCGGCCGGATCGAATGGCTTGCTGATGAAATCCTTCGCGCCGCCCTGCAGCGCACGCAACTTGTGAGCCGGGTGGGCGGTAATGGCCAGCACCGGCAGGTAGCTTGCGGTTTCGATTTCCTTGAGGCCCTCCATTACCTGGAAACCATCCATGACCGGCATCTCGATATCGAGCAGGATCAGGTCGTAGCCGTTCTTGCGGTGAAGCCCGCAGACCTCGAGCGGGTCCATCGTCGATGCGACGCAAGTGTAGCCGGCGTCGCGCAGTATCCGCTCGAGCAAAAGGATACTGTCTTCCCGATTGTCGACGATCAGGACTTTGCCGTGAAGAATGTCTGATGAACTTATCAAACGAACGATATGAAATTCTATCCTGCTGTTTTCGCGTCCCCGGGCCGATGGCGACGATCTGGCGCTGATTCAGCACCGCTTAGCACTAGGTCCAGACCATATTGCACCTGAGCCATGCCGATTGCAATGCCGGTTAGATCGAAATGGCGCGACCGCTGGCAAGCTTCAGCCGATGCGCTTTATCCAGCGTGAAATGAGTATAGACTCTGGACGTCTATGCGCAGATTGGCGGGACGCGCGAGAGCACTGGGATCGAATTTCCTATCGGCGGATGCCGCACGCAGGGGAGCCGCAGACTTATGAGAGTACGTTTCTGGGGAACCAGGGGGTCGATCGCCACCCCCGGGCCGGGCACGAACCACTTCGGCGGCAATACCTCCTGCGTCGAGCTGACCACTGCCAACGGCGACCTTCTGATTCTTGACTGCGGCACCGGCGCGCATCCGCTGGCCGCCGAGCTGATGGCCCAAGGCGAGAAAGCCATTAATGCGAACATCCTCATCGGACATACGCACTGGGATCACATTCAAGGTTTTCCGTTTTTCAGCCCGGCCTTTGTCAAAGGGAACTCCGCGGCCATCTATGGTCCGGAAGGCAGCCACGGCTCGCTGCATCACGTGCTGGCCGGCCAAATGGAATTCACTTACTTCCCCATCGAGTTGAACCAGTTGCCGGCCGCGATCACCTACCACGACCTGACCGAGGGCATCCACACGATCGGCGGCGTGCGGGTCGCGACACAATTTCTCAACCATCCGGCCATGACGCTGGGCTACCGGGTCGAAGTCGACGGCGTGGCGGTGGTGTACCTGGTGGACCACGAACCGTTCTCCGATGAACTCTGGCGCGCCGGTGCCGAACCGGGCCGCATCGAGTCCATCCTGCACGAGGGAGACCGCCGGCACGCCAAATTCATGACCGGCGCCGATCTCGTGATCCACGACGCCCAGTACACGCCCGAGGAATACGTTTCAAAGAAAACCTGGGGACACAGCACCTACGAATACGTCGTGCAAATTGCCGCGGCGGCCGGCGTGCGGCAGGTCGCACTGACCCACCACGATCCGGGCCACGACGACCATTTCGTCGCGGACATCGAGCGCAAGGCCCGCATCCTGGCCTTGCAATGCGGGACGGGACTCGATGTCTTCTGCGCCTATGAAGGCTGTGAACTCGTCCTGGAGCCGCTCTCTACCTTGAAGCCGTTTATCACGGCGCACCCTTTCCATTCGCCCGTCGCGCAGCGCCGCTTTCACATCCTGGTGGTTGATGACCAGCCGGACACGCTCGCGCTGATCGTTCGCGCGCTGGAGGAGGAACCGTACACGGTCAGCAAGGCGGCAAGCGGCCCGGAGGCGCTCCGGATGATCGGCGAGCGCATGCCGGATCTCGTGGTGCTGGATTACAAGATGGCCGGCATGGACGGCCTGGCGGTCATGAGAACGCTCCGCGCCAAGCCCGAGACACAGCCCCTGCCTGTGTTGATGCTCACCGCCATGACTGATGAACCCAGCACCCGCGCCGCCTTTGAAGCGGGGGTGACGGACTATGTGACCAAGCCGTTTTCGATCCCGCAACTCACCGCGCGCGTCCGCGCCTGCCTCGCCAGATCCGAGTTCCGGTAATCGTGTGACGGGCTAGTGTCCCGTTCCGGAAATATCATGCAAAAGTCCGCCAGTTCGGCGCCATGCTTTGTCGCGCTCCTCGCCGGGTGCCCAACCCTGTCTCGTCGCGCTTCGCGCCTGGCGCCGAACGCGGCGAACTTTCACGGCCGGGGCACTTCGAGTAAGCAACATAGGCACGCTATTTCCGGAACGGGACACTAGTCGTAGACGATCTCGACACGATCCAGGTACCCGGACAATTCGCCCACCCATTTGCGCGAGGCGTCGGAGTCGGCGCTCCCGGCCGCCTGCTCAAGGGCCGCGCCGATGTCGGTGATGGCATCGAATCCCCAACTGCCTCCGGCACCCTTCATGTCGTGCCCCAGACTCTTCACGGTTTCAAAGTCGCCCCGATCCAGGGCGCCGAGCATCGCGACTATATCGTTCCTGCGATTCTGCAGAAACCCGGGGATCAGGTCCGCAAATTTAGGATTCGCACGCACAAGAATCGCGTCCTTCCGCTTGCTCTCCTGCTTCGATGACACAGGCGCGACCATGGAATGTTCCTTGATCGCTTGCAGCAGCACCTCTTGTTTGATTGGTTTCGTCAAATACGCCGTGCACCCCGCTGCCATACACTTTTCCTGATCCCCTTTCAATGCAGAGGCCGTCAGCGCGATGATCGGCGTGGACGGCCGGTGGTTCGCCTGTTCCCACTCTCTAATTGCCCGCGTCGCGGTCAAGCCATCCATGACCGGCATTTGCCGGTCCATCAGGACAAGATCATAGTGTCCGGCTGTAAATTTTTCATAGGCGATGGCCCCGTTTTCGGCGATTTCGACCCGGTACGGCGTGTCCTGCAGGTAGGCCAACGTGATCGTGCGGTTGTCGGGGGAGTCCTCCACCAGAAGAACATGCAGCGCCGGCAGCGCCGGCTCGGGACCCGTGCCGACCGGCACCGCCGCCCGCCGCGTGGCCTCCGCCCAGATTTCGAGCGGCACGGCGAAAGAAAACACGCTGCCCTTCCCGACTCCGCTTTCGACCCAGATGCGTCCGCCCATCAGTTCCACCAGGCGCTTCGAAATCGTGAGCCCCAGCCCCGAGCCCCCGTACTTGCGAGTGGTGGACGAGTCGGCTTGCGTGAATTGCTCAAACACCGAGCCCAATTTCTCGCCCGGAATGCCGATGCCGGTGTCCGAGATAGTGAATCGCAATGCGCCCGGTACGGAGGAGTCCGCATCCGGCGTAACCCGTAAGGCCACTTCGCCCGATTCCGTGAACTTGATTGCGTTGCCAAGTAAATTAAGCAGCACCTGCCGCAGCCGTGTCGGGTCGCCGACCAGGTCGGTGGGCACTTTCGGCGCTATTTCGCACACCAGAGCCAGACCTTTTTCATGGGCCCGGCCCGCCACCATCTCCCTCACTTTCTCCAGCAGATCGTTCAACGAGAAGCCGGTCCGTTCCAACTCCAGCTGCGAGGCTTCGACCTTGGAGAGATCGAGAATGTCGTTGATGAGATTCAGCAGGTTGTCGCCGGCGCGGCGAAAGATCTGTACATACTTGTCTTGCTCCGGGGAGAGAGGGGTCTTCGCGAGCAGGTCCGCGATGCCGATGATCGCATTCATTGGCGTTCGGATTTCATGACTCATACTCGCCAGAAAATCCGACTTGGCCCGACTCGCGGTCTCGGCCATGGCCTTGGCCTGCTGCAGTTCCGCCTCCACCCGCTTGCGCTCCGTGACGTCGCGCGCCGCGGCAAACACGCCCTGCAACTTCCTGTCCCGGTCGTAGAAGGTGGTCGCGTTGTATGAGACCACGGTTTCCTTGCCGTCTCTGGCCCGCGCGGTTAGTTCGTAGTTGGTGATTTTGTTCTCGCTCAGCACCAGTTTGATACTCGTCTCGGCCAGCTCTGGATCGGTGAAGTAATTCTTGAACGGTGCGCCGATCAGCTCGTCACGCGTGCAACCGGTGAGCGCCTCCATCTGCTTGTTGACGTCGGTGATGATGCCGGAGGGATCGGTGGTCATCAGCGCATCGATGTTGGATTCGAACAGGGAGCGAGTGTAGAACTGATAGTCGCGCAGGCGCTGCGCGAGCTGCTTCTGCTCTGCCTCGACCTGCTTGCGCGCGGTGTTGTCGGTGCCGATCAGCAGGTAGCCGATGATGGCGTTTTGAGCGTTGCGCAGCGCCGTGACCGAGACGACCGCCGGGAAGCGGCTGCCGTCCTTGCGGATGTAGGTCAGCTCGTAGATGTCCTCGATGCCGCGCGAGGCCTTGAACACCAATGCCTCGAAGCCCGGCGTGATCGGGGTCGCGAGCTCGACGCTCAACGCCTTGGCGCGCGCGATGACTTCCTGCGGATCGGAAATATCGGCCGGCGTGATCTTGTTCATCACTTCGGCGGCCGTGTAGCCCAGCATGCACTCGGCGCCGACGTTGAAGATCTGGATGACGCCCTTCGCGTCAGTGGCGATACTGGAGAAGTTGGCGCTGTTGAAAATCGCGCTCTGCAGGGCCCCCGCCTTGAGCTCGGTGCCAATGAGCAGGTAGCCGATGATGGTGTCCTGCGCGTCGCGCAGCGCCGTGACCGAAACCACCGCCGGGAAGCGGCTGCCGTCCTTGCGGATGTAGGTCAGCTCGTAGATGTCTTCGATGCCGCGCGAGGCCTTGAACACCAATGCCTCGAAGCCCGGCGTGATCGGCGTGCCGAGCTCGACGCTCAACGACTTTGCGCGCGCGATCAATTCCTGCGGGTCGGAAATGTCGGCCGGTGTGATCTTGTTCATCACATCGGCGGCGGCGTAGCCCAGCATGCGCTCGGCGCCGACGTTGAAGATCTGGATCACGCCCTTCGCGTCGGTGGCGATGCTCGAAAAGTTGGCGCTGTTGAAAATCGCGCTCTGTAGAGCCCCTGCCTTGAGCAGCGCCTCTTCCGCCTGCTTGCGCGCGGTGTTGTCGGTGCCGATCAACAGGTAGCCGATAATTGCGTTTTGAGCGTTGCGCAGCGCCGTGACCGAGACGACCGCCGGGAAGCGGCTGCCGTCTTTTCGGATGTAGGTCAGCTCGTAGATGTCCTCGATGCCGCGCGAGGCCTTGAACACCAATGCCTCGAAGCCCGGCGTGATCGGGGTCGCGAGCTCGACGCTCAACGCCTTCGCGCGCGCGATGACTTCCTGCGGATCGGAAATATCGGCCGGCGTGATCTTGTTCATCACATCGGCGGCGGCGTAGCCCAGCATGCGCTCGGCGCCGACGTTGAAGATCTGGATCACGCCCTTCGCGTCGGTGGCGATGCTGGAGAAATTGGCGCTGTTGAAAATCGCGCTCTGCAGGGCCCCCGCCTTGAGCAGCGCCTCCTCCGCCTGCTTGCGCGCGGTGTTGTCGGTGCCGATCAGCAGGTAGCCGATGATGGCATCTTGAGTGTCGCGCAGCGCCGTGACCGAGACGACCGCCGGGAAGCGGCTGCCGTCCTTGCGGATGTAGGTCAGCTCGTAGATGTCCTCGATGCCGCGCGAGGCCTTGAACACCAGCGCCTCAAAGCCCGGCGTGATCGGCGTATCGAGTTCCACGCTCAGGGCGGCTGCGCGCGCGATCACTTCCTGCGGGTCGGAGATATCGGCCGGGGTGATTTTGTTCATCACGTCGGCGGCGGCGTAGCCCAGCATGCGCTCGGCGCCGACGTTGAAAATCTGGATGACGCCCTTCGCATCGGTAGCGATGCTGGAGAAATTGGCGCTGTTGAGAATCGCGTCCTGCAAGGCCCCGGTCTTAAGCAAGGTCTCCTGCCGCTGGACCTCGGTGATGGCATTCGGCGTGCAGGCCGCGGAGTTGAGAACGGCGGTATCGAGGATTCTGTTGGGCATGGCCGACCTCTGTTAAAGAGCGAATTCGTCTGGCAGCCGCGCGGCCAAAGATGCGAGCAGAGCCTCGCCTACTTATACGCTCATCCTGCAGAAAACGTGCACGTTCTTGTTTGCCGGCCTCAGCGGAATGAGTTGAATCCGTGGATGAATTGTGCGCGGCAATTGTTTATCCTAACGACCAATCCCGCCGTTCTCCGTACGCTAGCGCACCTAAGACGGAATTTCTATTCAAAACGTGGCACTCGGCGAAGGAGTCAGCGTGACGGGCGGTCATCGCCGAGGTGGTGGAAGTCGGCAAGCCAGCTAGACCGGTCACGGGCCTTGGCTGTATGTGCTTCGGCACCCAGCCACGAGCAGTTCTCCAGCGTCCGAAAAACCGCAGCTACTGAACGCCCGGTCCGGGTTCGTTTCCGGTTGGCCGCGTTGCGCAACGGAAGGAGCCTCCGTTGAGCATGCTTGAACGGCGGAACACTAAATGGGGTCCGGCACCGGCGAACCCGAACGCAAATGCAACAGCCGAGAGACAGGCGTCGGCGCGAGGCCGTCGGCGCGGTTCGCAAAATAGCGGCGGGTTTGCTCAGGCGCGGCAATATCCTCGATGATTTCGTAGCCCAGCGCTTTCACGTCGGTATGCAGCTGTGCGGGGTTGAAGCCACCGATGAGCGGTTCGCCCAGCCAGTCGGTCAGATTCTTCATCCAAAGCACGTCACGCTGCTCCTCGGGCTCAAGCAACTCCGGTGGCACCGAATAGTCCAGCACCACTTCACTTGCGAGCGCGGCGCTTTGCGCAATGGAGCGCAAGGTACCCAGGGTGGCTTGCGGTGACAGGTAATGCGTCGTGCCGAGCCAGGAAAAGAATGCCGGCGCGTCGGCGCGATAGCTGCTCGCTCCCAGTGCGGCGCCGAGCGCCTGTTTTTCGAAATCCACGCCCACAAACTCCAGATTTTCCGGCGAGCTAAGAGCCAAGGCCTGCAGCCGCTCGCGTTTGGCGCGCTGCGTGTCGGGGTGATCCACTTCAAACACGCGCACGCGTCCGGTTGGATCGGGATGGCGCAAGGCGTACGAATCCAGCCCGGCACCCACGATCACATACTGCTGGATGCCGTTCGCCAGGGCCTTAACCAGTGCATCTTCGGCAAATCGGCTGCGCACCAACACCTGCGCCTGCACGGGCTTCAGGCTGCGCCATGCGCGCCCGAACACCAGCCAGTGGGTCATGCGGTTTGACAACACGGCGCGCCATCCTGTGCTGGTCAGCGCAAGCGCAAACGGGTCTTCAAACACCCGCGGCTGGCCGTACAAATGGTGGCTCGCCCGAAATGCCGCCGCTGCCTGCGCTGTCCTGCTGTTTTGCCCTGCTCGCATGCCGGCCTCGCTTCTGTATCAAGAGGAATTTCTACAATGCGACTATCCGTCGGTATCGCCGTGGCTACGAGAGAAGAAAAGCCGACTTCCGCCTGACGCGTTCGCGACCGGTGCCAGGGCTACTCTCACGCGGCGACAAGCGCCTCGACACGCCGTACGATATCCTCGCGACCATCGCTCGCGCGCAACCGTTCGGCGGCAGTTTGTCGCGGACCTGCCGGCAGTTCCAGCGCTGCCTGGATAGCAGCGGCCAGTTCGGCCGCGGTGATTTTCTCCATCGGCACCGGGCGCGGCGCGATGCCGGCGAGGTGCAGCCGGTGCGCGTGGTGGAACTGGTCGAGAATCAGCGGCAGCAGCACCTGCGGCACGCCCGCGCGCAGCGCTTGCGCAGTAGTGCCCGAGCCGCCGTGATGGACCACGACTGCGGTGCGCGGGAACAGAAGCGCATGCGGCGCTTCGCGCACCACGCGCCAGCCCGAGGGCAGCGCGCCTGCGCCGAGGCCAGCCCAGCCTGCGCCGACGATGCAGCGGCGCCCGCTGGCGGAGACCGCCTCGATGATCATGCGCTCGACCCGATCGGTGCCCGCGCCCGACATGCTGCCAAAGCCGACGAATACCGGCGGCTCGCCGTCCGCAAGCCAGGCATCGAGTTCGGGGGCTAGCGGCGCCGGATCGTCGAAAAAAATGAAATTCGCGTACGGATAGCGTCCCTCCCACAAAGGATCCGGCGGGAACAAGGTTTCGTCCGCGGCGATGACTAGCAGCTGATCCTCGAGCAGGTGGCGCCGGAGGTGGTCGATCGGCGGCAGGCCCAGGTCTGCTCGCGTCGTGTTGAGGGTAGCGCGAAACAGCGAGTCGCCGAGGAGGTGGTTCGCGCGCCAGAGCAGATCGTTCATCCAGCTGGGCAGGCCGTGCCACGGAATACTTACCGGCGGGTGCTGGCTCGATGGCAACAGGCAGGTGGTGTAGAGCACACCGAGTATGGGCAGCCGCAGGTGTTCGGCGACCGAGGGCGCAGCGAGGGCCAGCCCGCCATAGACGACGGCGTCAGCCTTGTCACAGGCGGGTTTGAGCTGCTGCGCCTGGAGCGGCAATCCCTCGCGCAAGTGACGGCTCATTTCCTGGAGCATTTTCACCGGGTTGCCGGTCATCATGTCGGGGCTCTCTGCAAGCAATACCTGCACGTCTTTGCCGAGCGGGGCGTAGTCAAAGCCAAGACTCCTGACCCAGGTCTCGAAGTTCGGCGGCGCGGCGATGAGCGGAACGTGGCCGCGCGCGACGAATGCCTTCGCCAAGGCCAGCATAGGCTGCACATCGCCGCGCGAGCCGACGGTGGCGAGCACCACGCGTAGCGAACGATTCGGGTTCATAGTTCGGCTCCTTTTGCATAGAGAGCGTTGTTCGGAGCAGGCAGCAGCAAAAACGTATGCATCTCGCCCTTGCCCTCGACCTCGAGCGCGCCGCGCGCCCTGAGCGCGAAACCGTCCTGCAGCAGCGCCGCGGTCGCCCCGCTGCAGTGGACGGCGCCGGGCACGCCGTGGGACTCCATGCGGCTCGCCGTGTTCACCGTGTCGCCCCACATGTCGTAGCTGAATTTCTTCGTCCCGATCACCCCGGCTACCACCGGACCGGAATGCAGGCCGATGCGCACTGCGAGCGCCTCTCCCGTTTCCGCTGCGATGCGCGCCACAGCCTCCAGCATGCCCTGCGCCATGCGCGCCGCGGCCGGCGCGTGATCCGCGCGGCGCTCGGGCAGGCCGGCGGCAGCCATGTAAGCATCGCCTATAGTCTTGATTTTCTCCAGCCCATGCGCTTCGGCCAGCGTATCGAACTCGGTGAATATGCGGTCGAGCATCTGCACCAGGGCATGCGGCGTTTTGCGCGCCGATAATGGCGTGAACCCGACGATGTCCGCGAACAGCACGGTCACCGCATCGCTGTGATCCGCGATGGCCGCTTCGGAACTCTTCAGCCGCTCGGCGATCGAAGCCGGCAGGATGTTGAGCAGCAGCCGCTCGGAGCGCTCGCGTTCCTCGCCGAGCATGCGCATGGCCAGAAATTCGCGGCGCGCGGACTGGTCCATCTGGTAGGCGGCTATCATGCCGAACAGGTTGGCGAGCATGAGCATGCTCGCGTGACGCACCAGCTCGGCTTCGCCCAGCGCCCCGGTGTAGCCGAGGTAGCCGAGGTACATGGCCGCCGTGCCCCAGCCGCCAAAACAGGCGCGGGGGAAACGCAGCCGGACTATGCTGTAAACGTTTAGCGTGTGGACCATCACCATCGCGAGACCGGCGGCTTCGAGCGAGGCGCGCGGCATAAGCGAGCAGATCATGACGAGGGCTGCGGCCAATCCCAAGGTACCGATGAGGACGCTGAGTTGGTACATGCGCAGGAAGGAACGCATGTGGCTGCGCGCGTAGGCGTAGGCCAAGATCGCAAGCATGGCCAGCATCGGGACGTACATCCGCGCCTTGACAGCCGGAATCTGCGGCAGAATCTTGTCCATTAGCAGCCAGATGATGAGCACCATACCGGCCATGCAGATCATCGCCGCACGAAACGGCTTGAGTGCCTTGCGGGCCTGCTCCTCGGAAAAAACGCTCTCCAGTTGTGCGTCTGCGAAGCGCAGAGTCAGGCGATGCATCCGGGCGGTGTCAGCGTTCACGTTCATGCACCAATAAAGAACGACGCAAGATTCGATGCTGCTCTTTTCGCGCGGCAGGCCACTGGCGGCGGTTTGTCACTGATCCAGCACGGTGGAGCATTGCGCTACGGGCATGTTGCGCGTTGGCTCGGCCGATTGCAATGCCAGTTAGCTCAAGCTGGGACGCATCCTGCAATGCAGGGGGGCGGGGGCAAACAATACCTGAGAGGAATGCCGCAGAGACGGAATTCAGTCGAACGAATCTGAATGGCCGAAAACCGGTGCGGATTCAACCGGTCGCAGTCACTGAATATGCAACGCTCAATGTTTTCGATTAAAGTTAGCTGCGCTGCATTTGCGGTGATTGGCCCAGCCTGGATCTAGTTCGGCACCAGCGCACGCGGGACAATCACTGAAACTCCGCGTCTTTCCTGGCTCTGCGGCCGATTCGCGCCACGTAATTGCATCGCGCCGCAGGCGCGAAAACCACCCTCTCCCGCTACGCCGGGAGAGGGTGGTTCCGGCTTGGCTTAGCTGCGCTGCGCCCGAGCGGGCTCTCCGCTTTCCGGATCAGCGTCCCGCACCGCGGCTGCGCACCAGCTGATACGGCCGCAGCAGGTAGAAAACCGAGGCGAAGCCGCTCCAGATGTGCACCAGCCGGGTGAACGGAAACACGAGGAAGATCGTGAGCCCGAGCACCAGGTGCAGCTTGAATATGATCGACACATTGGCGATCAGGTCGGCCGCGCCGCCGCGGAAGCTCCAGATGCGCTGCGCCCAGCCCATGAACTTGACCATCTCCGAACCGTCCATGTGCTGCATCGACAGCGGTATGCCGGCGAGGCCAAGAACGACTTGCGCGATCAGCATGGCCAGGATGAGGATGTCCGCCGGCCTGCTGCTGGAGAGGATGCGCGGGTCGCTCAGCCGGCGATGGGCCAGGATGATCAGCCCGATGATGCACATCGTCCCGAAAATGCCGCCGCCGACGATGGCCGTCAACTGCTTTTCGGCGGGCAGGATGCCCAGCGCATGCCAGATCCGGAGCGGCGTGAGCAAGCCGGTGAAGTGTCCGGCGAAAATCCCGAGCACGCCGATGTGAAACAGGTTCGACCCCCAGCGCAGCTGCCCGTGGCGCAGCAGCTGGGACGAATCGCTTTTCCAGGTGTACTGCTCGCGGTCGAATCGGATCAGGCTGCCGAGGAAGAATATCGACAGGCAGATGTAAGGGTAGTAGCCGAACAGGAACTGGTTCAGATAAGTCTTGAGATCCATGGGAAGCTCCGGGTTCAGGGATTCTTGGGAACGAAGCGGATGAATTGCGGCCGCGACTGCGGCGCGCCGTGCGCCGCTGCATTGGGACCGAACTCCACCGGAGCCTCATCCCATTCCTCGTCCAGCGTTGGCACCACCTGCTGTTTCGCCGTGCTCTTCGGCGCAGTGAGCGGCGCCGCGCCGTGCAGGTCGAGCAGCGCGGCAAAAATCGCCGCATACGGACTTCCCCCCGCGACCAGGCGCTCGCCGACTGCGCGCAGGATATGCACACAGTCTTCCAGCAGTTCATGCCCCTCCTCGGCCGGCCGGGAGGCGAGATACTCCAGCAGGGCCGGCAGGTAATCCGGCAGCTCGTGCACGGCAAGCACGAACCCCGATTTCCGGTACAGCGCGTTCAGATCCACCATCGCCTGGCCGCGGTCGCGCGAGTCGCCGTGCACGTGCTCGAACAGATGCAGCGAGGTGGCGCGGCCGGCGTCGAACTGCGCCACATAGCGCTCCTGCAGATCGAGCAGATCCTCGCGTTTGAGTTCCGCCAGCAGGCCGGCGAGCGCGTCCTGCGTGGCGCTGCGCAGCGCAGGTTCGGCATTGAGCCTTTGCGCGATCTCGGGCAGCGCCGCGACCATGTCCTCCGAGGGGTAGCTGAGCAGCACCGCCAGCAATTTGAGCGTTTTCATGCCGTCATCTCCTATGAAATCGACTTGATCGGAATGGTCTTGTGCTTCTTGCCGCCGAACAGGCTCGCCTCGGACTGGCCGTCCGAGCAGCCGTTGCCGAAGGAGAAGCCGCAGCCGCCGCGCAGGTCGTAGGCATTTTCGGCGTATTCGCGGTGCGTGGTCGGGATGACGAAGCGGTCCTCGTAGTTGGCGATCGCCATATAGCGGTACATTTCCTCGACCTCCGCCTTGCTCAAGCCCACCTGTTTCAGCACCGCCGTGTTCTCCGTCTTGTCCACATGCCGGTCGCGCATATAGGCGCGCATGGCGAGCATGCGCTCCAGCGCCGCGACCACCGGCGCTTCGTCGCCCGCGGTGAGCAGGTTGGCGAGGTACTGCACCGGGATGCGCAGGCTGCGCACGTCCGGCAGCTGGCCGAAAGCGCCGAGCTGCCCTGCATTGGCCGCCGCGGTGATCGGCGACAGCGGCGGGACGTACCAGACCATGGGCAGCGTGCGGTACTCCGGATGCAAGGGCAAGGCCACTTTCCACTCCATCGCCATTTTGTACACGGGCGATTCCTGCGCCGCCTTGATCCAGGCCTCGGGCACGCCGTCGGCGCGCGCCTGCGCCTGCACTTCGGCCGCGTTGGGGTCGAGAAACACCCCGAGCTGCGCCTTATACAGATCTTTCTCGTTCTCCACGCTCGCCGCCTCCAGGATGCGGTCGGCGTCGTAGAGCATCACGCCGAGATAGCGGATACGTCCGACGCAGGTCTCGGAGCATACCGTCGGCTGTCCGGCCTCGATGCGCGGGTAGCAGAAAATGCACTTCTCGGCCTTGCCGGTGGACCAGTTGTAATAGATCTTCTTGTACGGGCAGCCCGACACGCACATGCGCCAGCCGCGGCACTTGTCCTGGTCGATCAGCACGATGCCGTCTTCCTCGCGCTTGTAGATCGAGCCCGAGGGGCAGGACGCGACGCAGGTCGGATTGAGGCAGTGCTCGCACAGGCGCGGCAGGTACATCATGAAGGTGTTCTCGAACTGGCCGTACATCTCCTTCTGCATGTCCTCGAAGTTGGAATCCTTCGAACGCTTGGCGAACTCCCCGCCGAGGATTTCCTCCCAGTTCGGGCCCCATTCGATCTTCTCCATGCGCTTGCCGGTCAGGAGCGAGCGCGGGCGCGCGGTCGGCGGCGCCTTCATCTCCGGCGCGTTGTGCAGGTGCTGGTAGTCGTAGGTGAACGGCTCGTAGTAGTCGTCAATCTGGGGCAGGTTGGGATTGGCGAATATTTTCAGCAGGACCTCGAGCTTGCCGCCCTGCTTGGGCTGGATCTTGCCCGAGTCCTTGCGCACCCAGCCGCCGTTCCACTTGTCCTGGTTTTCCCACTGCTTCGGATAGCCGATGCCGGGCTTGGTCTCGACGTTGTTGAACCAGGCGTATTCCATGCCTTCGCGGTTGGTCCAGACGTTCTTGCAGGTGACCGAGCAAGTGTGACAGCCGATGCATTTGTCGAGGTTCAGCACCATGCCGATTTGCGCGCGCACTTTCATGATTGAACTCCTTGTGTCTCGGCCACGGCTGGTTCATCCATCCAGTCCACCTTCTTCATCTTGCGCACCACCACGAACTCGTCGCGGTTGGTGCCGATCGTGCCGTAGTAGTTGAAGCCGTAGGACAGCTGCGCGTAGCCGCCGATCATGTGCGTCGGCTTGGTGACGATGCGCGTCACCGAGTTGTGGATGCCGCCGCGTGTGCCGGTGATTTCCGATCCCGGGGTGTTGATGATCTTCTCCTGCGCGTGATACATCATGCACATGCCGGGCAGCACCCGCTGGCTCACCACCGCGCGCGCCGCGATCGCGCCGTTTACGTTGTAGAGCTCGATCCAGTCGTTGTCGACGATGCCTGCGGATTTCGCGTCGTCCTCGGACAGCCACACGATCGGCCCGCCGCGCGACAGCGTCAGCATCAGCAGATTGTCGGTGTAAGTCGAGTGGATGCCCCACTTCTGGTGCGGCGTGATGAAATTCAGCATCACCTCGGGGTTGCCGTTGCTGCGGGCGCCGTACATCGCGCGCGTGGTCTTCAAGTCGACCGGTGGGCGATACACGCACAGGCCTTCGCCGAAGCCCAGCATCCACTTGTGATCCTGGTAGAACTGCTGGCGCCCGGTCAGGGTGCGCCAGGGAATCAGCTCGTTGATGTTGGTCCAGCCGGCGTTATAGCTCACCTTCTCCGATTCGATCCCGCTCCAGGTCGGACTGGAAATGATTTTGCGCGGCTGCGCCTG
>Ga0334722_10000765_pt1 | contig 44498 bp, 32 predicted proteins | sample C3_bottom_MG_FD_207210 | JGI IMG/M metagenome (GOLD analysis project Ga0334722, IMG submission 207210) | Sediment microbial communities from Yellowstone Lake, YNP, Wyoming, USA - C3_bottom | ecosystem: Environmental > Aquatic > Freshwater > Lake > Sediment | place: USA: Wyoming | collected...
TTATCGCATCTTTTGTCAGAAAAAGTGGGGAATTATCCTGGACCCAAGTGAGGAATTAATTTGGTCCTAACTGGGGAATTCTTTTGGACCCGAGTGGGGAATTACGCTGGACCTCGACACAGGCATACGCCTCACTATAATTATGCAACAGCGCCGACCGCAATTACGGACGGCAACAATCATCAGGCAGGCGGCTATGTATTCGGCTGTTTGAATTGCCACCCGACTACCAGGCACGCGACCGGCTCTTTCAATAGCGGCGTTCAGGACGCTGATATCGGAGGCACATGGCAGACAGCAGGCGGCGGGTATACTGCGGGCGCAGCCTGGACAAGCGACGGCAGAGGCTTTATGTACACAAGATTCGGAACCTGCGCAACCAGGTGCCATACAAAAGACGGCTCAACTCTCGGCTCGGCAACTTATGTTGCGAACTGGGGAACTACCAATACAGCAGGTTGCGGATTCTGCCATAACAGGCAGGGCGACGGGAATCCTGTCTGGACGACGCCGCACACCAGGCACATCAACACGTATAGTGCAAACACAAATATCACCTGTAATGCCTGCCATAGCGGTACCGCATCCGGCATGACCACCATCAACGGCGCGGCAGGCAGGAACCAGCATCCCAATGCAAACAAAGATGTTGCAGTAAACGCATGGGTAGGCGGAGCGTGGGTAACGATAACCGGCGCACAGGGCGCTCAGACATGCGCAAATACGTATTGTCACAGCAACGGGACAGCGCTTAGCGGCCAGACCCCGCACACTGCCGTATCGTGGAGCGGCGCGCTGAACTGCGACGGATGTCACGGCGGCTGGACGACAGGTCCTTCCTATGCAAACGGTTCACCAAAGGCCAACAGCCACATCAAGCACACTGTGGCAAACAGCATCGGCTGCCAGCTCTGCCACGCCCAGACAACCGCAAACGGCACGACTATCTTTGATGTGTCAAAGCATGTAAACAAGACTTACGACATGTGGGCGACCGGCACGTTTAACGGGGCGACGGTTACCTTCAGCGCGGTGGGCTCGCCCGCAACCTGCAGCTCCATCAGCTGTCACGGCGGCGCGACTGCCACATGGGGGTCGGTATTCAATTGCACGGGATGTCATGAGTCCTCAAGCATACTGGGCGGCGTCCATAACAAGCACTATAATACGGCGACGCCGGCAACAGCTATAACAACAGGCAGGACTGCAAACGGCACCGCATATATATTCAACTGCGGCACCTGTCACTCTGCCGCAACGCATTATAACGGCGCAAATGACGTGAACTTTAATGTGACGTGGACAACGCCGTATACGTGGGGCACGTTCAAGGCAGGCACTGTTTGGACTACAGACGGCAGGGCGGTCAAATACACTGCCAATAACGCCTGCTACAGCATCTATTGTCACAGCAACGGCGCACCGCTCGGAAGCGCGATTACATACCAGTGGGCGACCTGGAACCAGCCGCTTGCAGGCCCGAACTGCGGCATCTGCCATGCGGCCAACCCGGCGACGAACGCCCACCAGAAGCATACAGCATCGGGCACGTACAGTATGAACTGTGTAAAATGTCACAGCGCAACCGTAAGCAGCACAACCACGATTGCGAACTATGACCTTCATCTGAACAATGCAAAGGATGTAGCATGGGATACAATCAATAGCGACGGCTCGGCATATGGTTCTCCAAGCTGCGCCAATATCTACTGTCACAGCAAGGGAACGGCGGGAAGCGCGCCTTACACCGGAGCAGCGGCGCCGTACAGGGCAGCTGTCTGGACAACAAACTTCGGCAGCTCGTGCGACGGCTGTCACGGCGGAGACGCATCGCTTACGAACAAGATGGCAACCGGAGCCCACAATGCGCATATCAACGACACGGCTAACGCAGTCGGCAGAAATATAGCGTGTAATGAATGCCACAGGGCCACTGTTCCGAATTCGGCAAGCTTCTCGACGATTGCCAATTTTGCAAACCACGTCAATGAGCTTGTTAATGTCAAGTTTGATAACAGCCTGAACAAGGACGGTGACGCACCGACATATAACGGGTCGGCAACGACCGGGGTCAACGGGGCTGTGAGGCTCCGGGAGCGCCGGGGAACACCTGCAACAACGTCTACTGTCACAGCATCGGCAATCTTGATTCTTCCGGTAACGTGGTAGCTGCCGGCGGCGTCGGATACAGGGCGGTTGCCTGGTCAACGACCGTCGGCTGCGACGGCTGTCACGGCGATCAGGCCGGCAAGGCCCATCCCGTTTATTCATCAGGTCCAGCCGGCAGTACGACCGCCAACAGCCACGTGAAACACGTTGAAGGCAGCACTCTGAGTTGTGACTACTGTCACCTGACTACAACGACGGATACGGCGACTTATCCTGCTTTGCCGGCATCGGTTGTCAACGGAGGCGCTCACCTTAGCCGCACTGAGGATGTCTCATTCAAGTCGGTCGGCGGCAAGACAGGGAGCTGGAACTCGACGGCTAAAACCTGCGCCGCAACATACTGTCATGGGTCATCTGCATCTCTTGCCTGGGGCTCGACAACCAATTGCGGCAGCTGTCATGGAGCTTCAAACACGACACTCTCTACGAGGCATGACAAGCATTACAACAGCGCTGCGCTCCCGACCTGGCTTACGACGGGACCGAACGCGCATACGGCGACCAACTATGTGTATGCTTGCGGCGTTTGCCATCCGACGACCACTCATGCAAAGGGCCCGGCAACCGCCGGACAGCAGGACGCGGAAATAGGAGGCACGTGGCAGACTGCAGGCAGCGGCTATACAGCCGGAGCGACCTGGACTACAGACAGCAACGGCTTCCTGTACACAAGGCATGGAACATGCGCGACGCTCTGCCATACGAAAGACGGAGCAACTCCCGGCACGTCAATATATGCTGCCAACTGGGGTACGACCAACGGCGCCGGCTGCGGCTTCTGCCACAGCAGGCAGGGAGACGCCAACCCCACATGGACGACGCCTCATTCGAAGCATATCAATACCTATGTCGGAAACACGAACTTTACGTGTAATTCGTGCCACTCGGGCACCGCCTCCGATAACGCTAATATCAACGGCTCAACAGGCCGTGATCAGCACCCCAATGGAGTCAAGGACCTGGCCTTTAACGCGTATGCGACCGGCAGCTGGAACACCTCCGCAAAACAGTGCTCTAATACCTATTGCCACAGCACAGGCACGTCACTTACAGCTCCGACGCACGGGGCCATAAGCTGGAGCGGCGCCGTTGACTGCGGCGGCTGTCACGGGGGATGGACCACAGGTCCGTCGTATGCGAACAATTCTCCGAAACCGAACAGCCATATAAAACACACTGTAGGCTATTCATATACGTGTTATGAATGTCACTCAAGCACAGTGGCTGCCGGAGCTACTCCGGGCATCACCTCCTTCAGCAGGCATCTTGACAAGGCCTATGAAGTGACCGGCGGCAAGATAACCTCCTACTGGTACACCTCAACCGGCGGCACCTGCTCGACGTCATGCCATTACTCTACAACTCCGAAGTGGGGCGGCGCCTCACTTGGCTGCGGCGGCTGTCATGCATTTCCTCCGGCCGACGACGCCCATTTATATCATGTCCAGAATTGGTTGTCTCTGACACAGTCTTATACCAACACCGAAGTCAAGTCCAGCTCGGCTGCCTATAACTTCGGCTGCGGCAACTGTCACCCCACCGATCCTTCAAAACACGGCAACGGGACAGTTGACGTGGGTCTGAGCAATGCCGACGGCGGCACGCTGAAATCAGCGAATGCGGGCTGGGCCAGCTACAACAGCACGTCGAAAGTCTGCTCGGGCGTCTATTGCCATAGCGACGGATCTAACGGCTCTTCAAGCACGTTTGCGCTGTCGCCGGCCTGGACTGTGACGGCCTCAGCCTGGGATGCCACCGCCAACAAGTGCGGCCAGTGCCACGGCAACCCGCCGCAGTATGCTAATCAGGCCCACTGGACCAGTGCCGCATTCATGGGCAGAGAAGGCGGACACATGCTGGGTGTACATTCCGACAACGTCTACGACGCCGTGAACAAGGACCTTATGGCCTGGAACAATACTGTTGACAGCGCCCACGGCAATGCGACCGTTTCAACGACGATGTCCTGCGGTATTTGTCACTCAGGCATAGTCTCCTGGACCACAATAGACACTTATTCGATGAACGGTGCGACCGGCAGCGCATTCAAGTGCGATGCCTGCCATTCGGCGGGCACGCCTACAAAGCTGCAGAGCGGCGTGATAACAGACAAGTCTTTGCATGTTAATGGGAGCAAGGATGTAGTGTTTGCGAACATAGTGATGAAGTCCAAGGCCCAGCTCAGAGACAATACCGCAACATGGACTACAACTGTTTCGGTATGGAACAGGTCCGGCTCTTACAAAGCATCCGGATCGTATGACTGGGCGACTCTCGGCGGCGTATCTACATGGAATGCGGGCTCCAAGACATGTACTACGGCATGTCATAACGGAAAGTCCGCGACATGGACAAGCGTGACGACCTTGAACTGCTCAAGCTGTCACGACAATCTGTAATGCATTTTTCGCTGAAGAGATATTGAGAGAGAGGAACATGTTCGGATGTGGTTATGCGGCGGACGTCCCCGGGTTTAAAGCTCCGGGGACGCTCGTCTGCAAAGGGATGCGCGGGTTAGAGGCGTAAGAGAGTATGACGACTATACAAAAAGGAACAGATTATTATGGATAATGTGGCAGCGGGAGGCGGAGATGATTGGTATTAGGAAGGTAAGTATAGGCTGGACCGCGAAGATCAGTCTTGTGCTGATCTTCGTTTCGGGAATGCTGTTTTGCGGCATGGTGCAAAGTGCGCTTGCCGTGCGAACTATTGCTGTTTCCGACGCTGCAGGCCCCTCAAACTTTAGCGCGGCAAAAGGCAGCGCCAATAACTATACTGATGCCTTTCAGGTAACTACAAGCGGCTCCGGCAGCGGTGTGACACTTAATACGGTTTATATTACAACGACCGGCACGACGAATCTTTCCCAGGTGGCGGTCACGGATGTGACGGGGACAACGACATACGGAAGCCAGACAACGCCGGCCGGAAATGTATGGGCAGTTGCCGTCGGCAGCCTGGGCAACAACCCTGCCGCAACACTCAGGATTTATATAGATGTCGCATCCGGTGCGACTACCGGCGCAACTTTCACCGCCTATGTCTCCACATTTGACTGGACCAGCGGCTCCGGCGCAGCAAGCACCGACATCGTTACAACGACAGTAACAATCCTGGGGGTTCCCACTGTGACTGCCCCCAGTGCTTCAAGCGTTTTGTCCACTTCAGCCACATTAGGCGCTAATGTCACGAGCAACGGCGGCGCAACCCTTACCGACAGGGGGACTTGCTGGGACCTGACGGCTGCACCAACGGCAAATTGTGTGGCTGAGGGGAGCACCGGCACAGGTGTTTTTACTCAGGCGAGGACCGGCCTTAGCGAAGGTTCGCTTATCTACTATCGGGGGTATGCAACCAATCCGGCCGCTACCGGATATTCGTCGGACGGCACGATATATACTGAGCCGACACAGTCGAACACATTGAGTTTCAGCGCAGTAACCTCCAGCGCCATGACAATCAACTGGGCAACAGGAAGCGCGGGAAATGCCGCCCAGGTGATCGTGCTCATGAAATCAGGTTCTGCGGTCAACTCCGATCCTGTGGACGGCACGACCTATGCGGCCAATGCGGCCTTTGGGAGCGGCTCGCTGCTTACCCCGGGAAACTATGTCGTCTATAAGGGAACAGGGACATCAGTGGATGTGACGGGACTGACGACAAGCACAACATATTATGTCAAGGTTTATGCATTTGCCGCCGGGGCCAGTGGAACTGAGAATTACAATATAGTATCTCCTCCGTCCGGAAGCCAGGCAACGTCTTCAGGCGGCGCAGGCGGCGGGATGACCGGCGCTGACTCCCTGCTTCACAACTCCGTAAATACCGGCTCTACCAGATGGGCGTCTTACGGCGGTTGGGGATGGGGCACCAGCAGATACGGCGCATTTATATGTGACACCTGTCATACACCAAGGGCAAAAAATATTAAAGGCGCCGAAAAATATATGGTGACCCCCGACACCCGGTGGGGCACTCTTCCGGGTCAGTGGAAAACCATCGTATTTAAAAGCGCATCAGACGGCAGTTCGGATTTCGGCGACGATTCGGCAACCCGCGCAACTTCAACCAGGATCTGCGAAATCTGTCACACTTACGATTCAAACCAGAAGAACGGCGTTCAGTATCACGCATACAACATGACTACAGTAACCACTCACAATAACAAGACCGACTGCACAGCGGCCTGTCACCTTCACAATCAGGGCTTCAAGGCCGCCGGATGCGACTTCTGTCACGGCAATCCGCCTGTCTGGAATACGGCGTCGGGCGGTCCCAGCGGTCTTGCAAACGATCCTGTTCCGACGGGGTCAAAGACAGCGGGCGCGCATAACACGCACTGGTATTCACTGGGTTTTGCGTGCACTACCTGTCACAACGGCTATGTAATGCCGGACAACGGCAAGATCGACATAAACTTTGCCATATTCGGAAGCTGGAATACCGGTTCATATTCCGGTCAGAGCGGAGTTATATACAATTGGGGGACGGGCACAGGGCTTTCCTGTTCAAACGTATATTGTCACGGCGCAACCCTGACGGGCGGCTCTGATACGACACCAGTGTGGAACAGCACCGCCACAGGCAATTGCGGAACCTGCCATGGGACAAGCGCATCGTCTCCTCCCACAACAGGCAATCATCAGAGGCATGCCGGCAACGCAACCGGCGGTCTGGGCCTGGCCTGCGGCAAGTGTCACCCGAATGTGACGGACAACGACGGAAATGTCAACGGCTCTGTCGCCTGGCAGCTCGATACCGCTGATTCAAAGATTGGGACAGGAGCTAAATACTGGACGTCGAATGCAGGACAGACCGGTACTCTCGCGCCGAGCGCATCATACGGATCATGCACGAGTCTGTACTGTCACAGTCAGGGTACGAGCAACGGGCCGACCTATCCCTCGCCCAATAAGACCCCTTACTGGGGCAGCAGCGTCCTTGATACGACCTGCACCGGCTGCCACAACGGCAGCAATGCAGAAACCAACAAGATGCAGAGCGGATCGCATATACAGCATGTGCAGACCAATCAGTTCGACTGCGTCAGATGTCACAGCGCAACAGTGTCCGGCTGGCGCACAATACTGAATCCGGCTGTTCATTCAAATAATTATGTGAACATCGATTTTGACAGTGTAAATCCAAGCGGCACATATAACGGACTGACGACGATAGCCAAAACGCCCGGTTCACCATATCAGGCCTGTACGAATCTTTATTGTCACAGCTCAGTTCAGGGCAACGGCGGCACAGGCGCAGGCGCGTACGCAACGGCGGTATGGGGTTCATCCGGCACCGGCGACTGCGGAACCTGTCACGGCGCAGACAGCACCGGCAGAGGGTGGTGGCTGACTACAGGAAGCCATTACAAACATATAGCCGCCCCGAACAGCTTTGTCTGCGACAAGTGCCACAGCGGCGGGGGAGCAAACAACGAAATAAGACATGCCGATAAACTTATATGGATCAGTATGACTATAGGCGGCACATATAGTCTGGGGGCATCCCATGCGCCCGGCAGCGGGTACGGAACGTGTTCAGGCGTTTCATGCCACGGAAGCGGCATGCCTATGTGGGGCAGCAGCGGTTCCGCTTCATGCGGAAGCTGCCATGCGGTCAACAGCTCTCTGGCCGGTCAGCACAGTAACCACTGGGCAACAGCGGGCAACTCTCCGGGATGGTCGACAATCAATCTGTCTTCGGCTTCGACCTATATGTTCGGCTGCGGCGTATGTCACATGACGCCGCCTTCAACACATTCAGGCGGTTGGGCATCACCGGGCACGAGGACGGCAGAGGTGAGCTTTTCCGGGTTCGCGGGAGGAGTCTACACAGGCGGAGCAGTGCAGTACACCGACGGCTCTTTCAAATATACCAACGGCAGCTGTGCAGCTGTTTATTGCCACAGCAGGGGCTGGAGCACCACAGGCGGAGGTCAGACGCAGCCTGTCTGGAGCAGCTTCAACTGGCAGACTTCCCGCGGCGGATTCGCGGCCAATCAATGTTCATTCTGCCACGGCGCAAAGAGCGGCAGCGGACCAACGATGGACACATCGAGGCACAGGACACATTGGGGCACATACGGCTTTTCATGCGAACTCTGTCATATAGGCACTACATCCGACGGTGTAAGCATAGCGGACAAGAGCCAACATGTTGACGGCAATAAAGATGTAACTTTTAACTCTTGGGTCTCTTACAGCGGCGCGCCTTCGTGGTCCAATCCGGCCTGCAGCGCAATCTACTGTCATAGCGCCGGAGGAGGGGCCCCGGGCAGGGTAATACCCGTATGGACATCCATTCCCACGGGAGACTGCGGCAACTGCCACGGCGTAAGCGCAACTACAGCTCCCTGGTCTACGCGGCATGCGCAGCATGTGAACAATACAGCGACGCAGGGCTACAAGTTCGCGTGCGCAACGTGCCATTACAGCGTAGTGACATTGACCGCCGATTCGACTGTGGTCCCCGGCATATCAACGTTCGGGCTGCATGTAAACAGGCAGGTCGACGTGTCATTCAACCCCGCATGGGGCTCGATGGGCGGGGCGTTCACTTTTGCGGCAGGCCAGGCAAGCAGGTGTGCGAACATCTACTGCCATAGCGACGGCACGACTGTGGCGACCGGAAGCTCATGGCCTACAGGCAGCGCCGTATGGAGCACGGTGTATAGCTGTAACGGCTGCCACGGCGATGAGACCGGCAACCCGGGGACAGGCGCACCGTGGTACACGTCATACAGGCCGAAGGCCAACAGCCATCAGAAACATCTCGCCGATCATGCTGAATACAATTGCAGCGACTGCCATTTTATTACAGCTGGAACGAACGGCACTGTGATAACTTCCTTCAGCAGGCACGTCAATAAAGCATATGAGGTTGCGCCGAATCAGGGCAATTCCCGCTGGTTCACGTTTGTATTCAGCGCGAGCGGCAGCACCTGCGGCGGCATCTCCTGCCATGGCGGAAGCTCTGCGGTCTGGGGCAGCGCAGGGTCGGCAAATATGGCCTGCGGCGGATGTCACGCCGTCAACAATACTCTTGGCGGACAGCACAGCAACCACTGGGCGACTGCAGGCTACGGCGGTCTGTGGCCTACGATCCAGTCGACTACGGCTTATTATCGGTATTCATGCGGAGTCTGCCACGAAAATACGCCGGGCGGCACGGCAACCCATATGGGCGGCCAGATATCGACCATTCAAAAGGCTGAGATTTCATTCTGGAAGACCTTTGTCGGAAACGGGACTTATACGGCCGGTTCAACAGGCTATACGGACGGCGCAACGTCCTGGAGCTATACTAACGGCAGATGCTCAAGCGTTTATTGCCACAGCGACGGCAACGGCGGCAGCGGAAACTGGAGCAGCTTCAACTGGCAGACCTCAAACGGAGGTTTCTCGAATAACCAGTGCGCCTTCTGTCATAAAGGCTTTGCCCTGTACGGCTCCGGCAATTGGATGACAAGCGGCTCACATTCGGGACACGTGGGCTGGGTCACAATGGGTTGCGCCTGGTGCCACGCGCAGACGGCCAGGGGACTGACGCTGTACAGCACCTTATCAGACAAGACCAACCATGTCGACGGCATGGCCGACATCGACTTCTGGACCACTGCCAAAAACGGCACGGCAACATACGCAGGGTCTGCAACGCCGATGTCAAAGTCCTCCGGCTCGCCCGCCGGGGCATGCGCAAATATTACCTGTCACGGAAGCGGCACTCCGGCATGGGGCACGGCGCTTTATTCAGGGACCGTCCTCTGCGAAGTCTGTCATGCGGGTCCTTCCACCAACTGGGCGTCTACTCCATTTTATTCCACAAAAACTCCAAAGACCACATGGAGCTCTGATTCGGCGGTCGGTGTGCATAGTTCGCATCTGGTCAATGTTACCTACATCAGCGCCGGTGCTATAGGCTGCGACGACTGCCATACGGTTCCGGCCGGAGTCTTTGATGCAGGTCATTTCGATTCTCCTTCTCCTGCAAATATCACGTGGGGTACGCTCGCAAAGACAGCGCCGATAACCTCGCCGACCTATGCGCAGGGCGGCAGCCAGGCCTGTTATGTATATTGCCATCGGGTGATCGATACCGCGGCCGACAACAAAAACTGGGTAACTCCGTTCTGGACAAAACAGTTGATATGGAATTCCGTAGGGACTGTTGGAGACGGCAGCACAACCAGGGGCACCGGCGACTGCGCGGTGTGCCATGCATATCCTCCGACCGACGGCGCCGGCAGCGGCGCATGGCACTCAGGCGAGTCTTCAACCAGATGCAGCGCATGTCACACACATGTGAATATTGCCGGGACGGGTTTCTCCACCCTTTCGTTCCATATCAACGGAACTATTGAGAAACTCGATATGCACACTGTTCCTTGGCCTACTCACGGCATGAGCGGCTCGTGTGGTTACACTAAGACCGGTTGCCACCTCTCCGACACAGCGACAGCCTGGGTCTCATATGCATATCCTTCAACCGCTACAAAGGGGCCGAACTGCCGCGGATGTCATGCGACAACGAGCATCTGGACCTCTGTTGGAGGGGCGAACAGGAGATGCGGCTCATGCCATGGCGCATCCGCAAGCACAACGGGGGCGCCGAACGGTTCGAATACAGGGCATTCTCCCAACAGGCAGGGCAGGCACAACGTAGGTCCTCATTCGCCATGCACTATCTGCCACGGGACCTCCAGCGGAGCCCAGGGCATATATGGGGCCGACCACGGCCAGGGGAACCAGGACAGGTGGGCAAACGTAGTCAATATACTGAGCAGCATAAACTACAATTCATCTACAGGAAGGTGCGCGATAACCTGCGGCGGCACAGACCATAGCGCAGCGTCGTTCTCGTCAACCTGGTACTAGAGGCAGAGGGTAGGGGCCGGACGTCAAACCGTCCGGCCCCTATTGGTCGCTTACTTTCCCGGATTATGTATTTGATGCACGAATATGAAGTTGTATAATAGGACGGCATGAACCTCAAGGCATTTTTCCTGTCACGCTGGACCATCCTTTTTTTTATCAGTGTGCTTGCCTGTGCGATAGCCCTGGCTTATATTGTCCCTCAAGGCTTTGTTTCATCTCCCGAGGAACTCAGGACATGGCGGGAGGGACACCCGCTGCTTGGACCTTATGTCGAATCCCTTGGTTTGAACAATGTATATTCGTCGACATGGTTTTTGCTCACCCTTTCTCTTGCTATCGTCTCGCTCTCTCTGCCTTCGGTAAGGCAGTATGAAGCCGCAAGGCATAAGACCTTTGGAGCTGCTGCGGCCCATGCCGGAGGCGGCATAACGGTCGACATCGGCTTGGAAGGGATGGTAAAGGCCCTCCGCGGGCGTGGGTATTTGCGCATCGGCGGGGAGGCCGGGGGAGGACTCCGCTTCATAAAACATCCATGGGGCCATTGGGGGAATTTTCTTCTTCATCTCGGAATAGTAGTTACCCTTGCATCTTCGATGTATGCCGCGCTTACGCTTAAAAGCGGCATGCGGCAGTATATTGAGAGCATGACCTTAATGCCTGGAGCGCCATGGCTGGTCGAGGACAGCGGCCTCCTCGGAGGCCGTCTTCAGATGCCCTCGGCCGTCAGGGTCGAAAGCATAATGCCGGAGTTCTGGGATAACGGGAGGGTCAGACAGATAACTACTTTGGTCAGCTTCATAACGGATGGGGAATACAGCAGGCAAAGACGCGTATCGGTAAATTCGATGCAGACTTATAACGGTATGCGCATCTATCAGACACTGGACTTTGGAGATGCTTTTCATCTTGTTTTTACGGATGCCCAAGGTAATAAGAATGAGATGGCCACTCTCGTGCCGCACCCCCAGGGCCTTCGAAAAGAGGGATACGGCGATTTCCAGCCTCCGCACTTTCCGTATCTGGTCCGCGTAAAGTATTTAACCGATGCAGCCGGAAAGGAACTCTGGGGAAATGATCCTCTTGTGACAGTGAGGCTTATGGAAAAAGACAGAAACGCAGGGCAGGCGACCTTGCGCAAGGGCGAGGTCAGGCAGGTAGGGGAATATAAGGTGACGCTGGAGCAGACGGGCAAATGGACGGGACTCGTGTTTGTGCATATGGGCGGCATGCCGGGGTTGTTTACAGGTTTCTTCGTCATGGTTATAGGCGCGGCGTTCAACTACTTTACGCCGCCCAGGGAGGTTACGGCAATACAAAGCGGTGAAGGATATGAACTCTCCTGGAGGGCCGTAAAATTCGCGGCTTTCTACCAGGATGAATATGAACGCCTTTTTCGTGAAATAGGCAGGGGATCGGCATGAACAAAGGCCAGATTGCTTCCTATACGGTTATTCTCTGGTCGGCGGTTTCATGTTATGTGCTAGCAAGCCTGTTGAACACATATGGGACCGTATTCGGGAAAGAGGTATACGAACGGCGCGGACTTGCCGCCGCCCTCGCAGGGCTTGTAGCGCATGCGGCGGGAATAGTCTATTGGTGGACGGTGGTGGGACACGGGCCGTATATGTCCAGGAATGAAGTGGTCAGCTCCGACGCGTGGGTTATGATGGCCGCATTCCTTGTTTTTTCGCGCCTGTATCCGAAGGTCGGACGCGCGGCAGTTATCGTTTTTCCCTCGGTCTTCCTTCTCATCGCATTATCCATAATCTTCACGCCGGAGGTCCGCACTCTTACGCCGATATTCTTCAGCGTATGGCTGATATTCCATATAGGTTTTTACAAGATAGCCCTGGGCACAATCATTATAGCCCTCGCCTTTTCGATATTTTACATATTGAAGAAGAGGACGCGGTTTAACTGGTTGCAGCGGCTGCCGGAGCTTCCCGTCATCGACCTTTATGCATACCGCTTCGCGGGCTTTGGCTTTATCTTCTGGGCGATCGCAATGCTTGCGGGTTCCATATGGGCGTATAACGCCTGGGGAAGATTCTGGGGCTGGGACCCGGTCGAGACCTGGTCTCTGATTACATGGATAGTATTCGGGATATATCTTCACCTGAGGCGGTTCTTCAGACTGGGCGGGGAGGGCGCAGCCTCGTTCTATGTCTTTTGCTTTGTGGTAACTATAATCACCATGTTCTTTGCAACCCATTCCGGTCTTACGGTGCATATAGAGTACTTCAGATGAGCCTTTCTCAGTCCGGATCAGCGATGAATGAAAAAGGCTACGGGCCCGCCTTTCTTGCAGGCCTGGCAACTCTGATAGTTTTTTTGCCGTGTCTGAAAAACGGTTTTATTTTTTTGGACGACAGCGGCTATATATATAACAATCAGCACCTCGCCTCAAGTGGCGCTGATTTTATCAGATGGGCCTTTCTTGATTTTTACGCCGGGTTCTGGATACCCCTGACATGGGTGTCGTTTGAACTCGATTACCTTATGTATGGGTTCAACCCCCTCGGTTATCACCTGACAAATGTGGTTTTGCATTGCTGCAACACAGTCCTCTTTTCCCTTGTTACGCTGCGGCTGATACGGCTTTATTACGACCGGAAAGGTGACGGCCTGCGTGACAAGGTGTTCGACAACACGCCCGCCAAAATGTCAGGCAGCATGACCGGGGCAGTCGCCCTTCTCGCAGGGCTGCTCTTCGGGCTGCATCCCCTGAGGGTCGAGTCGGTAGGCTGGGTAGCAGAGCGCAAAGACGTGCTGAACGCGGTATTTGCGCTGTCTTCGCTCCTTGTGTATACAGACTATGCCTTGCGTCGTACGGAGGGCAAACTCTCCTGCCGGGTATTTACGGACAGACGGTATATTGTTGCCCTGCTTTTGTTCGTTATGTCGTTGATGAGCAAGCCTGTGACCGTTACCCTGCCGCTTGTTTTTCTGATCCTGGACTGGTTCCCTCTTGAAAGGCTCGGGACGACTAAAAAGTTGTACGAAGCGGTCATGGAAAAACTGCCGTTTTTTTTGTGCAGTCTTGTCATAGCCTGGATCACTATCGTCGCGTCGTCGTCGGGCATCGCCGGATTCGATGAGCTGCGCCTCAGGCCGCGCATCCTGCTTGCGGTCAAGTCCGTCATTACATATCTGCGGATGATGCTCCTGCCCGTGGGTCTGTCGCCCATGTACGATCATCCTGAAAACGCCGCTTCGCTTATGAAGGCGCAGTATATTGCGCCGATGGTGCTTTTCTTTTTGATTTCGGCGGCAGTATCGATTGCCGGGAGAAAGAACAGGTTGTGGCCGGCAGTATGGCTCTATTACCTTGTAACCGTATTCCCGATGCTCGGCATCACCCAGATAGGGCCGCAGGGATGGGCGGACAGGTTCACCTATCTGCCCTCGATGGGGCCGACCATACTGGCTGCGCTGGGCCTTGTCCTTGTTTGCACAAACACGTCAGACGGATTCTTTTCAGCGCCTCTTTTGAGGTATACCGCGATAGCGGCGGTTGCATTGTTGCCGGTATATTATTCGCTGCTGACAGCGCGCCTGATCCCGGTGTGGCATGATACGGAGAGCGTTTGGAACCGGGCTGTAGAAGAATACCGCGGAGAGGCGGGAGTAGCGCATTTCAACAGGGGGTTTTACTATAATGAATCCGGGGATTACGAGGCTGCGTTAAAGGACATGAATGCCTCGCTGGATATCTTTAAGCGGCGAGGCAGCCTTAGAATATGCAGGGTGTATTACGGGCGGGGTCTGGTATATCAGAATATGCGCAGGTACGGAGAGGCTGTTGCGGAGTTTACAAAAGCGGTCGAGTCGGCCGGGGCCAGGCCTCAGAGGTCTTACTATTTTCAGCGGGGGCTGGCCTTTCATAACCTGGGAATGGAGGAAGAGGCGGAAAAGGATTTTGAGATTGCGCGAGGCCTTGCAGGCAGATGACAATACCCGAAACAGCGCGAAGGAAACCTATGGGTATTGCGGTTGGAAATAAAGGTTATTTGCCGGGGGTTGTCGCTGCAGTGATAACTCTGGTCGTATTTCTTCCGGCAATCAGAAACGGTTTTGTCGGTTGGGACGATCCTGTCTACGTTACCGCAAACTCCCATATCCAAAGGATCGATGCGGATTTTTTCAGATGGGCCTTTTTCGGTCTTGCCGATATGCCGTTATGGATACCGTTAACATGGATATCGTTTGCCGGAGAGCATGCTTTATGGGGCCTTGATCCCAGAGGATATCACCTCACAAATATTCTTCTTCATTCACTGAATGTCTTTCTCGTATTCCTCGTTTCCGTAAGGCTGCTCAGGGCTTATTACACATCAAAAGAAACTTCCGGCCGGTCGGATAAAATGGCGTATAAGATGATCGAAGCCTGCGCTCTCATGACCGCCCTGTTCTTTGGATTGCATCCGCTGCGGGTCGAGTCTGTGGCGTGGGTGACCGAGCGGAAGGATGTCTTGAGCGGGTTCTTTGGTCTGTCGGCGATATTGATGTATATCAAGTATGCAGCGCGCCGCAGCGACTTTGCCGGACTTGCCGGCCGCCTCAGGGACTTCAGGTATGCGGCCTCCCTGCTTCTCTTTGTCCTGTCGCTCATGAGCAAGCCGATGACGATCACCCTGCCTGTAGTGTTTCTGATCCTCGACTGGTTCCCTTTGGCCGGAATGAAACGCGTGAGGTTTGCGCGCGCCGTTGGAGAGAAGACGCCTTTCTTCATTGCAGCGCTTGTTTCCGGCGTCCTTACCCTTATTACCCAACAGCCCGGCATGCTGCGTTTCGACGATATATCCCTGTGGCCAAGGGTGCTGCAGGCGTTCAAGTCCGTGACAACATATCTGCTATTGATGCTCAGGCCTGCCGGCCTTGCGGCGTTCTATGATCATCCGGGCGGCACGGCGTCAATCTTCAGGTATGATTTCCTGCTGCCGATAATTTTGTTTGCGCTGGTTTCGGCTGCCTGTTTCATTCTTGCAAAGAGCAACAGGCTTTGGCTTGCCGTCTGGTTATATTACCTGGCAACGCTGCTGCCGGTTATAGGGATCTTTCAGGCGGGCGCGCATGCGATGGGTGACCGCTTCACTTATCTGCCGTCGATCGGGCCGGCGTTTCTTGCATCTATATGCATTGCGGCTCTAATCCGAAAGACCTCCGGCGAGAGAGATTTCAGAAAGGCCTTCTCCGGCATGATTATTGTCGCAGTTGTCATTTCCCTTGCATATTTTGCAGCGGCCTCTTCCCGCCAGATAGCGGTCTGGCGCGACAATGAAACTCTATGGACTCATGCGATCAATGAAAGGCCTGATTCAGCCGCCAGAGCGTATCTCCAGAGGAGCGTAGAGTATTCGCGGACAGGCAGGTATGAAGACGCCCTGAAGGACATGAACGCGTCGCTGGAGATTCAAAAAAGGATGAACTACTGCAGGATCGACAAGGCCTATTTTCTGAGGGGCAATGTCCTGCTTGAATTGAAGAGGTTCGCCGAGGCGGTTGATGATTTCAACCGCGCGATAGAGCTGAACCCGCACGAGCCTGAGGCAGCCTATTTCGAGAAGCGCGGCAGTGCCCTTGCCGCGGTCGGCATGCTCGACAGGGCTGAAAGAGACCGCGAGGCCTCTTTGCATATGCATAGGGGAAACATCTGATGAAGACAAGGGACATTTTCCCTGCTGCCGTTGCCGGACTGATTACTCTTGTTGTTTTTGCGCCTGCAGGCGGGAACGGTTTTGTCAACTGGGACGATAATATTTATGTCGTGGGCAACTCTTACATCAAGTCGCTTGATGCAGGGCTTTTTAGCTGGGCCTTTACAGACATCAGCCATGGCGTATGGATCCCGCTTACATGGATTTCTTTTGCCTTTGACTATGCGGTTTGGGGCCTCAACCCATTCGGCTACCATATCATGAACATCATCCTCCACGCCGCAAATACAGCGTTGGTATGTCTGCTGGCGATGAGGCTGTTGCAGGCTTATCAGTCCCGCGTGCGGCAGGACTCCGCGCCTCATCAAACATTAATAAACGACGGTTCGACAATAAATGACGGTTTGGTTGAATGGTTCGGACTCATTGCGGCGCTCCTGTTCGGACTTCATCCCTTGAGGGTGGAGTCGGTTGCATGGATATCGGAGCGGAAGGACCTCCTGAGCGGTTTCTTTGGTTTTTTGACCGTCATCCTGTATATCGATTACGCTGTGGACAAGCCCCCCGCGCCCCGGTCTTTCGAGGTCTTTAAAAACAGGAAATATTTGGCCGCGATGTTTTTCTTTGTTCTCTCCCTTATGAGCAAGCCGATGACAATCACTCTGCCTCTGCTCCTTGTGGTGCTGGACTGGTTTCCTCTGGGGAGGCTTTCCGGCAGGGCAGGCGCGGTCGACGCTCTCCGCGAAAAGGCGCTTTTTTTCCTGTCGGCCCTGGCTGCCGGAATTGTCAATATGCTGGCCTCCACAGGGTCGTACGGCCATGTCACCATCTGGTCGAGGATGATAACCGCAGGAAGGGCGCTTATCACATACCTACTGCTGACGGTCCGTCCCGAGGGGCTTGCGGTATTGTACGACCATCCTGGGAATACGGCATCACTCAGGGACGTCTCGTATCTTGCGCCGGCGGCCCTCCTCCTGATTATCAGCGCTCTGGCTCTTGCAACTGCAGGACGGCAAAAGATATGGCTTGCGGTCTGGTCGGCCTATCTGATAACGCTGCTGCCGACGCTCGGCATATTTACATTCTCCAATTCATCGATGAACGACAGGTATACTTACTTTGCGGCGGTCTGGCCGACCCTCGCGGCAGCGCTCTGCATAACCGTCCTTTACACAAGGCGGTATTCTTTGCCGGGCTTAGGCAGGGGCGTGCATGCCGGCCTAATTATTGCCGTAGCTTCGGCGCTGCTTTATTATGCGCAGGGCACTATGAAGCAGATCAGGGTCTGGCACGACACCGAGAGTCTCTGGAGTAATGTAATCGACAAAAGGCCGGCCGAGTCCGGAGCCGCCCATTACGAGCGGGGCTGTTATTACTATGATAAAGGGCGGTATGACGAAGCGCTTCGCGATGAAGATGCGGCGCTCGAAATTGTGGAGAGGAATAAAAACAAAAGGACCGACAATATATATTTTATTCGCGGCAGGATAAACATGAAGACGGCCGGATATAAAGCGGCGGTCGAGGACTTTACAATGGCGATCGAGCGCAATCCGTATAAGCCCATGCGCCGCTATTATGAGGAGAGGGCGCTTGCCTATAAGTCCCTGGGCATGGACAGGGAAGCGGCTGAGGACGCCTCAAGGGCCGAAGGTATAACGGAGACGAATTGACCATGGGAAAAAGAAGACTGATCATTTCAAATGTTCTTATAATTTTATTCCTGCTTTCGGGTATGGCGTTCCTGTATTTTTACGGTTTGTCCGGCCGGGTATACCTGGACAAGGCCCTGGTAAAGAGGGTCGAGAGACCTGAATCGTCGTATTTTTTATGGCGCGAAAGCGGGATTAAAGGTCGGGTCCTTTTCCTTTTCGACCGGCATATTCATGACGTCGCGACAGGTGAAGAGGTGAACGAATGGAACTATATTTACAAGGCGATGAGGAACAATTTTGTGAGAAAGGTTTATCACGTTGTTCCTGATTCGGCATGGAATGATGTGAGCGCAGTGCTGGGCAAATCCGAGCGCGCAGAGAGGGTTGGAGACGGCTTCAGGTTCGTTATAGAGGGCATGCCGGTTATGGTGATGAGGATAAAGGACGTAACAGCGGTTGGGGAGAAGGTCTTAATTGATGTGAACGCGGATTGGTGGGGCGGCGACGACCTTATAAAAGTGGCGCAGCTCGTGAAGGACAGGGCGCTTCAGAGCGACCTGATAACTGTTTCCGGAGGGTCGCCGGAAATCGGACTGGAGATGTTCGGTCTTGTTGATGCCAAGCCGGGGTACTAAGACTCTTCTGCCGTTATTGCTTGTTCTGGTCCTTTCGGGAGGCTTGCGGCTCTGGGGGCTCGGAAGCCCGCCTGATTACGCAGGCGACGAAAGGTGGCAGGTCCCTGTGGCCAAGAGCTATGTCAGGGACGGACAGACCAACGATACTATATGGCACCATCCGCCCTTCGGCATCCTGCTATTGGCCGGAAGCATGGATATCTTCGGCGACAACCCCTATGGTTGGAGGATGCGGAATGCTGCGCTTGGCAGCCTCTCGGCCGGGCTCCTGTTTCTTGTGGCCCTTGAAATATTCGGCAACCTGCGTGTCGCCTTTCTGTCCGGCCTTCTCCTGGCGCTTGACCCGCTTCACATAGCCATATCCAGACTCACATTCGACGAAATACCGGCGATCTTTTTTTCCCTTCTCGGCCTCTTGTTTGCGCTTCAATATCTGAAACGCCGGAGGAATCTCCTTCCGGCAGCAGCCGGAGCGGCTATAGGTTTTTCCCTTGCGTCCAAATTCTATTTCGTCTTTGGGGCCGGCATCCTGTTCTTCTTCTGCCTGCAGGATAAGGACTGCGCGCCGGATGCGCGTCCGCACAGGCTGTTATATCTCTTTCTCGCCCTCCTGGTGATACCTGTTGCCGTATATGTTCTGAGCTATTTCCCATGGTTCGGAAGGGGAAACAGCTTCTCGGAGTTCGCGCGGTTTCAGGCTGATTCTTTCGGAGATCTGGCATCCATGACGCATGCGTGGTTCAGGAACGATATATACCTGAGTAAAAGCGGCAGGCCTGTCGAGTGGTTCGTTATTCCAAGAATGTTCGGCATGCAGCTGTGGCAGGAGGACGGCGTGGCTGTATTCAATTTTTCCCTGAATAACCCGCCCGTGTGGCTGCTGGTCAGGCCGTCGTTTTTCTTTTTGGGATACCGTTGCCTGAAAAATAAGGACCGGGTTCAGATGCTTTGGCTTGCCCTCTTCTGCTCAATATATATACCCCTGATCAGCACGGGCCGCGTTATTTATCTGTATTCTGCAACAGCAGTCCTGCCGTTTGTTTTTTCGTTTGTAGCGTATTTTATGGATGCGTTGCTTGTTAAGGCCGGCAGAAAGAGGTGGGTCTACCCGGCGTTGCTGGCGCTCCTTTTGTCCTGGAGCCTCTACGTCTATCCCCTTGTAACCTTCAAGAAAGTCCCTTTGGCCCTGTATGGGCCTGTGACCGCGTTTGCCAGGGTTTATCATGCCTTCTAGAACGTTTCTGTGCTGTATGCATATCAGGGTGAAAGTCAATGAACCGTGACAGGCTGAAACATGTCCTGCCTCTTTTCCTTCTGCTTGCGCTGGCAATAGGCCTGCGGTTATGGGGTCTTGACATACCGCCGGGTCGTCTGGGCGACGAAGCCGCCCAGGTTCCGGCCGGCCAAAATTTTTTAAAGAGCGGCCATGCCGATTCGTTCTGGCACCATCCGCATTTTGGTCTGCTCCTTCTTGCGGGCGGCATTGAACTGCTCGGTGACGGACCCTATGGATGGAGGGCAAGAAATGTTGTCCTGGGCGGTCTTTCGATTTTATTGATTTATCTTATCGCATTGGAATTGTCCGGCAGGAGACGGACCGCATTCATTGCCGGATTTCTGGCTGCGCTTGACCCCCAGCATATTCTTCTCTCCCGCACGACTTTCGATGAGGTCCCCGCAACTTTCTTTTTTTTATGCGCGTTTTATCCGGTCCTGCGCTACCTTAAAGGGCTAAGGAGTTTTCTTCTGCCCGCAGGCATCGCTTTTGGTTTCTCCCTTGCGTCCAAGTCCTATTATGCGTTCTGCCTCGTAATATTGATTTTCTATGTGTCGGCATATCGTATGAAACAGGAAAACGCCGGCCGGCCCGGCGCCTTAAATGTCGGCCTGACTTTTGTGCTCGTGCCTGCCGTGGTGTACGCGCTGAGCTATATGCCGTGGTTTGGACGGGGTTACGGTCCGGCCGAATTTCTGCAACTGATGAGAGACTCCCAGAATGACCTTCGGCATCTGACCCCCCTGTCGTTCAAGACTTTTTTCGTTATGAAGGAAGGCGGCTCGCCGATAACCTGGTTCGCCTTGCCGAAGATATTCGGGTATGAGATCCAGCGGAGCGGGGACCACGGGATTTTTCTTGTGCTGATGAATAATCCGCCGATATGGCTGCTGACTTGGCCGTCGGCCGTTTATTTTGGCTACAGGGCATTTCGCGACCGGGAGAGGCTTCATCTGTTCTGGATGCTGATGTTCACTGCGGCCTATTTGCCGCTGCTTTTGCTGCAGCGGCCGATATTCCTTTACTCTTCTTTGCCTCTTTTGCCGTTTGCATTTATCTTTATAGCCTTTTCGATCGAGGCTGCCGCAGGCCTGTTCCAAAGAGGGAAATTGTTCTATACGTTTATCTGCGTTTTTATTTTCCTGTGGAGCATTTATTGCTACCCGCTGGTAACATTCAGGTCTGTGCCCCTATCCGTCTATCAGCCTCTGCTGTCGTCGATCAGGATATTCAATGGGTATTGGGCGTGCGAATAATGCGGAGATACGGTCAATGAACAATACCCGTAAATTTCTGAATAAATGGCACAAGCGGCTGAGGATGTTCATTCGTCTGCTTATGTTTAAACTCGGTTCTGACACGAGACCGGTCTTTGCGGTGCTTACGGTGACGGCATCCTGCAACTTCAGATGCAAATACTGTTTTTCCGATTATCACCTGAAGAGGGAAGAGCCGCTTTCCACTGAAAAAATAATTTCCATAATAGACGAACTGGCTGAAAGCGGGGTTATCTATCTGACGGTCCACGGCGGCGAGGCCTTGCTTAGAAATGATATCGGCATGATACTGCGACACGCCTCAGGCAAGAAAATGTTCGTAAACCTGATCACAAACGGGAGCCTGTTGCAGGACCGCTGGGAAGATGTCGGGTGCGTCGATACCCTTTGCATAAGTCTTGACGGCAGGGAAGAAAATAACGACAGGAACAGGGGGACAGGCGCCTTCCGGGCCGCGTCGGAGGCGGTTGAATTCGCATTGATGCGCGGCGCGGTAGTGCGGCTTGGCATGACGATTACCAAACACACACAAGATGATCTTCAATGGGTTGCCGGATGGGCCAAAGAAAGGGGCATTTATGTGCATCACTTTCTGCTTTTCGACCAGGAAAGCCTCCCCGAAGAGCTTCGCATGACGCGTGAGGAAAACAGGATTGCGCTCAGGGAACTGGTAAGACTGAAGAAAACCGGTTATCCGGTCTTCTACAGCCTGCAGACACTTGAATATGCATTGAACTGGCCGTACGACGGGCCCACGCTAAATAAAACGGATGCGGAGGCATTGCGTCGTAAAAGGACGTTTGAGTTGATGCCGTGCAATTACAAGACAATAAACATACTGGTCGAAAGCAACGGGACTCTGCGCGTATGCAACGCGCTGGCACGAAAGGCTACCCATATCAGTATTATCGACAAACCGATAATGGAAGCCAAACGGGAACTCCTTGCCAATGACGACTGCCTTTACTGCTACCACCTGCCAAAAATGGAGATGACCAACCTGATGTCTCTTCAGCCTGGAGCGGTGCTGAATCAGCTGGTCAATCAGGTCCGGGAAGATATCAAGGCATTCATATCTTCGAAAAGGCCTGATGAAAACCGGCCTGAATGAAAACGGAAGTGAAAAGATGAAGGGGGATTTTGTGCCGGGCAATCGGCGTGCTCCGGCCTGTGGCCCGGGAAGCATGTCCTGCTCCCGTTTTCCGAAGACAAATTATATCCGGCATCGGGAAAGCCGGGCAGGAATGCCGGGACATTTTTGCCTGCTGCAGGACCGGCAATTTTAAATGATATTCAGGCGCATATATACGTATATTTTCATTGACACCTATTTCTTTTGTGGGGTATATTTCCAATCATTATTCATAGGATCGAGAACACCATGATGTTAATGCCAAGGGTTGGGACCGCGCGCTCCGCGGGAATGTTGCCTGCGTTATCCATTGTTGTAATTCTTGTATGGGTATCAATAGCGTCGGCACACGGCCTGAGCTCTGCCGGGGCCGCGGAAGCCCGATATGTAGGCTCCGAGGCCTGCAAGGGCTGTCACTTAAAAGAGTACGACAACTATATGAAGTTCTCCGGGAAGGCGAAATCATTTGAAAGCGTCCAGAAGATGAACAGGGACCTGACCGGCCAGGAGATAGAAAAATGTTATTCCTGCCATACGACGGGATACGGCAGGGCCGGCGGCTTTGTAAGCGCTGAAAAGACCCCGCATCTTAAGAATGCCGGTTGTGAGGTATGTCACGGGCCGGGCAGTATCCATGTAAAGACAGGGAACCCGCGGCACATCAGGGGGAAGATCGGCACGGACGGCTGCAAAACTTGTCATATTGCGGAAAGGATTAAGGCGTTCAGATACAAATCGGTCATTCATGAAGGCGCGCATTGATTTTCAGCCGCAGAAACATAAATGAAAGCCCGGCTCACCGCCGCGATAAAAAGGAGATATGCTCAGTTTTGTCAGAAAGAGGCTAAGCAGGACGATCCTGCTGTCTTTGGCCGCGAGCGCGGCGGTCTTCGTTGCCGCGATCATATACTTTGTCGCACAGCACCAGATTGACGACATGAAGCATGAGATGCTGTGGTCGAACGAAGTCCTGGAGGAGGCGATCTATTCAGGCATCAAGTACCCCATGACCATCGGGGACAAAGAGGGAGTGGAGCAGGAATTGGCAAATATAAAGATAAGCAAAAAAAGACTGGAGGTTTATATCTGTGATTCAGAGCAAGCCGTAATATACACAACCCAGCCCGGAGCGGCGAAATCCAAATTGTCGGCGCACATTTCAAACCGGGCCTTTTTGCATACACTGGATAGCCTGCTTAATACCGGCCACGATCCGGAGAGGGTTTATGAAGAGGAATCAGGCGGCAGAAGATATGTGCTGACGTCATATCCTTTGTTGAACCGCAGGGAATGCAATCATTGCCACGGCGCTTCCAAGAAGGTCCTGGGCAGCCTGGTTGTAAAGATGGACGCCGAGGAAAACTACGCAGCCATTGCCCATCTCAGAAACTTTAATATAGTTATAAGCATCGTCGGCATAATAGCACTGAGCATATTGATGCACATAATACTGTCGGCTCTGGTCAAGAGGCCTCTGGGAAATTTCACCGCCAGGATCGAGGAGTTCAGGACGAAGATCCCGGAAGGAGATTACTCCACCAGGATATCCCTTGAACGTCCGGATGAGATAGGCGACCTGATAGATTCGTTCAACCATCTGGCTGAGACTCTGGAGCAAAAGCATCTGGACCTCACTGCTTTACATTCCGATCTTGCCGCCGCGAATAATGAACTGAAGCTTTCAAAAAAGGAACTTGAGCATCTCAATGAAACGCTTGAATGCAAGGTGGAGGAACGAACAGTGGAACTGCGGGAGTCTGAAGAACGCCTGCGCGAATTCACCGTGCGGCTTGCGGAAGCGGAGGAGCGCGCGCAGACAGTTGTCTCAGCAGCTGCATGACGATGTAGGACAGACGCTCTCGCTGCTGGGAATAAATCTGAACCTTGTCCTTACACGGACATCCGCGGTGCTGCCTGACACTGTGCGCACCCGTATCGTTGACTCAATCGGCCTGGTTGAAGCTGCCACAGAGAAGACCCGCAATGTTATGTCCAGCCTGCGGCCGCCTGTGCTGGATGATTACGGGTTGCCGGCTGCGTTTACATGGTACGCGGAGCTTTTCACTTTGCGCACGGGCATCGAGTTGGAAGTCGAGGCGGCAGCCGGCATGGTCAGGCCGTCGCCAATGATCGAAAGCTGCCTTTTCCGCATCGCCCAGGAGGCGCTGACGAACGTTGCCAAGCACTCCTTTGCAACGCGCGTGAATTTGCTGCTGGATGCGGACGAAAATACCCTGCGCATGGAAATTATCGACAACGGGGTGGGCTTCAATCCCAGGCTCCGGAGGGAGCAAAACAAATGGGGCCTCAACGATATGGCGGACCGCGCCGCGGCCATTGGCGGGGCGTTGATAATAGAATCGGACCGTGACCGGGGTACAAGGGTCATTACGGAGGTGCAATTGTGAAAACCAGGTTGTACATTGCGGACGACCATGCCGTGCTGCGCGACGGCCTGAGGCTGATGTTTGAATCGTATCATTGTTTCGAGGTGGTGGGCGAGGCGGCCAACGGCCGCGATGCGGTCGAGGGGGCCGTACATTTGCGTCCCGATGTAATGCTTATGGATATAGCCATGCCCTGGATGAACGGCATTGAGGCTACCCGCCTTATCAAGAAAAAACAGCTTGTTGCAAAAGTTATTATGCTTTCGATGCATTCTACGACCGAACATATTGTGCAGGCGCTCGACGCGGGCGCGGACGGCTTTGTCCTGAAGGAGACTGCCGGCGCAGAGGTAATCGACGCGGTCGGCGCTGTCCTTAAGGGACAGTTTTACTGGTCCAGGAAGATCCCTGAAAAAACGATCCTGGCCTGCAGGACAAGAAAATCTAACACTGATGCGCCTACCCCTGTGATGAGCCTGAGCAGGCGCGAGCGGGAAGTCGTGCAACTCGTTGCCGAAGGGTTGACGAGCGCCCAGATCGCGAGGCTGCTGGGCATCTCGCCAAAGAGCGTTGAAACCTACAGGAGCAGATTGATGACGAAGCTGGGAGTTACGGACGTGCCGGGACTGGTCAAGTTTGCGATCCAGCACGGGTTTACATCGCTTACATAGCCGATCAGCGGAAAGTCGACTGCGATGATACATCAGGTAATTTTTTCTCCTGAAATTACGGGAACATAACAAAGATGAAAAAGAGTCTTGCTTTTATTAATCCGCCCGGCCCTGGCAAGGTCTACAGGAGCATGACCTGCACCTATGTTTCAAAGGCCAACTATATCTGGCAGCCGCAGGACTTCATAAACCTGAGCGCCGGCATACCCCCGGACAGGGAGACAGTCCTTATCGACTGTATAGCCGACGGGTTGACGGAAGCCGATGTCTTCGCCGGACTCAGGTCGGCGGCCCCCGAAGTTGCGGTAACAGCCGTTTCCTCCATTGTCTACGATGCAGACATGCGTTTTATTAAGCGCCTGCGGGAGCATTTCCCTGAAACCCGGATACTGGCATTGGGCGATGTATTCCTCGAACCTTATTTTTGGGGCAGGGGTCTGGAGCATGCAGACGCCCTTATATTGAATTCACTGGATGTCGACTTTAATAATTACCTGGAGACCGGGTCCTCGATGTCCCGCAACCTGATTCTGAAGAACGATATCCAGCGGCAAAAGGCCGGGAATCAGCAGGCGCTTTCCCAAAAGGAGCCCCCGAAAAAAGTATCAATCGGAGTCCCCCGGCATGAGGTATTCCTGAACAGAAAATATCGGTTTCCTTTTTCCAGGTCGTATCTGTACAGCACTGTTACCGCCCAGTTCGGGTGCCTGTTCAGGTGCGGCTATTGCTCACAGAGCAAGATCCCGGTCGCATACAGGGACTATACCGAGGTCGTAGATGAGGTGCATGGAATCCGGCGTCTGGGCGTAAGGGACCTTTTTTGGGGGGATTTCAGTTTTGGTTTCCCGAGGGATAATGCCTTCAGGCTTCTTGAAGAACTGACAAGAAGCGACGCACGGATGAGATGGGCCTGTTATGCCAATCCCTCCATAATAGACCGCGAGTTGCTTGGCATGATGAAGGAGGCCGGTTGCCACACTGTGATAGTCGGCATAGAGGACGAGGATTTCAGTCTGCTGAATCAGAGATACGACCGCACACTGACGAAGGACAGGCTGATTGCATTTTGCGGGGATTGCTCCGGCCTGGGCATTCGCGTGTGCGGAGATTTTATAATAGGGCTCAACAACGCGCCTGAGGCCGTTCAACGCATGACGGATTTTGCCGGGAGGCTTAAGCTGGATTATGCTTCCTTTAATATTTTTACGGTCTTGTTCGGTTCACGCCTGAGAGAGGAGATGGTGGGGGAGAAAATGCTTGACCCCTGCTCGGTCGGCTTTGACACCAGCGGCACATTCGGCAACGGGCTTGAGCGGCTGATCGGTCTCAGGAATAGGGCGGTCAGGAGTTTTTATATGAGACCTTCATACATATTGAAGCGTATTGCAGGTGTAAGGGGCGTTGAGGAACTGGTTATCCAGGCGCAGGAGATGGTTGCGATGATCGGCAACATTGTGTCGAGCGAAAGGCGGACCGGCGGCAGGTCTGTATGAATAAGGTTATGCGGGACTGTATTGTAGTGGGGTCCTCACGCGGTCTGGGCGCCGCGCTTGTGGAGGAGTTTCTCCGCAATACTGATCTCAACATCATAGGTATTGCGCGTACGAAGCCGGAGGATACAGCAGGCTGTGAGAGCTGGTTTTCTACGGGGCGATACCGTCACATAACGGCGGATATCGGCTCGGCGCATTGCATCGAGATCCTCACACCAATGATATCGGCGCTGACAAAGGCCCCGGCGTGTATTATTTTCAACGCGGCGCATATAGAAAAGGACGTCCGTTGCGACGGGTCGATAGACTACCAGGTTTTCCATGAAATAAACAGGGTGGGAATCAGCGGGCTCGGGAATGTCCTTTCAGCGGTTGAACCCCACCTGCTGCAATACGGCGGGACCTTTGCCGGCATATCGTCTTTCTGGGGCTCTGTGCCGCCCCTTTCCCAGCCATGGCTGTCTTATTGCGCTTCAAAAGCATACCTGAACATGGCGCTGACATGTCTCCGGCCGGCGTGGCGGGGCAGTGTCGACGTCGTTGCGATCAATATAGGAAACATAAAGGACCCGGCCAAAAGCGGAATGCCGGAGTGGATAGTCCCGGCGTATTCGTCCGCCGCGAAAAAGCTGGTCGGCTCCCTGATGAAGGCAAAGGTGCCGCGCGTTATCAATTATCCTTTTTCCCATTTTCTTGTCTATCGCGGTTTTCTGAGATTTGTCCCCGGGTTTGTTTATGCCGGCGCTGCCGATATATATCTGAAGGTCCTGGCTTCAAAAAGCAGGGTTGACGGTCGGGGATGAACGGTCTGTCGCGTTTCGGAAATTACAAAACCGCGTTTACGGTTATAGCGCTCCTCGGTGTGGGGCTGAGGCTGCTTTTATGGTGGGTCAATCCGGCGGGGAACGCCTTTGACAACCATTTTGAACCCATTTACTGGATCATGGAAAAAGGGAGCATTCCGCCGAAATATGCGTTGTGGGAAAGCTATCAACCACCGGTATTTTATGTCGTATCAGCCCTGATCGGCAAGGCCGCCCTGGGCATTGGCCTGCCGCATTCATCCTTGCCGAAAATGCTTCAGTTTATTCCCTGCCTGTACGGAATGCTGACCCTGGGCGTTATTTATCTCATCCTCAAAGGGCTTCCGCTTAGTGATATGGCGAGGCTGTTCGCCTTTGCCGCAGTATGTTTTCTGCCCAGACACATTTATACGTGCGTCATGCACTCAAACGACACCCTTTCAAACCTCCTGGTTGCGTTGACCGCTTATATGATGCTGGAGGCGTACAGGCGCGGGTTCGGTTATCGATATGCGGCCATGAGCGGTCTATGCTCGGTCCTTGCGGTTTTTACCAAGTATACGTCGCTGGTTGTTTTCCCCATGGCCCTGGGGATCATCGCCCCCATGTTGCTGCGCAAGACGACTGTTCCCGCGAAAAGACGGGTCTCAGCCGTTCTGCTGATGCTTGTGTTGCCCCTGATGTTTTTCAGCGCATATCTTTACGCAAACTCGGTTGATTACAATACGCCGCTGCCGCTTAACGACGACTCAATACTTGCCCGTGGGGGGGCCAACCCGCAGACTGTAACAAAGGCGAATTTCACGGATTTCAGGCTGTGCGAGGCAATCAGGATGCCGATATTGTACCCCGGCAAGATGGATTCCTTCTGGACGCTCGTTTACAGCGGCATGTGGTTTGATGTTGAACCCAAGTTTCTTTTTCTGATAGACGGCAATATAGACTTCTGGGGGGACTATTACGACTGGCTAAGGGGGGAAAGATGTTATCCTCCGGCGATTGCAATGACCCGGGCTGAAAGTCTCACAGGGTCCGCCCTGATAGCCATGGGTCTGGTCCCGCTCATGCTCGTGTCGATAGGCTTCTTCAGGATGTTCAGGGCGGGAAACATGTTCCGTTGTGAAGCCCCCGGGGGTGCGTCTGCCGGAATGCAGATATTCCCGCTGCTGCTCGTATTCAATACAACAGGCGTTGTATTCCTGACAATGAGGGTCCCTGTGTACAGCTCCATGAAGGCGCTTTATTTTATGAATTCCCTGCCTGCCTTTTCGGTGTCTCTCGGCCTTGGCTTCATGCTTTTTGAAAAACATGGTGCAATGAGGATGGTTTTGACGGCTCTGCTCATCCTCCTGTCCGGCCTCGTTACCTTGCATATCCTTCATATTGCGCGATTTTCCTTGATGCGGTCGGGGTAATTGCTTAAAATATGGCGGTGCCTGCTATAAAGAAAATAATGCTAATTACCCCGCCTTATCATTCGGGGGTTGTTGAATCAGCCGGCGTGTGGCTAAACGTAGGTTTTGTGTATATTGCCGGCAGTCTGCGCGCTGCAGGTTATGACCCCGTCTATTACGATGCCATGAGTTATTGGGACGATTATGAAGCTATCGGAAGGCGGATAGAAGATGAGCGGCCGGATGTGGTCGCAACTACCGCCTTTACAGCTGAAATCGTAGATGCGCTGAAGGTTCTGAGGCTTGCCAAGGATATCAACCCCCATATTATTACCGTAATCGGCAACGTGCACCCGACCTTCTGTTATGACGAGATGCTTACAGACGGCTCAACTCCTGTTGATTATATCGTGCGGGGCGAGGGCGAAGTGACGATGACCGAACTGATGAACGCGCTTTCTGCGGGGGATGACGTCTCCGGAGTAAAGGGCATAGCATACAGTAAAAACGGCAGGGTTGTTGCAACGGAGCAGCGCGAATTTATTAAAGACCTTGACGCGCTTCCCCTTGCGTGGGACCTTGTCGACTGGCCTATATATACGTACAGGACGATGGAGGGTTCGCGGCTTGCGATTGTGAGCTCATCGCGGGGGTGCAGTCAGCAGTGCAGCTTCTGCTCGCAGCAGCTTTTTTGGCAGAGGAAGTGGAGGGGCAGAAGCGCAGAAAATTTTGTCGGAGAGCTTGAGTTTCTGAGAGACTCCTACGGTGTGAATGTGGTAATGATATCCGATGAGACACCCACTCTGGACAGGAACAGATGGGAGAAGATTCTGGACCTTCTGATCGAGCGGAATGTGGGGACAAAGATACTGATGGAGACCCGCGTGGATGATATCCTTCGCGACGAGGACATTATGTGGAAGTACCGGAAGGCGAATATCGACCACATCTATGTCGGCGTTGAGGCTACAACGCAGGAGACGCTCGACGTCTTTAAAAAGGATATCAAAGTAGAACAATCCAAAAAAGCCCTTGACCTCATCAATAAGCATAATATAGTCTCCGAGACCTCATTTGTGCTCGGCATGCCGGATGATACGACCGAGAAGATCAGGGAGACTGTAAAGCTTGCGCAATTTTACAATCCTGACCTTGCCTTTTTCCTTGCGATTGCGCCGTGGCCCTATTCGGAGATATATCCGGTGCTCAAGCCTTATGTCGAGGTCTCGGACTACAGCAGATATAATCTCGTAGAGCCCGTGGTCAGGCCGACGGCGATGACAATCGATGAAGTCATGAGGGAACTCGGGCTTGCTTCAAGGAATTTCTATATGAACAAGCTCCGCACCCTTGACTCCATGACCCCGGAGAAGCGGGAGTTTATGATAAAAGTAATAAAGATCATAGCGACCAGTTCGTATCTCAAAGAACATATGAAAGGCGCTGTTCCCGAAGAAATGAAAAGCATGCTTGAAAAACTTTCCATAACAATGTGAAAATCCCGGCGGCTTTTGGGCGGCAGCAGGCACAATCACTGCAGAAAACCGCGTTGGCGAGGCTTATGCCGAATCGCAAATCCCCTGGAAAAACCAAACAATGATTCGTTTAAATGGAAAAAGGCGGTTCTTGTTCCCTCTTTCTCCGGCTTCAATCGAGATTAATCATCTCTTGACTAAGCACGTCTTGTGACCTTTATAGCCTTCGACGTTCTATAGGTTGCCGGAGTGAGCAGAGCAAGACCACCTCTCACAGCCGTTGTTCCTGTTTAAAATTTACTCCTTTTGCATCCGCCTGTCAAACGGATTTTTTATGATTTTTTTATTGTCATTCTTTAGTATTCGTGCTCAAACTGTGAGATAATAAATCTACATGTCTTCAAAAATCGGAGGAAATTTATGACGCAGCGGGTGCCGAGTCCGGGTTACAGCATTACCATCCGGCTTCAGATTGAAAACCGTATAGGCATGTTTGCGAAGATCGCTACAGTTGTCGGACAGGCGGGCGGCGATCTGGGGTCAATCGATATTGTGAGGGTCGGCAAGGGCAATATTGTTAGGGATGTTACTGTGAATGCCAGAGACGTCGGGCATGAAAAAGAGATCGTCCAGGCTATCAGGGCCGTAGACGGACTAAAGGTCCTAAGGGTCATGGACAAGACGTTCTCGGCTCACCATGGAGGTAAAATAGAGATCCGCAACAAGCTGCCTGTGAGGGACAGGAACGATCTCTCAATGGTATATACGCCGGGGGTGGCGCGTGTGTGCATGGACATCCATGAAAACAGGGAGCATGTATACCGCTACACTATCAAGGGCAACTCGGTCGCAATAGTGACCGACGGCACCGCGGTCCTGGGGCTTGGCGACATAGGACCGGAAGCTGCCATGCCGGTTATGGAAGGCAAGTCCATGCTCTTCAGGGAGTTCGGGGGTATAGACGCCTTTCCGATTGCGCTGGACACAAAGGACACCGAACAGATCATCAGCACAATAAAAAATATTTCAATCGCCTTTGGGGGGATCAATCTTGAAGATATCTCAGCTCCTCGCTGCTTTGAAATTGAGACGAGACTGAGGGGCATGCTCGATATCCCGGTCTTCCATGACGACCAGCACGGCACAGCGGTTGTAGTGCTGGCTGCGTTGATAAATGTCGGCAGGCTGATGAAGAAAGACATCAGGAAACTCCGTGTAGTCGTAGCGGGCGCAGGCGCTGCAGGCACTGCCAACGCCCTGATGTTGTCGGCCTTCGGCATCAGGGACATAGTTGTGTGCGACAGAACCGGCGCCATCTGCAGCGGCCGGAGACAGGGGATGAACATTTATAAGAGATCCCTTGCAGGCAAAACAAACCCCCGCAAAATCAGGGGCTGCCTGTCGGAGGCCGTCACCGGGGCGAATGTATTTATAGGCCTGTCCGGACCGGACGTGCTTACTGCTGATGATATCCGGCTTATGGCCAAAGATCCGGTCGTCTTCGCCCTGGCAAACCCGGACCCCGAGATAGCGCCTGAGGAGGCCCTTCCGCTGGTGAGGGTGCTGGCGACAGGCAGGTCGGATTACCCGAACCAGATCAACAATGTGCTGGGCTTCCCCGGCATATTCAGGGGCCTGCTGGATGTCCATGCAAGGGGAGTCAACGAAGAAGTAAAGCTGGCTGCCGCAAATGCGATAGCGCAAATTATAAGGGATGATGAACTGCACGAAGATTATATAATCCCCAGTATTTTCGACAGGAGGGTCGCGTCCTCAGTGGCTCATGCGGTTGCGGACGCGGCAAGACAGACAGGGCTTGCGAGACACTAGACTGCTGCGGCTAGCTTCTGAAACAGCAGCGCTGTTTCAGGCCCTGCTGCATTGTCCTCTCCGTGTTTGAAAAAAACAAACGTCTTCTTCCAGTTTTGTTTGAGGATCTTTTCCATCCATACAGACAGTTCGGCCTCAGTATAATCCGACCGCCGCAGACGCAGATATCCCCATTGTGCTGTGCTTACGATATCATTGGCAGGCTGCTCGTCGGAATCGGAGATGCAAAGGCAGCAGCCCCTTTCAGCAAGAAGCTGCAGCACCTTTTTATCCGACCAGGAAGGGCTGCGGAACTCAAAGGCGCAGGCAGCGCCGGCCGGCAGCAGCCGGAGGAACTTCTCAAGCGCGTCATAGTCAGCCTTGAAACTCCGGGGCAATTGGAACAGGACCGGCCCCAGCCTTTTGCCGATTGCCGCAAGCGTTCTGAAAAGATACTCAACCTCTTCATCCACATTTTTCAGCCGTTTCATATGAGTTATACGCTGCGGCGCCTTGAACGCGAATATGAAATTCTCCGGCGTTTGCTCCGCCCACGACAAGAGCAGGGACTCGACAGGCATGTGATGAAAGGTGTTGTTAATTTCAACCGTCCTGAGGCGGCCTGAATAAAAGCGCAACATCTCTCCGGGCGGTATCTTTTCAGGATAAAATTTCCCCCTCCACTCCTTGTACCCGAACCCGCTTGTGCCGGCATAGATTTTCATACTCTATTCATAGCACGTATATGTTCCCTGTCAAGCTGCAGAGCATAACGGCTCATCTTCACTGTCCTTGACTGTGACATATTTTGTGGGATACTTCATTTATGAAACAAAACTGCGGAGGATTATAAGATGGGAGGCGCGATCTGGAAGGGTTACATCCGTTTTAACGGCACGAATACAGCTGTAAAACTCCATCCGGCCGTCAGGGAGGAACAAGTCCGGTTTCACCTCCTCCATAAGCGCGACCACGCGAGGCTTCATCAGCAGATGATCTGCGCATATGATCATAAGCCTGTGCCTGCTGAGGCCCAGGTAAGGGGCTTTGAGGTGGAAGAAGGCAGATATATCATTGTTGAACAGTCCGAACTCGAAGACGCAGCGCAGGAAACCGGCCGGACCCCTGAAAATAGTCGGGCCATAGAGGTCCATGAGTTTGTCGGGGTTGCACAAATCGATCCCATATTCCTTGAAAGGGCCTACTTTCTAGAACCCGCCGATAAGGGCAAAGAATACAACGCGCTGGCCGCGGCCATGAAAGAAACGGATTCGGCCGGCATCTGCACATGGACGATGAGGAAGCGGACTTACAGCGGCGCGCTTTATCCTGCGGGAAGGACAATCCGTCTCTATACCCTGAGGTATGCGGATGAAATTATCGAGGCGGGCTCTCTCGGCCTCGACGAGATGGCCTTGTCGGAAAAAGAGCTGAGCATAGGGGTTGAGCTGATCAGCCGGCTGACAGCCCCGTTTAAGCCGGAGGAATTTGAAAATGAACACCACAGAAAGCTCCGTGATCTCATTGAGAAGAAATCACGGGGAGAAAAGATAGCCCTTTTGCGTCCGGTGCGGCTGAAACCTACAATGCCCGACAGGCTTCTTCAGACCCTTGAGGCAAGTCTGAAAAAGGTCGCCTGAGATAAAGAAGATGATAAAGAAAAACTCAACCGGCAAAGTCCCGCCCAGACTCTCCTCGGGCAAGGACCGTGAAACTTCATTTCAGAGCATATGGAGCGGGACGATCAGCTTCAGTCTTGTGGCTATCCCTGTTCAGCTTGTAAAAGCGGTTGAGCCCGGCCGGGTTTCTTTCCGGATGCTGCACGGAACCGACTTTTCACCGCTCTTAAGGCGGATGTACTGCCCTGAAGAGGGAAAGATTGTCGGGCAGGATGAGATCATCAGGGGATTTGAAACAGCTCCCGGCAGATATATCGTCATCACGGACGAGGAGTTGGAGTCTGTTTCGCCTCAGCGCAGCCGCACGATCGAGATCGTGCGGTTTACGGATATAAATGAGATAGACCGGGTCTGTTATAACCACCCGTATTATCTCGTGCCGGCAAGAGGCGGGGAAAAGGCCTACAGTCTTCTTTCAGAGATAATGCGCAGGACGGGCAAGGCAGGGATTGCACGGTTTGTGCTGGGAGAGCGCGAATACCTTGTCGCAATTAAGAGTACAGGAGGCGTCCTGAACCTCATAACGCTGCATTACAGTGAAGAAATCCTCTCTGATGGGGAACTCGCGCCTGAAGCGGATGCAATTGATGCAGGAGAAAAAGCCCGGATAAAGAAAACCATCCGGAAGATGACGACGGACTTCGCCCCCGGCAAATACTCCGACAGGCGGCGGGGGAAGATCGTGACTTTCCTGAAAAAGAAGCTGAAAGAAAAGGCGGCTGTGGAGGCCCCGGAGGCGCTGGAAGAAGAAGCCGTAGGCCCGGCTGATTTGATGGCCGCTCTGCAGGAGAGCATGAGCAGGGTGAAAAAGATACATTGAGCCGCAGGATTGTCGGGATAGCGGGGAAACGACTTGTCCTGTCCAATCTCGAAAAGGAGCTCTACCCCGCATACGGTTTCACAAAGGCCGCGATGCTTGAATACTACGAATCAATGGCTGATTACATACTCCCGCATCTTGGAAACAGGGCGCTAACACTTAAGAGATATCCCGACGGTGTGGAGGGAGACTTTTTCTTTGAAAAACGTTGTCCCTCTTACCGGCCGGAATGGGTAAAGACGGCTGATATACCTCAGGGAAGCGGTGAGCGCATGAGGGTCTGCCTGGTAAATAATGCCGAGACCCTTGCCTGGGCGGCGAATCTTGCGTCCCTGGAACTCCACGTGCCCCTGAACAGGGCGGTTACCCCTGAAACTTCCGATTCAGTGGTCTTTGACCTGGACCCCGGAAGTCCGGCCGATATAATTGATTGCGGCCGTGTGGCTTTGATACTAAGGGAGCTGCTGGCGGACCTGGGGCTTTCAAGTTATGTGAAGACCTCCGGCAAAAAGGGCCTTCATGTCTATGTCGCGCTAAACTCTCCGGATGTTAGTTTTGATCATACGAAGAAATTCTCGAAGGCGGTGGCGATAGTCATGCAAAGAAATTATCCCGGGCTTGTGACCGCAAGAATGTCAAAGGGATATCGCAATGCAAAGGTCTTTATCAACTGGTCCCAAAACGACTCATCCAAGACAATGATATGCATCTATTCCCTGCGTGCCGCAGAAAAGCCGTATGTATCCTTTCCCCTGGAATGGAAGGAGTTGAAAAGATTGACCGGGAGGCGCGATCCTGAAAAGTTTCAGGTCCTGCCCGCGGAGGCGGTCCGTAGGGTTGCAAAATACGGCGATCTGTTCAGGGATCTGCTTTCGATAAAACAGAGGCTCCCGCATCTGTGATGAAACTGGGCGAGTACAAGGCAAAGCGCAAATTTCCGGAAACGCCCGAACCCAGGGGCGGCCAAGGGAAAAAAGAGGGCGGCCTCATCTTCGTTGTGCATAAGCATGCGGCCCGGCATCTCCATTATGATTTCAGGCTCGAACTCGAGGGAGTGCTTAAGAGTTGGGCTGTGCCGAAGGGACCGCCGATTGACCCTTTCCAGAAAAGGCTTGCCATAAAGGTTGAAGACCACCCTTTTGATTATAAGGATTTTGAGGGCGTCATTCCCGAGGGCAACTACGGCGCCGGCAGCGTCATAATCTGGGACAGGGGCTCTTATCATCATCCTTCTGCAGAAGACCGTAAGGAGAGCGAAAGACTCCTCATAGACGGGCTCGCAAAAGGGAATATGAAGTTGATGCTGAACGGCGAAAAACTTCACGGTGAATTTGCGTTGGTAAAGATCGGCAAGGACGAAAAGTCGTGGCTGCTCCTGAAAAAGAAGGCCGGGAAGGATAATGACCCTGCAGATTTGGAAGTTCCCATGGAAAATCGTTCCGTAGCATCCGGCAGGAGCCTCGAGGAGGTCGCAGCAGGCGCAGGTGAAAAATCAGCAACAAAAAAAATTGAACGGATCAGGCTTAGGGAAACTGAAGAAAGCAGTGTACTGCAGGAAGCCCCGTCCGTGCCGATGCCGCACAGGCTGAAACCGATGCTCACAACCCCGATCAAAAAACCGTTCGATCATCCGGAATGGATCTTTGAGATCAAATGGGACGGATATCGCGCTGTCGCGGAAATCCATGAAGGAGGGGCATCTCTTTATTCCAGAAACGGCATACTGCTAAACAGTAAGTTCGCCCCTGTTACAGAGGCGTTGAAGAGTTTAGGCTTTGACGCGGTCTTTGACGGAGAGATCGTTGTAACAGACGACGAGGGCAGGCCTGATTTCGGTATGCTGCAGGATTACGGAAAATCCGGCAACGGTCATTTGGTCTATTATATCTTTGACCTCATTTATTTCCAGGGGCATGATCTGAGAGACCTGCCCCTGATCAGGAGAAAAGAACTATTGCGGAAGATCCTTCCTTCGGAGCGGACGATCAAATTCAGCGATCACGTTTCAGAAAGCGGCATCCTGTTTTTTAAGGCTGCGATCGAAAAGGGGCTGGAAGGGATAGTAGCAAAACATTCCCTTAGCCCTTATCGCAACGGCAAGAGGAGCGACCAATGGCTGAAGGTTAAGGCCAGGGCCGGCCGGGACTGCGTAATTGCGGGCTTTACCGAACCGGCAGGAAGGAGAAAACATTTCGGCGCGCTGGTCCTCGGTGTGTATGCAGGTAAAGAGCTGGTTTATATCGGACATACCGGAGGCGGGTTCAGCGCCGATATGCTGGGAGAAGTCCGCGCAAGAATCGAGCCGCTTATACGAAAAGAATGTCCTTTTAAAACAGTGCCCGAAACGAATGCGCCGGTTACCTGGCTCAGGCCGGAGATGGTATGCGAGGTAGCCTTTCAGGGCTGGACTTCCGCAGGCCTCATGAGACAGCCTGTCTTCATCCGGCTGCGGGACGACAAAGGAGCCCGTGAAGTCGTGCGTGAGGATTCTACCTAGCCTTTGCTCAATATGGCCCGACGCGCTTAAAGCCCGCCGTGTACTAAACCAAAGATAAATTTTCGCTGTTTGCCCTTAAGGCGATTCAGGGGCAAACAAGCCGGTGCTGAGATATCTCTCACCTCTGTCCGGAATTATTACAACCACATTTTTACCTTTGCCGAGTTTTGCGGCAACCTTTATTGCAGCCCACATCGCCGCGCCTGATGATATGCCGGGCAGAATCCCTTCTTTTTTCGCCATCTCTCTGGCTGTGGCAGCAGCGTCCACGTCCGTGACCTGAATAATTTCATTGTATATGGCGGTATTAAGAACTCCCGGCACAAAGCCCGCTCCAATGCCCGCTATCTTGTGAGGCCCCGGACTTCCTCCTGAGAGCACGGGGGAGGCAGCAGGCTCGATTCCCGCTATCCAGATCTTCGGGTTCCGGTCCTTCAGCACTTCTCCGACTCCGGTTATTGTGCCGCCTGTGCCTATGCCGGCGACAAAGCCGTCCGGCGCGCTGCCAAGATCACTTAATATTTCAACCGCTGTAGTGCGCCTGTGCACTTCCGGATTTGACTTGTTCTCAAACTGCTGGGGCATAAAATATTCCGGATTGCCTCTGCTAATCTCCGCTGCCGCATCAACCGCGCCCTTCATCCCCTTTTTACCTTCGGTCAGGACTATTTCAGCCCCATAGGCCTGAAGGAGCTGGCGTCTCTCCACAGACATGGTCTCCGGCATGGTGAGTATCAGTTTATACCCCTTGACCGACGCCACCATCGCAAGCCCTATCCCTGTATTGCCGCTCGTGGGTTCCACCATGGTCCCCCCGGATTTAAGCCTGCCTTTTTTTTCAGCGGATTCGATCATCGAAAGGGCGATTCTGTCTTTTACAGACCCTCCCGGATTAAATCCTTCGAGTTTTGCCCATATTACAGCATCTTCAGGGCCGGTCATATTGTTTATTTTTACCAGAGGTGTGTTTCCAATGAGACCCAGGATATCGCTGCTCGTTTTCATTAAGCCTCCCCGCACATAACGGATTTATGAAAAATTATATCACAATGTCGATGATACTGTTTCAGCAAAAAACCCGGATGTTGTAAAATCACTGCTGATGGATACTGTAGTAATAAAGGCCTCGGGCAGGTCCGAGAAATTCGATATCGATAAACTGGCCGAATCCCTGGTCCGCGCAGGCGCGCCCCCGGACATCGCGGTCGACATAGCGGGCAAGGTAGCGTCGAGGATATCCCCATCGGCGCATTCAAAGGCCATATACCGCATGGCAAGGACGCTCCTGAGACAATACAACAGGGTGTCGGGCATGAAGTATTCGCTTAAAAAGGCGCTTTATGCGCTCGGCCCTTCGGGGTATCCGTTTGAAAAATATTTCGCCCGCATCCTTAAGGCCCACGGGTATACAGTGGCGGTTGACAAGCTCCTGGAGGGCCACTGTATCAGGCATGAGGTCGATGTCACGGCCTCAAAAAATACTGAACAGTGCGTAATAGAATGCAAGTATCACAGCGATGCCGGCAATTCAACCGACGTCAAGACCGCATTATACGTGCATTCAAGAGTGGAAGACATACGAAAGGCCTTTGAGAGGCTGCCTGAAAACAAAGACAGGTCGTTCGAGGGATGGCTTGTGACGAATACGCGCTGCACGCCGGACGCCATCGCATATGCGGCCTGCGTTGGGCTGAAGATAATCAGCTGGAAATATCCTGAAAACAGAGGCCTCGAAAATATGATAGAAGACAAGAGGCTTTATCCTGTTACAGTGCTGCCTGCTGCAAGACAGAGGACCCTGGCCCAGCTTTTCAGCAGGGATTTTATCCTGGTGCAGGACATATCGGACACCGACCGCGAGCTCTTTGTTCAAAAAAGCGGGCTTGATGCGGAGACCGCATACAATCTGAAGAAACAGGCTGCGCAACTCTGCCCCGGCTGCGGGTAGATACTGCCATTTTGTTCGTTTTTGTGCTATCTTAAGCTATTAATAAGCCGGCCGGTTGCCGGCTTAAATCATCCCCGGAGGAAAGACATGAGAGAGACAAAAATAGTTCTGCCGGACAGAGAAATTCCAAAGCAGTGGTACAACATCATGGCCGACATGCCGAACCTGCCGAAGCCGCCGTTGCATCCCGGCACAAAGCAGCCGATTGGACCTGCCGACCTTACCCCGATTTTTCCCATGGCTCTGATCGAACAGGAGGTCTCGACACAGCGCTGGATAGACATACCGGAAGAAGTGCTCGATATATACACCCTCTGGAGACCTTCCCCCCTTTATCGCGCTCACAGGCTCGAGGCCGCTCTCGGCACTCCGGCAAAGATCTATTATAAATATGAAGGCGTAAGTCCTGCCGGAAGCCATAAACCCAACACCTCGATACCGCAGGCATACTACAATAAAAAGGCCGGCACAAGGAGGATTGCTACAGAGACAGGCGCGGGGCAGTGGGGCTCGTCAATGGCCCTTGCCGGCACACTCTTCGGCCTGGAAGTTACTGTTTATATGGTCAAGGTCAGCTACAATCAAAAACCCTATCGAAGGATAGCGATGGAGACTTGGGGCGCTACAGTGCATCCGAGCCCTTCGACAGTGACGAACTCTGGAAGAAAGGCGCTTGAGTCAAACCCGGATAGCCCCGGAAGCCTTGGTATGGCAATATCAGAGGCGGTGGAAGACGCGGCCACACACGATGATACTAATTATGCGCTCGGCTCTGTCCTCAACCACGTTCTTCTCCATCAGACAGTCATAGGACTCGAAGCAAAAAAACAGTTTGAGCTGGTCGGGGATTATCCTGATGTAATAGTAGGCTGCTGCGGCGGAGGCAGCAACCTCGGCGGAGTCAGCTTCCCTTTCCTTCAGGACAAGATAAACGGCAAACAGCTGAGGGTGATTGCGGTGGAGCCGATATCCTGCCCGACACTGACAAAGGGCGAGTTCAGATATGATTTCGGAGATACCGCAGGCTTGACCCCCCTCATGATGATGTACACGCTCGGGCATAATTTTATGCCGCCGGGCATACATGCGGGAGGTTTGAGGTATCACGCGGATTCTCCGCTCGTCTGTCAGCTATACCATGACGGTCTTATCGAGGCTGTGGCGCTCGGACAGACAGGAGTGTTTGAGGCGGCCATCCAGTTTGCAAAGACCGAAGGCATAATCCCTGCGCCGGAAAGCTCTCATGCGATCAAGGGCGCTATTGATGAGGCGATGAAGGCAAAAGAAGAAGGCAAAGAGAAGACGATTTTCTTTAACCTGAGCGGCCACGGATACCTCGATCTTACGGCATACCAGGATTACCTTGCCGGCAAACTCGTAGACTACGAGTATCCGGACGAAAAGATCAAAGAAGCGTTGAAAGAACTGCCGGTAATAGGGTAATTAAAGGCCGGCGGTCCGATAACCGGTAATTGGACTATGCGCACAAGGCGGGCATCGCGCTGCTGAATCAGCTCAAATGCCGTCCTTGTGCGAAGCCGGCCTGATATTTTATTTATGATTAGAGTAAAGATCTGCGGCATAACCAATCCTGAAGATGCCCTGGCCGCTGTTGATTTAGGAGCGGACGCGCTGGGTTTTGTCTTTGTGAAGGAGAGCCCCAGATATATCTCTCCTGAAGATGCGGCTGCGCTCATTGATACCCTTCCTCCTTTTGTGAGCGCTGTGGGCGTATTAGCCGATGAGACTCCGGAGACAGTTGAAAAGATAGTTGCAGTATCCGGCATAAACGTAGTCCAGCTCCATGGGAACGAAGCCCCGCATAAATGTAAATTTAACTGCAAGGTCATCAAGGGCATACGCGTCAAGAATCTGCAAAGCCTCGACCCTCTGGAGGGGTATAAAGATATAGTCGCAGCCTTTCTGCTTGACACCTATGACAAGAACATGCTGGGCGGAACAGGCCATATTTTCAACTGGGATATAGCACTTGAGGCAAAGCAGTACGGCAGGATCATCCTCGCCGGCGGACTCAATACGGACAATATTGCAGAGGCTATAAAGCGTGTGCGGCCTTATGCGGTTGATGTCAGCAGCGGAGTTGAAAAGGATAAACGCCGGAAAGACCACAAAAAGTTAAAGCTGTTTATCGACAGGGCCAGGTCGGCCTGACAACATTTGGTGCGGTTATCTTAATTTCAGGTAACTCAGGTTGTTTAGACTGTAGTCTATTAGGACTGCCCAAAGAACAAAGCAAGTATCCCAACACATTGGCCGGTTCAAATGCTTTGAGCTATTGTCCCGCGCGGGTATTCCCCCCGATCTGTCTGAACACCTACAGGCTATCCACCTGAGTAGTTACAATTTCAGAAAGTTTCTCAGCAGATCTTTTCCGACTGTAGTTAAAATCGATTCAGGGTGAAACTGCACCCCTTCAATTGCGAACTGTTTATGTCTGACGCCCATGATGATGCCGTCTTCCGTTTGCGCTGAAACCTCGAGCGCGTCAGGCAGTGTTTCTCTCTTTATGATCAGCGAATGATACCTCGTTGCCTCAAACGGGTTGGGCAGGCCGTTGAAAATCGTGCGGTTGTCGTGATGGATAAGGGAGATCTTTCCGTGCATAAGATAAGGCGCGCGGATAACGTCGCCGCCAAAGGCCTCGCCGATTGATTGATGTCCGAGGCAGACCCCTAGCAGGGGGAGCTTCCCGGCAAAGTGCCTTATGACTTCTATTGATATGCCCGCCTCTTTTGGAGTGCACGGCCCCGGTGAAATAACGATCCTGTCCGGTCTCAGCGCCTCTATTTCGGCTATCGTGATCCTGTTGTTCCTGAAGACCTTGAGTTCCTGTCCTAATTCGCCCAGATACTGGACCAGATTGTAGGTAAACGAGTCATAATTATCTATCATCAGAAGCATTAATCCAGCCCCCTTTCAGCCATATCAACCGCCCTCATCATGGCCTTCGCCTTGTTCACGGTCTCCTGATATTCCATGGCAGGGATACTGTCCGCCACAACTCCGCCGCCGGCCTGGATATAGGCGACATTGTCTTTTACCACCAGGGTTCTGATAGTGATGCATGTGTCCATATTGCCCGAGAAACCGAAATATCCGACTGCGCCTGCATAGGGGCCGCGCCTTGTCGGCTCCAGCTCCTCTATGATCTCCATGGCGCGTATTTTGGGCGCTCCTGAAACCGTCCCTGCGGGGAAGCATGCCCTTACCACGTCATAGGAGTCATAACCGTCCGCCAGCCGGCCGCGCACGTTTGAGACGATATGCATCACATGAGAATAGCGTTCGATGACCATGAGTTCGGTTACGTTTACACTGCCGGCCGCGCTTACCCTTCCAACGTCGTTGCGGCCCAGGTCAACAAGCATAATATGCTCTGCGCGCTCTTTAGGGTCGGACAGGAGCTCGCGCTCCAGCGCCGAGTCCTCATCTTCCGTTTCTCCCCGCTTCCGGGTGCCTGCAATGGGACGCAGGTCTATCCTGTCCGCTTCCAGCCTTACCATGACCTCGGGAGACGCGCCTACCACGGTAGTGTCGCCGCAGCGCAAAAAGTACATGTACGGGGATGGGTTGATCAGCCTTAGCGCGCGGTATATCTGAAAAGGCTCAACACTTATCTTTGTCTCAAACCTCTGGGACGGCACAACCTGAAAGATATCCCCTGCCTTGATATATTCTTTTGCCTTAAGCACAGCCTTTTCATAAAGGGCCTGGGTGAAATTCGACTTCAGGACAGGCGCCTTTTTCCTTCCTGTAGCGTCCGGTTTTTTTATCCGCAGCGACCGTCCGCGCCTCAGTCTGGCAACCAGGGCATCGATCCCTGCGGTCGCTTCATCATAGGCCGCCCTGGTCGATTTGCCGTTTATGTGCACATTCGATACTACCTTGATCTTGTGCGTCACGTTGTCGAAGATCAGCATCGTGTCGGTTATCATAAAAAAAATGTCAGGCGTGCCGAGGCCCGGTTTTTTGCGGTCGGGAATATTCTCAAAAAATCTGACCGAGTCATATCCTATGAACCCGACCGCGCCGCCGTAGAACCTGGGAAGACCCGGGTTCGGGACAGGCGTAAATTCAGACAGGACGTCCTTGACGACTTCGAGAGGATCTCTTTGAATCCTGCGCTTCTCCGCCTTTCCGTTGCGGATTATCTCGACGTTATCCCCGAAACTCCGTATAACGATCGACGGCCTGCTGCCCAGAAAGGAATACCTTGCCCATTTCTCTCCGCCCTCGACACTCTCCAGCAGAAAGGAGTAGTGTCCGTCGTCTATCTTCAGAAAGGCTGAGACGGGTGTGTCGGAGTCCGCAAGTATCTCCCTGTATACAGGTATGAGATTGCCTTTCCGGGCGGATTCCCTGAATGTTTTATAATCCGGGTAAAACATATTGACAAAAAGTTCCTCGTTAAATTAGTATGGATATCTGATAATTATAGCTTATCGGGCGGAGATAAGTTAAGGCTCAACCGGCCCGCCCGAAAAAAAGTTTATAGTTGATATGCGGGAATAGCTCAGTGGTAGAGCATAACCTTGCCAAGGTTGGGGTCGCGGGTTCGAATCCCGTTTCCCGCTCCAGATAAAATCGGTGAGTAGTGAATAGTGAGCAGCAAAAACAGGACCGGTTCACTTTTTACTATTCACTTTTTAGTTTCTTTTAAGGCGGCGTACCCAAGTGGCTAAGGGGGAGGTCTGCAAAACCTTTATGCAGCGGTTCAAATCCGCTCGCCGCCTCCAGTTCCAACCAGTGTCTTGCTTTCTCTGATCGCTTCCAGAACCGACATTTCGAGACCTCTCTCTTCAAAAAATTCTTTTTCGAGAG
>Ga0334722_10000766_pt1 | contig 44486 bp, 46 predicted proteins | sample C3_bottom_MG_FD_207210 | JGI IMG/M metagenome (GOLD analysis project Ga0334722, IMG submission 207210) | Sediment microbial communities from Yellowstone Lake, YNP, Wyoming, USA - C3_bottom | ecosystem: Environmental > Aquatic > Freshwater > Lake > Sediment | place: USA: Wyoming | collected...
TCCATCCCGGAGGCCGCCGGCAGCGGCCGCAATTGGGATTACCGCTACTGCTGGCTGCGCGACGGCTATTTCGTGGTCAATGCCCTGAACCGGCTCGGCGCGACCCGCACCATGGAGCGCTACCTCGGCTACATCGTCAATGTCGCCGCCAATGCCGGCGGCGGTCCGCTGCAACCGGTCTACGGCATCGACGGCCGGGCGGAGCTGGCCGAGCGCGAGGTGCCGGCGCTGGCGGGCTATCGCGGCATGGGACCGGTGCGCATCGGCAACCTCGCTTACCGCCAGGTGCAGCACGACGTCTACGGTTCGGCCATCCTCGCCGCCACGCACATTTTCTTCGACCAGCGCCTGACCCGGCGCGGCGACGAAGCCCTGTTCCACCGCCTCGAATCGCTGGGGGAACAGGCCACGCGCTGCTACGACCAACCCGATGCCGGCCTGTGGGAACTGCGCGGCAGCGCACGCGTGCATACCTTTTCCTCCGTGATGTGCTGGGCGGCCTGCGACCGCCTGGCGCGGATCGCCGTGCGCCTGGGCCTCAGCGCGCGCGCCGGCTACTGGCGCGATCACGCGCAGCGGATTCATGCAAGCATCAGCCAGCGCGCCTGGAGCGAACGGCGCGGCGCCTTTGTCTCCACCTTCGAGGGCGAGGCGATGGATGCGAGCCTGCTGCTGCTGGCCGAGGTCGGGTTCCTCGACGCGGCCGACCCGCGCTTTGCCGCAACGGTCGGCGCCGTCGAGAAGGATTTGCGCCGCGGCGATTTCATTTTCCGCTATGTCGAGAAAGACGATTTCGGCGAGCCGGAAAACGCCTTTCTCGTCTGCACCTTCTGGTATGTGAATGCGCTGGCCGCACTGGGCCGGCGCGAGGAGGCGCGCGAGCTGTTCGAGAAGCTGCTGGCCTGCCGCAACCGCCACGGCCTGCTCGCCGAACATATCGATCCCCGCAGCGGCGAACAGTGGGGAAATTTCGCGCAGACCTACAGCATGGTAGGGCTGATCAACGCCGCGACCCGGCTGTCGATACGCTGGGATCAGGCGTTCTGATCACGCGGAACCTCCCGGCCGGATCTCAGCGATACAGCAGGAACTCGCGCCGCGCGTCCAGCCAGGCTTGCTCATCGGCTTGAGCCATGCGCTCGAGATCGCCCGGCCCGGCGGCGGCATCGTCGACCCACAGCCGCAACAGCTCGCTGCCATTGATCAGATCGATCGCCGGCCGGTCCTGCTCGTATTCGTAGGCGAATTCGCGCCACAGCGGATAGCCTGACTCGAGTCGGCGCAGGCACTTGAATGCGAGCGCGATCAGGCGCCAGGGTTTGAACGCTGCGTGGTCATAGCAGCCCGCGTCGTCGACATGCAGTTGCAGGCCGTGGCAGAGCTTGCCCGCGTGCTTGTGAAACGTCGGTTCGAACCAGCACGGCCGCAGGCGGCAGCCTTGCAGCCAATGCGGCGCCAGCCGCCGCATCTCGGCGAGCAGCGCAGCGGCATCGAGTCCGGGCGCGCCGAACAATTCGAGCGGCCGCGTGGTGCCGCGCCCCTCGGACAGCGTCGTGCCCTCGAGCATCACCGTGCCGGCATAACAGCGCGCCATCGACAGATTGGGCGCGTTCGGACTCGGGTTGACCCAGCTGCGCTCATCGGGCCAGCCAAAGCCCGACGCCGCGGCCGGCGACCACTGCTGCATTTCGACCACCTCGAGTTCGACATCGAGCTTGAGCCGGGCGCGGAACCAGCGCGCGAGCTCCCCCAGGGTCAGCCCGTGGCGCATGGGCAGGGGACCGGCGCCGACGAAACTCTCCCAGCCCGGACGCAGCAGCAAGCCTTCCACCGGCCGGCCGGCCGGGTTGGGCCGATCCAGTATCCACACCGCCTTGCCGTGCGCCGCAGCCGCTTCCAGCATATAGCGCAGCGTGGTGATGAAGGTGTAGATGCGGCAACCCAGATCCTGCAGGTCCACCAGCAGCACGTCGAAACTGTTCATCATCGCCGCGGTCGGCCGGCGCACCGCGCCGTACAGGCTGAACACCGGAATGCCCAGCCGCGGATCGACGAAATCGGACGATTCGATCATGTTGTCCTGCTTGTCGCCGCGCAGTCCGTGCTGCGGACCGAACGCCGCGGCGAGGCGGATATCCGGCAAGGCGGCCAGGGCATCCAGCGTGTGCGTCAGATCGCGCGTGACCGACGCCGGATGAGCGAGCAAGGCGACGCGCTTTCCCGCGAGCGGCTGGCGCAGCCCCGGTTCGTCCAGCAGGCGCTCAATACCCAGTTTCATGTCTTTCGTTTCCTCGCAGTTCGAACTCGCCCAGGCGCAGCACGAAAGTTTCGCGCCGATGAAAATCCGGCTGCGCCGCAGCGTGCTGCAGCGCCCAGTAGCTCAAAGTTCCGTCCGCGGCCTCCAGCACCACCGCGACACCGATCTCGATACGCGCCGCCGCGACGCCGGGCAAGGCCAGCGCATCCAGCCGCGCTTGCAGCGTCCATCCCTGCGCATCCGTGGAGAACGTGATGCGCGGCGCCGGCGGCGCCGGGCTCAGCTCGGCTGCATCGCGCACGCGGTAAACCGAAAAGCCGTACATCGCCCACTGCCCCGAAGGCGAGCAATTGTATTCCCGGTAAGCCGCGTCGCCCGCGATGCCGGCGAAGAGTTCGCAGCAGGTATGGCGCCAGAGTTCATCCGCGGCCGCGGCCGGCCGCGCCTGCGGCAGGCGCAACGCTCCCGAGGCGCAACGGCAGTCGAACTCCGCCGTCAAGCCGCCGTCGCCGGTGGCCGCGAGTACGACAGCTAGCGAGCTCACCTGCGGCATCGGCGTCGCCGGATGGGGAATGAGTTGCACGCGGGTCATCGGGCCGCATCATAGCCCGGTTTTCAACAGATACGGGGCAGTTGATCGCCCGCCAGCCATTCAACGATGCGCCGCCCGCCGAAGGCGGTGGTGAGCTGCACGAAATGCCGGCTGTCGGCGATCACCTCGCCGATCACCGCCGCGTCCCGCGCGAGGGGATGCGCGCGCATCGCCGAAACAAGGCGCGCGGCATCGGCGCCGGCACAGATCGCTATCAGCTTGCCTTCGTTGGCGACGCACAGCGGATCGAGCCCGAGCAATTCGCAGGCCGCGGCGACCACCGGCTTCACCGGTATCGCCTGCTCCTGCAGCATCATGCCGACGCCCGACTGGACGGCGATTTCATTCAGCGTCGCCGCCAGACCGCCGCGCGTCGGGTCGCGCAGGCAGCGAAGCCCGGCGCGCGTGGCCAGCATCGCGGCGACCAGGCCGTGCAGCGCAGCGCTGTCGGACACGATGGGCGCATCGAAGCAAAGATTTTCGCGCTGGCTCATGATCGCCACGCCGTGATCGCCCATGGACCCGGAAACGATCACCGCGTCCCCGGGGCGGGCGCGCGCGCCGCCGAGCTCCAGGCCTTCGGGCAACACGCCCGCGCCGGCGGTCGTGATGAATACGCCGTCGCCCTTGCCGCGCTCCACCACCTTGGTGTCGCCCGCCACCACGGACACGCCCGCCTCGCGCGCCGCCTGCGCCATGGAGGCGACGATGCGCGAGAGATCCGCGAGCGCAAACCCCTCTTCCAGGATGAACCCCGCCGTCAGGTAAAGCGGGGTCGCGCCCATCATCGCCACGTCGTTCAGCGTGCCATGCACCGCGAGGCTTCCGATGTCGCCGCCGGGAAAAAACAGCGGCGACACCACGTGGCTGTCGGTGGACATCACCAGCCGCGCGGGCTTGCCCGCAAGCACCGGCGCCGGCAGCACGGCGCCGTCGTTGCCCTGGGCGAGATAATCGTTGCCCAGATGCCGCGCGAACACTTCGGCGATGAGCTGCACCATGGCCCGCCCGCCGGAGCCATGCGTCAGGTCGACGCGGCCGTGTTTCAGATCGAGCGGCCGGGCATAGCCTTTCTTGGTCTCGCTCATCAGTGCACATCCCGGTGGCGGCCGTAGCTGTAATGCGCGGCACACGCGCCTTCGCTGCTGACCATGCACGAGCCAACCGGAAACTCGGGCGTGCACGCCGTGCCGAATATCCTGCAGTCCTGCGGCCGCCTGGCGCCGCGCAGGATCGCCGCGCATTCGCAGGCCGGATTGTCGGGCACGGAGCGGTAGGCGAGTTCGAACCTCCGCTCGGCGTCGAACGCGGCATAGGCCTCGCGCAATTTCAGCGCCGAATCAGGCACCACACCGAGCCCGCGCCATTCGAATTCGCGGCGCAGTTCGAACACCTCGGCCATGCGCTGCTGCGCCTTGAGATTGCCCTCCCGGCTCACCGCCCGCGAGAATTCGTTTTCCACCGCGGCGCGCCCGTCGTTCACCTGCCGCACCAGCATCAGGATCGCCTGCATCACGTCCAGCGGCTCGAAGCCGGCGATCACCACCGGCTTGCGGTAGTCCGCGGCGACGAATTCATAGGGCCGGGTGCCGATCACCGTCGACACATGGGCCGGACCGATGAAGCCGTCGAGCGCGACCGCGCCGCCCTCGCCCGCTGCGGGCGCATCCAGTATGGTCCGCATCGCCGCGGGAGTCAGCACATGGCAGCACAGCACGCTGAAGTTGGCCAGCTGTTCGCGCTCGGCCTGCTGGATCGCAAGCGCCGTCGGCGGCGTGGTGGTTTCGAAGCCGATGGCGAAGAACACCACTTCGCGCTGCGGATGGTCGCGCGCGATCTGCAGCGCGTCCAGCGTCGAATACACCATGCGGATATCGGCGCCGCGCGACCGCGCTTTCATCAGCGACAGGCCCTCGGAGGCGGGCACGCGCAAGGTATCGCCGTAAGTGCACAGAATCACGTTCTGCTTCAGCGCGAGAGCTATCGCCAGGTCCACGCGCCCGATCGGCAGCACGCACACCGGACAGCCCGGCCCGTGGATCAGGCGCAAAGCCGGCGGCAGCAGATCGGCGAGACCGTAGCGCGAAATGGCATGGGTATGGCCGCCGCAGAATTCCATGAAACTGTAGCCGCGTCCGGGTTCGACCGCCCGCGCGATCTTGCCCGCCAGGATTCGCGCGAGCGCGCCGTCGCGGAATTCGTCGATGTACCTCACGGCGCCCCGGGCTCTGCTGCGCGCAGCTCGGCAAACAGCGCCAGGGTTTTCTCGGCCTCCTCGGGATCGAGCTTCGACAGCGCGTAGCCGACATGCAGGATTACATAGTCGCCGACGCTCACCTCGTCGAGCAGGGCCAGCGAAATTTCCTTCCTCACGCCGTCCAGATCGACGATCGCCGTCGCGTTGGCGCCGAGTTCCATCACTTTCACCGGTAGTGCCAGGCACATGTCACCGCTCCAGAGGTTGCATCGCCACCCAGGCCTGCCCGAGTGCGAGCCCGCCATCGCCGGGCGAGGCGCGCTCGGGCGCCAGAACGGCGATGCCGCTCGCTGCCAGATTCTGCCTCAGTCCCAGGGATAACAGCGCGTTCAAAAAACAGCCGCCGCCCCAGGCCACCGTGCCCAGGCCGCTGGCCTCGGCCGCGCGCGCCACCCAGTCCCCCAATGCGGCGACCAGTGTGGCATGAAAGCAGGCCGCGGCCCCATCCACACCGTCCACGCGCTGCGCACCGTCGAGCGCGGCGAGCGCGGGCAGCAAATCGAGCCGCCCGTCGCGGGCTATGCGCCAGCCATCGTTCATCGCCGGCGGCCAGCCGTGGCGCTCGATATGGCGCGCCGCCGCCTGCTCCAGCAGGATCGCCGCCTCGGCTTCGAACTGCATCTGCGCGCACAGACCGAGCAGGCCCGCCGCGGCGTCGAACACCCGGCCCATGCTCGAGGTGCGCGGACAGCGGATGTTGCGCTCGAGCAGGGTGGCGATCATGCCGGCGCCGGCCTGCGGCAGGCGCGCGGCGATCTCCGCATTGCGGCCGAGTTCGTGCAGCACCGAGGCCGCCATGCGCCAGGGTTCGCGCGCGGCGCGATCGCCGCCGGGCAAGGCGAGCGGCCGGAGATGGCCCAGGCGCGCGCACTGCGCGCCTTCCACGCGCAGCAATTCCCCGCCCCAGGCCGCACCGTCCGGCCCGAGGCCGACACCGTCCAGCGCGAGTCCGAGCACCGCGCCGCGCTCGCCGTGCTCGGCGCAGACCGCGGCGATATGCGCGTGATGATGCGCCACCGCCACCGCGGGCAGCCCGCGGCTCGCGGCGAAGTCGATGGCAACGCGCGTGCTGTAGTAATCCGGATGCAGATCGTGGGCGACGATCTGCGGTTGGACTTGCGCCGCGTCCAGCATGCGGCTCACCGTCTCGTCGAACAGAATGCAGCACTCGGCGTTGTCCAGCGCGCCGATATTCGGCGACAGGAAAGCCTCGTTGCCGCGGGTGACGCAGACGCTGCCCTTGAAATGCGCACCGAAGGCGAGCACCGAAGGCCCGGCGTCGGGCAGACCGATGCGGCCAGCGTCGACGGTCAAGGCGGCAGTCAAGGCAGCGGCCGTTGCGTCTGCGCCTCCGGCCGGGCGCCAATCCGCTTGCGGCTGTCCAGCATTTCCTGTTTCGCGGCAGCCGCGCGGGCCAGGCCCTCGCGCAGGAATTCCAGCCATGCATCCAGGCCTACACCGCTGGCGGCGGAAACGCGGATCACCTTGATCTGCGGATTGACGCGGCGCGCGAAGGCGACGGCCGCATCGACATCGAAATCGAGGTGCGGCAGCAGGTCGATCTTGTTCAGCAGCATCAGGCTGGCGGCGCGGAACATGTCCGGATACTTGACCGGTTTGTCCTCGCCCTCGGTGACCGACAGGATCACCACCTTGTGCGCTTCGCCCAGATCGAACGCCGCCGGGCACACCAGATTGCCGACGTTCTCTATCATCAGCAGGCTATCCTCGCGCAGACCCAACGTCTGCATCGCCTGCCCGACCATGTGCGCGTCGAGGTGGCAGCCGCGGCCGGTGTTGATCTGCACCGCCGGCGCGCCAGTGGCGCGTATGCGTTCGGCATCGCGGCTGGTTTGCTGGTCGCCCTCGATCACGGCGACCGCCTGCCCCCCGAGCAGGGCGATGGTCTTGCACAAGAGTGCGGTCTTGCCCGAGCCGGGGCTGGACACCAGATTCAGCGCGAATATGCCGCGCTCGGCCAGTCGTTGGCGGTTGTCGGCGGCATAGGCGTTGTTCTTCGCCAGGATGTCCTGCTCGATCCGCACCCTGCGCGTGGCGCCGGGCGCGCTCGCCAGTTCGTGACCGTGTTCATGCCCGTGCGCGTGCAGCGGGTCATGCGCGTGACTGTGGGTGGTGCCGTCGGCATGCGTATGCACCTGCGCAGGGTCTTGATGCGCAACTGCGCCGTCGACGGTCGCTTCATCGTTGCCGCAGCCGCAGCTGATACACATGCTGTTCCCCTACTCGACTTCGAGTTCTTTCACGCGCATTTCGGTGCCGCCGGTCACCATCACCTGATACCCGCCGCACTGCGGACAGGCGGCGGCGATTTCGCTCACGGACACGCTCGTGGCGCAACCCGCGCACCAGCCGGATCCGGGCAGCGCGATGATCTCCAGCCGCGCGCCCTCGGCAACGCTGCCGCGCGCCACCGCGTCGAAACAAAATTGCATGGCCTCCGGCTCCACCGCGGCGAGCCGGCCGATCTCCAGCCACACCCTGGCGACCCGGGAGAAGTTCTGCTGCCGCGCCGAGTCCTCGATCAACTCCAGCACGCCCGCGGCCAAAGACATTTCATGCATGGAAGCTATTGAGAGTTACGCAATTGATTGACGGTATTGCCATCGAACGCCCCGCCCCTCACCCCACCTCTTCGGGTGGTCCCGCCCTCCGGGCTCCCACCAGCCCTCTCCCCCGTTCCCGGGGGCGAGGGAGAAAACCTCCTCTCCCGCCGGGAGCCCCCTCTCCCGCCCAGGCGGGAGAGGGCTGGGGTGAGGGTGGGCTGTAAGCTAATTGGGTAAGCTAGTCTAACGCAATTGCGCCCGGGAGCCTGCGGTCACGGACGAGAGGCCGCGCTCGCGCGCAAGCCGCGCTATTTCCCTCCGGTGACGATTTCGCGCTGGACTTCGGTAATGTCCCGGGCGCGGGTTGCCGGCGCCGTGTTGCATTTTCCCCCGCGCGGACAGCGCGAACTGCGCGGGCAGATGATGCGCGCGGGTTGCTTCAGCGACTCCTCCACCCAGGCGATGCTGAGGATGTTGGCCACGGCGCGTATCGCTTCGGTCGCCGCGCGGCCGATCTTCGCCTCGCCGCCTTTGCGCAGGCAGTCCTCCCCTATGCTGTCCACGATCTCGGCGCCGTTGGCATCGTTCGAGGACAGCGCGGGCTCCAGGTCTATGCCCACCGACAGCACGTGCGCTCCCCCCGCCATGTCGCGCGTGCGCAGCGTGTGGCAGCAGTAGAGCTGCCAGCGGTCGTTTTCGCGGATCACCGAAATCTGCGAGCTCGACTCGTTGTTGGCGCTGTCGAGCATGCGGAACACGGCCCAGTGCGGGCAGGGATCGGTCGCCTGCGTCATGTTGCCCCAGGGCAGCGGGATGCCGTTGCCGCGATACACGGCGCGGAAATGCCCCGGCGTCGTCGCGTCGAAGAAATGCCAGTACGGATAGGGCGACACCTTGGTCATGCGCCGCATGAACACCGACGGCGAAAGCTCGAGCGCGCGCCGCGCCTCGATCCGATAGCGCTCGCGCATCAGGTAGCGGCGGAACGGCACTTTCGGAAGGAGCAGCGCGCTGGCGAAGAAGCTGCACTCGAAGTCCCGCCACGCGAGCAGCACGTCTTTCGCCTCGATGCCGGCGTGAAACGGCGTGCCGCTGTCCGGGCTTTCGCCCATTTCGCCGCCCGTGGCGTGGGGCGATTTCAGGCCGTCGCCGCCGTGCAGCACCTTGTGCCCGATGTGGGAGGCGAGATCGAACTTCAGCCGCGCGGGGTCCGCCTGCAGGGCCTTGTTCAGATACACGGTGCCGGGGGGTTCGAAAAACGACCGGACCAGGCTGCGCACCTCGTGTTCGTTGTCGCGCGCCAGCACCGGCTTGCGCTCGAACCAGCGGATCTCCAGGCCATGGCGCTTGGCGAGCGCCATCAGATCCTCGACCTTGAGCGGGAATTCCCGCTCGCCGACCTTTTCGGCGGCGCGTTCCAGGTCGGGAAATTCGTTGCGCGAGGTCTCCTGATGCGCGCGTATCAGCAGGTGCGCGAACTGCCGCCCCGTGGTCCCGGTCTGCGACAGGAGCTCCGGGATCGCGGCCTGCAGCAGGTTCTTGGAGAACAGAAACGAGGGCTCGAACGGTATCCCGGCCGCGCCGCCGGCCGCTTTTTCGCGGCTGGCCGGCGCGAATTCGGCGTTCTGGTCGAGGAACCAGTTCGGTTTGCGCTGGAACACGCCCGCGATCAAGGCCAGCACCTCCTGCGACGGGCTGCGGCGCCCGCTCTCGATCATGCTGAGGTAGGACACCGAGGGCGCCGACTGCGGATCGACCTGGGCGCAGCGCGCGGACAGATCGTCGAGCGTGATCCGGTGTTCTTTGCGCAGCGCGCGCAGCTTGGTCCCGAGAAAATGGTTGTTCCTGGAGATGCGTTCCATGGTGCTGGCGTCCCGTAAACCTGATCGTGTGAAGTTGCACCAGCTTAATTGTGTGAACTTAACACTGTCAACATTTATTGTGTGGATTTCACATAAAGTCTGGAATACGGTGCTCACACCACTTCAACACCCTAGGAGACAGCCATGAACCAAAGCCCGCGCCTCCACGCCGACGCGCACGCCATCAAAGAGGACTGGGACGAGAACCCGCGCTGGCGCGACGTCAAGCGCGGCTACACCGCCGAGGACGTGTTCCGCCTGCGCGGCTCGATGGTGATCGAACATACCCTGGCGCGCCGCGGCGCCGAGAAGCTGTGGCGCCTGCTGACCGAGACGCCTTACGTCAACACCCTGGGCGCGCTGACCGGCAACCAGGCGATGCAGCAGGTGAAAGCCGGGTTGAAGGCCATCTACCTGTCTGGCTGGCAGGTCGCGGCCGACGGCAACGACTCCTGCCAGATGTATCCCGACCAGTCGCTGTACTCGGTGTCGAGCGTGCCGAGCGTGGTGCGCCGGATCAACAACACCTTCATGCGCGCCGACCAGCTGCACCACGCCGAGGGCGACGACTCGGTGGACTGGTTCGCGCCCATCGTGGCCGACGCCGAGTCGGGTTTCGGCGGCGTGCTGAACGCGCACGAACTGATGAAAGCGATGATCGAGGCGGGCGCCGCGGGCGTGCACTTCGAGGACCAGCTGGCGTCGGTCAAGAAATGCGGCCACATGGGCGGCAAAGTGCTGGTGCCCACGCAGGAAGCGGTGCAAAAGCTGTGCGCGGCGCGGCTCGCGGCGGACATCATGGACGTGCCCACGCTGCTGCTCGCGCGCACCGACTCCGAAGCCGCGACGCTGGTTACCAGCGACATCGACGAAAACGACAAGCCCTTCATCACCGGCGAGCGCACCGCGGAAGGCTATTACCGCGTGCGCGCGGGCTTCGACCAGGCGGTGTCGCGCGGCCTCGCGTATGCGCCCTATGCGGACCTGATCTGGTGCGAGACCGGGACGCCGGACCTGGTTTTCGCCAAGAAATACGCCGAGGCGATCCGCAAGGTCCATCCCAACAAGATGCTCGCCTACAACTGCTCGCCCTCGTTCAACTGGCGCAAGAACCTCGACGCCGCGACGATCGCGAAATTCCAGCGCGAACTCGGCGCGATGGGCTACAAGTTCCAGTTCATCACGCTCGCCGGTTTCCACGCCCTCAACTACGGCATGTTCGAACTCGCATCGGGCTATGCGCACGAGCAGATGAGCGCCTACGTGCGCCTGCAGGAGGCCGAGTTCGCCGCCGAGAAGCACGGCTACACCGCGGCGCGCCACCAGCGCGAAGTCGGCACCGGCTATTTCGACGCGCTGACCCAGGTCGTCCAGGGCCGGCAGTCTTCGACCACCGCCCTGTCCGGGTCCACCGAAGAAGCGCAGTTTCACGACGCGCCGCCGAAAATCGCCGCCGTGGGCTGAACTGCCGTTCTTCACCCGAGCGGTCGAAAACGCGCGTCCCGAAAAGGGCGCGCGTTTTTTTGTGTGCGTTTGACCTGCTTCCGGCCCCCCCCCCTACTCCCGCGCCGGCTCCTTCCTTGAACACTTCGGCGCGGTGCCGGGCGAGAAACTCCGCATGCGGCAGGCATTTCCTGCCCTGCGGCTCGATCAGGCCGGCGCTGTGGTGGGCGAGCGGCCGGGTTTGCGGTGCCCCGCTATGCCGCTTGCAGCATGAATTCGATCTTTACCGCCTCGTAGGGAAACACAATCCCGCCGCCTTCGGCGCGCTCGAGCACCCCAGCGTTCAGCAACGCGGTCACATCGCCGTGCACCGCTTTGACGTCGCGCCCTACGCGCCGGGCTGCCTCGCGCACCGACACCGGGCCGGCCCCGCATAGCGCCTTGAGCAACTCCCAGCGCTTGGCGCTCAGAACCTTCCAAAGCAGCTCGGGAGTGGCGAAGCTGATGCGCGCCGACTTTTCAGCCTTGCCCGTCTTCCAGACGCGCGCGAAATCCGCCATCGAATCGGCGGGGGCGCGCACATCAAGAATCACGGTTTTCATGGTTCCACCTCGAAATGTCACGTTGGAAGTCGGCGAGCAGCTTCTCCGGCGTCGTGAAGGCGTAGGCACTTTCCTTGCCACCGAAATGCCGGTGATCACCTTTGCCGTCCTCGTTGTCGTAGCGCAACACGCACACCCCGCTCACGACGTATGCCAATCTGTACTTGAATCGATGGGTCGAACCCGCAAGCGGCTTCGGGACTTGCCACAGCGCCAGCTCGGCGAATGCCGCGTCAGCGTAGATTATCCGCGTGCGCAGAAGCTCGACAGCCTTCATGTTGGAGATGATAACAACAGGCCCATGTGTTGTCAATAACTCCAACAACCGGGTGCGTGCCGAATCCGAACGGCTCCGGCGCGAATTTGAGCAGCCACTATGCGAATCAAATGTTCATAAATCCGCCCGCCGCCCTGCCTTTTCTCGGCCGGACGCACGACGCCTGCAGCCGGATCAGCTCCCGGCTGCCGCGGTGACCCTGGGCGCTCCGAAGCGATTGGGATCCTTGCTCGGCTGGACGCACCAATAGATCAGCAGGAGCCAACCGATCAGCGGAATCAGCGCAATCAACTGAAGCCATCCACTGCGGTCGGTGTCATGCAGCCGCCGCGCCCCCGCCGCAATATTGGGCAACAGCACGCCCAGGGAAAACAAACCCGACACGACGGGGCTGACCATGGACGTGGCCGCGGAGGCGAGGAACACAAACAGTACCCACCACCAGAACTCGGACAGCGATGCCCGGCCGTTAAAATCAGCGTACTTGGCAAAGCAGGTCTTGATCGATTCGAAAAATGTCATGTTCTTCTCCCCCTGTTGTCTAAGCCCAAGACGGGGCCGAGCCGGATCAGAGTACCGCCAATCCCCGGATTGCTCAACAGCGGCAAGCGCGACGGGGACCTTTACGCTCCTGTTGCATCGGCACCGCCGGCGAACGACATCCTCGATTGCGTATCCAACCCCAACAGCTGGCCGGAGCGGCGGGGGTCGCAAGCGGGTATAAGTCCGCCGGCCCGAGAGTGGGACAGAAACCCTTACCTTTCATTTAGCCGAACCATAACCTTTCAATTGGCCGGCATCCGGGCTTACAATGAGCCGCTAGGCCCATCCCCACACTGCACCCCCGCTTCGTGCGCCCCCGGCTTGAGGAGGCGCTCACCGACACGCGGGCGGCTGCCGCTACCGGCGCACGCTCGTCAACCCGTCGCGCCCGAAGGCGCCGACCGAGGACATGATCCGGCGCATCGACGAGGAAGCAGCCGTTTCGCTGCAGAACATCAAGCGCGCGGTGGAAGCGCGACGGGGCGTGGCGAAGGAGTAACGGGGCCGGACGGCGTCAGTGTACGTTTCTACGTCGGGTGATCGCGGCAAATATGTTCACGAATCGCTCGGATCCGACTTTTTCTTACGCGACTTCCAGAACCAGGCGCTTGCCGCATGCCTTGACGTACTTGCGCAGCGTTGCGACCGAGGGCGAATGCTTTCCGGTTGCGAGCGCGCGCTCCATGCGCGCGACCGCCGGAGCCTGGGTTCCCATGCGCTTGGCGACTTGCGCCTGGGTGAGGCCGGCCTCTTCGCGCGCCTTGAGCAGCGCGTCGAGCAAGGCGAATTCCTCGCGTTCAAGGCGCAGGACTTCGGCGCGCACTCCGGGACGGCGCATCAGCTTCTTTACGATTTGATCATGGGTTTTCATGTTTAACTTCCTTCATTCGGGCTTCGGCGATCCGGCGTTCACGCGGCGGCGTCTTGTCGGTCTTCTTGATAAAGCTGTGCAGCATGACGACCCGCCTGCCGACAAGGGTGCAGAAAAACACGCGCGCGATTCCTTCGGCGCCCTTCAACCGGAGCTCGAACAGGCCTTCACCGAAAGCTTTGGTGTGAGGCTCGCCGAGGTTCGGTCCGAGCGCGACGATACGGCGGGTCAACACGATGTACCTGGCAGCGAGCGTGTCGGGCAGATTCATGATGTCCGCCTGCACGGTCTCACTGTAGTAAGTGATCGTGTAGTCCACGGCTGCATAATAACAAATATGTTATCGACACACAAGTAAGGCGATGTGAGCATACAGCCGCGTGGCGGTCATGCGCGCCTCGATGCCTTCGCACGAACCGAGAACGGAGAGCGCAGACCGCCAGCGGGGCGAGATGGCTAGTAACACTACGCCATTCAGTGCCAAGTTGGCACTCTCGCGCCCAACTGCACCAACGTGATGCGAGAATGAATGAGCATGGCAAGAGCCCGATTTTTCTGCGATTGGGTCACCATTATTGCCGGTCTATGAATCGGGGCGGGTGGCAGTCGACCCGGCTGTGCCTGTCCTGGGTACGGTGACGATTCCAGCGAACGGAGCGCCGGTTCAATCGGTCGACTCGCAGCACGCTATTGTTTCGAGTTTTCGCTATATATTTGCAAGTAGAGAAAATACGGAACATAATGCGTGGCTCTATGCTCGACAAACCCAGTCACACTGAGCGGCTTCTAAAACTGGCACACGAGAGGGGCCTTCTCCGCGCCAGTGATCTTGCTGCGCTCGGAATTCCGAGGATCTATCTCACGCGACTCACTGCCGGCGGCAAGCTGGAGAAATCAGGGCGCGGCCTCTACAAGCTGCCTGAAAATCCGGCTTCTGAAAACGAAGGCCTCACCATCGTGGCCGCACGAGTACCGCAAGCCGTGTTTTGCCTGCTCACCGCCCTTCAGTTCCACGAACTGACGACCCAGCTTCCGCGGCAGGTATGGATCGCCCTGCCCAAGGGGAGCCATGTACCCAGGATCGCTTACCCGCCTGTAAAGCTGATCAAGTACACCGGTGACGCCTACACTCAGGGCATTGAAACGCATCGGCGCGACCAGGTCGATCTCCGGGTGTACAGCGTCGCCAAGACTGTCGCCGACTGTTTCAAGCATCGCAACAAGATTGGCCTCGATGTCGCACTTGAAGCACTGCGCGACGCACGCAAACAGAAGAAGGTGAGCGCGGACGATCTTTGGCGTTACGCCAAGATCTGCCGTGTCGCGAACGTCATGCGCCCTTACCTGGAGGCGACGGAATGAAGAAGGATCTTGCCGCATCCATTCGCGCACGCCTGCTCGCCATCGCGAAGGCTCAAGGGGCGGATTTCAATCAGGTGCTGGTACGTTTTGCGTTGGAACGCCTGCTGTATCGCCTGAGCCGGTCCGCGCATTCGGATCGATTCCTGCTCAAGGGCGCGCTGCTCTTTTCGCTCTGGTACGACATGCCGCATCGGCCAACGCGCGATGCCGATCTGCTCGGTTTCGGCGCGAGCGATCTCGAATCGATCGTGCAGACCTTTCGCGACGTTGCGGGCGTCGAGGTCGAGGACGGGATCATTTTTGATCCGGCGTCGGTTGACGCAGAGGAGATTCGCAAGGACGCCGGGTACGCTGGCGCGCGGGTGTTGATCAGCGCCGAACTTGCCAATGCACGGTGCAAGACGCAGATCGATATCGGCTTCGGCGACGCGGTGACCCCGGGTCCGGTGGCGGCGGAATATCCCACGCTGATCGCCGATCTGCCGGCGCCTAAGCTACGCACGTATCCCGTCTATACGGTCGTCTCGGAGAAACTGCACGCAATTGTGCTCCTTGGCATGACCAACAGCCGGGTCAAGGACTACCTTGACATCTGGGTACTGCTCGATCGCGAATCTCTGAATAGGAATACCCTTGCCCAAGCCATCTTCGCGACCTTTACGCGGCGCGGCATGGCTGTACCGAGGGAATTGCCCATTGGCCTTACCGAGGAATTCGCGGCCGACCCGTCGCGACAGGCGCTATGGACAGCGTTCCTGAAGAAAAACAATCTGGCAACGCCTCCCTTAACCGAAGTTGTCGCTCGGCTACGTTCGGTGTTGGAGCCGACGATAGGCATGGCGGCACGTCAATCCGCGGATTAGGACTATCAGATTAGCCGATTCGCGTTAGTCGAAAGGCATGAGCTTGTCGGTAGCAAACGCTCATGTGATGCCCGAGGGGTGGTTATGCACGAATATCACCACTGGCCCATTGAAGCTCAGCGCTTTCTTAGCGATTTTGCGCAGCCAAAACGATTTGCCGAAATAGGAATTCACAGGTCCAGGCGATTTGCGGCAGAATCCATGTTCCCGATTTCAAACCGACCATGACTCACCCGACGCTCAAGCCCTGCCTGTTCTGCGAGCTTCCCCAAGAGCGCATCGTCATGGCGAACAGCCTCGCGATGGCGATTCGCGATGGATTTCCAGTTTCGCCCGGCCACACGCTGATCATTCCCAAGCGGCACGTCGCCACTCTTTTCGATACGACAAACGAAGAGCGCGTTTTGATGTTTGAGCTGCTGGACAAGGCGAAGCGCGAGATCGACGCCGAATTGCAGCCCGCCGCTTATAACATCGGCGTGAACGACGGACCGGCGGCAGGTCAAACCATACCGCACCTGCATGTCCATCTCATTCCGCGTTACGCCGGCGACGATGCCGACCCGCGCGGCGGCGTGCGGCGGATTTTCCCGAAAAAAGCGAAGTACTGGACATGACGCTTGAGCACTATTGCGCGTTGTTCACAAAGCTGACCCGTGCACCGGGGCTGATGTGGGGCGACGAGACCCGCAAGCGCGCGCCGCACAAGCCTCTGCTCTTGCTCGCCGTCATGGACCTCGTCGCACGCGGCGTGCTCAGCTCGCGCTTTATCAGCGTTACCGGCGAGCTGGTTGAATTGAACGAACTGTTCACCGGCTACTGGAGAAGCATCGTCCCCGTAACGCAGACGAGCAGCATCGCGTTCCCTTTCTCGCGTCTGCATACGGAGCCGTTCTGGAAACTGGTTCCCTTCCCGGAGCATGAAATCACGCGTCCGATAATCAATTCGATCAGTTCCATCTCGCAACTGCGAAACGTCGCAATGGGAGCAGAGATCGACGAGGCGTTGTTCGTTCACATGTCGAGCGCCGGCGGGAGAAAAGCGCTTGCAGCGGCCCTGCTTCTGTCGTGCTTTTCCGAGAGCGGCCAACGGGCCGTGTGCGAACAAGCCAGCATTAACGGGGAAGCGTTCCGATACAGCCGCATGCTGGAGGAAGCCGCGCATTCCCAGAGGGCCGCGGAGCCGGTCTTTCCCGAGGAATACAAGGCCGCCGCCCGCGACCAGGGTTTTCGCAGGGCTATTGTGCTTAATTACGACCATCGGTGCGCGCTCTGTGGCACACGTATCGTGACATCGGAAGGCCACACTGCCGTGGACGCCGCGCACATCGTCCCGTGGAGCGTCAGCCAAAACGACGATATCCGCAATGGCATGGCACTTTGTAAGTTGTGCCACTGGGGCTTCGATGAAGGATTGATGGGCGTCTCCGACGCCTACGCCGTGATCATCTCCAGACAGGTGGCTCAAACCCACAACACCGCTGGCGCATTATTGAATCTCGCCGACCGGAGTATTCTTGGCCCGCAAGACAAAGCGCTTTGGCCTCACCAAGACCACCTCGGTTGGCATCGCGCTACGTTCAGGTTATAGCATGCAAGCAGACTTTGCGGATTGCTCGCGAGTTAAACCTTTGCAGATGAGTTGCCTTCACACACTCCCGTAATGCCGATCCGGTATATTGGCGCTATGCCCGCTTATTTTGCTTCGAATGCATACTACGATGCCAACATAGCAACGTTCATCAGTTCTACGTCAGATACGATTCTTGGACGCATCACAGCAAATAACGTCTTTGCCGTGGACCCCGCGCAGCGTGATGCGTGGCTCGGGGAAATCGAAGTGCTGAAGTGTGCGCTTGAGGGCGTGGAGGGAATGATCTTCCTTGAGTTCAATGTCCCTCGCATCGGAAGCCGCATAGATGCGGTGCTGATCTCTGGCCCCGTGATCTTCGCCATCGAGTTTAAGGTCGGCGAAACACACTTCAAGCGCGACGATCTAAACCAGGTGTGGGACTACGCGCTGGATTTGAAGAACTTCCACAAAGCGAGCCACCACGCGCCAATCATCCCCATACTGGTCGCAACGCATGCGCTTCAGTCAGAAACTGTATTACCTGAACCGCACGACGACCACGTTTTTCCGCCCGTCCGGTGCAATTCGGAAGGATTGCGGTACCTGATCCAAGCAGGACTTGAACACACTTTGGGCGATAGACTCGATGCAAAGAAATGGGGGACCTCGCCTTATCAGCCAACCCCTACCATTATTGAGGCCGCGCAAACCCTCTATGCGCAACATTCCGTTGATGCGATTGCGCGCCACGATGCCGGCGCCCGCAATCTCAAGGTCACCTCCCAACGTATTGAAGAACTCGTCGAGGAAGCGCGTCGAGAAAAGCACAAGATAATTGTCTTCGTCACGGGAGTTCCCGGCGCGGGGAAAACTCTGGTCGGCCTGAACGTGGCCACTAAAAAGCGCGATCAAACACAACCCACGCATGCCGTGTTTTTGTCGGGCAACGGTCCCTTGGTTGAGGTACTTCGGGAAGCGCTTACGCGCGACGAGGTCGCCCGTCTTCGTGCGCGACTTGATAAGACGCGAAAAGGGGAAGTAAAACAGAAGATCAAAGCATTTATTCAGAATGTGCATCACTTCCGCGATGCTGGGTTAAGCGACAACGTTGCACCCAGCGATCACGTGGTTATCTTTGATGAAGCACAGCGGGCATGGAACCGCGAGATGACCGCAAGCTTCATGCTAAGGAAGAAAAAACGCGTAGGATTTACCCAGTCTGAGCCAGAATTTCTGATCTCTTACCTCGACCGACACGATGACTGGGCTGTAGTGATCTGTCTCGTCGGAGGAGGTCAGGAAATCAATCGAGGTGAGGCTGGCATTTCTGCTTGGCTGGAAGCTATTACAACAGGGTTTCCATCATGGCATGCATACGTTTCCCCCGATCTTACCGACAGCGAATATGCCGCTGGCCATGCACTTGATCGGCTCGCTGGGCGGGCGAACGTGGTGCGTGACGACAGCCTCCATCTTGCCGTGTCCATGCGATCATTCCGCGCTGAGAACGTTTCCTCTTTTGTGAAAGCAGTTCTGGACTGCGAGCGTGGAAGAGCCCGCGAATATTTCACGGCGATGTCCCCGCGCTACCCGATTGCACTGACACGCGATTTGGACAAAGCGAAGCAATGGATACGCACACATGCGCGTGGCTCAGAGCGGTTTGGTTTAGTGGCGTCATCCGGCGCGCAGCGCCTGAAACCGCATGCGATCGATGTCCGCGTCGAGGTCAATCCGATTCATTGGTTTCTCAATGATTCTGACGACACTAGATCGAGCTTCTACATGGAAGATGCAGCTACCGAGTTTCAGGTGCAAGGCCTGGAACTAGACTGGGTCTGCATGACGTGGGATGCCGACCTTCGTTTTGCTCAGTCAGATTGGAGCTACCACTCGTTTATAGGGAGCAAGTGGACGACAGTTCATAAATCAGACCGGCGACAATATCTACGGAATGCGTACCGCGTCTTACTTACGCGGGCGCGCCAAGGGATGGTCATCTTTGTTCCGACTGGAGATAGCTCAGATCCTACGCGAACACCCGGATACTATGACTCTACATTCAAATACCTTACGGATATTGGCATCCCTGTGTTGGCTTAAATGGCAAAGCGACAAAGCACCCTTGTGGATTTGACAGCGATTGTGGCGCGGCTGCCGTGGTGGGTTGGTATCCTCCTCGCCGTCCTATCGTATGTCGGCATGCATTTGCTGGCTGGGATGGCGATCACGCCGCCTAATGGATTTCAGGGGCTCGGGTACAGCATTATGCAAAACGTCGCCAAAACATTGGGGATGTTCGCGCAATTCATCCTGCCCGTCCTTTGCCTTATTGGCGCAGGTATATCAGCATTCCGTCGACCTAAGCGACGCGCACTTCCCTCTCGCCCGTCTAGCTCCTTTGATGAATACCCCCAACGCAACGACAAGCCGGGAAGCGAGGAACTAGTCGCTGATTCTCACGTCGATATAGTTAACGACCGTATTTATCCGGTATGGAAATCCGCCCCTATCGACGCCAAACCGACGGGAATGCTTGACGCGACTCGCTGGAGCGCCAAGCTGCTTTCGGCGCTTGAATGGAAGCGTTTTGAAGAAGTGTGCGCCGGACTATTCGAGCGACTGGGCTTCGCGACCAAGTCGGCGGCCTGCGGTGCCGACGGTGGCATCGACATTCATTTGTATTGGCCGCCTTCGGATCAGCCTGTGGCTATCGTGCAATGCAAGGCGTGGACCAAGAAAGTCGGGGTGAAAGTTATCAGGGAACTGTGTGGAGTGATGGCGTCGGAGCGCATAGCGAAGGGTATTTTCGTCACGAGCAGCACCTACTCGGATGAGGCGATGGCGTTCGCAAAAGGAAACAAGATCGTCCTCATGGACGGGGTTGAGGTGCTCAAGTCAATTCTTAAACTGCCGGAAGAAAAGCAATCTAGTCTGTTGCAGCTCGCCACGGCTGGGGACTACACCACACCGACCTGCGCCTCCTGCGGCGTCAAGCTGATACCGCGCAAACCCAAGCTTGGCGGAAAGGCGTTCTGGGGCTGTGTCAATTATCCGAGGTGCAAAATGAAACTCTACGTGGCAGGAGCCTAAGTTCGTAGCGATCAGCAACTAGCTTTGGCCATACAGCCGCGTCGCAGTCATGCTCACGGCGATGCCGGTCGTCGAATGTCCGTTTCTACTTCCGAGCCGTCCAGTAGCCCGGTCTGCGCCGGTGATGCGCGAGTGCAATCACCCTTAGCTCTTCTCCGCTGACGTAGTAAATGACGCTATAGGGAAATTTCCGCAGCGAAAAACGGCGTCGGCCATTCCGCCATGGCGTGCCAAGAAGCGGATTGGCGCATAGAAGTGCTAACGTTCTCTCGTATTCCAGAATGAATGCCGCGCCAACTTCGGCGTTGGCTTCCCGGGCATAGAAGATGGCGCTGTCGGATAGCTCCCGGTCTGCTTCCGGGCTAACCGAAGGGATCATTTGATCGCGACGCGCGCTCTGGCAATGGAGTCCGCCGCGGGGATCAGCGCAGCGCGGCCGTTTTCAATTTCCCCGATGCGGCGCTCCACCTCCGCCGCCCATGCGTCTTCGATTTCCTCGTCCTTAAAAAGGCTGGTGACCAGCCGATCCGCGAGCTGCGCCCGTTCTTCGGGAGAAAGTTTCAATGCCTGGGCTTCAACAATCTCGAGCTGACTCGACATACGAATCTCCTGCACTTGGAGCTTTATCAATCATACTCGTGCCGGCGCGCATTTGCCTGGCTCGAAGGCGTGCGCTTCGAGCGCAGCCACGAGACCGTGATCAATGCGCCGGCAGGCGCTTTCGCGAGCGCCGGATTGCGGTAGGCACAACTCCGGCGCTGCGGACAAGAAAAAGGCTGGAGAGCCAAGCTGCGCCTGGCTTTCCAGCCTTTTCCGGACTGCGAGATGGTGGAGTGGAGGAGGATCGAACTCCCGACCTCCGCATTGCGAACGCGGCGCTCTCCCAGCTGAGCTACCACCCCATGGAGGTGCGGATTTTAGCCCTATTCCGGCCCGGCGACAATCCGCGGGTTGTTGCCCCCGCCGGAGCCGGGATATCATGCCCCTGTATTCAATCGCCCCCTATCCGGAGCCTGCATGCAAATCAACCCGCCTTTCGGCTACAAGGAAATCGTACCGCTGTACAAGAACAACAAGGTGAAGCTGCCCGCGCCGGGGTCGGTGCCCGAATTCTGCACCCAGCTCAACGCCATCCCGATCAGCTACACCGAGTTCACGGTGGCCTGCCGCGACTACCCTCTGGTGTTTACCAGCGGCGATGAGGGCAAGACCTACGCCCCGGTGGCGGTGTTGGGGCTCACTAACGGCGAGAACCTGTTTCTCGCCAACGGCGCCTGGGACAGTGGCGCTTATGTGCCGGCTTACGTGCGGCGCCATCCCTTCTGCATGGCGCGGGTGAACCTGGACCAGGTGGAACAGGCGGACCGCCTCATTTGCGTCGAGAAGGCGTTTCTGGACGACGCGGGCGAAGCCATGTTCGACCCCGAGGGCAAGCCCCTGCCGAAGTGGCAGCCGATCGAAAAGCTGCTGCAGGAATACGAGGCCGATCTGGAGCGCAGCCGCGAGATGTCCGCCATCCTGTCCGATTACGCGCTGCTGGAGCCTTTCGCGATGCAGGCCCAGACCAACGCGGGCGCGGCGATGAACCTGACCGGCATGTACCGCGTGGCCGAGAAAAAAATGGAGTTTCTCAACGCCAGCCAGAGCAAGAACCTGATCAAGAAAGGCGTGATGGGGCGCGTGTATGCGCACTTGATCTCGCTGGATAATTTTGCGCGTCTGCTGGATCGGAAGGCTAGCAGGACGGCCGCAGCGTAAGTTTCACGCTCCCCTCACCCTGGCCCTCTCCCCGCAAGCGGGGCGAGGGGACGCAAACTTGCGATCATCGACAATTCAATTTGACGCTGCGCGTCTGAGCCGGTCGTTCACGCCTTGCCATCCGGGTATATCGGGCGGGGCCTCGACCAGGATCGCGTCGCAGGCCAGATCGTCGAGGCGGCGCAGGCTCGCGTAGAGCTCGTGCGCGTATTCGGCCACGGCGCGCGGCGCCGCCTGCCAATGGATGTCTTTCAGGCCCGAGGGCGCTTCGGCGCGCGCCAGCACTGCAATCTTCTTTCCGCGCAGCGCGGCCAGCCTGGCCGTCAGTTCCGCCGCGGGCACGAGATGCAGCGGCGTGCGCGGCGCGTAGTGGCTCTCCAGCGCGCCCGGCGCGCGCGGCGCGGCGGCGTCGGGCGCCTCCACCTCAATGCCGAGAACCGCGGCGATCTGCGCCGCCGTGAGTTGTCCGGGGCGCAGCAGCACCGCCCGGCCGCGCGACAGATCGACGATGGTCGATTCGATGCCGACTTCGCATTCGCCGCCGTCGAGCACCGCGTCCAGGCTCGCGCCCAGTTCGGCGCGCACATGCTCGGCGCTGGTCGGGCTGATGCGGCCGAATTTATTCGCCGAGGGCGCAGCCACGCCGCTGAAACGGCGCCCGCCCGCCTCCCCGGCAAAGGCTCTCAATAATTCCAGCGCCACGGGATGCCCGGGAATGCGCAGGCCCACGCTGTCCTGCCCGCCGGTGACGCAGTCGGGGACAAAGGCGGCGCGCTTCAGGATCAGGGTCAGCGGGCCGGGCCAGAACGCCGCGGCGAGCTTATGCGCCGCGGGTGGAATCTCTCGCGCCCATTGCGGCAGCCATTCCACGCCGGCCAGATGCACGATCAGCGGGTGGTCCTGCGGCCGGCCCTTGGCGGCGAAGATTTTCGCCACGGCGGCCGGGTTGGACGCATCGGCCCCGAGGCCGTAGACGGTTTCAGTCGGAAAGGCGACCAGCCCGCCGGCTCTCAGGATCGCAGCGGCGCGCGCAATCTCGGTTGAAGTGGGAGTGGCCGGCATCGCTGTTCATGCCCCCCTCGCCCCGTCAGGGGGAGAGGGTCAGAGTGAGGGGCAGGTCAGGCCGTCAGCAGGCGCAGCGCTTCGCGGTATTTCTCCGCGGTCTTGGCGATGATGTCGGCGGGCAGGCGCGGCGCCGGCGCCTTCTTGTTCCACGGCTGCTTCTCCAGCCAGTCGCGCACGAACTGCTTGTCGAACGAGGGCGGGCTCATGCCGACCTTGTATTCGGCCATCGGCCAGAAGCGCGATGAGTCGGAGGTCAGGATCTCGTCGATCAGATACACCTTGCCGGCGGCATCGGTGCCGAATTCGAACTTGGTGTCGGCGATGATAATGCCGCGCGTGGCGGCGTATTCCGCGGCATGGGTGTAGAGCGAAATCGCCGCGTCGCGCACCGTCGCCGCCGCTTCCTTGCCGACGCGCCGCTCAGCTTCGGCGAACGGGATATTCTCGTCGTGCACGCCCGCCGGCGCCTTGGTCGAAGGCGTGAATATGGTTTGCGGCAGTTTCGCGGCCTCCTGCAGTCCCTTGGGCAGCGCGATGCCGCACAGCGTGCCGGTCTGCTGGTAGTCCTTCCAGCCCGAACCGATGATGTAGCCGCGCACGATGGCCTCGATGGTCAGCGGCTTGAATTTCTTCACCACCATGGCGCGGCCGCGCACCTGGGCGCGCTCGTCCTCGCCCTGGACCACCGACTCCGGGTCGATGCCGGTCATGTGGTTGGGCACCAGGTGGCCGAGCTTGCCGAACCAGAAATTCGACAGCGCGGTGAGCACCTCGCCCTTGCCCGGGATCGGATCGTCGAGGATCACGTCGAACGCGGACAGGCGGTCGGTCTGGATCACCAGCAGCTTGTCCTCGCCGAGGGCGTAGATGTCGCGCACTTTGCCGCGATGCAGAAATGGCAGGCTTTTGATCGATGTATGCAGTAGGGTGGTCATGGTTTTTCTCGGTGAAATGAATTCGGTGGTGAGTGTGCGCCGCGCGCGAGGCGCGCTCAGAGCTCAGGCAGCCTGGCCTTTTTCACGGCATCGGCCTGCTTGTCGCGAAACGCCTTTAAGGCCTGCGTCAGCTTCGCGTCGTCCAAGGCCAACATCGCCACGGTGAACAACCCCGCGTTGGCGGCGCCCGCCTCGCCGATGGCGAAGGTCGCCACCGGTATGCCCTTGGGCATCTGCACCATGGACAGCAGCGAATCCAGGCCTTTGAGGTATTTCGAGGGGATGGGCACGCCCAACACCGGCAGCCGCGTCTGCGCCGCGACCACGCCCGCGAGGTGCGCGGCGCCGCCCGCGCCGGCGATGAACGCCTTGCAGCCGCGTTGTTCCATGTCTCTGATCCAGGCCTCGAGCTCGGCCGGGGTGCGGTGCGCCGACAGCGCCCGCGCCTCGTACGCGATGCCGAAATCCTTGAGCTGCTGCGCCGCCTCTTTCATCACGTCCCAGTCGGACGTGCTGCCCATCACTATTCCGATCATGCTCATTTCCCCGCCGCCTCCATAACCTGTACTAAATGTTCACAACCGCGCTGTCGGCGTCTAGCCGCAATCGCGGGCGGTCGCATCCCCGCTGCGCGGGGCCCCTGCTTCCTGCTCATGCGGCTACTTGACGACCTGGGCGAGTTCGCCCCGGGTGTAGCGCTGCGCCATCGCTTCCAGCGGCATCGGCTTGATTTTCGAGGCCATGCCGGCGCAGCCGAACTGCTCGTAGCGCTGCTTGCACAGCGCCTTGGCCGCGGCGCGCGCGGGCTTCAGGTAGTCGCGCGGGTCGAAGGCGCTCTTGTTCTCGTTCATGTATTTGCGGATGGCGGCGGTCATCGACAGGCGGATGTCGGTGTCGATGTTGATCTTGCGCACGCCGTATTTGATGCCCTGCTGGATTTCCTCCACCGGCACGCCGTAGGTTTCCTTCATCTCGCCGCCGTTGGCGCGGATGATCGCGAGCTGGTCCTGCGGCACCGAGGACGAGCCGTGCATCACCAGGTGCGTGTTGGGGATGCGTTTGTTGATCGCCTTGATGCGGTCGATGGCGAGGATGTCGCCGGTGGGTTTGCGGGTGAATTTGTAGGCGCCGTGCGAGGTGCCGATAGCGATGGCGAGCGCGTCGAGCTGGGTCTTCTTGACGAAGTCCGCGGCCTGGTCCGGGTCGGTCAGCAGCATTTCGCGCGTCATCTTGCCCTCGGCGCCGTGGCCGTCCTCCTTGTCGCCCTGCATGGTCTCCAGCGACCCCAGGCAGCCGAGCTCGCCCTCGACGGTCACGCCGATCTTGTGCGCCGCGGCGACGACCTTGCGCGTCACGTCGACGTTATAGTCGTAGTCGGCGATGGTCTTGCCGTCTTCGCGCAGGCTGCCGTCCATCATGACGCTGGAAAAACCCAGCCGCATCGCCGATTCGCAGATCATCGGCGACTGGCCGTGGTCCTGGTGCATCACGATCGGCACGTTCGGAAAGGATTCGATCGCCGCCTGGATCAGGTGTTTCAGAAACAGCTCCCCGGCGTATTTGCGCGCTCCGGCCGAGGCCTGCATGATCACCGGGCTGTCGGTCTCGCTGGCGGCCTCCATGATGGCCTGCACCTGCTCCAGATTGTTGACGTTGAACGCCGGCAGTCCGTAGCCGTTCTCGGCGGCGTGGTCGAGCAATTGGCGCATGGAAACGATGGGCATGATCACTACTCCTAGAACTGGCTTGAGAACATCGCGGGGGCTGACTTCCCGCCCCGCCCGCCCGGGCGGGCGATACAGGCTCTATTCTACCGGAGACTGGGGCGGGCGAACGTCAGCGTGCGCCGCCGATCCGCAGGCTCTATGCGCGGGGGTGCTCCCCGACCTTGACTATCTTCATGGTGTTGGTGCCGCCGGCTTTGCCTATGGGCTCGCCTATGGTCAGCACGATGATGTCGCCTTTGACCACCAGCCCGGCCCGCAGCAGCACGTTTTCCGCCTCCTCCAGCAGTTCCTCGCGGTCGTCGCCGAGGTAATTCACCATCAGCGGATAAGTGTCGCGCAGCAGCGCGCAGCGGTAGCGCGTGCCGGTGCGCGTGGTCAGCGCGTAAATCGGCACGCCGCAGTTCAGGCGCGACATCCACAGCGCGGTCGAGCCCGACTCGGTCAGCGCAGCGATGGCCTTGACTTTGAGGTGGAACGCGGTGAACAGCGCCGCCATCGCGATCGACTGGTCGACGCGGGTGAATACGCGGTCGAGGAACTCGCGATCGAGCGTCACCGGCGCCGAGCATTCGGCTTCGTAGCAGATGCGGCTCATCGACAGCACGGTCTCGACCGGATACTTGCCGCTCGCGGTCTCGGCCGAGAGCATGACGGCGTCGGTGCCGTCGAGCACGGCGTTGGCGACGTCGGACACCTCGGCGCGGGTGGGCACCGGGCTCGCCACCATGGATTCCATCATCTGCGTCGCGGTGATGGTGAGTTTATTGTGCTCGCGCGCCAGGCGGATCATGCGCTTTTGCAGCGCCGGCACCGAGGCGTCGCCGACTTCGACCGCGAGATCGCCGCGCGCCACCATGATGCCGTCGCAGGCCGACATGATGTCCTCCAGCGCCCCGGGCGCCACCGCTTCGGCGCGCTCGATCTTGGCGATCAGGAAGGCTTCGCCGCCGGCCGCGCGCAGCAGCTGCCGCGCCATGTACATGTCGGCGCTCGACTTCGGGAACGACACCGCGAGGAAATCCACCTTGATTTCGGCGGCGGTGCGGATGTCGTCCATGTCCTTGGTGGTGAGCGCGGGCGCGGTCAGGCCGCCGCCGCGGCGGTTGATGCCTTTGTTGTTCGACAGCACGCCGCCGTGGTGCACGCGGCAGTGTATTTCGTTGCCGCTGACCCGCTCCACTTCCATTTCGATGCGGCCGTCGTCGAGCAGCAGCACGTCGCCGGCTTTCACGTCCCGCGGCAGCTCCTTGTAGTCCAGGCCCGCGCGCCGCTCGTCGCCCAGTTCGCAGTCGGCATCGAGGATGAAGGCGTCGCCCGGCTTGATCGTGACCTTGCCGTCCTTGAACTGGCCGACGCGGATTTTCGGGCCCTGCAGATCGCCCATGATGCCCACGGTGCGGCCGGTCTTGCGGCACAGCTCGCGCACCATTTCGGCGCGGTGCCGGTGGTCTTCTTCCGTGCCGTGCGAAAAATTGAAGCGCACCACGTCCACGCCGGCGAGGAACATGCGCTCCAGGATATCGGGATCGTTCGATGCGGGCCCCAGGGTGGCGACGATCTTGGTGCTGCGTAACATGATGGAACAGGCCTTTTTCTATGGGATTTTTTTGCGCGTCGGCTCTAGTTTAACACCGGCCCCCGCGCTGATCTTCCGGAGGGCCTACTTGCAGCGCAGGTTGGCGCTGGGCTGGTCCATGGGCCGGGTGCAATCGCGCTCGGTGACGTTGCGGTCCTCGGCCAGCGGCGGCGCCGTGCGCCAGGCGGGGCCGTCGCTCCGATCGCGATAGCTGTCCTGTGCGCCGGCCGCGACATAGCCGAGAAAGAACAGGCCGAAGTAGCTGTTGGGCCGCAGCTCGGCCTTGATCGACGCCGCATTGTAGAAACCGCCCGGCGCCGGCAGGCCGACGCGCACCGCCTGAGAATTTGCGTTGTTCAGGCCTAGCGTGGTGTTGGCGCAGCCGGCCAGCAGCATGACGGCGACCGCAGTCGCGACGGCCGGTTTGGTGTTCATGTGTTCATTCTAGAACGTATTACAAATGAGGGGAGACCTCCCCTCATACCCCCCCTACTTCAGAGGCCGTTTCGGTAATGCTGAAACGGCCTTTTTGATGGTACCTCTGCGCGGCTACAATAGCCGCATGGACACGCTGCAATCGGTCGCGCTCGCCGCGGGCCTCGCCTGGGGCAGCGGCATCAGGCTGTACGCGGTGCTGTTCCTCGCCGGCCTGATGGCGCGCCTCGGCTATATGGATCTGCCTCCCGGCCTGGCGCTGCTGACCCATCCGGCCGTGCTCGGGGCGTCCGGCTTCATGTTGCTGATCGAATTTGTCGCCGACAAAGTGCCCGGCTTCGACACGCTGTGGGACGCGGCGCATACCTTCATCCGCATTCCCGCGGGCGCGCTGCTGGCGGCGCTCGTGCTCGCCGACCAGGATCCGGCGCTGATTCTGGCCGCCGCCATCCTCGGCGGCACGCTGGCCTCCGCGGTGCATCTCACCAAAGCCGGCAGCCGCGCGCTGATCAACACCTCGCCTGAGCCTTTCTCCAACTGGACCGCCTCGTTCGGCGAGGAAGCCCTGCTGCTGGGCGGGCTGTGGGCGGCGGTCAAATATCCCCTCGCCTTCCTCGCCGGCCTGGCGCTGTTCCTGCTCGCCGCGCTGTGGCTGCTGCCGCAGCTCTGGCGCGGCGTGCGCGCGATCTGGCGCCGGCTGCGGTCCCTGCTAGCGCGCTAGCGGTCGCAGCGGCGGCGAGTGGATTAACTCACCAGAGGTAGACTGGCCCGGAGACGCTGGTGGGAGGCGCTATCAAGTCGATCTGTGCCGACATTTCAAGGGACTGCGTCGCCAATTTCCGCTACCTGTCCTTTGCCGATGGTGGCCAGTTTTTCCAGCAGCGCGGGTGCCAGCAACTTGAGCGTCTGGTAGGTGTTGTCGCTGCCGCGGATGACAATCAGCGCGATCGGCAGTTGCTCCGTGTTCTGCTGGTAGCGCAGGTTGCGATCTGCCGTGACCAGCACATCGAATTCATCTTGGGCTTTCGCCAGCAGTGCGCCATTCTTCAAACCCGCCCAGCCCATGGTTTGAACCGAGCGGACGAAGTGAGGGCTCAGGTCGAAGCCCAGCCGGCGCGGCACTGATTCGTCGAGCAGAACCCTCACGCCGCAAGCAGCGTCTGTTTGCTTTTTTCCAGCACCCAGACCGCCTGGTCGCGCGTCACGGACGGGAAATCATCGAGAAACGTATCCAGCGATTCGTTGCTTTCGAGGTACTCGAACAAAATGCGCACCGGCACGCGCGTTCCGGCAAAGCAGGGCGTACCGGAAAGAATGTCGGGGTCGCAGAGAATCGCGTTATCGTTCATGGCATGCCTCTCGCAATGAGAGCGGAATGGTCAATATACAGCGCAAAGCAGTATCGGGCAATTAGGGTTACTAGCTGTGGCACGCGGCGCATACCTTCATCCGCATTCCCGCGGGCGTGCGGCTGGCCGCGGTCAAATATCCGCTCGCCGTTATCGCCAGCCTGGCGCATTTCCTGCCCGCCGTCTGGCGCCGGCTGCAGACCCTGCTAACGCGCGAGCGACCGTAGCGGCGGCTTGGCGTCGCCGGGCACCGGCGTGCGGTCCACGTTCAGGGTCATGGACACCAGCACGTAATAGCCGCTCACCGCGATCAGGTCGATGATGCCGCGCTCGCCGAACTTGTCCAGCGCCCGCTTGTACGTGGCGTCGCTCACCTTGCGCTCGCGGAGCATCTCGGTGGAAAAATCATAGACGACGGCCTCGTCTTCCTGCATCAGCGCCGGCCGCTTGCCTTCGGCCAGATCCGCGGCCACCGCCGGATTCAATCCGCCCTGCATGGCGAGCCGGTGATGCGCATGCCACTCGTACTGCGAAGTCCAGTCGCGCGCTACGATCAGGATGGCGAATTCGTTCAGGCGCGGCGGCAGCGAGCTCTTGAAGCGCAGATACGAACCCAGGCGCTGCAGAATATCCGCGGCTTCGGGACTGCGCAGCCAGGGATTGAACGGGCTGCCGGGCGTCGCCAGGTTGGCCGAAGATCCGGGCACCGCGGCGCGCGGCCCGGATCGGATCGCGTCGGCGACGGCGCGCTGCTCGGGCGTCATTTCGTCCAGCGGTATCAGCCGGAAACGCCTTTCCTCCCCTTGCGCGGCGGCGGACCCCGCGAGAACCAGCAGCGCGACGGTGCAGGCGAGCGAACGCAAATTCATGATGAATCCTCCTTGGGCTATTTGATTGGTGCGAGAGCATAACACTCAAGATTGAACCGGGGCGGAACCGCGGGCTGGCAGGCCGATGCTGCAACTATAGGCATGAACAATGACAACAGCTCAGTTCGCCTTTTCCGGAACCATGGCGCGGCAGTCTTCGCAATCGCCGGGCTTCCAGCCCTTCTTCCACACCTCGAGCGGCAGGATAAACGGGGGTTCGCCGTTATCCAGAAACCACGAGTCCACTGCCCAGCGGGCATTACGCGCAACCTCGCGAATGACGGCAGTGGTATGCGGCCAGCCGAAAAGAAACCAGCCGCGCGTCGCCCGGTCGACGACGCGGTGATGGCGCAGCATGCCGTGTTTGTGGAACATCGTCAGGTAGAGCGAGGTGTTCACGGATTCGTCGATGCAGTCCATCTGTCCGTCGATGCCGAAGTTGAAGGTACCGCCCTTGTCCCGCCACGTGCCGGTTGCAATCCCGGAAAACTTTTCCATCAGCGCGATAGCGGCACGAATGCGCTGGCGTTCTTCGGCGGCGGTGTCGGCCAGGGGAAGCAGGATGTCGCGCACTTGCCCCCACTGCTCCTCGCTGAGCGACACATGGCCGAGGCTGCCACAGCCGTGCGCGTAGCACACCGTGTAGCTGTTCCAAGCCGGATCCGTCACGATGTCGTCGCGCGGGAACACGTCAGCGCCCGCCTGCAGCGACAAGAGCCAGCCGAATACGATCCAAAGTGCAGGACGAACAAAACGCATAGGACGTCACCTCATCTGTAGAGCAATACGGCCGACGCAACCAGGCGCATCGGCGCTTGAGCGCCGACAGTCGAGTACTGGCTACCCTCCCTTCCGGTGATGCTGCCTTTCCTATCCTACATCTGCCGGAACCGGTCCTGCGGCAGTTTCTGCTGCGCCCGCGCACCGGGCCACCTAATTGCGACGAAGCGCCGGATTCGGGGGACGAAGCGCCGTGCGCGCGCTGGAGGGCACCAATCGAGCCCCCTGAGGCAGTACCGGTGTTCCGGATCAGGCGTCGCTTCGCCGCCGCGTATCCCATAGAATGGTGTCTTGCCGATGGCGCACCACCGCCGACCACCGGCATGCAGGAGTTTTCCGCCACACCATGACTTGTCGACCATTCATCCAGCGCCGGGGCCTGATGCAATGAGCCCCCTGCCCAACGACTGGCTGGCCCTGCTCGCCGTGGTGTACGCGCTGGGCTTGAAGCACGGCATGGACCCGGATCACCTCGCGACCGTGGACGGCATCGCCCGCAGCAATGCAGCGCGCAATCCGCGGCTCGCGCGCTGGTCCGGATTTCTGTTTTCCGCGGGCCACGGCGCCATCGTGATCCTGGTCGCCATCGCCGTCAGCGTGCTGGCGCAGCGCTGGGCGACGCCGGCGTGGCTGGATACGCTCGGCGCCTGCGTATCCATCGTGTTTCTCTACGCCCTGGGTCTGTTCAATCTGCACGGCGTATTCACCACCCGCCCCGATCAACTGGTCGCGCCAGCGGGCATGAAGAGCCGCCTGCTGGGCCGCTTCATGCAGGTCAGCCACCCGGCGCTGATCGCCGCCGTCGGCGCCCTGTTCGCCCTGTCCTTCGATACGGTGAGCCAGGTGGCGCTGTTCTCGCTCACCGCGCGCAGCCTGTCCGGCTGGGGATACGCCCTCGTGCTGGGCGTCACCTTCATGCTGGGCATGATGACCACGGACGGCATGAACGGCCTCTGGGTCGCCAGGATGCTCGCGCGCGCCGACCGCCGCGCCCTGGTCGTATCGCGCGCGATGGGCCTCGCCATCGCCGGCCTGTCGCTGCTGGTCGGCAGCTATGGACTTGCCCGGCTGATGTTTCCCGCCATCGCCAGCCACACGGCGGAGCGTGAACTGCTGTTCGGCTGCGCCGCGGCGGCCATCGTCGGCTTGAGCTTTGTTATCGGCTTGCGCCTCGCGCCGGCCCCGCTGCCCGCACGCGCGCCGCAGACCCGGCACCGCCGCTAGCGCACCCGGTACAGAAGCGCCGGCCGATTACGCCGGAATTCCTATTTCCCCATCACCTCGCCGAACAGCACCCACTGCTTGCCGTCGAAGCGCTGCAGCTGCATCGATTCGAACGGGAAGAAATCGGTCGGGCTGGTATTGATCTTCACCCCCGGCAAAGCCACCGGCAACTGCAGGTCCTTGAGGTTGGCCGCCTGGCGCATGACGTTGGCGCGCGTGAGCGTATCCCCCGCCTGGCGCAACACCTGCACCAGCATCTGCGCCAGCGCGTAACCGTAGACGTTGAGGCTGTCGCTGCGGTTGCCTTCCGGGTAATACTTCTGCATGAATGCGGTCCATTCCCTGATCGCGGGATCGCTTTCCCATTTCTTGTCCGTGGGATCCTTGTAGTACGCGACCGAGAGCGCGCCGGTGGCCTTGTCCAGACCGGCGGGCGTCAACACCGAGCCCACCGAGATCGACAAGTTATTGAGGTACTGCAGCGGATGCCAGCCGATATCGTAGGCCTTGCGGATCGCCATCGCGGCGAACTTCGGCGTGCTGATGTTGAAGAACACGTCGGCCCCCGAGCCCTTGAGCGCGAGGATCTGCGAATCGATCGTCGGGTCGGTGACTTCGTAGGAGACTTCGGCCACGATCAGTTTCGCCCGGTCGCCCAGGCCCTCCTTGAAGCCCTGCAGATAATCCTTGCCGTAGTCGTCGTTCTGGTAGAGCACGCCTATCCGGGCGTTCGGCCTGGTCTTCAGGATGTGCAGCGCGTAGATCCGGCCCTCGCTCCGGTAATTCGGCTGCCCGCCCATGGTCCAGGGGTAGTGCTTGGGATCGCCCCATTTGCTCGCGCCGGTGGCGACGAACAGCTGCGGCACCTGCTTCGCGTTCAGGTATTTGTGAACGGCCGAATTCGACGGCGTGCCCAGAGAGTTGAAAATGAGCAGGACCTGGTCCTGCTCGACCAGGCGCCGCGTCATTTCCACCGCTTTCGACGGGCTGTAGCCGTCGTCGAGGCTGATGAAATTGATTTTGCGGCCGTTGATGCCGCCCGCGTCGTTGATCTTGTTGAAATACGCGGCCTCGACCTTGCCTATCGTGGCGTAGGCCGAGGCCGGTCCGCTGTAGGGCATCAGGTTGCCGATTGTTATTTCGGTGTCGGAGGCGCCCGGATCGTATTTCTTCTGCGCCTGCACCGGCAGGGTGATAACGAGAAAAACCAGTGCCGCTGAACTCAAGAAACGATACACAGGCATGACGACCTTTTCGATTGCGGGCAGCTTCACCTGCCCGGGTCGTCATTATCGCTCAAGCTGCGCCTGCACTTCCCGCCGCCGGCCACAGCGGCGGCGGTCCAGCCCGCTAATTGCCCATGACCTCGCTGAAAGGCTGGTACTGCTTGCCGTCGAATTTGATCAGCTGCATCGCCTGGATCGGCGCAAAATCCGTCGCGCTGGTGCTGATCTTGATCCCCGGAAGCAGGGCCGGGAGGGCGAAGTCCTTGAGGCTCGCCGCCTGCTTCATCACGTTCTCGCGCGTCAGGTTGTCGCCGCACTGCTTGAGCACCTGCACCATGGTCTGCGCCACGGCCCAGCCATAGAAGGGGTTGGAGTCGAGCAGGTTTCCGTCCGGATAGTACTTCTTCATGAACGCGGTCCACTCCAGGACGGCCGGATCGTTCGCGAACGCCTTGTCCGTCGGATCCTTGAGGTAGCGGGTGGTGATCACGCCTGCCGACTTTTCCAGTCCGGCGGGCACCAGAACCGAACCGACCGCGGCCCCGACGTTGTTGAGATATTGCACCGGCTTCCAGCCGCTGTCGTAGGCTTTGCGGACGGCCATGGCGGCGAATTTCGGCGTCGTGATGTTGATGAAGGTATCCGCGCCGGAAGACTGCAGCTGGACCATCTGCGAATCCACGGTCGGGTCGCTGACTTCGTACGTCACTTCCTTGACGATCATGCTCGTCTTGGCGCCCAGTCCGTTCTTGAAGCCTTGCAGCACATCCTTGCCGTAGTCGTCGTTCTGGTAAAGGATGCCGATCTTGGCGTTCGGCGAATTCTTCAGGATGTGCTGGGCGTAGATCGTGCCTTCGGTCTGGTAATTCGGCTGCCAGCCCATGGTCCAGGGGAAATTCTTCGGGTCGTTCCACTTGCTGGCGCCGGTCGCCACGAACAACTGCGGCACCTTCTTCGCGTTCATGTACTTGTGGATGGCCGAGTTGGACGGCGTGCCCAGCGACTGGAAGATGAACAGCACTTCGTCCTGCTCCACGAGCTTGCGCGCCATCTCGACCGCCTTGGGCGGGCTGTAGCCGTCGTCGTAGGAGACGAAGTTGATCTTGCGGCCGTTGACGCCGCCTTCGTCGTTGATTTTCTTGAAGTAGGCGCCGATCGCCTTGCCGATCGCCCCGTACGCCGACGCCGGCCCGCTGTAGGGGTTGATATTGCCAATCTTGATTTCCTTGTCGCTCGCGCCCGTATCGTACTTTTTCTGGGCCAGCGCAGGGGATGCGGCCAGCGCCGCGGCGACGACAAATGCAGCAGGAACAAACATGCGTTTCATGGCGGTCTCCTCCGTTGATTGCGCCGGTTGCTTCACCCGGCTGTGTGTGAATCGTTTTCCGGCTTGCCGGCCGCATTTTCGCTAAGAGGCGATCCGGCTGTGCGCAAACCATCCTGCTGCTTGCGCGCCAAGCGCGCGATCAGCATGCGGATTGCGCCGTTTACCCCCAGGGGCATGGCGTAGACGAAACCGATCAGAAAGATGCCGAATATCGCCCAGGGCGCGGCCTTGGAGATCTCGTCGGCGATATTGGGAATGAACTGGATGAACAAGGCGCCGTAAATGGCGCCGGGGATGGAGGCCAGCCCGCCGATCACGATGCCGACGAGGAAGGTGATCGACAGGAAGATATTGAAGCTGTCGGGCGCGACGAACTGGATCGCAATGGCGCCCAGCGCCCCCGCAACGCCGGTGTACATCGCGCTCACGCCGAAGGTCAGCGATTTGTACAGCGCGGTGTTGACGCCCATCGCCTCGGCCGCGGTATGGTGGTCGCGGATCGCGATCAGCGCGCGTCCGACCCGGCCGCGCAGCAGGTTCCAGGCGAGCACGAACATCAGGATCATCACCGCGAGCGTGAAATAGTACAGCCATTGGTCCGGGCTGAGCGGCAAGCCGAACGGCGGATCGGGCTTGACGATGACGATGCCCTGCACGCCGCCGGTCCACTTCTCGAGATGGTGGTACTTGAGCAGCTGCGGCATCGACACGCCGAGGGCGAACGTGGCGAGCGCCAGGTACAGGCCTTCGAGGCGCAATGCAGGCAGGCCGAACAGGAACCCGACCACCAGGCACACCACGCCCGCCACCGGCAGCGTCGCCCAGTAGGGCACGCCGAACTTGTCCATCAGGATGGCCGCGCAATACGCGCCGATGGCGTAGAACGCGCCGTGTCCGAGCGAAATCTGCCCGTTGTAGCCGGTGAGCAGGTTGAGGCCGAGCAGCGCGATCGCGTACACCAGCACCAGGGTGAACTGGAACACGCGGTAATTGCTCACCAGGAGCGGCAGCGCGCACGCCGCCAGCAGCGCCAGGGCAATGAGGATCACGGCGCGCTGGTTCATACGCGGATCACGTGCACTTTGCCGAAGAAGCCGGTCGGCTTCACCACCAGCACGCCGATGATCAGCACCAGCGCCACCGCGAGTTTCAACTCGTTGCCGATGACGAAGGCGCCGAGCACGTTCTCCAGCACGCCGACGAGGAAGCCGCCGAATACCGCGCCGCCCGGGCTGTCCACGCCGCCGATCAGCGCCGCGGCGAAGGCGTAAAGCAGGATGCCGGCCATCATGTTCGGGTCGAGAAACACGATCGGCGCCACCATCATGCCCGCCACCGCGCCGATGGCGCAGGCCAGGCCCCAGCCAAGGGCGAGCATCCAGCCCACGCGTATGCCCACCAGCTTCGCCGATGCCGGGTTCTGCGCGGCGGCGCGCATCGCCAGCCCGAGCGGGGTGAAACGGAAGAACGAGTACAGTAACAGCAGCACCACCAGCGTCACGCCGATCGCACCGATCTCGTGCGAGGACATGTATTTGTTGCCGAAAAGCGGTTCGGCCGGGAACGGGCTCGGAAACGTTTTGATGGTGTAGCTGTAGATCCAGCCGGTGACGCTGTTCAGGATCACCAGCAATCCGATGAACACGACCACCACCGCAAGCACCGGTGAATTCTCGACCGGCCTGATCACCACCCGTTCGATGACGACGCCGAGCACGAACGACAGGCCGACGGTCAGCAGGAAAGCGGCCCAATAGCCGAAACCGGCGTTGATCAGGGTCCACGCGAGATAGGTGCAGAACATCGCCAGTTCGCCCTGTGCGAAGTTCAAGTGGTGGGTGGCCTGGTAGATCATCACCAGCGCCAGCGCCACGCTCGCGTAGATGCCGCCGGTGGCGAGACCGGCGAGGACTTGATGGATGAGGGCGTCCACGGTTTGTCGCTGCTCCTAGTAGCCGAGGTACGAGCGGCGCACCGCCTCGTCCTGCTTGATCTCGTCCGACGTTCCCGACAGCACCACGCGTCCGGTCTCGATCACATAGGCATGATCGGCCAGGTCGAGCGCCATCGCCGCGTTCTGCTCCACCAGCAGGATGCTGACCTTCTCGCTCTGGTTGATGGTACGCATGATGCTGAAAATCTCGCGCACGACGAGCGGCGCCAGGCCGAAAGACGGCTCGTCCAGCAGCAGCAGCCGCGGCCGCAGCATCAGCGCGCGCGACACCGCCAGCATCTGCTGCTCGCCGCCGGAGAGCGTGCCGGCCTGCTGATGGCGGCGTTCTTTCAGCCGCGGGAAATAGCCGTAGATGCGCTCGAAATCCCGCTCCACCTCTCGCTTGTCGCGGCGCACATAAGCGCCCAGGCGCAGGTTCTCTTCGGTGCTGAGATTGACGAAGGTGCCGCGCCCGTCCGGCACATGGGCGATACCCAGGCGCACGATGTCCTCGGTCGATTTTCCTTCGATGCGCGCACCGCCGAAGCGGATCTCGCCCTCGGTCTTCACCATGGCGCAGAGCGCACGCAGCGTGGTGGTCTTGCCGGCGCCGTTGGCGCCGAGCAGCGCCGTGATCGAACCCTCCTCCAGCGCGAAATCGATGCCGTGCAGCACCCGCGTCGGCCCGTAGGCGGCGTGCAGCCTGGCCACTTGCAGCAGCGCCGCCATCAGGCGCTGGTCCCCAGATAGGCCTGCACCACCTCCGGGTGCTGCTGCACCTCGGCCGGCGTGCCCTCCGCGATCTTGCGGCCGAAATTGAGCGCCACCACCTTGTCCGAGACGCTCATCACCAGGCTCATGTGGTGCTCGACCAGAAGCACGGTCACGCCCAGCCGGTCGCGGATGTCGCGGATCAGCTTGCCCAGCGCCCCCACTTCTTCATGATTGAGACCGCTCGCCGGTTCGTCCAGCAGCAGCAGCTTGGGTTTGCTGGCGAGCGCGCGCGCGAGTTCGACGCGCTTTTGCGTGCCGAACGGAAGGTCGGACACGCGCTTGTCGGCCACCGCCTCCAGGTCGAGGAACGCGACCAGCTCGCGCACCTTTGCGGCGGTCTCGCGTTCTTCGCGCTCCACCCGCGGCAGGCGCAGGGCATTGGAGAGAAAGCCGGTGCGGGTGCGGCAGTGGCGGCCCAGCAGCACATTGTTCAGCACCGTCATGGTGCGAAACAGCGCCAGGTTCTGGAAGGTGCGGCCTATGCCCGCGGCGGCGATGCCGTGCCGCGGGATCGCAAGCAAGGGTCGGCCGTCGAACGTGATCTGGCCGCTCTGACAGCGGTAGAGCCGGGAGAGGCAATTGAACAGCGTGGTCTTGCCGGCGCCATTGGGACCGATCAGGCCCGCGATCTGTCCCGGGGCGATATCGAAGGAGACACCATCGAGCGCGACGATGCCGCCGAAGTGCACCGACACGCCGTCGACAGCCAGCAGCCTGTCCCCGTCCTTCGCCTGGGTCTGCAGCATCCATCCTCCTATAGCGGACTATCGCTTTCCAGGGCCGGGCCCTGGATCGATCTCATCCTGGCAGTTCCGGTCTTTGCCGGAATCGACCTGCCGCATCCGCCCCGATTCTGTGCGGGACTGGCGCAGCGCGGGCTCATACTTCCACAAAACGCGGCCGGCGTAAAGCCGCATCTATCCGCCGCATCAGCCGCTGTTGCGCAGGCCGGCGGTGAGCCCGTTGATGGAAAGGTGTATGCCGCGCCGTGTCAGCTCATCGGTGTCTCCCGCGCGATAGCGGCGCAGCAGCTCGATCTGCAGGTGGTTGAGCGGGTCGAGATAGGGGATGCGGTTGCGGATGCTTTGCGCAAGTTCGGGATTGCTGGCGAGCAGCGTCTGCTGACCGGTGATCTGCAGGAGATAGCGGATCGAATGGTTCAACTCCGCGCCTATGCGCGCGAGCACGCGCTCGCGCAGCGCCGTGTCCGGCAGCAGTTCGGCGTAGCGCGAGGCGATCGACAGGTCGGTCTTGGCGAGCACCATGTCCATATTGGATATGACGCTGCGGAAAAACGGCCAGCGCAGATACATTTCCTGCAGGGTTTCCATGCCCTGCGGATGCCCGATGAGCCAGACCTCCACCGCGCTCGCGAAACCGTACCATCCGGGCAGCAGCACGCGGCACTGCGCCCAGCTGAATACCCAGGGAATCGCGCGCAGGTCCTCGATCCCCCAGGAAGCCTTGCGCGACGCCGGGCGGCTGCCGATGTTGAGTTCGGCGATCTCCGCGATCGGCGTGGTCATGCGGAAGTACTCGACAAAACCGGGCGTTTCGTAGACCAGGGCACGGTAGGCGCTGCAGGCGTGCGTGCTGAGCGTATCCATCACCGCGGCATAGCGACGCACCGCCGCGTCCGGTCCCTGCGCGTGCAGCAGGCTGGCTTCGAGGGTGGCCGCGACCAGGGTTTCCAGATTCTCCCGCCCCAACTGCGCGTCGGCGTACTTGCTGGCGATGGTTTCGCCCTGCTCGGTCAGGCGCAGCATGCCGTCCACGCTGCCTGGCGGCTGCGCCAGTATGGCTTCGTAGGCGGGCCCGCCGCCGCGGCCGACGGAACCGCCGCGCCCATGGAACAGGCGCAGGCGGATGCCGGCTTTGCCGAACACCGCGACCAGGCTCGCTTCCGCCTGGTACAGCGCCCAGTTGGCGGTGAGGTAACCCCCGTCCTTGTTGCTGTCGGAATAGCCGAGCATGATTTCCTGCACCCGCCCGCGCGCCTCCAGCCAGCCGCGGTAGGTCTCCAGCGCGAAGGCGTCGGCCATGATGCCGCCGCAGCGTCCCAGGTCGGCGATGGTTTCGAACAGCGGGACGATGTTGAGCGCCAGACGCGGCGCCGGGCCCGACACCAGCAGCCCGACTTCCTTCAGCAGCAGGCCCGCTTCCAGCAGGTCGCTGACCGAGGCGCAATTCGAAATGATGTAATTCTGGATCGCGACGGCGCCGAAGCGGGCATGCACGTCCGCCGCCGCCTGCAGGATCTCGAGTTCGCCGCTCACGGTCGCGCTGTACTCCAGATGGCGCGAGTACAGCAGCCGGGCGCCGGCAAGCTCGCGCTCGAGCAGGGCGATGCGCTCTCGCTCGGTGAGCGCGGCGTAGTCCGCGTGCACCCCGGCTGCGCGCAGCAATTCGGCCACCACGCGCTCGTGGACGCCCGAGTTCTGGCGCAGGTCGAGCGAAGCCAGATGAAAACCGAACACCTCGACCGCGCGCGCGAGCGGCAGCAGCCGCCGCTCGGCCAGCGCCGTGGAGCCGTGGTTGGCGAGCGAGCGCGCAATGATGCCCAGGTCCCGGCCCAGTTCCGCGCTCGAGCCGTAGGGCACGCCCTTGGCGTGCGGCTCGCGCGCCGGCACGTAGCCGCACAGCGCGTAGGCGGTCGCCGCCAGCCGCGCGTAGATGCCGATCAGCGCGCGGCGGTAGGGCTCGTCCTGGCGGAACGGCGAATCATCGCCGCTCGCCTCGGCGAGCGCCGCCAGTTCCGGCGTGACGCTCACCAGGCGCGACGCGAGCGAGAGTTCCCCGCCGGTCAAATGGATCTGCTCCAGGTAGTGCCCAAACGCGAGCCGCGCCTGGCGCTCCAGCGCGGCGCGCAGCACGTCCGCCGTGACGAAAGGATTGCCGTCGCGGTCCCCGCCTATCCACGACCCCATGCGCAGCAGGACCGGCAGGCGCAGCGCCGTGCCGGTGTGCTGCGCGATGCGCTGTTCCATTTCGGCGTACAGGCGCGGGATCTGCTCGAGAAAGGTGTCGCGGTAATAGGCGAGCGCGTTGTCGATCTCGTCCACCACGCGCAGCTTGGTCAGGCGCAGCATCGCCGTCTGCCACAGCGTCAGGATCCAGGTGTAGAGCTCGTGTTCGAGCTCCGCCTGCTCGAGCGGCAGCAGCTGCTCGCGATCGCGCCGCTCGAGCAGCCGCGCGATCTCGCGTTCGCAGTCCAGCGTGCTCTTCCTCTTCACCTCGGTCGGATGCGCGGTCAGCACCGGGCTCACCAGCGCACCCTCGATCCAGGCCTGCAGCGCGGCCGTGCCGACGCCTGCGGTCTTCAGCAGCGCCAGCGTCCGCGCCAGGCTGCCCTCGCGCGGCGGCCGCCCGTCGCGCGCCTCGGCGCGGCGCTTGCGCTTCTGATGGCGGTCCTCGGCGATATTGAGCAGATGCGAGAAATAGCTGAAGGCGCGCACCACGTCCAGGCTCTGGCGGTGCGACAGTCCGTCGAGTATGCCGGCCAGCTCGGCGCGCACCGCCGCGGCTTCGACCGGCTCGGCGCGGCGAAAACGCACCGCGGTCTGGCGCACGGTTTCGACGAGCGCGTAGCCGGACTCGCCGGTGCGCTCCTGCAGCACCCGGCCGAGCAGCCGCCCGAGGAAACGCACGTCCTCGCGCAGTTCGGAATCGAGATCGGCTGGATCGCTCACGGTTCGCCAGAGTCGGGGCCGCTTGGGGGTCAGGGCCGGGCGCGATCGAGGACGCGATCCGCGACGAACGGATTCGACTCGCGCTCCTCGCCGAAGGTCGAGGTCGGTCCGTGGCCCGGAATGAAGGTCACGTCCGGCCCCAACGGCCAGAGCTGCTCGCGGATGGAGCGGATCAGCGTGGCGTGATCGCCGCGCGGCAGGTCGGTGCGCCCGATCGATCCGGCGAACAGCACGTCGCCCACCAGGGCCAAGCGGTATTCGGGGCTGAAGAAAATCACGTGCCCCGGCGTGTGCCCCGGGCAGTGTCTCACCTGCAATTCCACGCTGCCAAAGCGCACGCTATCGCCGCCGGCGAGCCAGCGCGCCGGCGTGAAGCCCTGCAATTGCGCAAAGCCGAAGCGCAGGCCCTGCTGCGGCAAATCGTCGATCAGGAAACGGTCGTCCGGATGCGGGCCCTCGACCGGCAGGCCGAGATCCCGCGACAACTGCGCGGTCCCGCCGCAGTGGTCGATGTGGCCGTGGGTGAGCAGGATTTTTTCCAGCACCACGCCCTGTTCTTTCACCGCGTCGAGTATCAGTTCCAGGTCTCCGCCGGGATCGACCACCGCCGCCTGCCTGGTCTGTTCGCACACCAGCAGCGAGCAATTCTGCTGGAACGGGGTGACTGGAATGATGGTGACTTTCACGCGGCCTCGGGCTAAGGGCAGATTCGGACAAACTAAGGTCTGAATTCTACCCTTTCGGCGCCGAGGGCCGCGCCGGGCCGGCGCCGGTTCAGAGCATTTGCAGCGGACTCGGCCCCTGGGGCGGCGGAAACAGGCGATCGAGCTCGGCCAGCTGCTCCGCGCCGAGCACCCGGTCGAGCGCGCCCAAATTCTCTTTCAGCCGATCGCGGCGACCGGTCTTCGGTATCACCATCACCTCGTCCTGCGCGAGCAGCCAGGCGAGCGCGGCCTGCGCCGGCGTCATGCCGTGGCGCTCGGCAAAACCGGCAAGCTTGCGATTTCCGGAAAGCCGCCCCTGCTCGATCGGCGAATAGGCCATCACCGGCACGCGCCGCGCGCGCAGCCAGGGCAGCAAATCCCACTCGATGCCGCGCCGCGTGAGGTTGTAGAGCAACTGGTTGGTCGCGACGCCCTCTGCGCCCGGCAGCCCCCACAGTTCCTGCATGTCGCCCAGGTCGAGATTGCTCACGCCGTAATGCCGGATCTTGCCCGCATCCTTGAGGCGCCGGAACGCCCGCAGCGTCTCGGCCAGCGGAACATCGCCGCGCCAGTGCAGCAGATACAGGTCGATGCGGTCGGTCCGTAGCCGGCGCAGACTGCGCTCGCACGCCTCGGGCAACCCCTTGGACGAGGCATTGTGCGGATACACCTTGCTCACCAGGAACACCTCGTCGCGCCGGCCGGCGATCGCCTCCGCGATGAGTTCCTCCGAACGGCCGTCACCGTACATTTCGGCGGTATCGATCAGCGTCGCGCCCGAGTCCAGGCCCAGCCGCAGCGTCGCGATTTCCTCGGCGCGTTTGGCGCCATCGTCGCCGAGGTTCCAGCCACCGAGGCCGAAGGCGGGGACACGCTCGCCCGATGGAAGAGTCACTGTTTTCATGCGCTACTCGCAAAGACGGATCGCCGCATCGAAAGTCAAATTGCGCAGCCGGTGCGCGAATTTTCAGCCGTTTCTTATAGCACCGCAAGGCCGGGATTCAATACCGTCCAAATAGAACAGCACGCCACCCTCTGCTTCGCGTCTGCCGTCACATGAGCCGCATGTCGTTCTTCACCGACTTCACGCCCTCGACGCGGCGCGCCACTTCGCCTGCCTTGTCTATCGTGGCCTGCGACGCGACCACGCCGCGCAGGCGGACCTGGCCCTTGAAGGTCTCGACGCTGATTTCAGACGACTTCAGCGTAGGCTGGTCCAATATCGCGGCCTTCACCTTGGCGGTGATCACCGCGTCGTCGACGTACTCGCCCGTGCTTTCCCTTGAGGAGGTTCCGGCGCAGCCCGCGGCGGTCAGCATTGCGATGGCCAGGAACACGGCGGAAATACTTCTTGTCAGGTGTTTCATCGAGAGACTCTCCTTTAAGCGCTGCAATCCGGCATCGAGCCTGCTGGCTCCCCGGCAATAAACACCCTGGCCTGCGCAAAAAGCGACCCGCGGCGTGCCGGGCTAGCGCAACGCGGCGTTCAATTTCTCCAGCACCGCCGCCCCGGGGCACAGGTCTTTTGCACCGAGCTGGTTGAACGGGGTGTCCACGGTGTTGAGGTGGGCGTGCAGGTCTTCCGCGTCGGGCAGGATATACAGCAGCCCGGTGACCAGCTCGCCCCTGGCCTGGTGCTCGGCGATGTAGTTGAGCGCCTTGACGCGGTCCAGCGGGTCGTACTCCGGATGGGTCTTCCGCAGGCGCAGGATGGAGCCGTCGTGCTGCGGCACGTCGATCACGCTGCCTTGCGCGTAGTCGACTTGAATCGCCTCGCGCGTCGGCCAGAAATCGAGCCGGTTGACGGTCTCGTTGTGCTCGCGCACGTAATCGTAGCTCTTGGTGCTGCCCTCGTGATTATTGAACGCGACGCAGGGGCTGATGATGTCGATGAAGGCCGCGCCCTGGTGGGCGATCGCGCCCTTGATCAGCGGCACCAGCTGCTTTTTGTCGCCGGAAAAGCTGCGCGCGACATAGGTCGCCCCGAGCTGCAGCGCGAGCGACACCGTGTCCACCGGCGCGTCGCGATTGACCACGCCGCGCTTGGACTTCGAGCCCGCGTCGGCGGTCGCCGAAAACTGCCCCTTGGTCAGGCCGTAGACGCCGTTGTTCTCGAGGATGTAGGTCAGGTTGACGCCGCGGCGCATGATGTGCGCGAACTGGCCGATGCCGATCGAAGCGGAGTCGCCGTCGCCGGAGACGCCGAGGTAGATCAGCTCGCGGTTGGCGAGATTGGCGCCGGTCAGCACCGAGGGCATGCGGCCGTGCACGCTGTTGAAGCCGTGGGAATTGCCGAGGAAATAATCGGGCGTCTTCGAACTGCAGCCGATGCCGGAGAGCTTGGCCACGCGATGCGGCTGGATGTCGAGCTCCCAGCAGGCCTGGATGATCGCCGCCGAAATCGAGTCGTGGCCGCAGCCGGCGCACAGCGTCGAGATCTTGCCCTCGTAGTCGCGGCGCGTGTAGCCGACCTTGTTCTTCTGCAGCGTCGGGTGATGAAGCTTGGGCTTGGTCAGGTAGGTCATTTTGTACCTTTGTACCGTCCAATGTAGAGGAGCACGAGGGGATGCGCCCTGAAGGAAGTCCCCTTGGGGGATATCCCCTCGAATTGTTTAAATCTAGGCGGCCTTGTTTTTCTTCAGCGGGCGCACGTTCAGCGCCGCGGCGACCGCAGCGATTTCGCTGACGATGAAGCGCGCGGTGATCGGGGTGCCGTCGTAATGCAGCACCGAGATCAGGCTGGCCGGGTTGATGTGGGCCTCGTTCACCAGCAGGGTCTTCAGCTGCGCGTCGCGGTTCTGCTCGATCACGAACACTTTCGCGTGCGCGGCGACGAAGTCCGCGATCTCGTCCTGGAACGGAAATGCGCGCACGCGCAGCGCGTTGACGTAGATCCCCTGCGCCGCGAGCACGTCCAGCGCCTCGGCCATCGCCGGGCTGGTGGAGCCGAAATAGA